>Ga0255338_1003387_pt1 | contig 19358 bp, 17 predicted proteins | sample MeOH1_35cm_T4_19_FD_203715 | JGI IMG/M metagenome (GOLD analysis project Ga0255338, IMG submission 203715) | Sandy soil microbial communities from University of British Columbia, Vancouver, Canada - MeOH1_35cm_T4_195 | ecosystem: Engineered > Artificial ecosystem > Sand microcosm > Unclassified ...
GACGCGGCCTGGAAGCGCCACCTGCTGGTCATGGATCACCTCAAGGAGGCCATCGGCTTCCGCGGCTACGGGCAGAAGGATCCGCTGGTGGAGTACAAGCGCGAGAGCTACGAGTACTTCGAGCAGATGCGCTTCGGCTACGAGGACGAGATCATCTCCTACCTCTACCGCGTGGAACCCCAGCCCAGCTATACGCCGGATGAGGAACTCTTCCGAGGTCCCTCCGACACCTTCGAGCTGGGCCCCGACGAGCAGGGCAACCCCCCCGAGGGCATCCAGCGTGTGCTGCGGTTCACTGCGGGTGGGCTGGAGGATTAGCTTTCGGCTATCAGCTATCAGCTATCAGCTATCGGCGGGCCCCTCTGAGGGCCCTGCTGTTTTTACTGACAGCTGACAGCTGACAGCTGATAGCTTCTAGATCCATGGAACTCATCGTCGTCACGGGACTTTCCGGAGCCGGGCGCCATTCGGTGCTGGGCGCGCTGGAGGACAGCGGCTGCACAGCCCTGGACAACGTCCCGCCCCGCCTCCTCGAGCCTCTGATCGAGCTCGAATCGAAGCTCCGGCCCGGCCGGGAGCGTCTGGTGGTGGGCATGGACAGCCGTCATGCGGACTTCGCGCACGAGTTCGGTCCTCTGCTGGAGCGTCTCAGCGTCGGCAATGTGCCGGTGCAGGTGGTCTTCGTGGAGGCAGATGACAGTGCGCTGCGGAGCCGGTACTCGGAAACCCGGCGGCCCCACCATCTCGCCCTGCTGGGCTCGGCGGTCGAAGGTATCCAGCGGGAGCGGGAGTTGCTCGCCCCGATCCGCGCCCTGGCCACCACCATCCTCGACACCACCGGCCTGAGCCTGGCGGACCTGCGCCAGCGCGTCGCGGCCCTGGTGCCCCAGCTGCCCACCCGCAGCACGGCGGTGCGGCTGCTCAGTTTCGGGTTCAAGCGGGGCGTACCGGCCGATGCGGACGTGGTGCTGGATGCCCGGTTCCTGCCCAATCCCTACTACGTGGAGGCCCTGAAGCCGCTGACGGGGTGCGATTCGGCCGTGCAGGAGTACTTGCTGGAATCTCCAGAGTTCCGCGAGTTCCTTGAGCGGGCTGAATCCTGGCTGCGCTGGTCACTGCCCCTGGTCCGCCAGGAGGGCCGCGCCTACCACACCCTTGCCATCGGCTGCACCGGCGGCCAGCACCGCTCCGTGGCTCTGGTGGAGCTGCTGGCCCACCGGATTCGCAACGATGTGGCCGCCCTGACCGTACGGCACCGGGAACTGAACGGGTGATCATTCCCCTGTGAAGATCACGCCCCGCTTCGCCAGTTCCGCGCGGATGAAGTCCCAGGCGCCGGGCACCTGCCCCAGGAACTCAGGGGGATTGACGCCCTTGCGGGCGTAACCGCCCTTGGCCAGGAGCCGCACGGTGGAGGTGCAGGTGTAGCCGGTCGTCCTCGCCATGGAGGTGGTCTTCGTGGCGGGGTCGTAGCGATCGAGGAGATTCAGCTCTCTGCGCACCCGTTCGCCGCCCTTCAGGCCGGTCACGGTGACGCGCATGATCGTGAAGTCCTCGTCACCTTCCTGCATGAACCACATGGGGAAGAGCAGGGCGGTGGTGAGGTCCAGGGGGCTGATCTCCACGCCGGCCACCTGGAGCTTCTCCTTCCGGAAGAACCCGGACTCCCGCAGCATCCGCATCTTCTCGATGTGGCCCGGATAGCGGAGGGTCTTCTCCTTCATGTCCGGCACCTGGGGGAAGGTGTGGATGAGACTGCGGAGGCCATCCGTATTGAAGGATTCCAGGGTGCCCAGGCCCTCGAAATCCAGCAGCTCCGGCTCGGACAGGGCCGGCAGCGTCACCGTGCGGCCGTCCTTCACGTAGCGGGCGGGGCGGGTGTATTCCTCGATGACATCGATGGGGCTGAAGCCGGCCTTGTATTCGTAGGGCCAGGTCCGCACCGCGGGCAGGCCGCCCACCAGGCACTCGAAGGAATCCACGTGGTCCCACTGCCGCAAGGTGTCGCCCAGGATGATGTTCCCGCACCCCGGCGCCACGCCGCAGTCCACGATGGCCGTGAGGTCCTGGGCCTTGGCCAGGGCATCCAGCTCGAAGCAGTCCTCGTCGAAGAAGGAGATGTCCACCAGAGTCTTCCCGGCCTCCAGCACGGCCTTGGCCGTGGCGAAGCCCATGAAACCCGGCACGGCGCCCACGACCAGGTCCGCGTCGGCCACGGCCGCCTTCACGCCGGCTGGCGTGGCCAGGTCAGCAGGCCGGGTGGCCAGCCCCGCGCCGCGCATGAGGGCCAGGGCTCCTTCGGAGCGATCGGCTACCGTGACCTTGAAATCCGGGGCCAGATCCTTGGCCATGGCACCGCCGACACGGCCGGCTCCGAGAACGACGACGTGGATCATGGGAGACTCCCTTCAGGGGCCGCGGCGCGGGGCTTCACGGCGAAGTAGACGGGCCAGCCGAGGGCCACCAAGGCCAGGCCGGGCCAGGAATAGCTGGGACGGTGGATGAAGAGGGCGCCGATGATGGCGATGGCCCCGAGGACGTAAAGGCCTGGGACGAAGGGATACCCCCAGACCTTCACGGGGCGCTCGAAGTCGGGCCGCCGCCAGCGGAGGAGGAAGATTCCGCCCACGGCCAGGACGTAGAAGAGGATCGTGGGCAGCATCACGAAGTCCAACAACTGGCCGTAGGTGCCCGTGAGCGTGAGCAGGCACGTCCAGAGCGCCTGGATCCAGAGCCCGAAACCCGGGACGCCGTGCTCGTTGAGGAGGGCCGCGCGGGGGTAGAAGAGGCCATCCTCCGCCATGCGCTGGTAGACCCGGGCACCGGACAGCACCAGGCCATTGAGGCAGCCGAACATGGAGACGAGGATGCTGCCCGCCATGATGAGCCCTCCGCCGCTCCCCAGCAGGGTTTGCAGCGCCGCGCTGCCCACCCGGTCCTGGGGCGCGTGGGCGATGCCTGCGGGGCCCAGCACCTTCAGGTAGGCCGCATTGGCCAGCACGTAGAGGCCGCAGACCAGGGTGGTGCCGATGAGCAGGGCGAAGGGGATCGTCCGTTCAGGCGCCTTCACCTCTCCGGCGATGAAGGTGATGGAATTCCACGCATCCGCGGAGAACATGCTCCCCGTCTGCACCACCAGCAGGGCCGTGAGGAAGGGCAGGGCGGCGCCATCCGTGGCGATGAACGGGGCCTGGGAGGGCGCGATGGCGGGCTTCAGCAGCAGGCCCAGCAGGATCAGGGCCGCCAAGCCGCCGATCTTGGCCACGGTGAAGAGGTCCTGGATGCGGGTACCCAGCCGCACGCCGTAGAGGTTCACGGCGCTCAGCAGCACCACCACGGCAATGCCGGACAGGCGCGACGGGGTGAGGCCCAGGTGGTAGGGCCCCACGGCAATGGCGTGGGTGACCTTCATGAGGGGCACATCCAGGTGGGGCCCCATCCAGGCTGAATCCGTGACCGCCGGGAGGAAGCTGCCCAGGTACTTCCCGAAACCCACGGCCACAGCGGCGATGGTGCCGCACTCGATGACCACGAAGAAGGTCCAGCCGTAGAGGAAGCCCACGGCGGGGCCGTAGGTCTCGCGCAGGTAGGTGTACTGGCCGCCAGCCTGGGGGAACATCCCGGCCAGCTCGCCGTAGCTGAGGGCGGCGAAGAGCGTGAGCACCGCCGTGAGGCCCCAGGCGGCCAGCAGGAAGCCGCCGGAGCCGCCAGTACGAACCATGTCCGCGGCCACGATAAACACGCCGCTGCCGATCATCGAGCCGGCGATGAGCATGGTGGCCGAGAACAATCCGACGTGACGGCGATAGCCGGGGGCGCTCATTAGGTTCCTTGGGTGGATGGATCCACGCTATCACGGCATTCTGGAGGCATGGCGCGATCTTCCATATCCCTCAGATTCTTCCTGGCCACCCTCATCCTGGCTGCGGTTCCGGCCGCAGGTGGGTGGTGGGCCTGGAAGGGGCAGGGGCCCCTCCGGCAGGAGGCCACGGTCCTGGTGAAGCGGGGGACGAGCATCAACCAGGTGGCTGACCAGCTGGAGCGGGACGGGGTGATCCGGTCTGCGTCGCTCTTCAAGCTGTGGGCTCGGGCCCGCAAGCTCCAGCTCATCCGGGGTGAGTACACCTTCACGCCCCGGGCCAGCCTGTCGGACGTGGCGGGCAAGCTGCGGCGGGCGGAGATCCACTACACCGCCGTGTCCATTCCCGAGGGGGCCCATGCCTGGGCCGTGCAGCGGCGCCTGAAGGACTTCGTACCAGAAGAAGTGTTCTGGACCCTCTGGACAAGCCCGCGCCTGGCCAAGACCGCGGGTTTCGAGGACGCCGAAGACCTCGAGGGGCTGGTGGCGCCAGCCACCTACAAGCTGCACCACGCCCTGGAGCCGGAAGAAATCATGCTCATGCTGGTGGAGGCCTTCCGGAACCAGGTACGGCCGAAGCTGGAGGGCGGGGTGCTGCCTCCCTACCAGACCTTGATTCTGGCCAGCCTGGTGGAAAAGGAGACGAAGCTGCCAGAGGAGCAACCACGGGTGGCGGGGGTCTACAAGAAGCGCCTCGATATCGGCATGCGCCTCCAGTGCGACCCCACCAGCCTCTACGCCCGCTGGGCCTCCGGCGATCTGCGTTTCACGGCGCCCACGCCGGAGGACATCCGCCGCTCCAACCGGTTCAACACCTACGCGGTGAAGGGATTGCCGCCCACACCCATCGCCATCCCCGGTGCCACGGCCCTGGCGGCGGCCATGGCGCCGCAGACCGGGAAGGATCTCTATTTCGTGGCCACGGGCCAGGGTGGCCACAACTTCGCCCCGAACCTGCGGGATCACAACCGGAACGTGGGCAGCTACCGCAAGGAACTCGCCCGGCAGAAGAAGGCCCTTCGTGGCTAAGTCCCGACTCGATCTGCTCCTCGTCCAGCGCGGCCTGTGCGAGACCCGCGCCAAGGCGCAAGCCCGCATCCTGGCCGGAGACGTGCTGGTGGATGATCGTCCCGTCACCAAGGCGGGCACGGCCGTGGACGAGGCGGCCCCCATCCGCCTGCGGGGCGAGGCGCTGCCCTTCGTGAGCCGGGGCGGATTGAAGCTGGCCGGAGCCCTGGACCGCTGGGGCATCGATCCGACGGGCCGCATCTGCTTCGACGCCGGGGCCAGCACCGGCGGTTTCACGGACTGCCTGCTCCAGCGCGGCGCGGCAAAGGTCTATGCCGTGGATGTGGGCACGAACCAGCTCCACTGGAAGCTGCGGAGCGATCCCCGGGTGGTCTCCATGGAGCAGGTGAACCTGCGCACCTGGGACCCCGCCTGCATCCCCGAGCGGTGCAGCCTGCTGGTGGCGGACCTGAGCTTCATCTCCCTGCGGCTGGTCATCCCGCCGGTGTTGGCCAGCCTCGAACCCGGGGCCCAGGCCGTGCTGCTGGTGAAGCCCCAGTTCGAGGCGGGCCGCGGAGATGTGGGCCCGGGCGGTATCGTGCGCGATCCCGCCGTCCACCGGCGTGTCCTGGTGGAGGCCTGGACCTTCTTTGCGGACACGGATCTGCGGCCGCTGGATCTGGCTGAAAGTCCGATCAAGGGAGGCGAGGGCAATACCGAATTCCTGTTGCGGCTGGGTCTGGGTGCCCAGCCCGGGATCCTGGCTCCGGCTCTCGAATCCCTGGGGTTCTGAACCTGGCTCCGGGGCGTCGCAGCCTCCGAGCCCCAGTCTTCGGCCTCCAGCCTGTACACTGGGGGATTGCCGGAGCCCGGGTGTTCGACAGCATCTCCATCCCCACCATCCTCGTCAGCTACGTGGCTCTGCTCTTCAGTCTGAGCGTGCATGAGGCCAGCCATGCCTCCGTGGCCTACTGGCTGGAGGACGACACGGCGGCGCGGCTGGGGCGGATGACCCTGAATCCCCTGGCCCACATGGACCTCCTGGGCACGTTCGTGTTCCCCATCATGGGCCTGGCCACGGGCTTCCCCTTCATCGGTTGGGCCAAGCCCGTCCCGGTAGATCCCCGCAAGCTGACCCGCCGGTTCACGCAGCGTGGCGGCTACGCCCTGGTGGCCAGTGCCGGTCCCATCTCGAACCTGATCCAGGCTGTGGTCTTCCTGGGGATCATGTTCCTGGTGGTGAAGGCCGTGGTACCCATCCCGGAGCTGGAATACCGGGTGTTCGTCCGGGCCCTTCTGGCCGCGAAGGTGGAGAGCCTCCAGGTGCTTCAACTTGGCACCACGGCCACGCTCTTCCTGGCCCTGTTGGGCCGGCTGGTGCTCATCAACCTCGGCCTGGCCCTCTTCAACCTGCTGCCCATGGGTCCGCTCGACGGAGCGGGCATCCTGCGGGGGTTCCTGCCCTGGCGCTGGTTGCCGAAGTTCGACCGGGTCCAGCCGTGGATGGGCGGCATCCTCATCGTGCTGGCGCTCACCGGCCTTCTGGGCTACGTCCTGGGGCCCGTGTTCGGGCTGCTGTTCTACGGCATCGAACTGGTCGCCCGCCTCGTCCTTCATTTCTGATCCACGCGCACGATCGGAGTTCCCATGCACCGCATCCTCTCCGGCATCCAGCCCTCGGGCTCCCAGCACATCGGCCATCTGGTGGGGGCCCTGGACAACTTCACGCGCCTCCAGGGCCAGGGTGAGGCCTTCTACATGATCGCGGACTGGCACGCGCTCACCTCGAAGTACGAATCCGTGGATGAGATCTGGCCCGCCACCTTGGAGCTCACCGCCACCTATCTGGCGGCGGGGCTGGATCCCAAGCAGGCCACGATCTTCGTGCAGAGCCTGGTGAAGGAGCACGCGGAACTGCACCTACTCCTCTCGATGGTGACGCCCCTCTCCTGGCTGGAGCGCGTGCCCACCTACAAGCAGAACGCCGTGGCCGATCTCGGCAGCTACGGCTTCCTGGGCTACCCCCTGCTGCAGACAGCCGACATCATCATCTACAAGGCCCACAAGGTGCCCGTGGGCGAGGATCAGCTCTTCCACCTGGAGCTGGCCCGCGAGGTGGTGCGCCGCTTCAACTTCCTCTACCAGCGGGAGGTCTTCCCCGAGCCCGATGCCGTGCTCACGAAAACGCCCAAAGTGCCTGGCCTCGATGGCCGGAAGATGTCCAAGAGCTACGGGAACTGCATCTACCTGCGGGACAGCAACGCCGACATCCTGGAGAAATGCACGCGCCAGATGGCCTCTGATCCGGCCCGCGTCCGCAAGACTGATCCCGGCAACCCAGATATCTGCCCCGTCTTCGAGTTCCACAAACTCTTCAGCGACGACGCGACGGTGCAGATGGTGAACACCGAATGCCGCCGGGCGGGCATCGGCTGTTTCGACTGCAAGAAGCGCGTGGCCGAGGCCATCATCCGGCGCGTCGAACCCGTGCGTGAAAAGATCGAAGGCTACCTGGCCCAGCCGACCGAACTCCAGGAGGTGCTGCGGGATGGCAGCGCCCGGGCCCGGACGGTGGCGGTGGAAACCATGGCCGATGTGCGGGCGGCCATGAAGATGCCCAGCCTCTAGGAACAGGTGGGGAACTGGCTCTTGCGTTCCCCTCCTGTCCTGGTAGACTTTCTTTTGCTCGTGGTCCCTTAGCTCAGCTGGTTAGAGCATCTGACTCTTAATCAGAGGGTCCCCGGTTCGAGTCCGGGAGGGACCACCACTTAAGACCCCCGCAGACGCTGAGCCTGCGGGGTTTTTGTTTCTGGGGATGGGCCGCAGCGTATCGGCCCGCCGATGCTTCGATTCCGATCGGGGATAAACAGGCCCCATCCCTCGACCCGGGATGGCACGAAGGGCCTTTCGATCACCCTCCCACGGGTGATGAAAAATTCGGGCGTGGGTACCGGTGGGCTCCTCATTTTCAAACCGGATCTGGGGGCGCCTTCGGCTGGACTGACATTGGGCTGGATGGGAATGCCCCCACCTTTGGTGACAGGACTGCTCCCCTTCAATCTCTGCCCGGGCCGGACCCGGCGGGTCATTCCTCAGGAGGCAACATGAATCGCATCGTGAAAACCGCTGGTCTGTTCGCTGCCGGGTTCCTCGGCGGAAGCCTGTTCGCGGAGGATTTCCAGCCTCTGATGAACGCGACCAGAACCACCTGGCCTGAAAAGAGGCACATCGGGGTGATCTGCAATTATCAGAAAAACCTGGATGCCGTGTGGGATCTCGCCAGGGCTGCGGGCGTAGACAGCCTCATCACGGTGGTGGATGCCCGAAGCGACATCAATCCCATCGGCGTCGCCACCATGCTCGGAAAGCAAAAGGTGGACTATTTCGTGATGATGCCCCAGGACCTGCTCTACCACGACGGGATTTACGCCTCCACCATCGTCATCAACAGACTGGCGAGCGTGGGCATCCCGACGGTAGCCACCACACCCATCGCCTTGAAACAGGGTGCCGTGTTCAGTGTGGGAGAGGGGACGGAAGGCCAGGTCCTGGTGAACGATCGGATGATCGGTACCATCGAAGTGCACCTTCCCGACCGCAGCACGATCACTCAGAAATCGAGCCTGGTCATCCAGAGGGAAGGAATGGCCACCGTTCAAGTCCGCTACATGAAATAATTGAAGACTTTCCAGGAAAAGCCCGGCGATACCGGGCTTTTTTTGCGCCTGTTCTCATGGATCGTCCGTCGGCGGGCTGGGCCGTCGCCCTTCACACAGAATGTGACGCTGTGCATACAATCAATCGTGGATCAGGCCCCACGGTCCAGTAACCTTGGGGGCGCAGACGTGCTCAACCACGTCCACCCTCCCCAGGGGAGACCTGCTTCACCTCCACAGTTGTTCTGATGTGCGGTTGGTTTCTGGGGGGAGCCCCAATCGGACTCCAGCCACTGACTTGGAGGCACTTGTGCTGCGACGCCTGCTCCTCATCCTGTCGGCCCTGGTGCTCTCGGCCTCCACCAGCGCCATCCCCGATGCCGTGGAGATGAGGCCGGGGATCTATATCCTGAAGGGGGGCGCCACATCGGAGATCTACTCCGCCCTGAAGCGCCAGCATATTACCCATATCATTGATCTAAGGAAAGATAGCGAAATAACCCCCACGTCGGCGTTCGTGGTCACGACCCTTCAGGAAATGAAGGTGCACTACATGCGGTACGCGACCAGCCGAGTCCCCCCCGTAGTGGATCTGGATTTCATCCGGGCCCTGCTCAAGGATTTCCCCAAGGACGCGCGGATTGTGATCACCTGCAACAACGGCAACCGTGCTGCGGCGGCGGTCTGTCCTTGGCTCGTTCTCGATCAGCACCTGCCAATGGAAGAGATCCTGATGGCCTCGCGCCGGGCGGGGCTGTCCGTGCCGGAGACCGAGGAGGCCATCCGGGAATACCTGAAAGAGCGGTTGTGATCTCCCGCTCATCAAGGGCTTGAGGTCCGGGAGATTCGTAACTGGTCGATGGTGCCGAGGTAGCCTAGACCGCAGACCGGTGCGCCTTTGCAGACCCCTGCCGGTCACATTCCACCCTGCCCATCGTCAATGGAGGGGGCCGTGGAGTTATATTTGAAAGCCTGTCCGATCCTAAGGGAATGGGCGGGAAACGCAGCAACGACGGGAGGAACACAGTGGATCTGAAACGCATCGTTCTCGACCTCATGCCGGACGGACTCGTCCGCACCTTTGCCGCTCCGTACTGCGCGGGCAAAGGCATCGCCAGCGGGGTGGCCAAGGCGGACGAGATCCACTCCAAGGGAGGGCTCTCCACCACCCTGGATCTGCTGGGCGAAGAGGTGTTCAAGCGGGAGGATGTGGAAGCCACCGTCCAGGTGTACTTCCGCATGATCGAGGCCGTGAAGGATCGCCCCTTCGCCACCATCAGCCTCAAGCCCACCCAGCTGGGGATCAACGAGAGCGAGGCCTACTGCCAGGAAAACCTCCGCCGGATCGTGGCCGCCGCGGCGGCACATGGTGTCCACATCACCCTGGACATGGAGGACCGGCACTTCACGGATGTCACCTTGCGCATGTTCAAGGCCATCCGGAACGAGTTCGACAACTTCGGGATCGTGCTGCAGAGCCGCCTCTTCCGCACGGCGGAAGACATCAAGGCGCTCCACCTCAAGCCCTGCAAGGTCCGCATCTGCATCGGCATCTACAAGGAGCCTGCGGAGGTGGCCCTGCAGGACAAGCGCGACATGAAGGACAAGTTGTTCGAATATGTGCAGCTGCTGCTGGATCATGGCCACTACCCCGAGATCGCCACCCACGACGAGCCCCTGATCCGGCGCTGCATCGACTACCTGGACAAGCGCGGCGTGGCGAAGGACGCCTACGAGTTCCAGATGCTGATGGGTGTGCCCCGTGCGGACATCCAGCAGGAGATCATCCAGCGTGGCCACGCCATGCGTCTCTATGTCCCCTTCGCCGAGGACTGGAAGTACGCCGTGCACTACATGAAGCGCCGCCTGGGGGCCAACCCCGCCATGGCTGCCATGGTGATAAAGAATCTTTTCGGGCATTGAACGGAATTAAGCATTCAGGGCGGACCCGGAGGCGGCTACAGTGCTCCGGTGGGCCCGTGTCCCACCATGACGGAGAATTCCATGAAGAAGATGCTGGCACTGGCTCTGGTGAGTTCCTTCGCCCTGGCGGGCTTCGCTGCCGAGGAGAAGAAGGCCGAGCCCAAGAAGGGCTGCGGAATGGCTTGTTGCGAGAAGAACAAGGCCGCTTCCTGCAAGGATTGCTCCGATTGCGGCAAGAAGAAGGACACCGCCCCGAAGAAGGGCTGATGGCAAGCTTCCGGCCCTGCACTGGGCCGGAACGCAAAAACCCCGGAGCCGGTCTCCGGGGTTTTTGCGTTCCGGCGCCGTTCATGGTTGTCTGGACGGGATGAAGTTCCGTCCCCTGATCCCCGCAGCCGTCCTGCTGCTCCTCTGCGCCGCGGCCACCGCAGGGTGGGTGTGGACCCGCGATCAGCCGGCTGTTCAGGGCGAGGAGGGAACCCAGGCCAAGAAGCGGGGATTGCGCCGAGCTGCGCCCGTCCGGGAGCGGCTGGTGGACCAGACGCCCCTCATGACGGCGAGGACCCTGCTGCCCCTGGCTGTGACCCAGGAGGAGAAGCAGCTGGCCTTGCAGGCGGAGCGGTTGGCCAATCATGAAGTGGACCTGGCCTTCGCGGATGCGCTCCGGCGGGCCGCCAGTGCCCAGGTGCAGCAGACTCCCGAGCTCAAGGAGCTGGCCGACCTCAAGGCCAAGGCCCTGGCCACCGTCGAGGCGGATCAGCAGACCATCGCCAAGCTCGCCAAGCAGCTCGAGGCGGCCCGCGAATCCCAGAAGGGTGCCCTGGAGGACCAGCTCGACGTGGCCAAGGCCCAGGTGGAACTGGACAAGGATGAGCTGGAATCGGCTTCCGACGATCTCGCCCGGGCTGGAGGCGATCCCCAGGCCCGTATCAAACGATTGAAAGAAGCTCACGAGACCGGTGACAAGGAGTCCGCCCAGATCGCCGCCGCCGGCCGTCCCGCCTCGACTTTCCCGGCTGGGAGCCTCCTGGCCCGGTTGGGGGACTGGCGGGCGCAGCGGGCCAAGGTCGAGCGTCTGATCCAGGCCCGTCAGGCCGCCCAGGCCAAGGCCCAGGCCCTGACCAAACGGCGCGCGACCATCGAGGCCCAGGCCAACAAGGAGAAGGAGGACCGGGAAGCCGCCAAATATTGGGCTTCCAATCTGGTGAAGGGAGCCGCCGGGGGAGGGTCCGACGCTGGCCGCGAACAGGCCCAGGATGCCGTGGCCTACCTGCGCCAGTACGGCGATGTGCAGCGGAGGCTTTCCAGCATGGGCCGACGCATTCTCGACCAGCAGGAGCTGGCGGAGGTCTACGCCACCTGGGTGGGCGTCGCGGATGGCCAGCGGAACACGGCCCTGCACAGCCTGCTTGCCCGCCTGTTGTGGGTCCTGGGTCTGGTCGCGGTGGCCTACCTGGCAGGTCTGCTCATCGACCACCTCTTCCACAAGGCCGCCGCCGGCGACAAGAAGGGGGTCGGCACCCTGAGGACCGTGGTGAAGCTGGGCGTCCAGGCAGTGTGCGTGCTCGCCATCGGCTTCGTGATCTTCGGGATGCCTGCCCAGACGACCACCGTTCTGGGGCTGGCGGGTGCGGGCCTCACGGTGGCCCTCAAGGACTTCATCGTGGCTTTCTTCGGCTGGTTCATCCTCATGGGCCGCAACGGCATCCGCGTGGGCGACTGGGTGGAGATCCGGGGCGTGGGCGGCGAAGTGGTGGAGATCGGCCTTCTGCGGACCGTGGTGCTGGAAACGGGCAGCTGGAGTGACGCCGGGCATCCCACGGGGCGGCGCGTCGCCTTCGTGAACAACTTCGCCATCGAAGGGCACTTCTTCAACTTCTCCACCTCGGGCCAGTGGATGTGGGACGAGTTGCGAGTGCTGATCCCGTCCGGCCAGGATCCCTATCCCATCATCGACGGGGTCCAGAAACTGGTGGAACAGCAGACCGAGGCCAATGCGCGCCTGGCCGAGCAGGAGTGGAAGCGCGCCACGGCCCGCTACCGCGTGCAGGCGTTCTCCGCCGCACCCGGACTGAACGTGGTACCCACCCAGAACGGCGTCGAGATTCGGGCCCGCTACATCACCCGCGCCTTCGAGCGCCACGAGACCCGCCTGCGCTTGAACCAGGCTGTGGTTGAGCTCATGCATGGCCCCCGTGGGGCCGCTGGTGCATCCAGCGTGAAAGCCGAGGATTGATGATTTCGTTTTCCAACGTGAGCAAGCAGTACGGCAAGCAGGTCCTGTTCATCGAGGCGGATTTCCAGCTCAATCCCGGCGAGAAGGTGGGCCTGGTGGGCCCCAATGGGGCCGGGAAGTCCACGCTCTTCCGCATGATCATGGGTGAGGAGTCGCCGGACGAGGGTTCCGTCACCCTGCCAAAGAAGCTCACCCTGGGCTACTTCCGCCAGGAGGTGGACGAGATGACCGGACGGCCCGTGCTGGACGAGGCCATCGCCGGCAGCGGCCGTCTGGGCGACCTGCACCATGAGCTGCTGGATCTCGAGCACGCCATGTCGGATCCCGAACGTGGCGATGAACTGGAGGCCATCCTGGAGCGTTTCGGCCACGTCCAGGAGGAGTACCAGCACCTGGGCGGCTACGAGCTGGAAGCCCGGGCCCGGGCCTGCCTGCATGGCCTGGGCTTCGAGGACGAGCAGATCGACGGCGATGTGGGCGCCCTTTCCGGCGGCTGGAAGATGCGCGTCTCCATGGCCAAGGTGCTCCTGGGCAACTTTGATGTGCTGCTCATGGACGAGCCCACCAACCACCTGGACATCGAATCGATCCTCTGGCTCGAGAACTTCCTCAAGTCCGTACCCGCGACGCTGCTCATGACGAGCCACGACCGGGACTTCATGAACCGCGTCGTCACCAAGGTGCTGGAGATCGACGGCGGCGACATCGTCACCTTTTCCGGCAACTACGACTTCTACGTCCGCGAGCGGGAGCAGCGCGAGGCCAACCAGGAAGCCGCCTATGCTCGTCAGCAGGCCAAGCTGGCCAAGGAGCAGCGCTTCATCGAGCGGTTCTCCGCCCACGCCGCTAAGGCCGCCCAGGTGCAGAGCCGCGTGAAGGCCCTGGACAAGATCGAGCGCATCGAGCCGCCCAGGAAGCGCCGGGTCGTGAAGTGGGACTTCCGCGTCCCCGGCCGCTCCGGCGACGACGTGGCCATGCTGGAGGGTGTCTGCAAGGCCTATGGCAGCCGCAAGCTCTACGACCAGTTCGCCTTCCACATCCGCCGCGGCGAACGCTGGTGCGTCATGGGCCGGAACGGCGCAGGCAAGTCCACGCTGCTGAAGATGGTGGCGGGAGCGATCCAGCCGGATGCAGGCTCCGTCCGCCTGGGCGCCAGCCTCCGGCTCGGCTACTTCTCCCAGCAGGCCCTGGACCTGCTGGACCCGGACCTGACCGTGATCGAGCAGATGCAACAGGACTTTCCCATGGAAGGACTGGGCGTGCTCCGCAACCTCCTGGGCGCCTTCCAGTTCTCCGGGGACGATGTGGACAAGCGGATCCGGTCGCTATCGGGCGGCGAGAAATCCCGGCTGGTGATGGCCCGCATGCTCTTCGATCCGCCCAACTTCCTGGTGCTGGACGAGCCCACCAACCACCTGGACCTGGCCACCAAGGAGATGCTCATCGAGGCGCTGAGGGATTTCGAAGGCACCATGCTCTTCGTGTCCCACGACCGCACCTTCCTGCGCGGCCTCGCCAACCGGGTGCTCGAACTGGGCGGGGAAGAGCATGACGGCCCCCTGGCCTTCGGCGGCTCCTACCTCGAATACGTCGAGCGCATGGGTCGCGAAGCGCCGGGCGTCCACAACTAGGTTGATCGCAGCGCCGGTGGTGGCTGGCAGGTGAGCGTGAGCCAGGCCCCGGTACGGGGGTGCTTCAGCTCCAGCCGGTGGGCGTGGAGCAGGTAGCCGAGGTCGCCGGGCAGGGCGCGGGTACCAGGGATCGGCGTCCCGCCGGGGCCATAGAGGGGGTCGCCCACCAGGGGATGCCCTGAGGAGGCCAGGTGGATGCGGATCTGGTGGGGGCGGCCCGTGAGGATCTCCACCTCCAGCAGGGAGGCGTCGTCCCGCCGCTCCAGGACGGTGACCCGGCTGAGGGACAGGCGCCCTTTCGGCGTGGCGGCATGGAGCGTACCCAGAGGCTCGTAGGGCACCTCGCCGATGGGTGTGGTGATCTCAAAGGCATCCAAGGTGGGATGACCCTGGCAGAGGGTGCGGTAGACCTTGCGGGTCTGGCGCTCCTGGAACACGGCCTGGAGGGGCGTCCGCGCAGTGGCGGTGCGGGCGAACAGCACCAGCCCCGAGGTGCCCCGGCCCAGGCGATGCATGGGGCTGGCCTCCGGGGCCCGGTGGCGCACCAGGGCTAGGAGGGTGTGCTCCAGAAATTCGCCACCCCCCGGCAGGGTGGGCAGGCCGCTGGGCTTGGCCACGGCCAACAGATCTTCGTCTTCATACAACACGGCGGTGGCGAAGGGGACCTCCGGCTCGACCCAGGGGGGGCGGGCCCAGGTGATCCACTGGCCCGGACGCAGGGGCGCTTCGGGAACGGCGGGAGCCTCGTCGAGGCGCACCTGGCCCTCCAGGATCCGTGCCCGCCACAGGTCCAGGCCCGCCATGGGATGCCGGGCCGCAAGATGGGCCAGCAGAGTGCACCCAACCCCCTCGGCCCCGACCTGCTCCCGGTGGACATAGCCCTGGTTGAACCCCATGCAGTCGCCGCCCCTCCGGACCCTCATTATCACCCGGGCTCTGGGCCGGCCGGTAAGGCCCAGATAGGTCTTAAATGTTGACAAAATCAACACGTTTTTTTCTGACACCACTCCTCATGTTCCGGCACTGTAGAACCGAAGAGATGGACATGGTGCCCGTTTAGGGGCTACATGGTAGATGTTCACACATACTCTCCCCGGGGGGGGGGAGTGGGGGGGTCGCAAGACCCCCCTTTTTCATGCCCAGGGTAGGCTGGAGGCTTCCCATCCCTGGAGCGCGACCCATGCCCACGTCCCCGCCGGCTCCCTCGCGGCTCCCGTCACTTCCCTACCGGAAACCCACCGAGGGACGGGACTATTGGATCGTGGATGGAATTCTGCCGGATGCCGAGGCGGTGGCTGCGCGCTTCCGGGCCTTGGGGGAATGGGAACTGGGCTTCCCGCATACCCGGGAGACCTGGCCGGGCATGCGCTCCCGGAACGCGCTGTCGCCTGAGGAACTGGCCCCCATCGAGGCCAAGGTCCGCGAACTGACGGGGGCGAAGCGGCTGTGGACCGAGACCGCGCCGGATGGCGCCTACCTCAACCACAACGTGGTGCAGGTGGTGGGCGCCACAGAGTCAGGTCCCCGTCCCCACACGGATTCACGGCAGCTCTGCCGCTACGCCGCCGTGATCTACCTCACGCCACGGGCACCCGCGAATGCGGGCACCACCTTCTACCGCCTGCGCTACCCCAACGGGACCCTCAGCGGGAACCTGTGCCCGCCGCCCCACACCAACCTGCGCGAAGCCCTGGGCGTCACCGGACTGCCGCTCCAGGCCTGGCATCCCGATGTCTCCGTGCCCAATGTCTTCAACCGCCTGCTGCTCTACCGGGCGGACCTGGTGCACTCCGCCACGGGTTACTTCGGCCACGACCTCGCGACCAAGCGCATGACGGCGCTGTTTTTCTGGATGGCGGAGTAGAACACCCCCGGCTTCGCCAGGGATGTTCTACCTGGGTGGGAAAGGCGGCTACTTCTTCGACTTGGCCAGCCGGTCCAGAAGCTTCTGATCCACGTGATCCGTCACTTCTTTCAACGCTGTGCCAGCTTGTGCCAGCAAGCTGGCACATTCCCGCTGCATGTCGGCGACGTACGCGGCGTCCGTGATGTCCTTGAGGTTGATGACCACGTTCCACACGCCGCCGCGCACACCGGCGTAGGCCATCTGGGCGCCCACGGCCGCATCGGTGATGGAGGCCACCTTGCCCAGGCGGGCGGCCTCGCCGGCCAGTTCCAGGGCCTCGAAGCTGGCCTTCGCCGTGTCCAGGGGCACATCGATGGCCACCTTCAGGCCGGCCTGCATGGCGGCCTGTCGTGCGGCCTTCTGCTCGGGGGTGCCGTCCGGCAGGCGGCGCGCGTCCATGAAGGTGTTGAAGGCGTCGGTGTCGGCATCCACGGCCACCATCAGGCGGTCCTTCAGCACCTGGGCCTTTTCCGCCAGGGTGATGAGCTTCGCGTCCTTCTCGGCATCGGGCCCGCCCTGGGCGAGGTTCGCCACCATGCTGGTGAGGGCCGCGCCCAGGCTGCCGGCCAGGGCCGCGATGGAGCCGCCGCCGGGGGCCGGCGTGTCGCGGCTGACCTCATCTGTGAAGGCGTGGACGGGCATGGACACCAGCGCCTTCGCATCGTAGGTGGGCAGGCCCAGCACCTTCTTCTCGACCTCGAAGGGCGCCACGTCGCCGAGGCCCATGGAGAACACCGCGCTTTGGAGGATGTCGGAGGTGGGCACGCCCGTGGACTTGCCCATGGCCTTCAAATAGTGGCGGCCCGAGGCCAGCAGGCACTGGAAGGGCACCAGGCCCACGATCTCGCTGCCGGTGACCACCAGCCCGCGCTCGGCGGCCAGGCTGCGGGCCTCCTCCAACACGGTATGGGGGGCGGTCTGCTTGTAGTCCGTGAGGTTCACGCTGATCTGGGCGCGGCGGTAGGTGTCCACGTACCAGCCGATCGCCTTGCAGTGGCTGAAGATGCCCCGGCGGCGGACTTTCTGGCCCACGGGGTTCGCGGGATCCACGTCGTTCAGGCGCATGAGGGCAGGGAGGTCGTAGCCGTGGGCCGAGGCGCAGTGATCGATGGTTTCCTGGAAAGTGGCGCCCGTGAAGTCGCAGTTGCCGCAGGGGAAGGAGCCCTCGGCGTAGAAGATCAGCTCGCCGGCCTGGTAGTAGGGCTTTACGCGCCCGCGGCGGGCCACGCGGCCCTTCTCCCGCAATTCGAAGGCGATGTCGGTGGCATGGGCCTTGTCGGCGCTGTTCAGCGTGACGTTGTAGGCCACCAGGAATTCCCGGGCGCCGATGATGGTGGCGCCGGCTCCAGCGTTGTAGGCTGCGGCGAAATCGGGCGCCCACTGGGGATCCCGCAGCTTCTTCTCCAGGCCCTCGTACTCGCCCCGGCGCACCTCGGCCAGGTTGCGGCGCTCGGGCCGCGAGGCGGCGGATTCGTACAGGTAGACGGGGATGGCCAGCTCGGCGGCCACGCGGGCACCCAGGCGCCGCGCCAACTCGGCGCAGTCTTCCATGGAGACGCCCTCCACGGGCACGAAGGGGGTCACATCCGTGGCGCCCATGCGGGGGTGGGCTCCGTGGTGCTGGCGCATGTCGATGACCTTGGCGCTTTCGGCGATGCAGGCGAAGGCACCCTCCAGCACCGCGTCCGGCTCGCCCACGAAGGTGATGACTGTGCGGTTGGTGTCGGCACCCGGGTCCACGTCCAGCACCTGCACGCCAGGAACGGCCGCGATGGCGTCCACCACCTGCCTGATCTTCGCGGCATCCCGGCCCTCCGAGATGTTCGGCACGCACTCCACCAGCCTGCGGGACATGATTCCTCCGTTCGTTCAAGTCTAGCCGTGGCGCGGCGTGGCAGCTCCAAAGGCGGGCCGCTTAGCGACCCGCCTTTGGAGATAGTTAACAACTTGTTAATGAAAAGCCTTTTCCCATCTCGGAACGCGCAGCGTTCCGAGCCCTACCGGGGCCCTTGTCCGGACTCGCCCATCTCGTTCTTCACGCCGCTCACCACATGCCCTGTCGGTCCCACCTTGGCGGCGGTGTCACAGTAGCCGGTCTGGTCGTCGAAGAAGAAGTCGGGTTCGAATTCCCGCAGGAAGTCGGCCTTCTCCAGGCCCCCCAGGAACATGGCCTCGTCCACCTGGATGTTCCAGGCCATGAGGGTACGGATGGCGCGCTCGTGGGCGGGGGCGCTGCGGGCGGTGACGAGGGCGGTGCGGATGCGCATGGGGGCGCCGGCGCCCATGTCCTGCAGGGGCTGGAGGGCCTGGAGCAGGGGCTTGAAGGGGCCCGGGGGCAGAGGCACGGCCGCCCGCTCGATCTCATGGGCCTGGAAAGCCGCCAGGCCGCCCTGCGCATAGACACGCTCCGCCTCGTCGCTGAACAGCACGGCGTCGCCATCAAAGGCGATGCGGATCTCGTCCTGGTGGCGGTCCGCGGCCATGGCGCTGTCCGGGTACACCCGCGCCGCGGCGAAGCCCGCGTTCAGGGCGGCGCGGACGTCCTCCTCCTTGGCGGAGAGAAACAGCGTTGCGCACAGGGGCTTGAGGTAGCGATATGGAGGCCTACCACGAGTGAATACTCCCTGCTCCAGTTTGAGGTCTGACTCCTGGGCGCTCCTGAAGACGCGCAGCCCGCTAACTGGATCATTTCGAGACAACGCAACGATTGCTACTCGCTGGTCTTCTGGAGTGTTGAAGGCTAGGAGTTTCTTCACCAAGGGGAAGGCCACACCAGGCTTGGCGGGCATGTCTAACCGCGATAGTTGAAAGTCTATGTATGCACGGTCGTTTGACGCCTCGAAGAACCGGTTCTCCTCCTCAAAATCGAAGAGCGCGCGGGAGGATATGGCGACGACGAACTTGCCTTCCAGGGATTTGGGCATGGCTCTAGGGTAGCGGGGGAACGGGAGCCTGGAGACCAGAGTCTGGAGTCTGGAGGCACAGCTTCCTGATGCGCCGCGATGTGGCGCGTCTTTGGTTCAGTTCGGCGCCGACTCACCTGAACGGCCCAAAGCGAAATCACAGGCACGGCCCGCAGGGCCGTCCAGAAAGCAGTGCCTCCAGACTCCGGTCTGTAAACTGAATCCATGCCGCGCCA
>Ga0255338_1003388_pt1 | contig 19348 bp, 14 predicted proteins | sample MeOH1_35cm_T4_19_FD_203715 | JGI IMG/M metagenome (GOLD analysis project Ga0255338, IMG submission 203715) | Sandy soil microbial communities from University of British Columbia, Vancouver, Canada - MeOH1_35cm_T4_195 | ecosystem: Engineered > Artificial ecosystem > Sand microcosm > Unclassified ...
TACTCCGACCGCGTGGACCGGCGCCGAATCATCCTTGGCCTGTGCCTGGGGTCGGCTATCGCCGAAGTCGGGCTCATCGCGGCGCGGGGAATGGGCGTTGAATGGATGCTGCTGCTGGCGGGCTTCATATTCGGCTGCTTCGCGCTGACGCTCTATTCGGTCTGCGTCGCGCATACGAACGATCACGCAGGCCAGGAAAGCTTCGTAGGCATTTCCAGCGCCTTGTTGCTCGCCTATGCGGTCGGCGCGGTCATGGGCCCCTTCGCGGCTTCCATGGGCACGGAGCGCTGGGGCATGTCCTTCATCTTCATGTTCGCCGCGGCGATCCACCTCGCCTTCGCGGCTTTCACGGCGATTCGCATGGCCACCACCTCGCATGGCGCCGCCCGGCGCGGCGACTTCGTCGCGAGGCCCTTCCCCTCAACGCAGGCCACGCCGCCGGAGCTGTCACCCCGCGAGACCGAGTGAACGGCCAAATGAAAGAGGCCGGCCATCCCGTTCAGGATGACCGGCCTCGAAACTCGCCAGAGCTTCGTCGGCAGATGCCGATCAGCTGTTCACGGCGTCCTTAAGACCCTTGCCCGCCTTGAACTTCGGCTGCTTGGAGGCCGGGATCTTGATCGTTTCGCCGGTGCGCGGGTTACGGCCCTCGGTGGCGGCGCGAGCCGACACGGTGAAGGTACCGAATCCGACCAGGCGCACTTCGTCGCCCTTTTTCAGCGCGTCCGTAATCGTGTCGAAAACGTAATCGACGGCCTTGGTCGCATCGGCCCTGGAGAGACCGGTCCGGTCCGCCACTTCTGCAATGAGATCGTTCTTATTCACGTCAGGCCCCTTTGGATGCGATCGCGCGGAAATGCTCCGGCGCGATATTCGCGACTTTACCCGCCGCCCAAAGACGGGGTCAAAGTAAAAACTGCGGAAATCTGCGATATTTTAGCCCTGCGCGATACGAAAACGGGGGCCCGAAGGCCCCCGTTCTATAGCGTTGCTCCCTTGCGGAGCAGATCAGTGCGCCACAACCGGCTCGCTGGTCCCACCGCGCCGCTCCGCCGCCTGCTGGGCGGCATAGGCTGCCTCGTCCCATTCGATGGGCTCCGGCATGCGCGTCAGCGCGTTCCGCAGCACCTCGCCGGCGGTCGAGACCGGCACGATCTCGAGCGCGTTCTTCACGTTGTCCGGGATGTCGGCCAGATCCTTGGCATTGTCCTGCGGGATCAGCACCTTCTTGATGCCGCCGCGGAGCGCCGCCAGGAGCTTCTCCTTCAACCCGCCGATCGGGAGGACCCGACCGCGCAGCGTGATCTCGCCCGTCATCGCCACATCCTTGCGGACCGGGATGCCTGTCATGACCGACACGATCGCCGTCGTCATGGCGACGCCGGCTGACGGACCGTCCTTGGGCGTCGCGCCTTCGGGCACGTGCACATGGATGTCCTTGTGCTCGAACATGGGCGGCTCGATGCCGAAATGCGTCGCCCGCGAGCGAACATAGGAGTTCGCGGCAGAGATCGATTCCTTCATCACGTCGCGCAGGTTGCCCGTGACCGTCATGCGGCCCTTGCCGGGCATCATGACGCCTTCGATCGTCAGCAATTCGCCGCCGACCTCCGTCCAGGCAAGCCCGGTGACGACGCCGACCTGATCTTCGCCTTCCGCCTCGCCATAGCGATACTTCGGCACGCCGGCATACTGCTCGATGTTGTCGAGCGTGACGGTGATCGACTTCTTGTCCGAAGTCAGGATCTCCTTCACCGCCTTGCGGGCGAGATTGTTGATCTCGCGCTCAAGGCTGCGGACGCCGGCTTCCCGCGTATAGACGCGGATCAGCTGACGCAGCGCGCCGTCATCGATCGCCCACTCGCCGCTCCGCAGCCCATGACCTTCGAGCGCCTTCGAGATCAGGTGACGCCGCGCGATTTCCACCTTCTCATCTTCGGTGTAACCGGCGATGCGGATGATCTCCATGCGGTCCATCAGCGGGCCGGGGATGTTCAGCGTATTCGCGGTCGTCACGAACATCACATCCGAAAGGTCGTAATCGACTTCCAGATAATGGTCCGCAAAAGCGTTGTTCTGCTCGGGGTCGAGCACTTCGAGCAATGCCGCCGAAGGATCGCCACGGAAGTCCGCACCCATCTTGTCGATCTCGTCGAGCAGGAAGAGCGGATTCGTGTGCTTCACCTTCTTCATCGACTGGATGACCTTGCCGGGCATCGAGCCGATATAGGTGCGGCGGTGACCGCGGATCTCGGCCTCGTCACGCACGCCGCCCAGCGACATGCGCACGAAGTCGCGGCCCGTCGCCTTGGCGATCGACTTGCCGAGCGAGGTCTTGCCGACACCGGGCGGGCCGACGAGGCAGAGGATCGGCCCCTTCAGCTTGTTCGCGCGGCTCTGCACGGCGAGATATTCGACGATGCGCTCCTTGACCTTGTCGAGGCCGAAGTGATCGGCATCGAGGATCTCCTGCGCATTGACGAGGTCCTTCTTGACGCGGCTCTTCTTGTTCCACGGAACCGAAAGCAGCCAGTCGAGATAGTTCCGCACGACAGTGGCTTCCGCCGACATCGGGCTCATCTGCTTCAGCTTCTTCAGCTCGGCCAGCGCCTTCTCGCGTGCATCCTTCGACAGCTTCGTCTTCTGGATGCGTTCGTCGAGTTCGCGCAGATCGTCCTTGCCGTCCTCGCCGTCGCCGAGTTCCTTCTGAATGGCCTTCAACTGCTCATTCAGATAGTACTCGCGCTGCGTCTTCTCCATCTGGCGCTTCACGCGCGAGCGGATGCGCTTCTCCACCTGCAGGACGCTGATCTCGCCTTCCATCAGCGAGTAGACGCGCTCCAGCCGGTCGGAAATCGACGGCAATTCGAGAAGCTCCTGCTTCTCGGCAATCTTGATGTTGATATGGCTCGCGATGGTGTCGGCAAGCTTCGCGGGCTCATCGATCTGGCTGACCGAGCCCAGAACCTCGGGCGGCACCTTCTTGTTGAGCTTCACATAGCCTTCGAACTGCGACACGACGGAGCGCGACAACGCTTCGAGCTGTTCACTGTCGGTTTCGACCTCTTCGATCGGCTCGACATTGGCTTCGAAGAACTGGTCATTGTCCGTGTAGTCCGAAACGCGGGCGCGACGGACGCCCTCGACAAGAACCTTCACCGTCCCGTCCGGCAGCTTCAGAAGCTGCAACACGGACCCGATGGTGCCCACTTCGTAGATGTCCGCGATCTCCGGATTATCGTCGGCGGCGTTCTTCTGAGCGACCAGCAGAATCTGCTTGTCGTCCTGCATGACGTTTTCGAGAGCGCGCACGGACTTCTCGCGGCCGACAAACAGCGGCACGATCATATGCGGGAAGACGACGATATCGCGCAGCGGCAACACCGGCAGCACAAGCTTTCCGCTCTGCTCTCCGGTCTCGGTTGTCTGCTCGGTCTTATCGGTCATTCGCGGTACCTGCTTTCAGAAAACGCCCGTGGCGACATTCAACCCTAGCATTCGAAACTGAACGAATGCTGAGCGACGGGACCATGTCCAAGATAACCAGATTCGGGTTTGAAGCGCCTGCTATCGCTGCGGCGAGCCTTGACCGGGTTCACTGGAAGGCCTGGTCCCGGCGCCACCTGGCGTGGCCGGAATTGGCCTTGTTGAATGGAAAATGGCCCTGAAAGCATCACCTTTCAAGGCCATCCCAATTCGCTTTTTAAACAGCAGCAAAACAACTGTTCGATTGTGGATCACGCAACCAGACGAAGCGTCAGGCGCTTGTCCCAACGTCACCCTTGCGTTCCGCATAGATGTAGAGCGGACGCGCTTTGCCTTCGACCACTTCGGCACTGATGACGACCTCGCCCACGCCTTCCAGCGTCGGCAGTTCGAACATCGTGTCGAGCAGAATCGACTCCATGATGGAGCGAAGGCCGCGGGCGCCCGTCTTGCGCTCGATGGCCTTGCGGGCGATAGCGCGCAGCGCTTCGTCAGAGAAGGCTAGCTTCACATTCTCCATTTCGAAAAGCCGCTCATACTGCTTCACGAGCGCGTTCTTCGGCTCGATCAGGATCTGCATGAGCGCCGCTTCGTCGAGGTCCTCGAGGGTGGCGAGGACCGGCATGCGGCCCACGAATTCCGGGATCAGGCCGAACTTCAGCAGATCTTCGGGTTCGAGTTCCTTCAGCACGTCGCCCGTCCGGCGGTCCTCGACCGAACGCACCGTCGCGCCGAAACCGATTCCCTGCCCCTTGCCGCGACCGGCGATGATCTTCTCCAGCCCGGCGAAAGCGCCGCCGCAGATGAAGAGGATGTTCGTCGTGTCGACCTGCAGGAATTCCTGCTGCGGATGCTTGCGCCCGCCCTGCGGCGGAACGGAGGCAACCGTGCCTTCCATGATCTTCAGAAGGGCCTGCTGCACGCCTTCGCCCGACACGTCGCGCGTGATCGACGGGTTGTCGGACTTGCGGCTGATCTTGTCGACCTCGTCGATATAGACGATGCCGCGCTGCGCCCGTTCGACGTTGTAGTCGGCCGACTGGAGCAGCTTCAGAATGATGTTTTCGACGTCCTCGCCGACATAGCCGGCCTCGGTGAGCGTCGTCGCGTCCGCCATGGTGAACGGCACGTCAAGGATGCGGGCAAGCGTCTGCGCGAGCAGCGTCTTGCCGCAACCGGTCGGACCGATGAGCAGGATGTTGGACTTGGCCAGTTCGACGTCGTTGTTCTTCGCCGCGTGGTTCAGGCGCTTGTAGTGGTTGTGCACCGCCACAGCCAGCACGCGCTTGGCGTGGGACTGCCCGATCACATAATCGTCGAGAACCTTGCAGATCTCCTGCGGCGTGGGAACGCCGTCACGCGACTTCACCAGCGAGGATTTGTTTTCCTCGCGAATGATGTCCATGCACAGCTCGACGCACTCGTCGCAGATAAAAACGGTCGGCCCCGCAATAAGCTTCCGGACCTCATGCTGGCTCTTGCCGCAGAAGGAACAGTAAAGCGTATTCTTGGAGTCGCCGCCGCTCACCTTGCTCATTGGAACTCCTTAGGCTTCTGCCGGCAGTCGACCGGATCGCCGCGATCCCTGCATCGTTCATGCCTGCCGGCGGCGCCGGATCGTTAAACCCTTGTCTCTCATTACGTTTGAGAGACTCAAACGGATCCACGACCCGTCACCTCGTCGACATACGAGCATGTTATTCGTCGAGGGATCAAGATTTCATTACAATTTGCAGGACGCCAAACCTCAGAACTGCCCAGAAAAAGGGCAGTTAGAGGCGATTTTCAGCTACCTGCGGGAGACACCGAATGAACCAGGCATTGCGGCAAAAAGTCCGCATTGCCCGGCCCGCTTCGCTTCGGTGTTATTTCGGGGCTTCGTCGCTGCGCGGCACGCCGACATGGTCGACGATACCGAATTCCTGGGCCCGCTCCGGGCTCATGAAATTGTCTCGTTCCAGCGCGTCCTGAACTTCCTTCAGGCTCCGGCCCGTGTGCTTCACATAGATGTTGTTCAGCTTTTCACGGATCGCGAGGGTCTCGCGGGCGTGAATCTCGATGTCCGTCGCCTGCCCCTGGAAACCGCCGGAGGGCTGGTGAACCATGATGCGCGAATGTGGCAACGCATAGCGCATGTCCTTCGCGCCCGCCGCGAGGATCAGCGAGCCCATCGAGGCCGCCTGGCCGAGGCACACCGTCGCCACCGGCGGACGGATGTGCTGAATGGTGTCATAAATCGCAAGGCCGGAGGTCACGATGCCGCCGGGCGAGTTGATGTACATCCAGATTTCTTTTTTCGGGTTCTCGGCTTCAAGGAAGAGAAGCTGCGCCGTCACAAGCGTCGCCATGCCATCTTCGAACGGGCCGGCAATGAACACGATGCGCTCTTTCAGCAGGCGCGAGAAGATGTCGTAAGCGCGCTCACCCCTGTTGGTCTGCTCGACCACCATCGGCACGAGATTCATGTAGGTATCGAGGGGATCTCTCATTCTCTCTCCTGAAGGTCAGCGGACCGGACGAAGCCACGTCATTGCCTTCGCCGGCGGGGGTCTGTCACCGCCATATTGCTCATAAGGGCATAACGGGATTCGGTAAATGGCTCGTGCATTCATAATAGCGCAGAGCCCATATAAGGCGAGCCTCCTCGCTTTTCATCCCCCGGCAGGCGGGAACCCCGGCCTCGGCGCGCCCGATTCCTGTTTTTGGGGAGTTCAAGAGGTGCGCGGGGAAGGATTTCAGCCCATTCCCCGCGCACACTCGGCAGATCCGCCGCGCCGGGGCCTTTGGGGCCTCCGGGGTGGATGCTGCAATGTCACGCGGCCATCAGGTCAGCCGCCTCGCCTGGTCGAACAATCATGCCACCGACGCCGCGCATGGCGCCTGCGACCAGCTCCCGCGCGAGGAAGCGCTTCCTGTCCACCCAGCCGGGCAGCTTCAGCCGCCGGGCAAGCGCCCGGGTGAACCCGAAGCGGGCGTAATAGGGCTCGTCACCGACCAGAACGACGATCCGGTGGCCCTCGGCCTCGGCGCGGGCAAGGCCCGCCTCCATCAGCTTCCCGCCGATACCCTGCCCCTGCCGGTCGGCGGCGGCGACGAGCGGCCCGAGCAGAAGGGCGGGCGTCGTGCCGCCGATTGCGACCGGCCAGAAGCGCAGCGTGCCGACGACCTCCTCGCCGTCGAGCATGACGAGCGAGAGCGACGGGATCGGCGCGACTCCATCGCGAAGCCGGTAAACCGTCTTCGCGAAGCGGTCGGGACCGAACGCCTCGGCAACCATCTTTTCCACCGCCGCCTCATGGGCGGGAGTTTCGACGACGATATTCATGGACGACTCCATCCGGGCGGGCGGCGCGGCTTTCCGCGCGCCCTGCCCCTCAAGTCCGATTGCTGTGATGAAGCCCGTCGCTCAGATGCAGATGCTGGCGAGCGGCGGGAAGCCGTTGAACGCGACGGCCGAATAGGTCGTCGTGTAGGCGCCCGTGGCGAGGATGCAGACCTTGTCGCCTGCCTTCAGCGCCGTCGGAAGGCGATAGTCGGCCTTCTCGTAGAGAATGTCGGCGCTGTCGCAGGTCGGTCCGGCGAGAACTACCGGCGCCGTCTCGCCGCCATCATGCGGCGTGAGGAGTCGGTACTTGATCGCCTCGTCCATCGTCTCGGCGAGACCGTGGAACTTGCCCACGTCGAGATACACCCATCGTCGCTGGTCGCTGCCGCCCTTCTCGGAGACGAGCACGACTTCCGACTGGATGACGCCCGCATCGCCCACGATGCCGCGGCCCGGCTCGACGATGACGTCGGGCTGGCGGTCGCCGAAGCGGCGCGTCAGAGCCTCGCGGATCGCAGCGCCATAGGCCTCGATCGATGGCACGTCGGTGCGATAGCGCGACGGGAAACCGCCGCCCATGTTGACGAGCTTGAGTTCGATGCCCCGTTCGGCCAGCGCGTCGAAGAGCGCGGAGGCCTGCACCAGCGCCTTGTCGTACTGGGTCAGGTCCGTCTGTTGCGAACCGACATGGAAGGACACGCCATAGGCGTCGAGCCCGAGTTCACGGGCGCGCACGAGAAGGTCGGCGGCCATCTCGGGTTCGCAACCGAACTTGCGCGACAGCGGCCATTCGGCGCCTTCGCATTCCATCAGTACACGGCAATATACCCTCGAGCCGGGCGCCGAACGGGCGATCTTCTCGAGTTCCGCTTCCGAGTCGAAGGCATAGAGGCGCACACCCTTCGCGAAGGCAGCCGCGATATCGCGTTCCTTCTTGATGGTGTTGCCGAAAGAGATGCGGTCCGGCGAGACGCGGTGGCGCAGGCAGAGATCGATCTCGCCCATGCTGGCCGTGTCGAAGCAGGAGCCGAGACGCGCCAGGCGCGAGACGATCTCGTTCGCCGGGTTCGCCTTCACGGCATAGAAGATGCGCGCCTGCGGAAGCGAGCGGGCAAGCTCCGACCAGTTATGCGCGACGATGTCGACATCGACCACGAGGCACGGCGAGGGAAGCTCGGCCGTCTCGAGGAAGCGCGCGATCTTGGGCGGCATGCCACCACGCTCCGCCGGCATTTCGGCATCGCGGGGAACGAGCGCAAGCCTTGCCTTGCGGCGCGGCGCGGGCTTTGCGGCATGCGAGGCCTCGCCGATCGGCTTGGTCGCAATTTCGGATTTCGTGGAGAGGCGCGAACGGGCACGGCGGCCCGGCTCGGAAGCGAACATCGTCAACACCCTTTAAGACCCGGCAATGCCGGCTTGATCAAAAAGGACGCTTCCGTCGTTGCATAAACCAACTATGGGCCAGCGGCACGTGCGTGTGCGTCATGTGAGCGCACACATAGGGACATAGCTGAGTCCGTGCAATAGTTTTTTGCAGCCTGCCTAAAGTTTTTTCGCTCTGTGGCGTCAGGGCCTCCGCCACCCTTTCGTCACAATTCGAGATCGCCCTTCCCGCGCCACCTGACAGCCCGGCAAAGCGTCGGGTAAAGACGATCGGGCAAAGAAAAAGGCCCGGAGGTGATCCGGGCCTTTCATCCGAAAACCGAGCCTCGGCTCAGTCTTCCTTTTTCTTCTTGGGCGCAGCCTTCTTGGCGGCGGGCTTCTTCTCTTCGCCCTCGGCCTTGGGCTTGGCTGCGGCCTTCTTCTTGGCCGGCTTCGCCTCGCCGTGATCATGATCATGATCGTGGTCATGGTCGTGGTCGTGGTCGTGGTGGTGGTGATGACCATGGTCATGGTCATGGTCATGGTCATGATCGTGGTCATGATCATGCTCGTCGGCATCCGGATCGGCGAAGAGCTCGTCGCGCGACACGGTCTTGTCGGTCACCTTCGCCAGCTCGGCGATGAAGTCGATCACCTTCTCTTCGAAGATGGGCGCGCGCAGTTCGGCGATCGCCTGCGGATTGCGCTGATAGAACTCATAGACCTGACGTTCCTGGCCAGGGAACTGGCGCGCGCGCTCGGCGAGCGACTGGCTCAGTTCCTGTTCGGTGACGGAGATCTTGTTGTGCTCGCCGACTTCCGCGAGCACAAGGCCGAGGCGCACGCGGCGCTCTGCGATCTTGCGGTATTCGTCGCGGATCTTCTCTTCCGGCTCTTCCAGATCGGCGGCCGTCTTGCCCTGATGCTGCAGCTCATGCTCGAACTGCGACCAGATCTGGGTGAACTCCTGCTCGACCATGGACGGCGGCAGCTCGAAGCTGTGGGCGGCGTCCAGTGCGTCGAGAAGGGCGCGCTTCAGGTGCATGCGCGACATGCGCGTGAAGTCCGCCTTGATCTGCTGCTGCATGGCTTCGCGCAGCTTGTCCAGCGCATCGAATCCGAAGCGCTTGGCGAATTCCTCGTCGACCTTGGCTTCCGCCGGGGCCTCGACGCCCTTCACCGTGACTTCGAACACCGCGTCCTTGCCGGCGAGGTTCTCCGCGCCGTAATCGGCCGGGAACGTCACCTTCACTTCGACCTTGTCGCCCGACTTGGCGCCCTTGAGCTGGTCTTCGAAACCCGGGATGAAGCGGCCCGAGCCGATTTCAAGCTTGGCGTCCGCTGCCGTACCACCCTCGAAGGCAACGCCGTCGATGCGCCCGATGAAGTCGATGGTGAGGAGGTCGCCCTCTTCCGCCGCCGCGCCTTCAGCCTTCGGCTCGTAGCTCTTCTGGTTCTCGGCAAGACGCAGGAGCGCCTCGTCGACATCGGCGTCGGTCACGTCGGCCACCGGGCGCTCGACTTCGAGCTTGGCGAAGTCCGTCATCTCGAAGGCCGGGATGATCTCGAAGGTCATCTTGTAGGTGAGGTCGGCCTTGCCATCGACAACCGGGGCGATCTCGCCCTCGAGGTTGATTTCAGGCTGCTGGGCCGGGCGCAGCGACTGCTCTTCAAGCGCCTGCTGGCTGGTCGCGCCGACGGCCTCCTGAATGACTTCCGTCATGACCTGCTTGCCGAAGGTCTTGCGAAGATGCGCGACCGGAACCTTGCCGGGGCGGAAGCCCTTCAGGCGGACCGAATTCTTCATCTCATCGAGCTTCGCGTTCACACGCGCCTCGAGATCGCTCGCCGGAACCTGAACCGAGAGTTCGCGCTTCAGACCGTCCGCGCTCGTTACCGTAACCTGCATCTTGCAATCCGTTCTTTCAGCTTGGCCTATTTATCGTCCCGGCCATTGTAATTGCTGGCTTTTCGGCCTGGTGCGGGCGGAGGGACTCGAACCCCCACGGTTGCCCGCCAGAACCTAAATCTGGTGCGTCTACCAATTCCGCCACGCCCGCAAGGCCGCGCGGGCACGCCGCGGAAGGCATGCCCACGTCCAAATCGGGGCCTTCTATAGCAAGCGTACCCCCGGAACGCCAGCGAAAGAGCGGCTTCTTTCCGGAGAAGTCAAGGCTTGGCCTGCGGCCTCAGCCATACTTCTCCACGAGGTCGCGATAGACGGCCGGAAGCATCTCGGGCAGGTCCTCGGAAATGAGGCCGATGCCGTAGTAGCGCCCGGCCTCCCCATGCAGCCAGACGCCCATGGCGGCTGCCTCGAACACAGGCACACCCTGCGCCAAGAGGCCGAGAATGATCCCCCCGAGCACATCCCCGCTCCCCGCCGTGGCCAGTTCGGGCCCGGCATTGGTATTCACGACCGCCCGGCCATCCGGCGCGGCAACGACCGTGTCCGGCCCCTTGAGCACGACCACCGCGCCCGATTCCACCGCCGCCGCCCGCGCCCGGGCGAGCCTGCCGCCCTCGACAATCTTCGGGAAGATGCGCCGGAACTCGCCCTCATGGGGTGTCAGCACGGTGGGGCCCGCGAAATAGCCCTTGATGGCGACGAAGAGGTCCCGCGGGATTTCCATGAAGGAGGTCAGCGCATCCGCATCGAGCACCATGGAGGCTCCCGACAGAAGCGCCGCCAGCACATTCTCCCGCGTTGAAGGCCCGATGCCGCAACCCGGCCCGATGAGGCAGGCATTCATGCGCTTGTCTTCGAGAAGCCTCGTCAGCGAGTCCGCGCCCGCGAAGGGCTTCAGCATGATGGAGGTGAGCTGCGCCGCGTTGATCGCCACGGCGTTGGGCGGCGAGGCAACGGTAACGAGACCCGAGCCCGCGCGAAGCGCACCGCGCGCCGCCAACCGCGCCGCACCCGTGCTGGAGGGCCCGCCGGAAACGACGACCGCATGGCCGCGCGAATATTTGTGCCCCTCGATCCGGGGCCGGGGAAACGCATCAGCCCAGACCTCAGGCGCGTTCTCGAAGGTCTTCGGCCCGATCTCGCCCAGCACGCCCTCGGCCGTGCCGATCTCGCCCACAACAACTTCGCCGCAAAGCCTGCGGCCCGGAAAAACCATATGGCCGGGCTTCTTGCGGAAGAAGGTAACGGTGAGCTTCGCCTCGAAAGCGACGCCCCTCACCTCGCCCGTATCGCCGTCGAGGCCGGTCGGAACGTCGATGGCCGCGACCGGCAGCTTCGTCTCGTTGACCCGACGAATGAGGTCCGCCACGACGCCGTTCACCTCGCGCGAAAGCCCCGCGCCGAAAATCCCGTCCAGAACGAGGCTCGCGCCCTCAGCCGCATCGGCGGTCAGCGGATGCACCGGCCCGGCCCAGCGATGCGCGGCCTCTGCGGCGTCGCCCGTCAGCCGCTCGCGCTCGCCGAGCAGAAAGAGCGTGACAGTCCAACCCCCGTCGCGCAGCAAACGCGCGGCGATGAACCCGTCGCCGCCATTGTTGCCGGGCCCGCAGAGAACCGAGACGGGCCCGCAGGGAAACCGCGCCGCGACGGCATCTGCGACCAACCGGCCCGCATTTTCCATAAGTTCAATGCCGGGTGTGCCGCGCTCGATCGTCATGCGATCCGAGCGCGCCATTTCCTCGACGGAAAGAAGCGCAAAACGAGTGTCGTACATGCGCGTCACTATAGCCGCCATGCGCGAGTCGCCAATGACGCAAATCAAGCGGGCGGCCAGGTCGTCTTACTGCTGCGCCTCCGCCGCTCTCACGATCGCTTTGGCCTCGCCGCGCAGTTCGAGCGTTGGGATGTCGAAAGTGACGGTGTGGATCTTGCCGCCATATTCGAAGGGTTCGGCATAGTCGCTGTTCACCGGCGCGACGCTGCGGCCGATATCCATGCCGAGGCTCGATATGAGGAAGAGGAGCTTCGGGATGCTGCCATGCGCCACTTCCGCGCCATCGACAAGCAACGACACATCGCCCCCGCCATCCTGCCGGCGCGTGACATGCAGCTCCACCTTGTGGCGTCCGGGGGCAAGCGCCTCCTTGCCCACGAGCAACGTATGTTCATGGAAGGCGTTGTAGTCGAAATGCGGGCGACCGTTCTTGATGTAGAGAACGAAGCCGCTGTTGATGCTGCCGCGCGAAACGAGCGCGCCATCGCCGCCGCTCTCAGGATGGTCGAGGTCGGCTGCCATCTTCCAGCCCCGCGCGACCGGCGGGCAGGCATCGCTGACAATATGCGACACCGGCGGATGATAGACGAAATGTCCGCGCGACGTCGGCATGCCGGGGCGGCGCGAGGCGGCGAAGAGCGCGAAGGCGCCACGATCGTCGAGAGGAAGCGCGCCGTGGCTTTCCGCTTCCTGCCACCAGAGGTCGATCATCTCCTTCAGTCGCGCAGGCTCCTGCTCCGCGAGGTCGTGAAACTCGGAGAAATCCTCGCTGAGCTTGTAAAGCTCCCACTTGTCCTCATCGAAGGGCTTGCCGTTTTCGTGATGCGTGACAGCCTTCCAGCCGTCCTTCCAGATGCCGCGATGACCGAGCATCTCGAACATCTGGGCTCCGCGCGGGATATCCGCTTTCGGATCGGCAAGCGCGGGCTTGAGGCTAACGCCGTGAACCGGCATCTGCGGCACACCGGCCACCACTTCGGGCGATGGAATGCCGATGATGTCGAGCACGGTCGGCGCAATGTCGATCGCGTGGCAGAACTGCGCGCGGATCGCACCCGGCGCTTCGAGGCCCTTCGGGAAATGCATGACCAGCGGATCGCGCACGCCGCCGCCATGCGTGTTCTGCTTGTACCATTTGAGCGGCGTGTTACCGACCTGTGCCCAGCCCCAGGGAATGTTGCAATGGCTGTTCGGCCCGCCAATATCGTCGAGACGCTCGACGGCGGCGTTGACATCCTCCTGCATGAGGTTGAACCACTTCATCTCGTCGAGAACGCCGCTCGCCCCGCCCTCCTGGCTCGCGCCATTGTCGGAGAGCACCATGAAGACCGTGTTCTCCCACTGGCCTATGCCCTTGAGAAAATCGATGAGCCGCCCGATCTGCGCATCGGTGTGTTCGAGCATGGCCGCAAAGGCTTCCTGAAGACGGCAGGCGAAAGCCTTTTCATTCGCTGAAAGCTCATCCCAGGGCCGCACGCCCGGATTGCGCGGTGCGAGCTTCGTCTCGGGCGGGATGACGCCGAGCGCCTTTTGCCGCTCGAACCATTCCGCGCGCACCACGTCCCAGCCGGCATCGAACTTGCCCCGATACTTGTCGAGATAGGATTGCGGCGCCTGATGCGGCGCATGCATGGCGCCGAAGGCGAGATAAAGGAAAAAGGGCTTTTCGGGAACCAGCGAGGTCAGATCGCGCACCATGCCCGATGCCCGGTCCACTACGTCTTCCGAGAAGTGGTAGCCCTCCTCCACGCTTTTTGGCACATCGACAAAGTGGTTGTCGTGCGTCAGTTCGGGGTGGAACTGATCGGTCTCGCCTTGCAGAAAGCCGTAATAGCGGTCGAAGCCCTTTTGCAGCGGCCAGTTTGTGAACGGTCCGGCTGCGGAGCATTCCGACATGGGCGCGAGGTGCCACTTGCCGGCGGCGAAGGTCGCATAGCCCTGATCGCGCAGGATCTCGGCAAGCGTCGCGGCGCTTTTCGGGATCGAGCCGCGCATGTTCGGAAAGCCTGTGTCGAAATTGGAAATGCCGCGCATTCCCACCGCATGATGGTTGCGGCCGGTCAGCAGGCAGGCCCGCGTCGGCGAGCAGAGCGCGGTGGTGTGGAAGCCCGTGAAGCGCGCACCCTTTGCTGCCAGCGCGTCGATATTCGGCGTGGCAATGGAGGAGCCATAGCAGCCGAAATGCGAAAAGCCGGTGTCGTCGAGCACGACCATGACCACATTGGGCGAGCCGGGTTTCAGCTTCGGCTCCGGCCACCAGGGCGTCGATTCATAGACCGTGCGGCCAATGACACCGCCGAATTCCTCGCCCGAAGGATGCTTGTAGGTCATGGCGCTCTCCCTGCCTCCATTTTCTAATGGATAACATTAGGAGGGCCGCATCCCGGCAACAAGGGGAACTTCGTCAAATTCCGCCATGCGGAACCGGAATCAATTTACCTTGGTCTCGGCTTCCCGGCCCTTCTCGACCAGCGAAAGCGAAGCGCCGCGCGTTTCGAAGACCGTGACCGAGCAATTGTCCGGCCTGAAGAGGATGACGCGATCGTCGGAAAGCGCGGTGCCCGCCGCCGCATTGATGGCGACGAAATGGCTGAAGACCACCGTATCCTCTGCGAGCCCCGTTAGTGCCTCGACCACGCCCTGGCGCCAGGCACGAAAATCAATGCCGCCCTGCGGCGCCGCTTCGGCCCATGCCCCCGCCATGAAGCCGCGCAGCCACTCACCCCGCGCCTTGAGGTCGTGAACCGGTGAGGGAATCTCGCCGACGCGCTCGTCGATGCGCGGCGCCTGCGCCCAGGCTTTGGCAAGCGGCTCTCCCGTTTCGCGGCAGCGGCGCAGCGGCGAGGAAATGAGCGGCAACTTCTTGCCGACCCGCTCCTCGATTTCCCGCGCGACGGCTTCGGACTGGGCACGACCTTTTTCACTGAGGCCGGGGTCCATATCGGAATCCCAGCCGGACGCGGCCTCGCCGTGGCGGATCATGTAGATGAGGGGCATGACATTTCTCTCACATTCGATTTTCCGGATGACTCCTTGTCGGCGAGGCCGACCCGATTTGCAAGGCGGATAGTCAGACCGCGCCTGAACCGCTAGCGTTTTCCATTATGATTCACGCGATGGGATTTTCAGCATGACCGATACTTCGATCCAGCCCGCGCCTCAGCCTGCAGCCGGCGAGCTCGATGGCGTAAAGCTTGTCTATATTCTCTATTTTGTGAGCTTCGTTCTCGCCATCACCGCCCTTGGCGGCCTGATATACGCCTATCTCAAGCGCGGAACCGCGAGCGCCGTCGCCGCATCCCATTACACCTGGCAGATCCGCACTTTCTGGATCGGCCTGCTCTATTCGCTTTTGGGCGCTCTCTCACTGTTCTTCGTCATCGGTTGGTTCATTCTGCTGGCTACCGTGGTCTGGTTTCTCGTGCGCTCGATCAAGGGCTTCATCGCCGCCGGCGAAGGCCGCCCGATCCAGAACGTCGATACCTGGTTCTGGTGATGTTGCCGCTGAGCCTACGATCAACGCAAAAGGCCCGGATTTGATCCGGGCCCTTATCGCGCGCTCTATCGCGAGCATGACAAGATTTGAGAACATACTCGGCCGCCTCAAAGATTGGCGCTCCACCTGCGCCCGCAAAAAGTGGTTCTGGATAGGCGGCAAGTTGAACCCACGCCAACAGGGTGTCGATGAAATGATGCAGAAGCATTTTCGGTCTGATCAGCCACCGAAATGGTGGCCAGTGTTGATGTATCCTTTGACATGCCTGATTTTCTTCGCCCTTTCTCCCGATGTTCTCGCAGGTACGAGCACCCAAGCGACGCAGACCTTCGGGGAGAGAATTGAACCATATGGTCAATTCAAACTCCTGAGAGGAAAGAAATGGGGCATCTGCCGCAAATTGGACGCTGGCTTTTCGGCTCATCCAGCACTTCCGCAGTGGGATTATTGTGCCCTTCCTCTGGGCGCTGATCGCGAATTTAGCCGGCCGAAATGGAGCGCACTGAATCCGGAAGCTCAAATGGATTTGGTGAAGGAAATTTATTACTGGTCGAGCCGCCCGGCGGGGTTCGCAGCTCGTCAAGAGCTAAACGAAGAGGCGCCGCCGTCAAAGGTCGAGATCGAGAAGGTTTGGGAGGCTGCCACCCAGTCCTGGCGAAAGAAAGGCATCATTGAGAAGCCTCTATTGGAGCGCGCTCGTATTGACCTGAATAATGATGGGCATGTGGATAGTGTTTATCGCCTCAGCGTTTGGGATGAGCAATTAGTTCCGCCGGTGCTCAGGAATGAGACGGGGAGAATTCTTCGAGATAAACTTCGAATAGCTCTGCGCGATACGGCGCACCCGGTCATTTCAAAGATATGCGCGCGTCCATTCATAGATGGCGTCTCGCGGTCGTTTAATATTTTTGTGCGTTCGGAAGATGACCCGCTCTTACATCGTGACGTCCTTCGTTGGCTCACGCCCTACCCAATGGATGCCTTCTATTACCGCGGACGAACGTATTTGGGCGGGATCGGACGAGATCCCCCTTATGTGTTGGAGCCTACACCCCGGAGACTCGTTGGCGCCAACGGGGGCGGTCTTTCAGCGGCAACAGCGCTAGAACCATTATGTCAGTTTACCTTCGAAGCAGGGGAATGAGCGATGCTGAATGTCCAGACTATGAGCGAGAGCAGTCATCTGGCTTGTCGGGTAGCCATTCAGACCTTTTGGATCATTCCGACGTGAAGATATTCACGCTGCCGTCGGCCGCCGATTGCACCTTGCCCGAACGGCCGAGCTGCTCGCGTTCCATCATGTCGTTGAGCGTCACCGGATCGTTCGGCGTGTGGGCGACGAAGCGCGCGCCATCCGCGTCGAGGCGACCGAAGACGATGGCGAAGTCCGGCCCGTTGCGACCGTTGACCACCGTATAGGTCTCGATCTTCGCTGCGCCGTTCGGCTTTTCCTCGACGCGCGGATGGGCCTCGTTGTCGATCTCGCTCTGATAGGAGGCCGGCTTCTCACGTTTCCACGGCCCCTTCACTGGATCGGTCGAATAAAGACCGATGCCATGCTTCGTCACATACCAACCATTCGAGGTGCAGAGCCCCTTGCTGCCCGGCTTCGCGCGCAGCTTGTCCATGATCGTGGCGATCGAATGCATAACGTAGTTGTTGCCCGCGCCGCCGAAGTAAGGGAGGCCACCCGTCACCGTGAGCGGACGCGGATCGTCTTCCGCGATGCCCAGTTCGTTGCGGCCGATCTGCACCGCCGAGGGGAAGCAGGAATAAAGGTCGATGAAGTCGATATCGCCGATCTTCCAGCCTGCCATGTCGAAGGCCTTGCGGCCGATAAGGCGGATGGCGGGCGAGGAGTGAAAATTCACGCGCTCGGTCGGATACCAGAGGTCGTTCGCGTCGCCACAACCGTGCAGATAAACCCATTTTGCCTCGGGAATGCCGAGTTCACGCGCCTTCTTCACCGACATCATGACGACGGCCGCCGCCTGATCGACCTGCATGATGGCGTTCATGTACTTCGTGTACGGAAAGCCAACATAGCGGTTGTCGTCGGTAGGCGTGGCGATTTCCTCCGCCGTGCGCTCGACGGGGAACCAGGCTTGCGGGTGCTTCGCTGCCACCTGCGTGAAGGGCGCCATGAGCTTGCCGATGGCGAGCTGATGCTCACGCACCGAACGGCCATGCTGCCCGCGGATCGCGTTTTCGAACATCGGATAGATGTTCACGGGGAATTGCAGCTTGTGGCGCTTCTCGACCTCGGTGACGCCGAGCTTCTCGACGCCGATGTCGATGCGCTCGCCGCCCGGCTCGTCATGCCAGGGGAGCATCTTGCCCTGCCCCAGAGCACGCATCATCGTGCCGAAGCATTCCGAACCCGCGACCAGCGCGATGTCGGTCTGGCCTTCGGCGATCAGTTCTGCAGTGTAGTTGACGAGATATTGCGGCGTGTTGCCGCCCGTGGGGCCGTAGCAGTTCTTCGAAGCATTGGCGCCGATGAGATTGCCGAGCGTCTTCGGCGCATTCGGATAGCGGCCGAAGGGCAGCTTGCCCGAATCCGGACTGTCGGTGATGAAGCGAACGACGGTGATGTTGTCGACGACGGGCCAGAGCTTCTCGCCGAGCCCGGTGTCGGCGGCGGCGAGACGCGCCGCATCGGCCATGAGGTCCATCGGCGATTTCGCTTTCTCGACGTCCTTCTCCTTCTGGACGAGCTGGCCGCAGCCCACGAGGATCGGTGTGCGGTCTTCCGGTTGGACGTTCGCCATCATTCACTCCCTGCAGAACAGGCCGCTCTTCGGCTGGCCATCAGTTTGCGCGGGAGAATAAGGCCTCGCCTTCCGATGTCCAGCGGCAGGCACCCGGCCACGGATGACGCAACGTCAACGACGGTTTACTTCACCACATTCCGTCAGCTAGGCTTTCGCCATAACGATTGGAGGGCGGACGGATGAGCTACCGGTTCACGGGCGTTTCAATTGCGTTGCTCACGCTGGCGGCCGCGCCAACTTTAGCGGAAAGCGTCCGTCATTGCTCCGGACAAAAAGTCCTTCTCGATAACGACTGAGGCATGGACCTGGACCTACACGCCGACGGTTGTATCGCAGTAAGGCTCCCGCGAGCATGGACGAATTGCGGGCGCTTTCCGCTCGGATGACGCGGCTTCCAGACGGGTGCCGCCACTGCACACCAAACGAAAAGGGCTGGCCTCAAGGACGAGGTCAGCCCTTCGCATTTCACCTCGAGCGCGGTCTTTCTATTTTCCAATACGGTTCAGCATGACCTCGGTATCGCGCGCATGCCTCTGCGCCTTGGCGAGATCGGCTTCAGCAACGCCCGCCTGAGCTTCCTTCGCCGCAGCCTCCAGCTCCGCCTTGACTTTCATGTCCGTGGAATCGGGTATGGCGCCATCACCCATGCCCTTGCACGGATTCATCTGCTTCGGATCGAAGTTGGCGCCCTTGGGGCCTTCGATGCAGTTGAGTGCGTGATGCAAATGAACATGCACCGCGTCAATGTTCTCGGAGTTTCCGGCCAATTGCGCATGTTTGGCCGCCGTCACGATTTCCTGATTGACGTCCGCCGTCGCGGCGGACGCGGGAGTCTGAGCAAACGCAGCGAGACCGGCGATCCCCAGACTCGTCAACATAACAATTGTGTAATGTTTGAGCATGTTTCCATCCCTTTTATTTTTGTGGGTGTGTCGATAACGACGTGAACAAGCCCGCTCAGCTTCCTCCCTTCGGATGGTCTTTGCAAAGACTACCGTGCTTCAACTCATGAAATGCGCAGCACAACAGCCCCGGCATATCCAGGACACACCGGGGCCATTGTTTGACGATTATGCCGGGACAGGAACCCTCACGAGCCTCTCCGCGATCTGCACCGCATTGAGCGCTGCGCCCTTGAGCAGCTGATCGCCCGCCGAGAACAGCGTCACCGACCTTCCGCTCGGATCGCTCAGGTCCTGGCGGATACGACCGACGAGAATCT
>Ga0255338_1003389_pt1 | contig 19345 bp, 10 predicted proteins | sample MeOH1_35cm_T4_19_FD_203715 | JGI IMG/M metagenome (GOLD analysis project Ga0255338, IMG submission 203715) | Sandy soil microbial communities from University of British Columbia, Vancouver, Canada - MeOH1_35cm_T4_195 | ecosystem: Engineered > Artificial ecosystem > Sand microcosm > Unclassified ...
GTCCATGTCCGAGGAAAGCGATCTCGAGAAAACCGAACCCGCCTCACCCCGGCGCCTTGAAAAGGCGCGCGAGGAGGGGCAGGTGGTGCGTTCGCGCGAGCTCGGCACGTTCGTGATGCTGATGACAGGCGTGATCGGCCTCTGGGCCACGGGCGGCACGCTGGGCCGCAGGCTGAACGCGGTCATGCACACGAGCCTGGCCTTCGAGCCCGCCACGGCGTTCGATACCCATCGCATGTTGTCGCAGTTCGGCATGGCCATCTGGGACAGCCTGCTGGCATTCCTGCCGCTGCTGCTGATGTTTGGCGTGGCGGCGCTGGTGGCGCCGCTGGCGCTGGGCGGCTGGTCGTTCTCCACCAAGTCGTTGATGCCCAATTTCTCGCGCCTGTCGCCGCTGTCGGGCCTGGGGCGGCTGTTCTCCACGCAGTCCCTGGTGGAGCTTGCCAAGGCCATCGCCAAGTCCCTGCTGGTGGGCGGCGTGGGCGCCTGGATGCTCTGGCGCAAGCTGCCCGAGGCGGTGGCGCTGATGAACGCCCCCGTGCAGGAGGCGCTGCTGCACTTGATGGCGCTGGTGTTCCATGTCTGCGGCATGGTGGCCGGCTCGCTGCTGCTGGTGGTGGCGCTGGACGTGCCATGGCAGTTGTGGACGTTCTTCAAGAAGCTGCGCATGACCAAGGAAGAGGTCAAGCAGGAAGTGAAGGAATCCGATGGCGATCCGCACGTCAAGGCCCGCATCCGCCAGCAGCAGCGGGCCATGGCGCGCCGCCGCATGATGACCGAGGTACCCAAGGCCGACGTGGTGGTGACCAACCCCACGCACTTCGCCGTGGCGCTGCGCTACGAGGAAGGGCGCATGGGCGCGCCGCGCGTGGTGGCCAAGGGTACCGAGGAAGTGGCCGCGCGCATCCGCGCGCTGGCCGCCGAGCACCGTGTGCCGATCCTGTCCGCGCCGCCGCTGGCGCGCGCGCTGCATCGGCACGTGGAGCTTGGCCACGAGATCCCGGCGGGTCTCTATACCGCTGTGGCCGAGGTCCTGGCCTGGGTCTATCAACTGAAACACTGGCACTACGCCAATGGTCCGCAGCCCTCGGGGCCGACGGACCTGGCGGTGCCGGATGAACTTGCCGTACCGGACGCCCGCGCATGAACGCACTGACCAATCTCTTCAACATGCCGGGCCTGCGCTCGGGCGCACAGCTGAAGGCGCTGGCGGGACCGCTGCTGATCGTCATGATCCTCGGCATGATGATCCTGCCGTTGCCCGCGTTCGTGCTGGACCTGCTGTTCACGTTCAACATCGCGCTGTCCATCATGGTGCTGCTGGTGGGCATGTATACGCAAAAGGCACTTGACTTCGCGGCGTTTCCGTCGGTGCTGCTGTTCTCCACGCTGCTGCGCCTGTCGCTGAACGTGGCCTCCACGCGCGTGGTGCTGCTGGAGGGCCATAGCGGCCCGGACGCCGCCGGCAAGGTGATCGAGGCGTTCGGCCACTTCCTGGTCGGGGGCAACTTTGCCGTCGGCATCGTGGTGTTCGCGATCCTCGTGGTGATCAACTTCATGGTGATCACCAAGGGTGCCGGCCGTATCGCCGAGGTGGGCGCGCGTTTCATGCTCGATGCCATGCCCGGCAAGCAGATGGCGATCGATGCCGACCTGAACGCCGGCCTGATCAATGAGGAAGGCGCCCGCAAGCGCCGCACCGAAGTGGCCCAGGAATCGGATTTCTACGGTGCCATGGACGGTGCGTCGAAGTTCGTGCGCGGCGACGCCATCGCCGGCCTGCTCATCATGTTCATCAACGTCGCGGCCGGCATGGTCGTGGGCATGGTGCAGCATGACCTGGACTTCGCCACGGCCGTGCACAACTACACGCTGCTGACCATCGGCGATGGCCTGGTCGCGCAGATCCCGGCGCTGGTGATCTCCACCGCGGCCGGTGTGATCGTGTCGCGCGTGTCGAACGAGCAGGACGTTGGCCAGCAACTGACCGGCCAGCTGTTCTCCAACCCGCGCGTGATGTTCCTGACCGCCGGCATCATCGGCATGATGGGCATCATCCCCGGCATGCCGCACTTCGCCTTCCTGCTGCTGGCCGGCGCGCTGGCCTGGTTCGGCCGGTACATGCTGCGCCGCGATGCCGCGCAGGCCGTGACCAAGACCCGCGAGGAACGCACGCCGGCCGTGCCGGCCGAGAGTGCCGAGGCCACGTGGGACGACGTGACGATGGTCGATCCGCTGGGCATGGAAGTGGGCTACCGCCTGATCACGCTGGTGGACCGTGGCCAGAACGGCGAACTGCTGGGCCGCATCAAGAGCATCCGCAAGAAGATCGCGCAGGACATCGGCTTTCTGGTGCCGGTGGTGCATATCCGCGACAACCTGGAACTGAAGCCCAACGCCTACCGCATCACGCTCAAGGGCGTGGAGATCGGCAGCGGCGAGGCCGCGCCGGGCCAGTGGATGGCGATCAACCCCGGCCAGGTCTCCGCCACCCTGCCGGGCCCGGCCACGCGCGACCCGGCGTTCGGCCTGCCGGCGGTGTGGATCGACGCCAGCCTCAAGGAACAGGCCCAGGCGTATGGCTATACGGTGGTCGATGCCAGCACCGTGGTGGCCACGCACCTGAACCACCTGATTCAGATGCATGCGTCGGAACTGCTGGGCCGCCAGGAAGTGCAGTCGCTGCTGGACCGCATCGGCAAGGAATCGCCCAAGCTGACCGAAGACCTGGTGCCGAAGACGATCTCGCTGACTGGCCTGCAGAAGATATTGCAGAACCTGCTGGACGAAGGCGTGCCCATTCGGGACATGCGCACGATCCTCGACGTGGTGGCCGAGCATGCATCCAAGGTCAGCGACCCGACCGAACTCACGGCGATGGTGCGCGTGGCCCTGGGCCGCGCGATCACGCAGCAACTGTTCCCGAACAATGCCGACCTTCAGGTCATCAGCCTCGATGCGGGCCTGGAGCGCGTGCTGACGCAGGCGCTGGCCAACGGCGGCGGCATCGAGCCGGGCCTGGCCGACGCGCTGCTGCAGCAGGCACAGGGCGCGGTGGGCCGCCAGGAGCAACTGGGGCTGGACCCGGTGCTGCTGGTGCCGTCCCCGCTGCGGCCGCTGATGGCGCGCTTCCTGCGCCGCACGCTGCCGCAACTGAAGGTGTTGTCGCATGCCGAGGTACCGGACAACCGCAATATCCGCATTACCGCGATGATCGGCGGCGCGGCGTAAGGATCGAACATGAGCGTGGCAAAGTTTGTGGCGGCCAACGGCCGCGAAGCGATGCGCAAGGTGCGCGAGGCCATGGGGCCTGACGCCGTTGTGCTGTCGAACCGTGCTATCGAGGGCGGCGTGGAGATCGTGGCAATGCGCGATACCGACCTCGGGGCCGTCAGCGCCACCGCGCAACCGTACGTGCCGGCCGTGGCACCGGCCGCACCGGCGCCGCAGATGTTGCAGATGCCACCGATGGCCCCGCTGACGTCGATGCCGGCTGCCGACGTGCCCGATCCCGGCGCCCTGGGCGACCTGCGCGGCGAGCTGGCCTCGATGCGCAGCATGCTCGAGCGCCAGTTCGCCGGCCTGGCCGGCGCCGCGCCCGGCGTGGCCGCAGGCGATCCGCTGCGCGAGTCGCTGTTCGAATGGCTGGTCAACGCCGGCTTCTCCGGCCAGCTGTCGCGCACGCTGCTGGCGCACCTGCCCGTGGGCATCGATCGTCCCGCCGCCATGGCCTGGATTCGCCAGGAGCTGGCGCGCAAGGTGCCGGTGCTGTCCGACGAGGACGCCCTGTTCGCGCAGGGCGGCGTGCTGGCGCTGATCGGACCCACCGGCGTGGGCAAGACCACCACCACCGCCAAACTGGCCGCGCGTTTCGTGCTGCGGCACGGCCCCGGCCGCCTGGCGCTGCTGACCACCGACCGCTTCCGGATCGGCGCGCACGAACAACTGCGCATCTATGGCGACATCCTCGGCGTGCCCGTGCATGCCGTGAAAGACGCGGCCGACCTGCGCTTTGCGCTGTCGGCCATGAAGGACAAGCACCTGGTCATCATCGACACGGTTGGCATGAGCCAGCGCGACCGCAGCCTGTCCGACCAGATCGCCATGCTGGCCGGCGTGCAGGCGCCCATGCAGCGCGTGCTGCTGCTCAACGGCGCCGCGCACGGCGATACGCTCAACGAGGTGGTGCACGCCTATCGCAACGATGCCGCGGGCGAGGCCGGCGGCATCGACGGCTGCATCATCAGCAAGCTGGACGAAGCCACCCACCTGGGCTCGGTGCTCGACGTGGTGATCCGCCACCGCCTGCCGGTGTACTACGCATCCATGGGCCAGCGCGTGCCCGAGCATCTGGAACTGGCGCAAGCCGGCGCGCTCGTGGAGCGGGCCTTCCTGACGCCGCGCCGTGGCTCGTTGTTTACCGATGCCGATGCCGCGCGCCGCCAGGCCGGCGCGGCGGAGCCGGTCCAGGCCGAGCGCGCTGGCGCCGATGACGTGCTGCGTTCACTGACCGACAGCGCCAACGCCGTGGGCGTCTGCGTGGAAGAACTCAACGGTGCGCAGTACGGCTTCGACCTGGCCCGCACGCTGTGGCAGCAACGCGGCGCGGGCGCGGCGGCGTTGCGCCAGATCGCCCAGCAGGTGCGCCTGTCGATGTGCCGCGACGCGAGCCGCGCATGCGACCGCTACGTGCTGGCCGTGACGGGCACCGCCTCGCAGGCCGTGCCTGGCCGCCGCGCGCCGCAACTGCTGCAGCAGACACTGTGGCTGGCGGACCGCGACGGCATGCCGCTGGCCACCACCGTGGTGCCGGCCGCCCGTACGCGCCAGTCGATGGCCGATGCCGAAGCGGAAGCCGAGGCTGCCACGGTACGCGCCACGCTGGGCGCGGCCCGCACCGTGGTCAACCTCAACGCATCGCTACCGTCGGCCGCCACGCTGGCGCGCTGGCAGCAACGGGGTGAACGCTGGGTCGCCGGCACGCGCAAGACCACGCGCGTGATCGCGGGCGGCATCGCCAACAAGCTCGACACCGTAGCCGATACGCTGACGTTCCTCGCCATTGGCGATGCCACGTACCGCGACCGCGACGCCGTGCACTGGCTGGGCCATTGCATGGTCCGCATTCCCGAAGGCCAGGTGCGTGCCGCCGCGCGTGGCCGCGGCAATGCCGCCGAGAGCGGCACCGAGGCGTGCCTGGTGGTGTCGCGCTTGGTCGACCGCGAGACCGGCGACATGCTGGCCGTGGACTACGTGCTCTGCGACCCGGCGCTGGCCGACGAAGCCGCGCAGGTGGCACGCTGGGCGCAATGGACGCTCAACGCGGACGAGCAGTTCCGCACGCTGCGCCATGCGCTGGAGCACTTCGCGCAAGCGGGCGAGTCCGATGGCGAAGCCGATGTCGCGGACACGCTGGTGTCCGTGCAGCTCGGCCTGACCGCGTTGCGCTTGCGGCACGCGCCCACGCCCACCGCGCCCGCATTCCTGTCGCGCCTGGCCGGCCGCGCCTCGGCGCGCGTCAACGCGCCCGTGCCAGGTGCCGTGCTGAACGAGGGCATGGGACGCCTGCTGGCGCTGCTGGACGTGCTGGAAAACTATCCGGGCCGCACCGTCGCGTCCGCACCGGCCATCGACGACACGCCCGAGGCGGCGCGCCAGGCGATGTCCGCGATGGATGCCGCCGATGTCATGCGGCAACTGGCCCCCGCAGGAGAGTAAGCCTTGAACCTGATGGGCTCCGACCAGGCGGAAAGCCTGCGCCGCATGCTGGCACCGCGCGTCACCCGGCGTATCGCCGTGGTGGGGTGCGAATCCGGCGCCGGCGCCACCACCGTGGCGCTTGGCCTTGCCAACGCACTGGCCTTGCAGGGCGAACGCGTGCTGCTGGCCGACGAAGACCGTCACGGCGCGCGCGCCACGCGGCTCGCGGGCGCTGCACCGATGGCCACGCTGGCCGACGTGCTTGGCGGGCGCACGCCGCTGGATGCGGCGCTGGGCGCGCGGCCAGCCGGCGGCGTCGCCGTGCTGCCGGCCGGCCATGTCCCGGCGGGCGCCAGGCTCGACGAACGGACGCTGCCAGGCATGCGCACGGTGCTGATCGACGCGCATGCCAGCGACAACGGCGCGCTGTCGGCAATGGCCGGCGCGGCGCACAACTTCGTGATCGTGATGCGGCCCGAAGCCACGTCGATCACGGCGGCGTACGCGTGCATCAAGCGGCTGCACCATGAGTTCGCATGCCGTCACTTCCAGCTGATCGTCAACATGGCGGACAAGGAAGCGACGGTGATGGCCCTCTCGCGCAACCTGGCCCGCACGGCGAGCCAGTACCTGGGCGTGGAGGCCGGCCTGGCCGGCTACCTGCCGCTCGATCCGCTGGTGGCGCGCGCGCTGCAGCTGGGCCGCTGCGTCGTGGAGGCATTTCCGGCCGCGGCGGCCACCGGCGCGCTGCGGCACGTGGCCAGCGGCATTGGCGCGTGGCCGCTGCGGCAGGAAGCGGTATCCCAGGGAATGGCCGCGGCCGTTCCCGCCTGATCCACAGAACAAGAAGTCGCAACAACCGGACCGACACTCAGCCAGCCAGTCAGCCATCCGGCGCTGGCCCCGAACCAGGTTCTTACCGAGAATTCCACCATGTATACGATTCAGGGAAAGCTCGAACAGGCAGACGTGGTCAAGTCACACGCGCCGCTGGTGCGACGGATCGCGTTGCAGCTGGCGGCCAAGCTGCCAGCCAGCGTCCAGATCGACGACCTGATCCAGGCCGGCATGATCGGCCTGCTCGACGCCGCCAAGCGCTATGAAGACAATCATGGCGCGCGCTTCGAGACCTACGCGAGCCAGCGCATCCGGGGCTCCATGCTCGACGAGGTGCGCGCCAACGACTGGCAATCGCGCAGCCTGCGCCAGCTCACGCGCAAGATCGAGCGTACGCAGCGCAGCCTGGAGCAGACGCTTGGCCGCACCCCGATCGACTCGGAGGTGGCCAAGGAACTCGACATGGCGCTGGACGAGTACCAGGAGCTGCTCAACGAGGTCTACGGCTGCCAGTTGCTGCACTACGAGGACTTCGAGCGTTCCGGCGAGGAAGACTTCCTGGACCGCCACCTCGGCGTCACCGACGATGGCAACCCGCTGACGGTACTGATGGAGTCGGGCATGCGGCAAGCGCTGATCCGCGCGATCGAGAAGCTGCCCGAGCGCGAAAAGCTGGTGCTGTCGCTGTGCTACGACCAGGAACTGAACCTGCGCGAGATCGGCGCGGTGCTCGAGGTGACCGAGTCGCGCGTATGCCAGATCCGCAGCCAGGCGATCACGCGCCTGCGCAACCAGCTGCGGGGCTTGCTGTAATGCGTCGCTGGCTGCCGATGACGATGTCGATTGCCGCGGCATGCGGCATGGCGCCGGCGGTGGCCGCCGCGCAGGGTATTGCCCGGGCCACGCTCGAGATCGGCCCGTCGCGCCACGCCTGGACGGCGTCCGCGCCGGGTCCGATGATTGCGGCCCGCGGACAGCGCGCGCTGTCCCTGCCGATCCTGCCCGCCGGCACGCAGCCGCAATCGGCCGGCATCATCACCTCGGTGCGTTGGCGCTACAGCTTCACGCGCGTTCCCCCGCCGGACATGCAGGCATATCTGTGCAACCCGCATCGCTGCGTGCTGCTGCCGGGCGCCGAGGGCAAGACCGAAGCCTTTGTGGGCGACGACGCGGCCAAGGGCTTCGTGTTCGCATTCCGCGTGCCGGGGCAGGGCAGTCTTGCGCCATCGCTGCAGGGCCGCAGCAACGAAGTGACGGTGAGCTACCGCTAGCACGCGGCGGCTAGGCGTCCACGATGACCTCGAAGCCGCCAAAGATCATCCGCTGCCCATCGAACGGCATCGGGTCCATGCCTTCCTTGAGCCGCGGGTCGGCCATGGCCGCCGCCATGCCCTTGTCGCGCGCCTCGCGCGAGGGCCAGAGAATCCACGAGAACACCACCGTTTCGTCGTCCTCGCGCTGAACGGCCATGGTGAAGGAGGTGACCTTGCCTTCCGGCACGTCGTCACCCCAGCACTCCACCACTTTCAGCGCGCCGTGCTCCTTGAATACCGTCGAGGCTTTCTGCGCGATATTCCGGTAGGTGTCACGATTGGCCGTGGGCACGGCCAGCACGAATCCGTCGATATATGCCATGGCGTTTGCTCCGCTTGCTGGGTTCGGATGAATTGGCGTCTACTACCATAGACCATCCAGGCCATCGCGGCTGCCGGCGCGGGCCGGCCATGTGATAGATACTGCTCAAAGCAAAACGGCCGGACCCGCGTGGGTCCGGCCGTTCCGGCAAAGCCAGCCCCGGCTGGCGGGGCGGGTGGCTACCGCATCAGCCGCGCACGGCTTCCAGCGCCGCGTTCAGCGTCTTGCTCGGGCGCATCACCGCATCGAGCTTGTCGGCGTCGGGCTTGTAGTAGCCGCCGATATCGGCCGGCTTGCCCTGCACGTCCGACAGCTCGCCAACGATGGTTTTCTCGTTGTCGGTCAGCGTCTTGGCCAGCGGGGCGAACGTCCTGGCCAGGTCGGCGTCGTCGGCCTGGGCGGCCAGTTCCTGGGCCCAGTACATGGCCAGGTAGAACTGGCTGCCGCGGTTGTCGAGCTGGCCGGTCTTCGGCGACGGGCTCTTGTTGTTGTCCAGCAGCTTGCTCGTGGCGGCGTCCAGCGTCCTGGCCAGGACCTTGGCGTGCTGGTTGCCCGACTTGATGCCAAGCTCCTCCAGCGACGCAGCCAGTGCCAGGAACTCGCCCAGCGAATCCCAGCGCAGGTGGTTCTCTTCCACCAGTTGCGCCACGTGCTTCGGTGCCGAACCGCCCGCGCCGGTTTCATACATGCCGCCACCGGCCATCAGCGGCACGATCGACAGCATCTTGGCGCTGGTGCCCAGTTCCATGATCGGGAACAGGTCGGTCAGGTAGTCGCGCAGGATGTTGCCGGTTGCCGAGATCGTGTCCAGGCCGCGGATCACGCGCTCGAGCGTGTAGCGCATGGCGCGCACCTGCGACATGATCTGGATATCCAGGCCCTTGGTGTCGTAGTCCTTGAGGTAGGTCTCCACCTTCTTGATCAGCTCGGCTTCGTGCGGACGGTACGGGTCCAGCCAGAACACGGCGGGCATGCCCGAATTGCGGGCGCGGGTGACGGCCAGCTTCACCCAGTCGCGGATCGGCGCGTCCTTGACCTGGCACATGCGCCAGATGTCGCCCCGCTCGACCTGCTGCGTCAGCGGCGTGAGCACTTCGTTCGTGGCGTTGTCGACGATGCGGGCTTCGCCGTCTTCCGGAATCTCGAACGTCTTGTCGTGCGAGCCGTACTCTTCAGCCTGCTGCGCCATCAGGCCGACGTTCGGCACCGTGCCCATCGTCACCGGATCGAAGGCGCCGTTGGTCTTGCAGAAGTTGATGATTTCCTGATAGATGCGGGCGAAGGTCGACTCCGGGATCAGGCACTTGGTGTCCTTGGTGCGGCCGTCGGCGCCCCACATCTTGCCGCCGATACGGATCATGGCCGGCATGGATGCGTCAACGATCACGTCGTTGGGCGCGTGCAGGTTCGAGATGCCCTTGGCCGAATCCACCATCGCCAGTTCCGGGCGGTGCTCGTGGCAGGCGTGCATGTCGCGGATGACTTCCTCGCGCTTCGACTCCGGCAGCGATTCGATCTTGGTGTACAGGTCGACCAGGCCGTTGTTGACGTTCACGCCCAGTTCGTCGAACAGCTTCTGGTGCTTGGCGAAGGCGTCCTTGTAGAAGACCTTGACGGCGTGGCCGAACACGATCGGGTGCGACACCTTCATCATCGTCGCCTTGACGTGCAGGCTCAGCATGACGCCGGTCTTGCGCGCGTCTTCCATCTGTTCTTCGTAGAAGGCCAGCAAGGCCTTCTTGCTCATGAACATGCTGTCGATGACCTCGCCGTCCAGCAGCGCGAGCTTCGGCTTCAGCACGATGGTCTTGCCGCCCTTGGTGACCAGCTCCATGCGGACTTCACGCGCCTTGTCCAGCGTCATCGACTTCTCGCCATGGTAGAAGTCGCCATGCTTCATGTGCGCCACGTGGGTGCGCGAGGCCATGCTCCACTCGCCCATGCTGTGCGGATGCTTGCGGGCGAAGTTCTTCACGGCGGCCGGTGCGCGGCGGTCGGAATTGCCTTCGCGCAGCACGGGGTTCACGGCGCTGCCCAGGCACTTGGCGTAGCGCTTCTGGATGGCCTTCTCTTCATCGGTCTTCGGATCTTCCGGGTAGTCGGGGATCTTGTAGCCCTTGGACTGCAGTTCCTTGATGGCGCTGCCCAGCTGGAACACCGAGGCGCTGATGTTGGGCAGTTTGATGATGTTGGTGTCCGGCAGCAGCGTCAGGCGGGCCAGTTCGGCCAGGTTGTCCGGCACGCGCTGTTCATCGGTCAGGAAATCGGCGAATTCGCCCAGGATGCGGCCGGCGACCGAGATGTCGCTGGTCGTCACGTTCACGCCGGCGGGGGCGGTAAACGCGCGGATGATGGGCAGGAAGGCACTGGTCGCCAGCAGCGGAGCTTCGTCGGTCAGGGTGTAGATGATGGTGGGCTGCTGGGTACTCATTGCTTATCTCGCATCAAGAATCAGGTTGGAAAATGCCCCGACTGGGTCACAGCCTGGGGGCAGGACACGAATTTTGCCTGATTTTGGTTTCGGGAGGGGCGAACCATTGCGGATTTTGCGCGAATGTATGCAAAAGAATTCAGTCGTCCGCAAGCTGGTGAGGGTCAATCGTGCCGGCTATTTTCGTCAACATCGCTTAAAAGTACGCAATTCTTCGGATATCGAGGCTGGCACGGAGGCCGTTCGCAATACGGCGGGGACGGCCGGCACGGTGCCGCGCAAGCCGTACAGATCGGCCGGAAAGCCGTGGTGTTCTGTATCCATCGTTCGGTGGCGGGCATCCCTATAATGGGCCGATCCCCGCGCACCCGCCGCATCCCACAGAGGAGTTCCGACATGCTGAACTGGCACGACCTGGCCTTCTTCGCCCTGGCTGCCCTGGTCCTGGTCCTGACCCCGGGCCCCAACATGGTCTATTGCGTGTCGCGCGCGCTGTGCCAGGGCCGCGCGGCGGGGCTGATATCGCTGGCTGGCGTGCTGCTCGGGTTTGTCGTGCACCTGATGGCCGCCGCGCTGGGCCTGACCGCATTGCTGATGGCCGTGCCGTTCGCGTTCGATGCGATCCGGCTGGCCGGCGCGGCCTACCTGATGTGGCTGGCCTGGCAGGCCGTGCGCCCCGGCGGCGCCGCGCCGTTCCAGGCGCGCGCGCTGCCGGCCGACCCGCCGCGCAAGCTGTTCAGCATGGGTTTCGTCACCAATCTGCTGAATCCCAAGGTGGCCATGTTCTACCTGTCGTTCTTCCCGCAGTTCCTGCATCCGGAAAACGGCTCGGTGCTCTGGCAGAGCCTGCAGCTCGGCGCCGTGCAGATCGGCGTCAGTGGCGCGGTGAATTTCCTGCTGGTGATGGGTGCGTCCGGCATCACCGCGTTTCTCTCGCGCAGCGAGCGCTGGCTGCGCGCGCAGCGCTATGTCATGGGCACGGTGCTGGGCGCGCTGGCCATGCGCATCGCCATTACGGACCGCAACTAGCGCATCCGCGCATCAGCGAATCGTGTAGGGAAAGTTGTCGCGGGCGGCCATTTGCGACAGATGGTCGCGCAGGTGGGCCAGTTCGGCAGACAGCTGCAGCGTGAGAAACGCAAACGAGCTATGGCCGATGGTCGGATCGTCCGGATGCGGGGCGGGCAGCGAGATGCCGTGGCGCACCATCGTCTCGTCGCCGGCTTCCAGCGCGCTGGCCATCTCCAGCAGCAAGTCGCGGATGCCATGCTCGTCGCCGCAAGGATCGACCATGTCTGGCGGGATCGTGGCCAGCATTTCCAGCGCGCTGATGCAGACGCGCGCGCTGTGCTGCACTTCCTCCAGCTCCGCCGCGGGCACGCCGGTCTCCTTGGCGACAGACGGAATCAGGCTGCGCAGCTGCACCAGCGGCGGGCCGAGTTTCATCATGTCCTGCTGCCGCGTGTGTTCGTCGGGAAAGCCGCGCTCGATCTTGGCGTGCACGGCCGCGCAGGCGCGCAGCAGGCCAGCCAGCTTGAAACGCCACGAGTACGACGCATAGGCCGGCAGCGCGAACGAGAACGCCAGCGCGATGGCCGTGCCGATCATGACATCGACCGTGCGCCAGAGCGCGTCAGAGACATGCTGGTTGCCATGGCCGGCGGTGATGACCACGGTAATTCCCGCCAGCAGCGCGACATAGCCGCCCTTGCCCACCGCGTGGTAGGCGCAGTAGCCGCACGCCAGTGCCAACAGCAGGTAGGTCAGCAGCGGGAAGCCGAAGTAGTTTTCCTGGAGGATGAGGAACAGCCCGACGAACGCGCCGATCAGCGTACCGGCGCCGCGTTCGGCGGCGCGGCGGCGGATGTTGCCGTGGTGCTGCAAGCCGCCGATGACCACCAGGACGGTGATCGTGGCCCACTCCCCGTGGGGAATGTTGATGCCAGTGGTCAACGCAATGGATGCCAGCAAGGCCAGCGCCACGCGCGTGGCGTGGAAGATGCGAGCCTGGCGGAATCGTCGGTCGGGGTCGAACAGCGCGCTGGTTGTTTTTCGCAGGGCCTCGAGCATGGCGGCGATGACCTTCGGGGGACCGGTACGCCTGTAGTGTATAGAGGCCGGCGCACGATCCGCAACATTTCCCCGAATACGCGCCCAGGCCGTCGGTTCTGACTTCAATTTCCCATCGCTTAGATCTCATCGAAGATCTTCTAAGCGCACTTTCGAACTTGTCCTATTGGTCGCGGGGGCCTCTCGCAGCATCGTGCTGAGTCGCGAAGCGGTTGCCTGGTGGCTTCTCCGGTTCGCGCCTTACCGCGCCCATCCGCTGTCCGCGGTCACTTCCGTCCTGCACCGAAACGCCTGACATGCGCAATCGCCTGCCGTCGCTGTCCCGTACCGTCTCTGTCCACTGCAAGGGTCTGCCCACCCTGATGGGCGACCCCGCGCTGGTGTTCTCCCGGTTGTGCGGCACGGAGCATCTGTGCGAGCTGTTCGAATACGAGTTGGAACTGAAGACGCCCGACGAGCGCCACGCGCTGTTTGGGCCGGCGGCGAACCTCGATACCCAGGCGCTGCGTGGCCAGGAGTTGACCGTCGCGATCCAGCTCGACGGCGCCGGCATCGGGCCATCCGGCGGCGTCGGTGCTGGTACGCGGGAAATCACCGGGCTGGTCACCGATGTGCGCGGCCCCATTCCCGAAGACCGGCAGATCGCCTATCGCCTGACCCTGCGCCCGTGGCTTTGGCTCGCCACGCTGACCACGGACTTCCGAGTCTTCCAGCAGCAAACCGTTGTTGAGGTGCTGGAGGCGCTGCTTTCTGCCTACACCTTCCCCGTGGAGCGGCGCCTGGACACGACGCGCTACCCCAGGCGCGAATACCAGGTGCAGTACGGGGAAAGCGACTTCGACTTCTTCCAGCGCCTGACGCAGGAATGGGGTATCTCGTGGCACATCGGGCACAGCGAAGGAAAGCACCGGCTGGTGCTGACCGATGCCAACAGTGCCTTCGCGCCATTCGCCAGCCCTGCCTACCACACCATTCGGTGGCAGCGCACGTCCGACCGGATCGACGAGGAGCACCTGCACGAGTTCATGCTGCACGACAGGCTCGTGTCTGGCCAGTGGACGAGCACCGACCACGATTTCGTCAAGCCCGGCGCCGATCTCACGGTGCGCGCGGCGGCGCCCCTAGATACCGCGCACGCCGATGCCGAGGTCTATGAATTCCCGGGCGGCCATTCCCAACCTGCCACCGCCAACGATCCATGGGACGAAGGCGGCCAGATCGCCCGCTTGCGCATGGAGGCAATGCGTCAGCACGGCAGTCGTGCGAGCGGAAAGGGCTACGTGCGCGCCATGGTGCCGGGCTGCACGTTCAAGCTGAGCCATTTTGTCCAGGACAGCGCCAATCGCGAGTACCTGATCCTGGGAGCCCGGCTGCTGATCGAGGACGTGCCCGAAGCGTCGGGAATCGACCAGCAGTGGCGTTGCGAGGTGGCCTTTGTCGCCCAGCCGTCGAATGTGTTGTTTCGCCCGGAACCTACGCAGCCCAGGCCGCGCACCCACGGACCGCAGACGGCCACGGTGGTGGGGCCCGAGGGCGAGGAGACGTGGACAGACGAATACGGCCGCATCCGTATCCAGATGCACTGGGACCGTATCGGCCAGCGCAACGCCAACAGTTCATGCTGGGTACGGGTGTCCTCATCCTGGCAGGGCAATCGCTTCGGGGCCGTCCATGTGCCGCGCATCGGGCAGGAAGTCGTGGTCGAGCACCTGAATGGCGATCCGGATTGTCCGATCGTCACCGGGCGCGTGCCGAACAGGCTCAACATGCCGCAGTGGCCGCTGCCGTCGCAGCACGCGCTGTCAGGCTTCGTCAGCAAGGAACTGCATGGCGAGCGCACCAACGCGTTTGTCCAGGACGACACCGAAGGTGAGATCCAGACCCAGCTCCAGAGCGACCACCAGACCTCATGGCTGGGCTTGGGCTTCTTGACCCGCGTGCTGCGCGGCGCCGGCCGCAAGGACAAGCGCGGCGAGGGGTTCGAACTGCGCACCGATGGGCAGGGCGTGGTGCGCGCCAACGGCATGTTGCTCACCACCGAGGTACGTGCCAACGCCAGCGCCCACCACAAGGACATGGGCGAGACCGTGCAGCGCCTGACCGTGGCGCGCGAGCAGCAGGAAACGCTGGCCGAACTGGCGCAGGAACACCAGGCGCAGGACGCGGCCGACCAAGCCGAGGTGGCCATCGCCATCCGGGGGCAGAACGACGACATCCGTGGCAGCGGGACGGCCAATGCGGAAACCGGCAGCTTTCCCGAACTGGCTGCGCCGCACCTCGTGCTTGCCAGTCCGGCCGGCATCGAGGCCGGCACCGCGCGCTCGACGCACCTCGCTTCGGGCGAGCATCTGGCGCTCACTAGCGGCGGGCATACCAGCCTCGCCGTTGGCAAGCGCCTGCTGGCCAGCGCCAGCCGGGGCGTGCGGGTCTTCATCCAGAGCATGGGCTGGCGGCTGGTAGCCGCCGGCGGCGACATCGACCTGCGTGCGCTTCGGGACAGCATCCACCTGCTGGCCAAGCTCACGATCACGGCCACTGCCAACCGGATCACGCTTTCCGCCAAGGAGGAACTGGTCATCAGCGGCGGCGGCAGCGTCACCACCTACAGCGCCGGCGGCATCACGCATCGCACCGGCGGCGTCTATACCATTCACGCCGCCGGCTGTGCCCTGATTGCTGCACAAGCCCGCGCGGCGGCGTTCCCCGGCTCGCGCAAGGCCGGCAAAGGCAACCTCGAACTGCTTCACCACTACGCCAACCAGAGGGGTATCGCCGGCGGCGAGTTCCGGGTGGAAGACGCGTTGGGAAAGGCCGCGACAGGCAAATTGGACGCTCGGGGCTTTGCATGGGTCGACGGTCTTGCACCGGGCCCCGCCACCGTGACGTTCGGCAAGGATCCGGCCGATACGTGGGCCGAGGGCAGCTATGTTGGCCAACCCGCCTGGCCCCCGACCGGCGCCCAGGCCGCCGATGGCGTGGCGTGGGCGCCGGAAGCGGATGCGACGGCCGGCGGCGCCGCAGGGGTTTTAGCCGCACAGGTGCTCGCCGCCGCCAACGGGGCAATCCAGGCACTGCAAATGGCGCAATCAACGGCGCAGACAGCCGCTGCGGGACCTGACGGACTCGTAGCACTGGGCCTGTATGGCGCGCAGTCGTTGCTGGGCGAGGCCATGCCGAGGGCAGGGCCGGCGCTCGCCAAGGCCGGTCCGCACCCTGCGCGGCCTTCGATGGCCATGCCCGGATTCATCTGAACGTACCGAATCCGAACACGATCCACAGCTTTCGCACCTGACACATGGCTGAACCGACACCCGCCGTCCCGCCACGCGAGCCGCAAACTGCGGTTGCCCCGCTGAACACCATTGCCGTGGAAGACGTCGGCCGGGGCGCCGCCAGGGTTGATGCCTTGCTGCAGCAGGCGAGCGGTGGACTGGTGACGCTCGATCGCATCCGGGTCGTGGGCGGCAGCCTGCCAGTGGTGGGCAACATCATGGCGCTCGTGGACGTGCTCGGCGACGTGCTCACGCTGATGCGCACGCGGTCGCGGAACTTCCTCGACTGGGCCAGCCTGGGCATCAACCTGATCGGCGTGTTGCCGTTGCCGCCGGCCATGGCCGCCGCACGCATGAGCCTGCGGCCGACGCTCGCGCTGGTCCGTCAGGAACTGCGGCAGGCGGCCACGGCCACGCTGGGCGATGGATTGATCGAAATGCTGGTGGGGCACCTGAACGCCACCATCATCGGCGAGATCTACGACTTCGTAAAAAAGGCAGAGACACGGCTTGGCGCCCTGCTCAGGGACGCCGGCGAGTTCGGCGAAAAGATGGTGCTCGAGATTGCCGGCAGCATGGAGAAGGTTGCCTTGGGCCAGCTCGATGCGGCCGGCAACGCCAGGGCGGCCACCACGCAGGCGCGCACGGCGGCCAAACAGGTTCTGAACGATCCCAGGGCGGCCATCGGCAACATTTTCGGCGCCGCATGGGATGCCTACAAGGCGGCAGGCAAGGCGGTGGCCAACACCGCCGTCAGGCTGGCGATGCCCGACGAGATCCGGCAGCAGGTGGTGGCCAGCGTGGGCGAGTTGCGCAGGATGGCGCCGCTGCTGCGCACGCAGATGACCAGGCTGGCCGACCCGCAGGCCGCGCACAGTATCGGCTGGCTGCTGGCGATGCTGGGACAGGCGGTGGCGCGCTGGCGCGCGAGGAAGGGAGCCGGGCAGAGTGCCAACATCCATCCGAAGCAAACCAGCGAGGCCAGGAAGCGGGCACACGATGGCGAGTTGGGCGCGATCAACAGTCAGGTGCCGGCAAGAGGTAGCCCCGGCTGTAGGAACTGCCCGGCGCCGGCTGGTAGCAAGCGCAGCATCAGCTTCGCCACCGGCGACGAGACGCTGTCGCACACCGATTTCATCTTGCCGGGGCAGCTTCCCATCGCGTGGACGCGTACCTACCGCTCCAGCCTCTGCGCCTACGACATCGGCGAATCCGGCGCGCGCTGGATCACGCCCTACACGACCCGCTTCGATGTGGTGAAGGACGGCCTGGTGTACCACGCCGCCGATGGCCGCAGCCATGTGTATCCGGTGCCAGAAATCGGCAAGTTTCACCACGACCCGATCGAGAACACCACGCTGGTAAGGGTGTCGGAACACGCGCTGACGCTCGCCCGGGGCTTTGAGAGCCAGGAAGCGTACCAGCGCCACGGGCAGCGGTTTCGCCTGACTGGCATCACACTGCGCAACGGTGCCGGCGTGGCGCTGCACTATGACCACCGGATCGACGGCGAGACTGTCCTGTCCGACGTGATCGCCTATCAGGGCACGGCAACCCTGGCCCATGTGGGCATCCGGCCCGATGAGGCGGGTCGCATTGCCGAACTGTGGCAGATCGCCGGCGGCCGGCTTGTGCGCCAGCTTTCCCGGTATACCTACGACGATGCCGGCGATCTCGTGATGGCACAGGACGAAAACGCGGCGCACTGGGACTACACCTACCGGCATCACCTGGTCGCGCGCTACACGGACCGCACAGGACGGGGCATGAACCTGCAGTGGAGTGGCGATGGCCCGGATGCCCGCGCCGTGCGCGAATGGGCGGACGATGGCAGCTTCGACACCCGCCTGCAGTGGGACGAGAACATCCGCCTGACCTATGTGACCGATGCGCTGGGTCATGAGACCTGGCACTACTACGACATCCTGGGTTACACCTATCGCATCAAGCATCCGGATGGCTTGTCCGAATGGTTCTTCCGGGATGAGGCCAAGAACGTCGTCAGGCACGTGCATGCCGATGGCGCCGTGGACCGGTTCACCTACGACGCGCGCGGCAACCTGGTCGAGCACATCCTCCCGGACAGCAGCGCGGTGCACTATGCCTGGGATGACAAGGACCAGCTCATCCGGATCCGCGATGCCGAGGGCGGCCTGTGGCAGCGCGACTACGACCTCAAGGGCAACCTCACCGAGGAAATCGATCCGCTCGGGCACAAGACCGAATACGCCTATAACAAGGCTGGCCTGCCGGTGGAGATCACCGACGCCCGGGCTGGCAGGAAGTACCTGGCCTACACCGCCTCGGGTCAGCTTGCCAGCTACACGGACTGCTCAGGCAAGACCAGTACGTGGAAGTATGGCGATCTTGGCGAGTTGGTCGGGTTCACTGATGCAGCGCGCGGCGTTACCCGCTACCAGTACGAGGCGGGCCAGCTTGCCTGCGTTGCGCATCCCGATGGACGGTCCGAATGCTTCGAGCGCGACGCGGAAGGGCGGCTGCTGGCGCATACCGATGCGCTGCATCGCCGCACCACATGGCGCTATGACGAGGCGGGACTGATTGCCGGCCGGACCGATGCCGCCAACCGGACGCTCGGCTACGAGTGGGACAAGCTGGGACGCCTGGTCACGCTCATCAACGAGGACGACGCAAGGACCGAGTTCCGCTACGATGCGATGGGGCGGCTGTTGCACGAAACCGGCTTCGACGGCAAGACGACGCGCTACCACTACGATTCGGCCACTGGCTTGCTGACGCGGACCGTCGATGCCGGCCAGGTGCAAACGGCATTCGAGTTCGACGCTGTCGGACGCCTGACCCGCCGCCGGGCGGAACGGCTCGATCGGGAAGGCCGGGTGAAGCAGTGCGTGTCCGAAACCTTCGCCTACGATGGCGACGGCCGCATGACCCTGGCCGAGAACGCCGACAGCCGCCTGCAATGGTTCCACGACGCCGCGGGCAATGTGGTGCGCGAGCACCAGCACTACCGTTGCCTGGAGCGGCCGCTGGTGGCCGTGTGGCGGCATGAGTACGACGCGCTGAACCAGCGCATCGCCACTATCCGCCCGGACGGGCACCGCGTGGCGGTGCTGACCTACGGCTCGGGCCATGTGCACGGCGTGATGCTGGACGACCGCGAACTGGTCCAGTTCGAACGCGACGACCTGCACCGCGAGGTGTCTCGCACGCAAGGCAACCACCTCGCCCAGTCGCAAGCCTACGATCCGGCGGGACGTCTGCTGGAGCAGACGCTTTCGCACGTGGACGGCGCGCGCGCGGGCCACCAGATGCTGCACCGCCAGTACCAGTACGACCCGGCAGGCCAACTGTCGGGCATCCGCGACCTGCGGCGGGGCGTGTTGCGTTACCGCTATGACCCGGTGGGACGTCTGCTGGA
>Ga0255338_1003390_pt1 | contig 19337 bp, 16 predicted proteins | sample MeOH1_35cm_T4_19_FD_203715 | JGI IMG/M metagenome (GOLD analysis project Ga0255338, IMG submission 203715) | Sandy soil microbial communities from University of British Columbia, Vancouver, Canada - MeOH1_35cm_T4_195 | ecosystem: Engineered > Artificial ecosystem > Sand microcosm > Unclassified ...
ATGCCCACCAGCACCGCGCCGATGACGGGCCCCACGCAAGGCGCTGAGAGCGGCCCCAGCACCAGCCCCATGAGGAAGGCGCCGCCGAAGCCCTTGCGGGAGCCATCGCCCTGGAGTTTCATGGCGAGGCCCGGCGGCAGGGCGATCTCGAAAGCCCCGAACAGCGATAGCGCGAAGGCCGCGAAGAGCAGCGAGACGGGGATGAGGAAAGCGGGTTTCTGCGCGAAGGCGCCAAAGGCCGCGCCGCTCTTGGCCGCCAGCACGCCCAGCGTCGTGTAGGTCACCGCCATGCCCAGCACCAGCACCGCCGAGAGCGCGAACCCCCGGGCCTTGCCGCTTCCCTTAGCCCCCACGATGGCCATGGTGATGGGGATCATCGGGTACACGCAGGGTGTGAGCGACGCGCCCATGCCCGCCAGGAAGACCAGCAGCAGGGACCAGAGCAGACCGTCCTGTTTCGAGGCCGGGGCAGGCGCAGGCGTGACCGCCTGCGCCGTGTGAAAAGATGACGCCGCAGGGGCTGCAGGCTCAGCCGTTTTTTCCCCTGGAGAAACCGCAGGTTTCTCCGCCGGAACGGTCATTGGTGCGGCAGCCGGAATCTCGGATGCCTTCACCTCGATCGTGCGCGTGGTGGGCGGGAAACAGACGCCGCCTTCGCCCTCGGTGCAGGGCTGGTAGGTGACTTCGAGCTTCACGGTGCCGCTGAGGCCCTCGCCGTGGACCGGAATGCGCACGGTGCCATGCCAGATGCCATCGCCGATCTCATCCTTGGCATCGGTGGGGGGCAGGGGTCCGATCTTCACGGTGCCGGTGCCACCCTTTTTCGCCACTTCCATGAAGGAGGCCTTCAGGTGGGCACCCGGGGGCACCGTGAGCGCCACCGTCCCCTTCTGGAAGGCGAGGCCCACGCTCTTCACGGCATCGAAGGTGGGATCCGCCCTCTGGGCCCAGGCGACCGTCGCCCATAGCAGGCTCAACAGCAGCGTGATCAGGCTCCGCATGGGTCCTCCGGGAAGGCCCATCTTAAGGCATCGCCTCCTGATCCTTGCCCGGATTCGCCCTGGGCCACCGGCCACTCCGATGGAAGGCTCCGCGCTAGGAGATCCCGCCAGCGGCCCGCTGGATGAAGTTCTGCAGGCCCATCTGGCCGATGAGGTCCAGCTGGGTCTCCAGCCAGTCCACGTGTTCCTCCTCGCTGGCGAGGATCTCCCGGGCGAGGTCGCGGCTCACGTAGTCCCGGATGCCCTCGGCGTAGGCGATGGTGTCGCGAAGATCCTGCATGGCGTCCATCTCCAGCGCCAGATCACCCTCCAGCAGCTCCTTGGGGTTCTGTCCGATCCGGAGCTTGTGCAGGTCCTGCATGTTCGGCAGGCCCTCCAGGAAGAGGATCCGCTCCAGCAGGCGGTCGGCATGCTTCATCTCGTCGATGGATTCCTTGTACTCGTGCTCGCCCAGTTCCTTCAGCCCCCAGTTGCGGCACATGCGCGCATGGAGGAAGTACTGGTTGATGGCCGTGAGCTCGTTGCGGAGCAGCCGGTTCAGGTGCTGGATGAGGGTGGCATCGCCTTGCATGGGGCCTCCTCGAGAAGGTCCTCACCATAGCGATCTTTGCCGGTTCTTCACAATCCCTATTCAACTCGCCTTGGCGACTTCGGCAATCCCGCCCCAGGCCGGGCGGCAGCGGCCGCGGCAGCCCCAGGGTGTGGCCAGGGGATCGTGGCCCACGCGCACGGGCTCGCCCGCCCGGATGGCGAGGATCGCCTCCTCCATGAACCCCAGGCAGCGCCGGCAGTCCGGCCGCGCCTCCAGGGCCTCGAAGACCGCCGCCACCGACTCCGCGCCGCGCTCCCGCACGGCCCATTCGACCTGATCATCGGTGATGGCGTTGCAGACGCAGAGGAACATGCCCGACCTCGACCCTCAGTTTAATCAAAAGAGATAGAGTCTCAATATTAAATAACGTGATCATCGGCACAACCGGTAGCCTGGAGCCATGACACAGCCCCCTCCCTTCCCCTGGTTCAACCCCCTGCTGGCGCGGCTCCGCACCCATCTGGCCACGGAACCCCTCCCCCGGGACGCGGCCCACGACCTGGGCCACATCCTGCGGGTGGTGCGCCTGGCCGGGGAGCTGGCCGCCGAGGAGGGAGCCGAGGTCGAGGTCTGCGTGGCCGCGGCCCTGCTGCACGATCTGGTCTACCGCCCCAAGAACCATCCCGAATCGCCCCTCACGGCCCGCCTGGCCGCGGACCTGGTGCCGGTCTGGTGCCGGGAGACGCCGGGGCTGGAAGCCAAGGCGGACGCCATCGCCGCTGCTGTGGCCACCCACAGCTGGAGCGGCGGCCAGGCCCCCGACAGCCCGGAAGCCGCCGTGGTCCAGGATGCCGACCGCCTGGAGGCCCTGGGCGCCATCGGCATCGCCCGCGTCTTCGCCACGGGCGCCAGCTTCGGCGCGGGCCTCTGGCACCCGGAGGATCCCTGGGCCGGGCACCGGGAGCTGGACGACAAGGCCTGGAGCCTCGATCACTTCGAACGGAAGCTCCTCAAGCTGGCCGCTGGCATGACCACCGCCGCCGGCCGCCGCCGGGCCGAGGGCCGCCAGCGGACCATGACCGCCTACCTCGACGCGCTCCGCACCGAACTCGCCCCGACCGCCGACAGCTGACAGCCAGACCTAATGCCCGCTCCCCCACGGCCGATAGCTATACTCAGCCATGCCTTTCACCCTCTCCCTCCGCCGTCCCTTCGTGGCCGATCATTTCCATGACCTTCCTGGCTTCCAGGAGGACCGCCACGGGCACAACTGGGAGGTGGAGGCTACCGTTGCGCTGACTGCGGAGGCCGATGAAGCAGCCTTCGCCAAGGCCCTGGACATGTGGGTGGAGGCGATCGACTACCACCTGCTGAACCAACTGCCCGCCTTGGCCGGGCGCAATCCCACGGCCGAGGTCCTGGCCGAACTGGCCTTCCGCCACCTGCAGGGCGCCTCCCTGCTGCCGAGATCCGTGCGGGTCCGCGAAAAGGCCAACTACTGGGCCCTTTGCCGCGGCGTGGACATTTCATGAAAGCTGTCTGCCTTGCCGCCGTGCTGGCCCTCGGGCTGGCCGGCTGCGCCCGGCAGACGGCGCCAGCCCCTCCGGCGACCCCCCAGGCCCCGCCCCAGTCCTTCACCTGGACCTGGCACCCCCTCGGCAGCCTCGCGGTGGTGGAAGGCGAGGTGGCCGAGCCCACCGACTTGGTGCTGGAGGGGCGCTCCATCCGGGAGTCGCGCTTTGCCGAGCCCGGACCCGTGCGGTGGGAGTTCTTCCGCCCCCCCAACGGCGAAGCCGCGGTGCTGCGCACCGAATCAGGCCAGGTCCTCGCCCGCTTCGAATTCACACTCCCTTCGGCCAAGCCGGCCTCCCGCACGCCCAGAATCGCCCGCCGCGGGACACCGAAAGAACCGCCTCCGGCGCCCGCCCTGCCTGCACCCCGCGCAGCCCTGCCCGAGCCCCCTCGCACCAGGGCAGGAACCCACCCGTCACCCGCCCCCGTGGCCCCCTTGAAGGCACGGCGGCCGAGCGCTCTTCCGGAAGCACCGGCCTCTGCCCCCAAGCAGGCGGCCGTCCCTGCGGCGCCGGGGCCCCGTTTCATCGTCCCGCCCGCACCCCCGGCGCCCCAGCCCGAGCCGCCTCGCACCAGGGCAGGAAGCCATCCGTCACCAGTCTCCGTGGCCCCCTTGAAGGCACGGCGACCGAGCGTCCTTCCGGAAGCACCGGCCTCTGCCCCCAAGCAGGCTGCCGTCCCTTCGCCGCTGGCGCCGCGCCTCATCCTTCCCCCCGCACCCTACCCGCCCGTTGCGCGAACGGCCTCCTGGCCCGGCGTGGGCGAGGCCCTCAACCTCACCCGGGGCCCCGGCGGGCAGAAGCGCCTGCTGCTCAGCTTCGACGGCGGCTCCACCTCCGAGGTCGCTGCCGAGGTGCTGGATGCGCTGAAGGCCCGCGGCGTGCGCACCACGATCTTCCTCACGGGGGCCTTCATCCAGCGGTACCCGGCCCTGGTGAAGCGCATGGCCGCCGAGGGCCATGAGCTGGGCAACCACACCATGAACCACCCGCACTTCGCACCGGGCATGCGGCGCGATCCCAAGTGGACCCGGGAGCGGGTGCAGCGGGAGCTGCTGGAGGCCGACGCGGCCCTGGTGCGCCTCCTGGGCCGGCCCATGGATCCCTACTGGCGCGCGCCTTACGGCGAGCACACGGCGGAGATCCGCCGCTGGGCCGAAGAGGTCGGCTACCGCCATGTGGGCTGGAGCGAGGGGGCCGATACCCTCGATTGGGCCACCCCGAAGGAACGCCGCCTCTACCGCAGCGGCGACAACATCCTCCTGCGCCTCCGGCAGCGGCTGAACCGTGAGGGTGACGGGCTCATCGTGCTGATGCACCTGGGCTCGGGACGGGTGGAGCAGGACCGGCCCTCCGCCGGTCTGGGCGCCTTCATGGATCAGGCGAAGCAGGAGGGCTGGACCTTCGTGGCGGTTGGCGCCTTCCTGCACGACCTGGGGAAGCCCGCGTGGGACCCCCAGCTGCGCCTCGCCCTCCTGCAACCTCTCGGCTCCACGGCCCAGGCCCGCTGACACCGACGTCGCTGGGCTACACTGATGCCCAGATACCGTGGAGGCGCGTTGCAGGGGATTGGCCGTTGGATGCTGCGGGCGGTGCTGGGCTTCGTGGCCCTGGTGCTGCTGCTCTCTCTGGCCAGCTTCCATCCGTTGGATCCGCATCCCTTCACCCAGGGCACCGCGGTGGCGGGCGTGCAGAACCTCTGCGGCATCGTGGGCGCGGCGGTGGCCGGCCTGCTGCAGACCCTCGTGGGCATGGGCGCGTGGATCGCGCCACCCTACCTGCTCTGGGAGGCCTGGCCCAAGGAGGGCCACCGCTGGCCCGGCCGCCTGGCTTGGCTGGGCCTGGCCCTGGCCCTGTGGACCGCCCTGGGCGCCTTCGGCAGCCGGACCTGGACCGGGCTTGAGGGGGGCGGCACCGTGGAATTCCGCTGGGGCGGCTGGCTGGGCAGCGCCCTCTGGCCTGCGCAGCGCCGCTTCCTCGGCCCCGTGGGCCTGCCCCTGCTGCTGGCCCTGGTGGCCCTCATCTGCGCCCTGGTGCTGGCACCGGCCCTCACGCGGGCCATCGGAAAGCTGCTCCACCGCTGGCTGGGCGAAACCGCCTGGCCCTGGGTGAGGCCCATCCCGGCCAAGGGCTTCCAGGGATTTCTCAGCATGGTGAAGCGGCCCTTCCTTCGCGGACGCAACCCCGAACAGCCGGACCTTGACGCGGCGGACGGCGCGGCCCTGGCGGCCCTGGCCCAGCGCCAGGACGCCCTGGAAGCCCAGCGCGAGGCCCTCCTGAAAGCCGAACTGGAAACGGCCGAAGCCCGGAAGAAGCGGCCCCTCATCCGGGCCGAGGACCTGCTCCCGCCCATCCAGTCCATCAACCTCGACGCCGCCCAGACCCTCATCGAGGCCCAGCCCCTTCCCGCCACCTCCGCGCCGACCCCAGCCTTGGCCGCCGATGCCCCCTACCGGGCCAAGCTGCTGGCCGAGGCCCCGGCGCCACCCAAACCCAAGCCCACCTTGGCCAAGCCCCAGGTGGCGAAGGATCGCTTTGGCCGGGAGAGCGTCCAGCCGCCCCTGCCGCTCACCGAGCCCACCCCCTCGCGCCCCCTGCCTGCCCTCCCCCCGGAGCCGGGCCCCGCCGCGCGCGAAACCCTGCCGCCCCGCCGCCTCTTCGATCCGCCGGGCCAGCACGCCAAGGCCGATCTGGCCGCGCTGGAAATCATCAAGGAAGTGATTGGACAGAAACTGTCCGAATTCAAGATCAAGGGCGCCGTCACAGGCATGCAGCCGGGCCCGGTGGTCACGGTCTTCGAGTTCCAGCCTGATCCCGGCATCCCGCTGTCGCGCATCCTGGGCATGGAGGAGGACCTGGCCCTGGCGCTGCAGGCCGAGGCCGTGCGCATGGACCGCATCCCCGGCAAGAACCTGGTGGGCATCGAGGTGCCCAATCCCAGGCGGGAGCTCATCACCTTCCGCGAGGTCATTGACAGCCCCGCCTTCCGCGACGCACCGGGCCTGCTCCAGCTGGCCCTCGGCAAGGACATCGCCGGCAGGCCCGTGGTGGCTGACCTCAACAAGATGCCCCACCTGCTCATCGGCGGCAGCACCGGCAGCGGCAAGAGCGTGGGCGTCAACGCCATGATCTGCTCCTGCCTCGTGCGCGCCCTGCCCGATGAGGTGAAGCTCATCCTCGTGGATCCAAAGATGGTGGAACTGGGCGTCTACGAAGACATCCCGCACCTGTGGGCCCCCGTGGTCACGGACATGAAGGAGGCGGGCCGCGTCCTGAAATGGGTCGTGGCCCAGATGGAGGACCGCTACCGCCGCCTGGCCCTGCTCAGCGTGCGCGATCTGAAGGGCTTCAACACCAAGGTCACCGATGCCGGGGGCTCGCTCGATATCTCCGAGCGCACGCCCAACCCCCGCTGGCCCGACCGCCCCGCCGTGCTGGAGCTTATGCCCCACGTGGTCGTGGTCATCGACGAGCTGGCGGATCTCATGATGGTCGCCCGCAGCGAGGTGGAGGACAGCATCGCCCGCATCGCGCAGAAGGCCCGGGCCGTGGGCATCCACCTGATCCTCGCCACCCAGCGGCCCAGCGTGGACGTGGTCACGGGCGTCATCAAGGCGAACCTGCCCAGCCGCCTCAGCTACCGCGTGCGCACGAAGATCGACAGCCGCACCATCCTCGATTCCGGTGGTGGCGAGCAGCTGCTGGGCGCCGGCGACGCCCTCTTCCTCCCCAACGGCGCCAGCCACCCGAAGCGCATCCACGCCCCCTTCCTCACGGAGGTGGAGACCCTGCGGCTCGTCACCTGGCTGCGGGAGCGGGGCCGGCCCGACTACAACCAGGCCCTCATCAGCGCCATGGAGACCGAGGAGGAGACCGCCCTGTTCGATGAGGCGGAGCTGGGCGGCGGCGATGACATCTATGTGCGCGCCGTGGCCGTCGTCACCCGCGAGCGCAAGGCCAGCACCAGCCTGCTCCAGCGCAAGCTGAACCTGGGCTATGGCCGGGCGGCGCGGCTCATCGACCGCATGGAGGAAGAGGGCATCGTTGGACCCGACCGGGGTGCGGGAAAGCCCCGTGAAGTGTTTGCCCAAGCTGATTAAGCCGATCCACCTGTATTTTCATCTTCCCGCGAGGTGGGCTGAAGCTTCCACCATGCTGTCCGTAGACCGTGGTCACAATCTGTCTGGATTTATGCGCAAACAACCATAGACTCCAATCGTACATGACCAATGGAGAGTCTATGACGTTCCGACCTCACCTCGTCCTTCCGCTGGCCGCTGCCTGCGCCCTGCTGTCCGCCGCCGATGCGCCGGCCCCGAAGCCAGCCTCCGCGAAGCTCTGCACCACCTGCCACACCACCGCCGCCAACAACCTGCGTGGCCACTTCGACAACCTGGTCCTGATGAACCATTCCTTCCAGGTGAAGATCGACGAGCGCACGGAAGTGCTGCGCTTCGACAAGGATCAGGTGAAGGTGGTCACCCCCGAGCCGGCCGCCAACACCGAAGCGGCGCTCAAGAGCATCGCCAAGGGCCACGAGGTGCGGGTCGATTACACCGAGAAGGATGGCGTCAAGACCGCCGTGGCGGTATTCGCCAAGCCCCCCGTCAAGCTGGCGGCGGAAGAGATCGCCACCCTGGACGAGCTCCAGAAGCTGGTGGCCATGGGGCCCGAGAAGGGGAAGTATTTCCTCTTCGATTCCCGGCCCGCGCCCCGCTTCATGGAAGGCGCCATCCCCACGGCCGTGAACCTGCCCTTCCCGGCCTTCGACAAGAACGTCGACAAGCTGCCCGCCGACAAGGGCGCGCTGGTGATCTTCTACTGCAGCGGAAAAACCTGCAACATGAGCCCCGGCTCGCTCGCCAAGGCCAGGAAGCTGGGCTACACCCACGCCAAGGTGTTCGTGGAGGGCATGCCCGCCTGGACCCGGAAGAACTTCGGTGTGCTGAGCCCGGCCTCGCTGAAGGCCGCCTACGTGGATACCAACACCCCGCTGGTGATCCTCGACGCACGGCCCGCCGCCGAAGCGTCCAAGGGCTTCGTGAAGGGCTCCGTGGCCGCGGAACGGACAAAGATGGCCGACCTGCTCAAGGCCTTCCCCTCGGCGAAGCTCAAGCCCCCCGTGGTGGTGGTAGACGCCACGGGCGGTGATGCCGCGAAGGCCGTGGCCACGGACCTCGTCAAGGCCGGTTATGTGGGCGTGAACATCCTGTCCGGCGGCTTCATGGCCTGGCAGGCTGCGGCGCTACCCATCGAGACCGGCGCCCTGGCCGCCAAGGCCACCTTCGTGCCCAAGCCCCGCCCGGGTTCCATCTCACCCACGGACTTCACGAAGCTCGCGGAACTGGCCCCCGCCCAGCGTGGCGCGGTGATTCTTGATGTGCGGAACCCCGATGAGACCAAGAACGGCACCATCAAGGGCGCCCTCGCGATTCCCGAGCCCCAGCTCCAGGCGCGCCTTGCCGAGCTCCCCAAGGATGCGAAGATCCTCTGCCACTGCTCCACCGGCATCCGCGCCGAGCTGGCCTACCACCTGCTGAAGGAGAAGGGCTACGACGTCCGCTTCCTCCCCTCGGAGATCACCATCATCGACAGCGGCGAGTTCACCATCGATTGAGCGCGCCGCACCAACAAGAGGAAAGCCGGCCCCCGGGCCGGCTTTCCCATGTCACTCCGAGGCGGCCTTGCGCGGCACGCGCCAGCGACTGCGCTCGGTCGGGTCGGCCATGCCGCTGGCATGGCAGGTGCGGCAGGCCTCCAGGTGGGCATCCTGTCCGCGCCAGTAGGCCCGCGTGTCGCCCCCGGTCTCCCGGCGCCGGTCCACCGGAACCTGGGGCCAGTAGAAGGTGAGCGAGGGGCTCTCCCCCTTCATCTCCAGGGCATACAGGGGGCCGGATTCGGTGCCGGGACGGCCCCAGCGGTCTTCCAGACTGCTCAACACCACCAGGGCGCCCGGCGGCAGCGCCCGGCCGGCCCGGTAGGCCGAGGCCGCGGCGGGATTGGCCCAGGCGCGGATCCAGCGGCCACCATGGGCCGGGGACTTCACGGGCTCGGCGTGGAGGGCCTCCAGCGCCGCGTAGTCCAGCGCCCGGAGGGGAGCCTGCGCCTCGGGATCGACCGGAAGGGCGGGCGCTTCGATGGTTTTCACCAGGGCGGGCAAAATGGGGGCGGGACGGCCCGGGTGGGCCAGCGCATAGCCCGAGTAGCCGGTCGCCAGGAGCAGCGCGGACCAGACAAGCCCCAGCAGCAGGGCCAGCAGGCCCAGACTCTGGTGGTCCTTCCGCGCCCGGTTCATGGCCCAGAGGGCGGGCACGGCGAGCAGGGCGGCGCTGGTGGCGATCACCGCGTGGCGGAACAACAGGGCATCCGCCCCATGGCCGGAAGCCGGCACGGGGAAGATCCGCCCGCCGTGGATCAGCCCGTGCAGCCGCCCGGCGGCGGGGCCGCTGATGAGCGCGGCGAGCAGGCCCAGCAGGCCCACCCACCCGAGGTAGCGGCACACGGTCCACCAGGGGCGGATGCCGCGTCCGGCCCGTTGGGAGGCGAACAGGGCCCAGGGCAGCAGCAGTCCCGTCGCCACCGGGAGGTGGGACAGCAGGGCGTGTTTGAGGGCAATCCATTCCATGGGATCCACGCTCAGAAAGGGCAAGACTCTCCGCAGTCTGCCAGGGCTTGGCGGATCCCGGGAGTGGAATTCCTGTCACAATCGGCGGCATGAAGCAGATCCTCCTCCAGCACGTCCAGGAGTCCATCCAGCTGAAGCAGGCCTTCTTCGCCCAGGAGCTGGATCACCTCCTCGCCCAGGCGGATGACATGGCCGAACGACTGAAGCGCGGGGGCCGCATCCTCGTCTGCGGGAATGGTGGCAGCGCCGCCGATGCCCAGCACCTGGCCGCCGAACTGAGCGGACGCTACCTGAAGGAGCGCCGCGCCCTGGCGGGCATCGCCCTCACCACGGACACCTCCGCCCTCACCGCCATCGGCAACGACTACGGCTTCGATCAGATCTTTTCCAGGCAGGTGGAGGCCCTGGGCCGGCCGGGCGACCTCCTGATCGGCATCAGCACCAGTGGCAACAGCCCCAATGTCATCCGCGCCGCGGCGGCCGCCAAGGAACTGGGGGTGCGCACCCTGGGCCTCCTGGGCCGCGATGGGGGCAAGCTGGCCGGCCTGATGGACGACGCCCTGGTGGTGCCGTCCACCGTGACGGCCCGCATCCAGGAAGTCCACCAGATGATCTACCACTTCTGGTGCGAGGCCCTCGATGCCCAGTTCTGAGGCCGCATGATGACCGCCGCCGCCGGGCTGCTCGTCCTGGCCCTCCTCGGCCAGCCGTCGCAGACCTACTACTGGCGCGACGCCAGCGGGCAGACGCACATCACCAACACGCCACCGCCGACGGACGCGGAAATCCTGGAACCCCCGCCCCCGCCGGCCGTCGAACCGGGCCGGAGCCAACGCGTCCAGCCCGTCCGCCCGAGCGAGAACGCCAGCGGATACCGTCAGGTGGTGCTCAACCCCGTCCAGAAGCAGGCCTGGGACGCCCTGGACCGGCACCTGCTCAAGGCCCGGGACGCCGGCGACCGCCGCACCATGGAGGCCGTGGCCGATTCCCTCATCCACGACTGCCTGTGGGGCAACGGCCTGTGGGCCATGCCTCTGGTTCCCCTCCTGGCGCTGGCCCTCATGGGCCTCGTGGGCTGGTGGCTGGCCCTGGGGCTGAACCCCGGCCTGCGCAGCCCCGTGGTGGGGGGGTTCCTGCTCCTGGGGCTCGCCTTGGGGCACCTGCTCCTGAACGTCTTCCTCTACCACCCCCAATCGGCCCGCCTGCAGCAGAACCTCGAACTGCTCGCGCTCCACATGGGCGGCCGGAGTCCCCGTCCCGAGCGCCACGCCCTGCTGCAGCGGCGCTACCAGGCCCTCGAGCAGGCTGCTGAGCCCACCCGGGCCCCCTGGCGGTTCCCGGGGGAGGTCCGCGCCCTCCGCGAGGCCGTGAAGCAGGTGATGGTTGATCCCTGACCTTCCGCTCCCCCTGACGGAGAGGCTGCCGGCACTCAGGACCGCCGCCCACACGGAGCCCCTCGGACTCTACCTGCACATCCCCTTCTGCGTGGATCGGTGCACCTACTGTTCCTTCGCCACCACCAGGGACCGGAGCCTCCAGCCGGACACCACCGCCCGCCTCATCGCCCAGGTGCGCGCCTGGGGCGCCGCCCTGGACCGGCCCGCGGTGGACACGCTCTACCTGGGCGGCGGCACGCCCTCCCTGCTGTCCGCCCGGGAACTGGCGGAGCTCACCGGGGCCGTGCGCGAAGCCTTCGACCTCGGCCCGATGGTCGAAGCCACTTTCGAGGCCAATCCGGGCACGGTGGACCTGGCCTGGCTCCAGGGCGCCCGGGACCTGGGCTGGGATCGCGTCAGTCTGGGCGTGCAGGCCCTGGACGATGACCTGCTGGGCCGGCTGGGCCGCATCCATGGGGCCGCCCAGGCCCTGGAGGCCCTTGATCAGGCCGAGCGGGCCGGCTTCCGCCGCCGCAGCGCCGACCTCATGGTGGGCATTCCCGGACAGTCGCTGTCCAAAGTCATCGGGGATGCCCGGATCCTCGCCGCCACGGGCCTCGACCATCTCAGCGTCTACCTCCTGGACCTGGACAAGGCCTGTCCCCTGCGCGCCGAGATCGACGCGGGCCGCTTGGCACTGCCTTCCGAAGACGAGGTGGCCGATGTCTTCGAGGCCCTCCAGGTGGAGCTGCCACGCCTCGGCCTGGCCCCCTACGAGATCAGCAACTACGCCCGGCCCGGCGGTGAATCCATCCACAACAGCCGCTACTGGGAGCGCCGCCCCTACCTGGGCCTGGGCCCCAGCGCCGCCTCACAGCTGGGTGATTACCGGTGGACCGAATCCTCCGTCATCGCCGCCTGGACCGGGGGGCGGGGCGAGGTCGACTTTCAGGAACTGGGCGTAGCGGAAGCCCTGGCCGAAATCCCCCTTCTGGGCCTGCGCCTCCACCGGGGGGTGGACTGGGGTGCCCTGCGGCGGAAGGCGGAAGCCCTGAATGTGCGGCCCCTCTGCGACGGCTGGGAGGCCCGGCTCCGGGCCCTCGCCAAGGAGGGGCTCACGGTCTGGGAGGGCGACCAGGTGCGCCTCAGCCCCCGGGGCATGCTCGTCAGCAATGGCATCCTCGGGATGTTCGCGTGATGTACCTCGGCGAAAGTGCCGCCCTCCTCACCTCACTCTGCTGGTCGCTCAATTCCGTGTGCTTCACGGTGGCGGGACGGCGCGTGGGATCGGCCTCCGTCAACCTGGTCCGCCTGCTCATGGCCTGGGCCCTGCTGGTCCTGCTCCACCTGGCCCTCTACGGCAGCCTGTTTCCTGTGCAGGCGGGCGCCACACGCCTGGGCTGGCTGGGCATGTCCGGCCTCATCGGCTTCGCCCTGGGCGATGCGGTGCTGTTCGAATCGTTCCTGCTGATCGGGCCCCGGCTGGCCATGCTGCTGATGACGCTCTCGCCCATCTTCAGCGCCCTGCTGGCCTGGCTGTTCCTCGGCCAGAACCTCAGCCTGCCCAAGGTCCTCGCCATGGTGGTCACCCTCGGCGGCATCGCGTGGGTGGTGTGGGGCGGCGGCGACCACGAGGCCCATCCCCATCTCTGGCGCGGCATCCTGCTGGGCATCGGCGGCGCCCTGGGGCAGTCCGTGGGCCTGGTCTTCAGCATGAAGGGCCTGGCGGGCGGCTTCCCCCCCATCTCGGCCAACCTCATCCGCGTCACCGCGGGTCTGGCGGCCCTGCTGCTCTACTTCGGCGCCACGGGCCGTCTGGTGGGTGCCCTCGGCGGCTTGCGCGATGGCCGCGCCACGGCCTTCATCGGCCTCGGTGCCGTGACGGGGCCCGTGCTGGGCGTGGTGCTCTCCCTTGTGGCCATCGCCAAGGCCCCCATGGGCGTGGCCGCCACCCTGATGTCCCTGTCACCCGTCATCCTGCTGCCCGTCTCCCACTTCGGGTTCAAGGAGAAGGTGGGTGGCCACGCCATCCTAGGAACGCTGCTGGCCCTCGCGGGTGCGGCGGCGCTGTTCTTCGTTTAGCTATTCATCACTTCGACAACAAAATAATCACCGCCAAGATGCCAAGAAAAATAAAAGTGCTTCCGGTGCATTTCTTGGCGTCTTGGCGGTGAGAATCTTTTCAATTGGTGAACATGAATGATTGGAAGAGGAGTTCCGATGCCGCTGCGCAAGGATCCCGTCAGCTGGCTCTACCCGGCCCTTGAGCCCTACAAGGTCCAGCGCCTGAAGGTGTCGGCTCTGCACGAGCTGCATGTGGAGGAGAGCGGCAACCCGGAGGGCAAGCCGGTCATCTTCCTCCACGGCGGCCCCGGCGGCGGCACCAGCCCCAAGCACCGCCGGTACTTCGATCCCGACATGTACCGCATCATCCTCTTCGACCAGCGGGGTTGCGGCCGGAGCACGCCTTACGCCGAGGTCCGCGAGAACGGCACATGGGACCTGGTGGCCGACATGGAGCGCATCCGCGAGCACCTGGGCATCGAGCGTTGGATGGTCTTCGGCGGCTCCTGGGGCGCCACGCTGGGGCTGGCCTATGCGGAGGCCCACCCCCAGCGTGTGACTGAGCTGATCCTGCGGGGCATCTTCCTGCTCCGCCAGCGCGAGGTGGACTGGCTCTACCAGGAGGGCGCCAGCCGCATCTTCCCCGACGCATGGGAGCCCTACCGCGACGCCATCCCCAAGGCCGAGCGCGGCGACTTCCTCCAGGCCTATGCGAAGCGCCTCCTGAGCGACGACCCGGCCGTGAACCTGCCCGCCGCCAAGGCCTGGAGCATCTGGGAGGGCGCCACCAGCAAGCTCATTCCCGATCCCGACTTCATCGCCTCCTACGGCGACGAGGCCACGACGCTCGCCTTCGCCCGCATCGAGTGCAGCTACTTCCTCAACAAGGGCTGGATGGACGAGGCCCAGCTGCTGCGCGACGCGCCGAAGCTGAAGGGCATCCCCGGCACCATCGTCCAGGGCCGCTACGACATGGTCTGCCCCATCGAAAGCGCCTGGGCCCTGTCGAAGGCCTGGCCCGAAGCCGACCTCGTCATCGTTCCCGACGCCGGCCACAGCGCCTATGAGCCCGGCATCTCGCGAGCCCTCGTGGCGGCGACGGACCGGTTCGCCAAATGAAAAGGCGGGGACAGGATTAACAGGATTAGAAAGGATTAACAGGACCTGGTTATCGGCCTGACTCAGCCTGGAATGATCGAACCGCGAAAGACGCGAATCGCCCTACGGGCGCGCGAATGGCGAACGATCCTGCTTCCGCCTCCACGCGCGGGGCGGGCTTGGCGGCCTTCAAGAGCCGGCATTCCCGCCCCGCGTGTGGCCAGCCGCGCATGGCGCGACTGGGGGCCGAAGGCCCAGGCGGCCAATCTCCGCCGCGTTTCGCGCCCTTTCGCGTCATTCGCGGTTGCTTGCTTTTCTGGCTGAGTCAGGCCGATAACCAGGATCCGGTTTTCATCCTGTTAATCCTGCCCAAGCTTTTCAGGGCTCCGACGCCTCAGAACCGGTAGCGGGCGCTCAGGACGAGCTGGCGGCCGGGCAGCAGGTAGTACTGGGCATCCCCCAGCTCGCTTTCGGCCACGGGCTGGCGGCGGTCCGTGAGGTTGCGACCGTCCAGACGGACCTCCCAGGCCTGCCCCCGCCACCCCAGGCTGGCGGCCCAGGTGGCATAGCCGCCCGCAGGGGCGGTGTTGCGCTGGTTGAGGAAGACGGCCCCCACATAGTTCAGCTCGGCGGTGGCCACCAGGCCCCGGGCGGGCGCATAGGCGAGGCCCAGGCCACCAAGGTGGTAGGGCGACATCTCCAGGCGCCTCCCGGCCAGCTGCGTCAGGGTGCCATCTCCGAAATCCTTCGCGTAGTCGCGGAACCGGGCGTCGTGGTAGCTGTAGGCGAGGCGGGCCGCCAGGTCATGGCTGAAGCGCCAGGCCGCGCTGGCCTCCACGCCCTGGAACCGCTCGGTGCCCGCGTTGACAAGCACCGGCGAACCGGCCACGGTCTGAGGGACCACCAGGTTCTCGAAGTCCATGAGGAAGGTGCTGAGTTCCAGAGTAAGCCTGCGGCCCAGGAGGTCGGCCTTGAGGCCCAGGTCGTAGCTGGTGGCCGTCTCCGGTCGCAGGATCTGGGCGCCACTATCCAGACCGAAGTCGATGGCCGCGGGCTTGAAGGTGCTGCGGAGGCCCGCGTAGAAGTTCACGCGATCCTCGCCCCGCTGCCAGGCGGTCCAGGTGGCCCCTGCGCTGCCGCCCAGCCGCGTGGTGGTCCGAGCGTCGAAACCGCCTTCAAGGGTTCCGCTGGCGAACTCCAGCGTGGCGGTGCGGCGGGTCTCCTCCGCGCGGGTGAGGCGCAGGCCCGCCTCGACCACCAGGCGAGGCGCAACCTGCCACTGGGCGAAGGCGTAGAGGCCCGAGAAGGCGCGCTGATCGTCGATGCGGATGGCCGCCTGGCTGGGGAGGGCGGCAGCTCCGGGGGCGCCGGACCCATCGAGGTTCACGACGTAGTCGAAATCCCCGCCCCGACCCCGTCCTTGGCCGTGGAGGTGGTCCAGGCCCGCCACCACCTTGAGGGCGGATGCCGCCGTCCAGGTGAGGTGCGTGTCGAAGTAGATGTCCGTGAGGTCGATGCGTTCGCGGAAACCGTGGGCGTTGGGATCCACGGAACTCACCTCGGTGAGGAAGCCGCGGAAAGCATCCTGCCGGGCCCGGGACACAGACAGGGTGGTGGACCAGAGCAGGGTGGGGTCCAGCGTCCGGTCGTAGCCCGTGGTGAACGTGAACCTCCTGTCGTCGAGGAAGGCCCCGGCGGGGTTGTGGTTGGCGTCGACGGGCACCTGGTCCGTCAGCGCCCTGCCCACGCGGGGGAAGGGGCTGGCGGGCTGCTGATCCGTGGTCGTGCCCTCCAGGTCGAAGCGGAACACGCCCTCCAGGGCCTGCACGCGGTTCCGCCACAGGAGGTGGGTGCGCTTGAAGCCGGTGCGGGGATCCTCGAAGCCCTGGGTGTCGTGATCCACAGTCAGGGTGCTGTCCGTGGCGGCGCCGGCCGGAAGGCGGAGGGAGATCGCCCCCCCGAAGCTTCCGTGGCTTCCCGCGGAAAGGCGGGCGGAACCCTTCACATCCGAGGGCAGACCGCGGATGACATGGATGACGCCGACGAAGGAAGTGGCGCCGTACATCACCGGCGCCGCGCCGCGCTGAATCTCGATGCGCTCCACGCCTTCAAGGCTCAGGGTGGAGAGGGCCGGATTGAAGGCGCCACCCCAGGGCACGCCGTCCACCACGAGCAGGAAGGCATCGAATTCCTTCAGACCCCAGAATTCGGGCACGCTTCCGGCCGGGCCGCCGTCACCGCCGGGGGCGATGGCGACGCCGGCCAGGAGGCCCAGGGCGCCGCGCAAATCCGTGGCGCCGCGCTCTGCCAGCTCCCTGGCGGTGAGGACCGTGATGGAAGCGGGCACCTTCGCCGGGTCCTCCGGAAAGCGCGTGGCGGTGACCTCCACCACGGCAGCGGGTGGAACGGGAGGGGGAGTCTGGAGCATCAGGTTTCCTTGGACAGGGTGGATTCAGGACCTGGGCGCGGGATGCGGGCCTGGAGCAGGCCAGCTGGTGCTTCGAGCGTCAGGCCCAGGTGGCTGGCCATGCCGCGCAGCCAGAGCCCGGCCAGGCTTCGCGGCGCGTCGGGTGGCGGCTCGGCTTCCAGGGCGATCGGAAGGGGGGCATCCGTGATCCAGCGCAGGATCCAGGCCCCAGGGCAGGCCTCCGCTTCCAGGCGCAAGGGGCCTGGGGCAGCCCAGGGAAGGATCTGCCGGGTAAAGGTCGCCACCCAATCCTGGAGCAAAGGTGCGGGCCAGGGCGCGCCCCCGGCCCCCGCATCCACCAGCTGGACCGGGCATCGGAAGAGGCTGCCGGTGGCGTCGAGGCGGCTCCGCAACCCCGCCTCCCAATCTGCCCATGGAATCGGCCCGGACTCGGGCACGCGCCCCAGAGCCATGGCACGGGCCATGGCGATGAGGGTCTTGCCATCCTCGATGATCGCCTCCAGCCTCGCGTGGTTGTGCGGATCCAGGGGGAGGGTCGGGTCGCCCAGATCCACCACACCCTGAAGCCCCGTCACCAGATTGTTGAAATCATGCAAGGCCGCCCGCCAGAGATCTTCGGAATCCATGCCACCCCCGGCCCACAAAAGCCTTGAATGACGTTACCTTGGAGGCCACCCTCTGTGCATCCCCGGAAGACCTGAGCCCAAGGACTCCCTTATGCAGCAAACGATCAAGCGGCTGGGCGAACTGCTCGTGGAATCCGGCCTCATCTCGCCGGCCCAGCTGCAGAGCGCCATCACCCACCAGAAGATCGCCCGCGGCCGCCTGGGCAGCAACCTGGTGGCTCTCGGCTACATCAGCGAGGAGGTCCTCATGGATTTCCTCAGCCGTCAGGCTGGTGTGCCCCAGTTGGACGTCCGGAATCTCGAGGTGCCGCCTGAGGTGCTGAAGCTGGTGCCCTTCCGCCTGGCGGACCAGTTCACCGTGCTGCCCATTTCGGTCAAGGAACCCAAGTCGCTGGTGCTGGCCATGTCCGATCCCTCGGATCTGAACGCCGTGGACAGCGCCCGGTTCGCCTCGGGCCTGCACATCCAGCCCGTGGTGGCCTCCCACAGCGCGCTCCGCAAGGCCATCGGCGATCTCTACCGCAGCCTGGAGGCGCCCGCCGCCGGGGCCGCCGTGACAGTGGAGGTGGGCACGGATCACGAAGAGGGCGAGGCTCTCCCGGTCAACTTCAGCCTTGCTCCCCTGCCCATGCCCACTTCGAGCAGCGCCTCGGAACCGGCCTTTCCGCGCGATCCCTTCTTCGACAGCACCGGCGCCGCCATCCAGGAACCAACGAACCTCGATCCCTTCCAGTTCTTCGAGCCGACGGAAACACCGCGCCCGGCGCCCCCCGATCTCATCTTCGGCCGGACCACCCGCGAGTCGGTGCCCCCCCTGGAGTCCTACCAGGCCCGCGCCCTGGTCCTCGGCCTGATCCGCCTCTTCCAGCGCCGCGGCATCCTCGGGGAGGACGAGCTCCAGCGCCTGCTCGCGAACCTCGTCGAGTCCGGGGAGATCAAGAACGGCGAGAAAGGCGGCTAGGTCGCTCGCAGTTCAAATACGAAGACAGGATTAACAGGATGAAAAGCAGGATTATCAGGATTTTATTAAATCCTTAATCCTGTCAATCATGCACTTAATCCTGTTAATCCTGTCCCAGCTTTTCAGCTATCGACCTTCAGGATCGCCAGGAACGCCTCCTGGGGAATCTCCACGTTGCCGATGGACTTCATCCGCTTCTTGCCTTCCTTCTGCTTGTTGAGCAGCTTCTTCTTGCGGCTGACGTCGCCGCCGTAGCACTTGGCGAGCACGTCCTTGCGGCGGGCCTTCACGTTGGTGCGGGCGATGATCTTGCTGCCGATGGCGGCCTGGATGGCCACGTCGAACATCTGCTGGTGGATGACTTCCTTCATTTTCTGGCACAGCGCGAGCCCGAGCGTCTGGCTCTTGCTGCGATGCACCAGGATGGACAGGGCGTCCACGGGATCGCCGTTCACCAGGATGTCCATCTTCACCAGATCGGATTCCGTGTAGTGCTTCATGTGGTAGTCGAAGCTGGCGTAGCCTTTGGAGACGGACTTCAGCTTGTCGTAGAAGTCGAGTACCACCTCATTGAGGGGCAGTTCGTAGACCAGCATCACGCGGTCCTGGCTCACGTACTCGAGCTTCTGCTGGATGCCACGACGGTCCTCGCAGAGCTTGATCAGGCCGCCCACGAAATCCGTCCGGGTGAGGATGGTCGCCTCGATGATGGGCTCCTCGATCTTCGCGATCTTCTGGAGCGGCGGCAGCTTCGAGGGGTTGTCCACGGAGGCCTCGACGCCATCAGTCAGGTGCACGTGGTAGCGCACGCTGGGCGCCGTGGTGATGAGGTCGAGGTCGAACTCACGCTCCAGCCGCTCCTGCACGATCTCCATGTGGAGCAGGCCCAGGAAGCCGCAGCGGAAGCCGAACCCGAGCGCCGTGGAGGTCTCCGGCTCATAGGTGAAGCTGCTGTCGTTGAGCCTGAGCTTGTCCATGGCATTGCGCAGGTTCTCGAAATCGTCGCTGGAGGTGGGGAAGATCCCCGCGAACACCACCGGCTGGATCTCCTTGAA
>Ga0255338_1003391_pt1 | contig 19332 bp, 26 predicted proteins | sample MeOH1_35cm_T4_19_FD_203715 | JGI IMG/M metagenome (GOLD analysis project Ga0255338, IMG submission 203715) | Sandy soil microbial communities from University of British Columbia, Vancouver, Canada - MeOH1_35cm_T4_195 | ecosystem: Engineered > Artificial ecosystem > Sand microcosm > Unclassified ...
TTCAGGGCGCGGCCAGCAGCACCGGCTATCAGGGCGCGGCCAGCAGCACCGGCACTCAGGGCGCGGCCAGCAGCACCGGCACTCAGGGCGCGGCCAGCAGCACCGGCTATCAGGGCGCGGCCAGCAGCACCGGCTATCAGGGCGCGGCCAGCAGCACCGGCGATCGGGGCGCGGCCATGGCCTCGGGTTACGCCGGGAAAGTCATGGGCGCGGATACGAACGCTCTATTCGCTGTCGAGCGCGACGATAATTTAAATATCGTGTCCGTCGCATGCGGGATCGTCGGTCGCGATGGGATCGAGGCTGGCGTTTGGTACGTCGCGCGCGGCGGAAAGCTGGTGTCGGCGTGAACATGCTTCACACCCGCATCCAATCCGCCGCATCGGCGAAGCGCACCGTCGCCCAGGTTATAGCCGACGTGCTCGGTGAAGAGGCTGCGGCATCATACCGGCCATCCGGACACCACCCGAGCGCAGCCCACATCGCCGCTTCTGCGCATGACGCGCACATGGCTGAGATTATCCATGACATGGGCGTTGCTTATGCGGCGCGGGGGCACGCGAAATGACCGCGCCCTTCGCCCATAGCGACCCCCTCCGCACCTATCCAGTAACAGCCGTGGTTCACGGTCTGGACGCAGTGTTCTGGTCGATCATGGACCGGCCGACATCCTCATGGACCGACGAAGACCGGCGATACCTCGAAAAGCGTGAGGCTGAATACGAGGATTCCGCCGCGAGCAACCCTCTTTTTGGGATGATTGGGAAATGACCGAGATCAGCCAGGATTTGGCGCAGAGGATGGCGGCGCTGGTGCGCGGTATGGCCGAGCACGAGCCATTTATTATGCCCGCTCAGCACGGCAAGGCGACCAGCGACGACTATGCGCGCGCGAAGATTATCGCTGCAGAGCTTCCTGCGCCGGTCGATTCAGATCTGGTCGAAGCGCGGAAGATGGCTGCTGGAATGTATCCGGTTCACGCATCTTCCATCATGGCGGGGCAGTGGGATGGAGTCGATGATATCACCCTCCGCCTCGCCGGCATCAAGCGGGGTCGTGCCCTCTATCAAGGAGAGGGGTGATGGCCACCATCTGGAGCCCCACCAGCCCGCTAGCCCGCTGTTCTACATGCGGTGTCCAGCAGCAGTTTCACACCGCGAGCACCGTCCCGCATTCTGCCGACCGCGATCATCCCTTCGTCGCCGAGACGATTGACGATTTCGAGCCGGGCGATCTGACGCCGGAGCAACTGGTGGTCGCCATAACGATCGCCTCATTGCGCTCGGCCAAACTGACCGCCCCGGCGAATGTGCCTGATGCGGATTGGGACGAGGCAAGCCGTCTCGATGACCGCGTCAGCGCCTGCCGCACCGAACTGAAAGCCCGGTTCCGCGCCGTGTTCGGCGTCGATTGGGATGATCTCATGGGGAGTATTGAGGGATGAGTGAACCTTACAACCTCGCTGCGTCGCTGGGCATGGCGTACCGCAAGGGCGACCACTTCGTCACCGTCGAGGAAATCCTTCGCGAATTGCTGAGCAAGGTCAGTCGCGATGCGCCGCTACCATGGAGCCGCGACTGCGAAGGCCGAGAGTCCGGCCAGAGCGAGACGTTCGATCATTATTTTGTCGGTACCGAAGCTGGCGGAAAATGGTTGACCCTGTTCGACACCAGCAACAGTACCGCCGTCTGCATCGAAGAGGATTACGACGAAGACCATTACGCATGCTGGGATGAAACCGCCTGGCGCACGACTGGCCTTGCGCTTGGGGCGGTCAATACGCTGCCGATCATGTTGCGGATGATCGATGCCACGAAAGCGCTCGCGGCGTTGCGGCCGAGTAATTGGCAGGACGATGACGAACTGGTCGCAGCCTATCGCGATGTGGACGCGGTGCTTGCTGACCTGACGATCGGCCACGGCCAATGACCGGCATCACCGAACGCCGCGACGTCTACCACGTCGTGTTCATGGCCCCGATCGATGGTGACGGCGGATGCGGCTTCCTGTGCGGCCGTGACGGCGTGACGGAAATCATGATCGTCGCCCGCAAAGGCCCGATGGACTGGCTTCCATATATCGAGGTTTGGAAGGGCGGGCATCTGCACGCCGAGGCCGCGCAGCATCAGGTCGCATGGGTGGAATTTCTCCCTGATCCACAGGCGCAGCCATGACCATCCTCGCGCCCCTGGTCTTCGGCATCGCCGGGATCACCGCCGTTGTCACTATCGTGCATTCGCTGAGGAAGCTGCTGTGAGTGCGCCCGCAAACAATCGAAAGAAAGGAACCGGCATGGCAACCGCTGCCAAGAAAGTTGGAGTGCTGCCCGCAGAAGATGCTGGGACCGATATCGTAGCGATCGTCATGCAGACGCCTGTCGTGGTGCTGACCGACGCAAAGCAACGCTCCAGCCTCTACGCGCATATCGAGCGCGAAATAGAGGCGTTTGTTCCGGACGTGACCACGAACAAGGGGCGCGAGGCTATCAAGTCGCTGGCGTTCAAAGTGACCAAGACCAAGACCGCGATCGATGCTGCCGGCAAACTGCTGAACGAAGAGGCGCGCTCGAAGATCAATCTGGTCGATGAGGCTCGCCGGGATGCGCGCAACACGCTGGATATTCTGGCCGAGCGCGCGCGCAAACCGCTGACTGAGTGGGAAGAGGCTGAGCAGTTGCGCGTTCGCGAATGCACAGGCGTCATCCAAGGGTTCATTGATGCGGCGGTGGTGACTATCGAAGACACCGCAGCATCGGTGCGCGCGCGTGGAACGGAGGTGTACGCCACTCCTATCGACGAGGCACGGTTCGGTGACCTGTGCGACCGCGCTGTGAGCGCCAAGGCCGCCGCCGTCGAGACGCTCAAAGCCGCGCTGGCCCGGCTCACCCGCGAGGAAGCCGACCGCGCCGAACTGGAGAAGTTGCGCGCCGCCGAAGCCGAGCGGGCACGGGCCGAGGAAGAGAAGGCTGCGGCTGCCGAGATTGAGCGCCAGCGGATTGAAGCCGAGCGGCTCGCCGAGGAGTGCCGCATTGCTGCCGAAAAGGCGGATGCCGATCGTATCGCTGCGGCAGAGCAGGCTGCGGCTGACAAGGCTGCCAAGGAAGCGCAGGATGCCGCCGACGCTGAGCGCGACCGTATCGCCCGCGAGCATGAGGCAGAACTGAACGCCGAGCGTGATGCGCGGCTCAAGGTGGAACGCGAAGCCCGCGCTGGTCGCGAGATGCTCGCCTATATCCGCGAAGTCGTCGCCGGTCGCATCGGTGGTCAGGTCCAGCCTTTCGGCGTCTTGCTCCGAGAGCTGGAAAGCAAGGTCGTCATCGTCGGCCAAGGCTATGGCGACATGGAAGCCGAGATCGAGCAGGCGCGCGTCGACGGTCTCGCCAGCCTGAATGCTGCCATGGAGCGCCAGGCCGCACAGCGGAAGGCCGAAGAGGACCGCATCGCTGAGCGGGAGCGGCTTGCTGCTGAGCATGAGCGCCAGCAGAATCGCAAGCACCGGTCAGCGATCATGAGCGACGTCAAGCAGGACATTATGACGTGCGGCGCCGATGAAGAGACCGCCAAGAAGATCGTTCTGGCGATCGTCGCGGGTTCCGTTCGCCATACTGCGGTGGCGTTCTGATGGACAGCGCCGACAAACAGCACCGGCAATTCGTTGCCTGCGCATTCCGCCCCGGCGACACGCGGACCTATACTTATCATTTCGACGGCGAGCCGCTGGCGAAGGGTGACCGCGTCGTCGTCAGCGGCAAGCGCGGACCGTCGATCGTCCATGTCGTCAGCATCAGCGACCAGAAGCCGCTGTTTGAGACGAAGCCGCTCGTCGACAGGGAGCGCGTGGCCCCCAACCGTGACGCGGTTGCCGCTCCCGATCCCGAAATCGACCCGGAATGCCGCGGCGATCATTCCAACGGCAAGGCGTGCATCGCCTGCTTCATCCCCTTTTGAGGATTTGATGATGAACAGTCAGGATAGCAATATGGCCGCAAACGCAATCTGCTTCGCGGCAGATCAGGCTAAGATCGCATGGCAGGAGGCGGCTTGGGAGCAACAGCGGCCATCGGTCGTGTTCAAGCCCATCCTGAGCCGCGATGGCGACATGTGGTGCGCCATGTTCGGAGGAAATCTTCAAGAAGGCGTCGCTGGCTTTGGCGATACCCCTTCCAGGGCAATGTACGCTTTTGACAGCGCGTGGCTGGCCCCGAACGGCTCTCATATCATCGAGAAGAAGTCATGACCGACAATCCATTCGCGGCGGATTATGTCGAGCCCGCCCCCGAACCCGAAACCGACGTGTTCGGGCTGCGGCCGATACCGAGCGAGGGGGGCGCGAAGAAGGGCAACGTCGTCATTCATCGCGGAGTCGAGCAGGGATCGCAACGGTGGTTTGATCTGCGCTGCGGCATCCTGACCGCGAGTGAGATGAAATACGTCATTTCGTCGCCGCCCAAGGAAGAGACGCGGATCAAAAAAAATGGCGAGCCGTATAAGCAGCGCGAGTGGGAGCCATTTGCGGACAACGATGATTGCCGGACCCATCTCTATGAGCTTGCCGCTCAGAGAATGACGAAGTGCGTCGAGCCCATATTCGAGAGTTACGACATGCTGCGCGGCAAGGCCGAAGAGCAAGAGGCTCGTGGGCTGTATTCCGATCGCTTCGGCAAGGTCGAAGAGGTCGGGTTCATCACCAACGACCGCCATGGCTTCGTGCTCGGCTATTCTCCCGATGGCCTGGTCGGCGATGACGGGTTGATCGAGTGCAAGTCCCGCAAGCAAAAATATCAGGTCCAGACCGTAATCGAGCATCTGCAGACCGGCGGGATACCGCAAGAGTTCGTGATTCAGCATCAAACCGGCCTGTTCGTCTCGGAGCGCAAGTGGATCGATTTCGTGAGCTTCTCGGCGAAGCTGCCGATGGCCGTGATCCGCGTTCACCCAGACGACAAGCTGCAATCTGCAATTCGCGAGGTCGCGGAAATCAGTGAGGCGAAGATCGCCAAGGTGATCGCCGACTTCCGCGAAGCAACAGCATCTTAAGAGGAGAATTCCCTATGGATATCAGGTTCGTACCCGTCGCGGAAATCCACGATCCGCTCAATATCTCCATGGGCCTGTCCGGCGGTAGCGGGACCGGAAAGACGTTCACGGCGCTGCGCATGGCGCGCGGGCTCGCCGAGGCATCGACCGGCAAGAAGGGCGCCCCGATCGGCTACGTCGATACCGAGGGCAAGCGCGCGCTCCACTACAAGGCGACGTTCCCCGAAATGCATCACTTCGACTTCACGGCGGTCGACCATAACGGGGAACTTGTCGGTTTTTCTCCGGAGCGCTGGATCGAGGTTATCGATGCCGCGGAAGCCGCAAAGCTGCCGGTCCTGATCATCGACAGCTTTTCGCATGGCTGGGAAGGCGTCGGCGGCGTTCTCGATCTGCATGCCCAGGCACTGGAGCGGCTCGTCATCGCAGCCGACCAGCGCGCCAATGGCCGCTATGCGATCGACCCGTCCAAATACAGCCAACTGGCATGGGCCGAGGTCAAGCCACGGTACCGCCGGCTGATCGATCGCATCATCCGCGCCAAGACGAACATCATCGTCTGCACCCGCGCCAAGCCGGTGATGCAGCAGGGTTTCGGCGATAAGGCGAAGAACGCGCGCAAGACCAAGACGCGCCGCGAGGATGTGCCGTGGGACCCCGCGAGCGATGCCGACCTGATGTTCGAGATGACCGCCATGGTCGTCCTTGATCCATCGGCGCCCGGCTGTCCGATCTACCAGATCAAGGTCGCGGACCAGTTCAAGAGCCTGTTCGATCCGCGCCGGCCCATGAGCGAGGAAACCGGATTTGCCATGGGCGAATGGGCGAAGGGTCAGGGCGGCGCGCACAAGCAGAAGGAGACGATGGACGCTGCGCGCGAGGTCGCCCGTCGCGGGACCGACGCATTCACCGCGTGGTGGGCCAGCGATGAGGGTAAGGAAGCCCGCTCTGTCGTGCGCCCGATCATGGATGAGATCAAGGCGCTGTGTCGGGCCGCCGATGACCTGGCGGCGCTTTCGGATGACGATCCTTTCGGCTCAGACGCCGAACCCGAACAAGGCCGCACCGTCGAAGACCACGGCGACCAGCACGACAACGAAACCTCCGCCGCCCGCGCCCGCATCACCGCCGACGACCTGATCAAGCGCTGTGACGGCGCCAAGGGCAAGCCCGACCTGGCGCAGATCGAGGGCATCCTCGAGAGCCACCGCGCCGCGATGTCGGATGAACTGGTGACCGAGGTCGAGGTTGCCATCAGCGATGCTCGGGCGCGGCTCGGCTGACCACGGACACGGCACCGCAGCCAGATCAACGCGTAAAGCGGACGCCGCCCCCGGCGGGAAGCGCGAAGGTTTTTGAAGATGGCTATTGATTGGAATTCCGACCTTCGCACTAGGGGGGGGGGGCTATCGGTCTCCTACAACAGCCCGTGCCGTACGAACGACGCAGGCGCGTCCTGATGTGCCGTGACGGAAGCCGCCCTTCATCCGACCCGAAGGAGCAAACGCAGCCGGGCAAGGAGACCACGGTGTGGCTCTACCCCGAAGATGGCGTCGCGCGATGCGACCGCCAGCCCTCCGATATGGATTTGGTGTGATGACCAACCGCCGCGACGATCCGCGCTATAACGCGCCAGACACGATCTCGATGCTTCCAGCCGAGCAGCAACGCCTGGCACTGTACGCCCGCGTCGAGCAGACCCGGGTGAACTACATGTCGCGCTATCGTTCGCCGCCCCGGCCGTCGCTGGTTGCACGACTAGCCGAGCGTCTGCGCGCTGTGGCTGCGGGGAGGGTGGCATGACATGGAGCTTTGACCCACTGAGCTACAAGGTCGGCGATGCGATCTTCGTTCAAGTTCGGATCAGATGGGGCAACGATACGGCTCGGCGCTACATCGTCAGCAAGATAACGCCGACTGGCCGCATTATCGCTGAACGTGAGTCGGATCGCATCCAAATCAGCGCTCGCGGTCGAATCGGCTCGTCAGATGCATGGGTTATCTCCCCGGAAACGGCAGGCAAATTGCATAGCGCTGAACGCATACACCGCGCTTGGATGGCCATCGCGAAGGCCGGGGCGGATATCGAAACGGCTGCTCGTCGGAAGGATTGCGCCGCTCTTGACGAAGCGGTGAAGGCCCTCGCGCAAGGGATGGAAACCCGAAGGGCCGAGACCGAAGGGCTCGGGGCGAAGCCATGCGCCCACAACCAGTTGGAGCATAAATCATGACGGACGAACAGAGGGCACGGGAAGTGCTGGCACGTGAGGCTGCGCTAGCCTGCGCTAACGAAGCATGCCGCAACATGGACGGCGAACTCGATCTAGATGCGATGACGCGCCACTTCATCGCCTTCGCCCAACCGGCGGCCCCGGCCGAGGGGGAGGACTGCGGGCATTGCGGTGGCGTCGGAGGTATAGACGACGGAGACCACTTCTGCATGGCATGTGGCGGGTCTGGGAAGCACGAAAAGCTGTCCCCGGAAGTGGAAGCCATTGTTGAGCGGGCCACAACTGGGTTCCGCGATGATCTGAAGAAGATCATGGATAGATATCCAAGACACCAGACCTTCCGGGAATGGCTAAAATCCTACGTTGGCGAGCAGGATGCCAACACGATGCGGTTCAGTGTGGCCGAATTGGAGATCGCCTTTGATAACGGCGCGCTCGCCCTTCCCGCCCCTGTCGCCTCTCAAGGGGTGGGGGAGTTATGCCGCTTCGGCCACCATCCAGATCCAATGATCGACTACGAGTGCGAGATCGATGCGCTGATCGGCATGGCGTACGAGCGCCTGACGATGGGTGGATGCCCTGACCTTGAGGACCGCATCAGTAAGGCGATGACCTTCCGAACGCTCCAGACGCCCGGCGAACTGCGGTGGCTCAACCAGACGTTCAACGGCACCCGGGAAATCTATGCGCGCAAGCCCGGTTGGGTGCGGTGGCCTGAGGATAAACTTGCCGCCCTCTCCCCGCCTTCCTCGCCCGTCGATGCCGACCCGCCATGCACAGATTGCGGCGACACCGGCATTACATATCAGACCGAGCGCCGCTGTGCTTGTCAGGGCCCCTCGCCCGTCGAATCCCCCGACCTCGCCACCCGGGCAGCGACACTGGAGTCCGAACTGGAGCGCGTCAGGGAGGAGATTCTGACGCAGGCTGAGGCTGAAGCGCGGGGGTTGGTATGAGCGGCGAACTCCACATCCTGCAACACGCGCTTGGCGTGGATCAGTACGGGCGCGGGCGGCGGTTTCGCCGGCACTTTGTCACCGGGCCCGGCAGCGACGATTACGACGCCTGCATGTCGCTGGTCGGCAAGGGGCTGATGACGCACCAGCCTGGGAACGTGCTGACGGGCGGCGATGACGCTTTTCTGGTGACCGAGGCTGGCCAGCGCTTCGTCACCGAGCATAGTCCAGCACCGCCAAAACTGAGCCGGTCTAAGCGTCGGTATCAAGACTATCTCGATGCGGACTGCGGCGTGTCGTTCCGAGAATGGCTGAAAGGTGGCTGGTATAAGCCAGAGAGCGCGTTGCCATGGTGAGTGCAGCACCAGAGCGCCCGCCGCATCCCGGCGATATCTGCAAATGCGGAAACAGCCTCGCCGAGCACGAGATGATCGGACCTCGGGAGTTCTGGGCACGCACGAACTGCACGGCCTTCCGCCTGTGCGTCACCGCTGAGGAGATGTCCGAGGCTTACGACGAGTGGGAAGCTCTCTGCGGCGAGCGCGAAGAGGCTGCCAACATCGATCAGGTGCCGGCATGAGCAAGAGCCCCGCCCTGCAGCGCGTCGGTGAAGCCGCGATCGCGGCGCGCATGTCCGACGCGGAGATCCGGGCCGACCCGGTCAAGGCCATGAACATCGCCATGGATGCGATGCGCGCGACCTTGGGCCTGCCGAAACCGACGGAGCAGGTGCCGGCATGAACCCCCTACCAGACCCCGCCCGCAATGCCTGTCAGGAGCGCTGCGCCGAGTTCGGCGATCCACTCTGCTATGAGATCCACGAGCAGCCGCACGGCGAGTACGTGGCGCAGAAGCCGTGGCAGCCGTGCGCGGATTGCCTTTCCGACATCGGTGTCGAGGTGGTCGAGCCGCTGGACCCGGGCGCTGTGGTGAGGCCGTTGCTGTGATGACCGACGAACAGTTCGCGGACTTCAACCGCATCGCCAATGAAGTGTCCGACCGCGTCGGCAAACTCATCATCGATCTGGCCGAGCTATCGCAATCCGATGAGCTTGACGCCGCAACGGTGTTCTTCGCCGCCGTTAACGGCGGCGTTACGGGCGCGGTCAAGGTGCTCGACGCCACGGGTAAGGCAATGGCGGTCCAGAACCTCGACGAGATGTTCGACGGCATGATGCGCCAGATGGCCGATATCTGGGGCCAGGTGCGAGGTCAGCCGGCGCAGCAGGGAGGAACCATCCAATGAAGTCCCCATTCCTCACCGGCTGCGACCTCCGCCCCCGCATCCAGTCGCCACCTCCCTAACCAGATCGGCCGGCGGTGTCTCCCCGGCCCGATGCGACAACGTCGAACGCGCGGGCTAACCTCCGCAGGGCGTGGCAGTCGGGAGAGACCGGCATTTGTTTCGAAGACCGCAAGGAAAGACCATGGCTTCGCAGCCGGAACAGACGCCACCCTGCTTTTCAGTCCGTAGCCTCGCCTCTCGGTGGGCGTGCGGGGAAGGGGTTATTCGCAAGATGATCGAGGAGGGGCGCTTGAACGCCTTTCGGATCGGTGTCCTTATCCGCATCCCCGCCGCCGAAGTCGAGAGGTTAGAGCAATGCCCAAGCAACCAGAATATACCGTCCAGCGATTCCGGGGAGGGTTCGCCCTCGTCCATACCCCCGCAGGGGGAAAACGCCAGCGCCGCCAACTCGAATCGACAGATCGGGCGAGCGCCGCGGCGGAAGCGCGAGATATCTGGGATAGTTCCGACAAGTCCCCCGTCACTGTCGGTCGTATCGTAGGTGCATACCTGTCCGTGAAGAAAGCCGATGGGATGGTCACGCTCGGCCGGCGCGAGAACGCATGGAAGGCTATGAAGCCGTTCTGGGAGAACGTAGATCCTCGACGAATCGATGCGCAGATGTGCAAGGACTACCGTGCGACGCGATCGGTCGCCGACACCACGGTTCGGCTGGAGCTATCTCTGCTGTCATCTGCGCTCGGCCGGGCAGCAGCAGACAAGAATATGCCGGATATTGTAGCTAAGCCGCCGATGTGGCTGCCTCCTGCGGCAGAGCGGAAAACGCGCCATCTTACCCCAGGACAGTTCAAGAAGCTGCTGGCCGGGACCGTCGCGCCGCATGCGCGGCTCTACATGCTGCTTGGGGTCTTCACGCTCGCGCGTCCGCAGGCGCTGTTCGATCTATGCTGGCAACAGGTGAATTTCATTCGTGGCGTCATCGACCTGAACCCTCCGGGGCGGAAGCAGACGATGAAGCGCCGCCCGATCGTGCCGATGAACGGGATGCTCCGCGAGGAAATGGCGAAAGCCTATAGTGCCGCGACCTGTGACATGGTGATCGAGCGCGGCGGGAAGAAGATCGCATCTATCAAAAAGGCGTTCAAGTCAGCCGGTGACAGGAGCGGTGTTCACGCAACGCCGTATACGCTGCGCCATACCGGCGCGGTCTGGGCAGCTGAGCAGGGGACGCCGATGTCGGAACTGGCGCAAATGATGGGTCACGACGACGATCGCACCACGTCCAAGCATTACGCTCGCTATTCCCCGGAGTATCTGCGCGGCGTCGCCCAGGCCGTCGAGGATGCCTTCAATTCGAATGCCGAGGTTCAATCAGAACCGCCGGCCCCTGTTCATCGAGTCGCATGAAATGGCTGAAAAGCGTAGGTCCAATTGGTCGGGGAAAGAGGATTCGAACCTCCGGCCCCTGCCTCCCGAAGGCAGTGCTCTACCAGGCTGAGCTATTCCCCGACCAGGGACGAGCCGCGCTGGTATGGCGCGGCAAGGCGTCGGCCCTTAGCCGAGGGAATCGCGGGCATCAACCCGCATTCGATCCCGCGGCGAAAGATGTTGGATTTTGCTCAACCGCGCGCGCCGAGCATCTCCTCGATGCTGGTGAATTTCTCGCGCGGGGCGCCGTCGCGGGCGCGGGCGATCTCGGCCGCCTCGATCTTCTGCCAGTCGCGGAAGGTGACGACCTCCACGCCGCGCGCCGCCAGCAGCGAATCGAGTCCCGCGCGCCCGGGCTTGCCGCTCGCCTCGCCGCCGCCGCCGGCCAGGTCCGCGGCGATGCTCTCGGCGATCAGGAATCCATCGGGCCGGTTGGTGCCGATCGTGCCGGTCGGACCGCGCCGCGCCCAGCCCACGGCATAGAGGCCGGGCGAGATCCGCCCCTCGACATTGGCGAAGCGGCCGAGCTTCTCGTCATAAGGCACGCCTTCGATCGTCGGGGTGCGATAGCCGATGCAGCTGATGACGAGACTCGCCGGCACGGCATATTGCTCGCCCGTCCCGACGGCGCGGCCCGCGGCATCGACCGCCGTGCGCTCGACGATCACGCGCTCGGCCCTGCCGTCGCCCTCGACCCGGACCGGCATCGCGTAGAAATCGAAGACGATGCTGATCTGCCGGTCCTCGTGCCGCGCCGCGAAATCGCGCAGGTGCGACACGGACTTGCGCAGCCCGGGATCGAGCGCGGCATCCTCCGCCAGCGGCGGGAGATCGGCCGGATCGACGACGGGCGTCGCCCGCGCCAGATGCCCCAGCTCGCCCAGCTCCTTGGGCGTCATCGCGATCTGGTGCGGCCCGCGGCGCGCGAGGATCGTGATCCGGTCATGCGTCGCCGTGCGGAGATGCGCGAGCGCCGGGCTGACGATATCCGATCCGGCGAACTCGCCCTCGGCCTTGGCGAGGATCCGCGCCACGTCCAGCGCCACATTGCCCGCGCCGACGACCACCGCGCCGGGGCCGTTGAGCGGCGGGTTGAGCCCGGCGAAATCGGGATGGCCATTGTACCAGCCGACGAACGCGGCCGACCCGATCACCCCGGGCAGGTCGTCGCCCGGCACGCCGAGCGGCTTGTCGTCCGGCGCGCCGGTCGCCAGCACGACGGCGTCGTACAGCGCGCCCAGTTCGGCGATGGCGATGTCCCGGCCGACCGTGACATTGCCGACGAAGCGGACATTGTCGGTCAGCGCGACCGCCTCATAGCGCCGCGACACGCCCTTGATCGACTGGTGATCGGGCGCGACGCCGGTACGGATCAGGCCATAGGGGACGGGCAGCCGATCGATGATGTCGACGCGGACATCCGCGCCGAAGGTCTTCTGGCATGCCTCGGCGGTGTAATAGCCCGCCGGTCCCGAACCGATGATCGCGATATGACGCAACGCCGCTCTCCTGTTTTGCCGCGATGCTAGCGTCCCGGCGTCGCAGGGCAAGCCGTGGCTCGACCCGGGCGATCCCGGGCTGTATCCGCCGGGCATGTCATCGATCGAAATGATTGCCGTCGCGCTCGGCATCGTGAACGTCGCGCTCGTCGTGCGGCGCAGCCTGTGGAACTACCCGTTCGGGATCGTGATGGTGGCGCTCTACGCGCACATCTTCTTCGGCGCGCGGCTGTACAGCGACGCGCTGCTCCAGCTCTTCTTCTTCGTCGTGCAGATCTATGGCTGGGCGCACTGGAGCCGCGCGGCGGCCGCGGCGGGCGAAGTCAGGGTCGAGCGCCTCGGGCCGCGGGCACGGCTGGCCTGGTGCGCCGGCAGCGTGGTGGCGACGGCGCTGTGGGGCTGGGGCATGCACCGCTTCACCGATGCCGCCTTTCCCTGGTGGGATGCGGCGGTGGCGATCCTGAGCGTCGCCGCGCAGCTGCTGATGTCGCGCCGCTTCCTCGAGAACTGGGTGCTGTGGATCGCGGTCGACGTGCTGGCGATCGGGCTTTACGCCGCCAAGGACCTCTGGCTGACCGCCGGGCTCTACGGCGTGTTCCTGCTCCTCTCGATCTGGGGCCTGCTCGGCTGGCGGGGCGCGGAGCGGCGGATGGCGATGGCGTGACGCGCGGCTTCCTGCTCGGCAAGTTCATGCCGCCGCATGCCGGCCATCAGCTGCTCGGCGAGACGGCGCAGGCGCTGGTCGACGAGCTCACCATCCTGGTCTGCTGGCTGCCCGACGATCCGATTCCCGGCCCGCTGCGCCTCGCCTGGATGCGCGAACTGTTCCCGCGCGCCCGCGTGATCGGGCATGACGCGGTCGTGCCGCAGGCGCCGGGCGACCATCCGGATTTCTGGGCGATCTGGCGCGGCATCGTGCGGGCGGCGCATCCCGAGCCGATCGACCTGGTCTTCGCGTCCGAGCCCTATGGCGCGCGGCTGGCGGCGGAAGTCGGTGCGCGCTTCCGCCCGGTCGACCCCGGCCGGGAAGCGGCGGCGATCTCCGCCACCGCGATCCGTGCCGATCCCTGGGGCCAGTGGGCGTCGCTCCCGCCGCCGGTGCGCGGCCATTACGCGCGCACCATCTGCCTCCACGGGCCCGAAAGCACCGGCAAGTCGACGCTGTCGCACCGCCTCGCGGCGCATTTCGAAACCGTGCTCATGCCCGAATATGGCCGGACCTGGTGCGAGCGCTTCGGGACCGACCTCGTCATGGCCGATCTCGTCGCGATCGCCGAGACGCACGACGCGATGACGCTGAGCCTGAAGCGCCGCTGCAACCGCCGGCTGATCGTCGACACCGATCCGCTGATGACCGCGGTGTGGGCCGACATGCTGTTCGGCACGCGCGATCCCTGGTTCGATCGCTGGGACGCGCCGGCCGATCTCTACCTGCTGCTCGATCTCGACCTGCCATGGATCGACGACGGCACGCGCCTGTTCGGCACGGCCGCGGCGCGGGCGCGCTTCTTCGCGCTGTCGCGGGCCGAACTGGAGCGGCGCGGGGTGCGCTGGGCGCTGGTCGGCGGCACCGGCGAGGCGCGCTTCGCGAACGCCCTGGCCGCGATCGCCGCGGCCGGCCTTGCCTAGCGGCGCTTTTCCACGGCGCCGTTTCTTTGGGTGTCGGCCCGGCGTCCAGTTGTTTCCCGCCCGTCGATGTCGCGGCCCGCAAGACGGGCCGCCTCCGCACCGCAGGTCAGCGCGCGAAGGGCCTGTTCCAGCTGGATGCGGTCCAGTCGATGAGGGGCAGGCCAGAGTGCCACGACGGATTTCGCTCTAAAATCCTCAGCATCGTCTGTTTTCCCGCTGCCGTCACAAATATGCAGCCGCGCACTTCTAGCGACTCCTCGCACCCAGAATGAAGGAGCCGACGACCTCTCATGAAAGCGATGTTCGCCGTCGATCGCTCCATGTGGTTGCGGCTGAAAAGCCGGATTGCCTATGCCACCGGGAAGACCGACGATGCCGAAGATATTCTCAGCACGGCATATGTGAAGTTCGCCGAAAAGAAGGAAGGCGCCGTCGAGAACGAGGAGGCCTTTCTTTTCCGGATCGCCATCAACCTCCACATCGACGAGCGCCGGAAGGCTTCGTCGAGGGGGGGATTCGCGCATCTGGAAGCAAATGAGCTGATCGTCGATCCGACGCCGCTCCAGGACGAAATATTGGATTCACGGAGGCAATGGGAGGCCGTGCAGAGCATCATCGACCGACTGCCGGAGCGAACCCGGGAAATCCTCTTCATGCGGCGCGTGGATGGTATGCGATACAAGGAGATCGCCCGCGAGCTTGGCATCACTGAAAGCGCGGTGGAGAAGCACATCGCGAAAGCAGCCACGCTTTTGCTGCGTGCGAGTAGAAATCGTTGAAGACTGCAAGGACAGGGATGGCGCGGGACGAAGACGTTGATGCGGCTGCGGCGCACTGGCTGGCGCGGCTGCACGCGGATTCCTGTTCGAACACGGATCGCGAGCATTTCCGCGAATGGCTCGCATCGGATCCCCGCCACGCGCTCGCTTTCGAGGAACTGACGGCGGCCTGGGACACGCTTGGGCGCGTGACATGGCCAGCACCTTCCGTCGAGACGCCGGGGCCGCGCCTAACCCGGCGCAGGGTGCTCGGAGGCGTGGCGGCGTCCGTGATCGGGGTCGGCAGTTTTGCCGGTTGGTCGGCCGCTTATGCCGGCGTCTATGAGACGGCGGTGGGAGAACAGCGAAGCGTCGTCCTGCCGGATGGCACGCGCGCGGTGCTCGACACCGACACCAGAATCCGGTTCCGAGATAGCGGCGATACGAGCGAAATCCGGCTCTATCGAGGACGGGCAAGTTTCGTCGCACGGACGCAGGAGACGAAGCTGCTGTGCGTCCGCGTCGGCGATGCGCAGATCCTCACGAACCGATCGCGCTTCGACGTCGAATGCGTCGATGAACGCCTCGGGCGCGTTGTGGTGACCGGCGGGCGGCTCAAGATCGTCGACCAGACCGCGCGGCTGCAAACCCGATATGTGGATGGTGGTCAGGAAGCGATGGCGGGCGAGGGTGCGCCCAAGCCGCTGGACGCGCCGGCACTTGTCCGCGCAACGGCCTGGCAGTCGGGGCGGCTGATTTTTTCAGACGACACGCTGGCGACTGCGGTCGCGGCGATGAACCGCTATAGCGCGCGAAAGCTCGCCTGCCTCGATGCGCAGGTTGCCGCATTCAGGATCAGCGGTACGTTCCGCGCTGGTGACAACGATGGATTCTCCAAGTCGCTGTCCCTGATGATTCCCGTTGAAATCGTCCAGACGGATGCAGGGATCGGACTGAAGCGCCGGTCCGGCCTGTAATAATTATTAAACAAAAAAATCCTGAGGATTTTTGATTCACTTCCGTCTTGAGTTCGATCGATGTTTTTCGTTGAACCAAGATCGGGGGACTTGTGAAAAGACGTTTTCGTAAAGCAGTATTATTGTGCGCGGCCGGGGCAACTGCCATGGCCTTTACTGGCGAAGCTGCCCTTGCGCGGTCGAACGCCATCGAAATTTCGATGCAGTCGCAGCCGCTGGAAAAGGCGCTGAATGAATTCTCACGCATATCCGGGGTGGATATTCTGTTCAGCCCGCAATTGGTTCGCGGGCGGACGGCGCCTGCTATCCATGGCAGGATGTCGGCGATCGAGGCCGTGCGGCGCATGGTTCGCGACCTGCCGATCGACGTCTTGGACAACGGTGCCGGCAGCCTGGTCCTTCGCGCGGCCTCTCCCGAGCAGTCCAGCCGGGTTCGCGCGGAAAAGCCTCAATCCAGCATCGAGCAACCCGACCCCGAAGTCGTCGTCGTCGGCACGCGGCGCACCGATCGCACCGTCGCCCAATCCGCGTCGCCGATCGACGTATTCGATCGCAAGGCCGTCGAGGGGCAGACATCGTTCGACATGAACGACATGCTGCGCAACCTGGTGCCTTCGTTCAACGTCGCGCGCTGGGCGGTGAATGACGGCTCGACCTTCGTCCGCCCGCCATCGCTGCGCGGCCTTCCGCCAGACGAGATCCTGGTCATGGTCAATGGGAAGCGGCGCCATCGCGCGGCCGTCGTGCACTATGCCAATGGTGCGCAGGGTGTCGATATGGCGATGATCCCAGGTATCGCGGTGGAACGGATCGAGCTGCTGCGCGACAGTGCGGCCGCCCAATATGGATCGGACGCGATCGCCGGGGTCATCAATTACCAGCTGAAGCGCAACAATTCCGGCCTGCAGATCCGGTCGCGCTACGGCCAGTTCTACGAAGGCGACGGCAAAGCCTATCAGGTCGCGGCGAACCTGGGCATGAAGCTTACCGAGGCAGGCTTCTTCGACATCAGCGCGGAATTTGCGGATAACGGCCGCACCACGCGATCGGTGACGCGGCCGGGCGCTCTGGCATTGGCGCAGCAGTTTCCCGATATCTATGGCCAGATTCCCAATCCCGTGCAGCGCTGGGGCAACCCGAAGTCGAGGGCAGCCCGGGGCTTTTTCAACGCCGGGCTCGATCTCTCCGACCATCTCAAAGCGTATATGTTCGGCAGCTATGGCCATTCCGAATTCGACAGCGACTTCAACTATCGGCAGCCGGTATCGGTGACGGGGCCCAATGCCCAAGGGGTTCCCAACGGCCAGACCTTCGGCCAATCGGGCGGCGTCTATTCGACGATCTATACCGACATCATCGCCGGCCTTTATGATTCACGCGGCAAGCCGGTGTTCGATGGCACGGGTAAAACCTTCAATTTTCGACAAATCTATCCGCTCGGCTTTACGCCTTTGTTCCATGGCGATCTCGATGACATGTCGCTCGTCGCGGGTGCAAAGGGCGACGTTGGCGATCTTACCTGGGACGTCAGCGCCGCCTATGGGGAGAACCGGATCAAATACAGCCTCACCAATTCGATGAACCCCTCAATGGGGCCGAAATCGCCCACCTCGTTCTACATGGGGCAGCTGAAGCAGCACGAGACGAACTTCAACGCCGATTTCACCTACAAGCTCGACGCCGGTCTTTCCTCGCCGGTCACGCTCGCCTTCGGTGGCGAATATCGTCGCGAAGGCTATGCGATCGGACTGGGCGATCCTGAATCCTATGAAATCGGCATCTATGGGGTGCAGACGGTCCGTGCGGCCGACGGGACGCTCTATACCAACACCCCGCTCCAGATCGGGTCAAATGGGTTCCCCGGCTATGGCCCGGACTCGGTCGTCAATGCGGCGCGCGGCAACTACGCCTTTTATGGCGAGGTCGACGCGGACGTCGTGCGCGGCCTCTCGCTCACGGGTGCCTTGCGGCATGAGCGGTTCGATGATTTTGGCACGACGACCACCTGGAAGGCAACGGCGCGCTATGCCTTCAACGATGCAATCGCGATCCGCGGCGGCCTCGGGACGGGCTTTCGCGCACCGACGCCGGGGCAGCTCTTCGCGCAGAACGTGACGGCCAGCTTTGTCGGCAACGATCCGATCGAATCCGCCATCTATCCCGTCACCACCCCGGCAGCGCGGGCATTCGGTGCGAAGCCGCTGAAGCCGGAGAAATCGAGGAATTTCTCGGCCGGCATCGTGCTCACGCCCGCACGCGCGCTGACCTTCACGGTCGATTACTACAACATCCGCGTGCGGGATCGGATCGGCCTTACGGGCTTTATCGACATCAACACGCCCGAGCGGCGCCAGGCGCTGCGGGACTCCGGCGCACGCAATGCCGAGACGCTGGGGCGCCTGCGCTATTTCACCAATGCCTTCGCCACCAAGACCGAAGGTGTCGATGTCGTCGGCAATTGGCGCGCGGGGACGGGGATCGGCGACTTCGACACGACGCTGGCGGTTTCGTACAACACTACCCAGGTCACCTCGACCGAGCCCACGCTGGTCCTCGGCCAGCCTATCAATGTCGTGGATTCGATCCGGGTCGGCAACATCAACAAGGGGCTGCCGCACTGGCGCGGATATGCGACGGAAAACTGGTCGTCGGGCAGTTTCTCGGCCACCGCGCGCGCCAATTATTATGATGGCTGGACCGTCGTGGACTATGCCGGAAACGGCGGCGACAAACGCTTCAGCAGCGACGTCACGGTCGATCTGGAGGTCCGCTACAAGGCGAACTCCTGGCTGACATTGGCGGTGGGTGCGGAGAACATCCTCGACAATTATCCGGACAAGGATCGCCGCGCGACAGGGACTGCACAGCAGAACTGGTATCAGTCCACCGGCGGCACCGCGATCGGCATGGTTTACCCCGATGGCGCGCCATACGGCTATAATGGCGGCTTCTGGTACCTGCGCGCGAACTTCGACTTCTGACCCGCGGCGCGCGCGCCCGGCCACGACATCCGGCGCGCGCGCTGCCTTTCGCCTGAAAGAGCAGACATGATTTCATTCAATCAATGGCTCGTCGCCCTCGGGTGCGGGCTGGCCTTAGCCGCGCCCGCGCAGGCGGCGGCGGGGACGGAAGCCTCCTCTCCGAAGCGCGGGCAGGCCGCGCCCGCCAGCGGCCAAAGCGAGCGGCGCCTGATTTTCGTCGTCATTGACGGCGTGCGCTGGCAGGAGGTGTTCCGGGGGGCCGATCCGCGCATTGCCGGCGATCTTCGGCGCGACCGCGATCCGGCGCGCATCCGCCGGGCGTATCTGGCGGATGACCGGCCGGCTCAGGCGCTCACGCCCTTTCTGCACAGCCTGCCAGCCCAAGGCGGCGCGCTCACCGGCGATCGGGATCATGATACCTGCCTGCGCGTGGGCAATCGCTATTGGTTCTCCTATCCCGGCTATAACGAGATGCTCACCGGCAGGACGGACAGTTGGGCGAACACCAATGACGCGGTGCCGAATCCCGACATCAGTTTCCTGGAATGGGCGAACCGGCAGCCCGGCTATGCCGGCCGGGTGCGCGCCTAT
>Ga0255338_1003392_pt1 | contig 19320 bp, 17 predicted proteins | sample MeOH1_35cm_T4_19_FD_203715 | JGI IMG/M metagenome (GOLD analysis project Ga0255338, IMG submission 203715) | Sandy soil microbial communities from University of British Columbia, Vancouver, Canada - MeOH1_35cm_T4_195 | ecosystem: Engineered > Artificial ecosystem > Sand microcosm > Unclassified ...
CAGGTAGCAAGGCAGGAAGGTGCCCAGCGCGGCCACGGAGGCGCCCGGCAGGCCGGCAACCAGATAGCCGATGAAGCCGACCGTGATCACCACCGGGCCCGGCGTGATCATGGCCACCGCCACTGCGTCGACAAACTGTTTATCGTTCAACCAGTGGTGTTCGGTCACGACGCCGCCGTAGAGGAACGGCACGATGGCAAGGCCGGAGCCGAATACGAAGGCCCCGGCCTTGGCAAAGAACAGGCCGATCTGCGTCAATAGCGGCCAATCCACTGTGCTGACGATCCCGCTCACCGCGGGTACTTGCGTTGCCGCAAGGGCATTGAGACCGCCTTGGCGCAGCCACTTGGGTGGCGCGCGCCAGAACCAGACCACGATGCCGGCCGCCAGGAACAGCCAGGCGATCTCGGATTCGGTGACGACGGTCACCGTGGCCAGCACCAGGTAGATCACCCACAGCAGCTTGTCCTTGCCCACGCTCTTGTTGGTGAGCTTGTAGGCGCTGATGGCAATGATCCCGATGACTGCGGCACCGACCCCATAGAACACCGACTGCATCCAGGCCAGGCCGCCAAACCGTACGTATGCCCAACCCAGCGCCACCACCATCAGGAACGACGGGATGACGAATGCGATCCCCACCAAGGTCGCCCCCACGATGCGGTAATGCACGTAGCCGAGATAGATGGCGAGCTGCGCGGCCAGCGGGCCGGGGGCCAACTGCGCCAGTGCCAGGCCTTCCTTGTAATCGGCATCGGTAATCCACTCGCGTGCATCCACCAGGTCCCGGTGCATGTAGCCTGCGAGGGCGACGGGGCCGCCGAAGCCCAGCGTACCGAGGCGCAACATATAGCGCACAAGCTGCCAGAGCGTATAGCCCGGCCGTTCGGTCGCCGGTGTTTGCGGAATGTCGGGTTGCTGCAGGTTGCTCATTGATCTTCCTTGAGACGGAGGCGGTAACTGCTAGCGTTTCCGGTGATTCAAGAAGTGGGCATACAGGGAATCCAGCACCAGGCCGATTTCAGCCAACAGCGCATCGTCGTCAGGTAGCCGCTCGCGGGCGCCGGCCAGAATTGCCTCGAACCCGCTGGCTTCCGGTACGGTTGGGCCGCCGACATCCAGCGCATGAACCATCCCCGCCAGGCGCTGCAAGCCTGGATTCGCTTCCAGGCTGAAGCTCGCCAGCAGCACCTCGAAGGACACCCGTTCGCCGACATGGGAGAACGTCGCGCCGTCGAAATCGAAGCCCAGCGCGTCGGTCGGGCAATCGCTGACGGCTTCGAGCCAAAGGAAGCGGGCGTGCGGATCGATGAAGCGCTGGATCAGCCAGGCGCTGGCCACCCGGTCCACCCACAGGTGGCGGCGGGTCGCCCACATCCGCCCCTGGTACTGGGCAGGATCGCGCCGGGCGATGCCGCCTGTCGCGGAATGTGGCTCGCCCGGTGACAGGATCGCCTCGATGGCGCCGGTGAAGTCTCGCCACTGCGCTTCGGCCCGCAAGGACGCCTCATTGGGAAAGAAATCGATCTTGCGGATCGCCTCATACAGGCGCCCGAGCCGACGCAACAGGCGGTTCAGTTCGGCTTCGTTCAGGCCAGAGAGCGTCTGGCGGGCGTCGGACACAGATGCCAGCAATTCGGCGTAGTCGCTGGTGCGATCGAACAACGCACGGTAGGCAGACGCTTCCTCGTCCTCCTGGGCGCGCACCGTCAGGAGCCAGGCCTGGCCGTCCTGTTGCAGGGTTTCGTCGGCCAGTTCGCGCAGTTGCTCCACTTGCTCGGCGCCCGCGGGCAGCAGATAGGCCCCGTCGCGCAAGGCGGCCCCACCGAGCGCCTTGAGCGTGCGCCAGATCCGCATACGCGCGGTCGCGCCTGAGGTGGGGAGGCTGACGATCAGCAGGATCCAGGAGTCTTGGGAAGCGGCCATGGAGGCAGCATAGAGACCCATCGCCGGAATTTCAATACTGTAGAGATCATTACAAAATATGCTCTATGCGGCATATTTGTCGACAAGCCCTACGGAAGGCGCGCGGCGCACTTTGCGCTGCACATCAGGCGTGAGCTGCGATCCAGCTTCGGCGCGTGATTGCGCTCGCTGTGTCGACCAGGGCGGCAAGGATGAGCATGGCGATGATTACCGTGCACGCCTGGGCGAGATGAAAGAGGGACAGCTCGTAGTACAGCATCTGCCCAAGCCCGCCGGCGCCGACGAAGCCCAGGATCGCCGCCATGCGGATATTCGTCTCCCATCGATACAGTGCGTAGGCTACGAACTGCGGCTGAACGCAGGGGAGCGTGCCATAGACGAAGGCCAGCGCGGGGGACGCCCCACTTGCGATCAACGCTTGTGCCGGGGCGGCTGGCGCATTCTCCAGTGCTTCGCCGAACAGGCGCCCGAGCACCCCGGCGGTGTGCAATGCCAGCGCAAGGGTGCCGGCAAAAGGCCCGAGGCCGACGGCGAGCACAGTGAGTGCGGCCCATACCAGCTCAGGCACCGAGCGCAACAAGTTCAGTATCAGGCGCGATAGCGCCCGCGGCGCATCGCCATGACGTCCGGAGGCAGGTAACGCCAGTACCAGGCCGAGAACCGCCGCGCACAGCGTGCCAACGGCGGAGACCGCAAGCGTTTCGAGCATGCTCCTGGCCGTCTTGGCAAGGAATCCGGCCGACAGATCGGGGGGAAAGAAGGACAGCAGGAAGCCCAGCATCTCCCCGGCGGCCTCCATGGAGAAGAGCCGGCCGAGATTGAGCGAGAGATAGGCAAAGCTGCCCGCCACCACGACCACCACAGCGATCACGGTGAGCAGGCAGTTCATGCAGAACTGGGTGGCTTTGGCTTTCTCTGACATCCTTACGCCAGCATTTTGCGCAGCCGGGCGCTGATGGCATCGGCCAGCAGGACCAGCAGCAGGAAGACGGCCAGGATCGTCGCGGTTTCGCCGCCATTGAGCAGCTTCATCGCCTGGTCCATCAATTGGCCGAGCCCGCCGGCGCCAACAAAGCCCATCACCACCGAAGCCCGGACCGCGCACTCCCAGCGATAGACCGTGTACGAGACCAGTTCCTGCGCCGCATTCGGCAACAGCCCGTAGAGCAGCGCCACCAGGCGCCCGCTGCCGCCGCCAAGGAGCGCGTCTACCGCCCGCCTGTCGCTGGATTCAAGGATTTCCGCATAGACCTTCGCCAGCATGCCGCCGTAGGTGATGGCAAGTGCTAGCACGCCGGCCGCCGGCCCCAGGCCGAGGGCGCGCACGAAGAGCAGGGCCCAGACCAGTTCAGGCACACCGCGCAGAAGGAGCACCAGGGCGCGCACGGCGATGCGCAAAGCCGCGCGCGGGACGCGGCCGGGGCCCGGTCCGATGCGAGAGATCGACAGGCTGCTCGCCATCGCTACCGCGAGAGGCGCGGCAACGACGAAGGCGAGGGCGATTCCCGCGGTGGCGATCGCCAGCGTCTCCAGCGTGGCTTTGACCACGTATCCGAGAAACTCGGACGAAACCTCGGGGGGGAGAAAGTTGCGCAAGAATCCGCCCATCACCGTCAGGTTTCCGGCCTCGAACAGTGCCGACGGGTTGAACTGGGCAAGCCTCAGCAGCGGCCACAGCAGAAGCAGCGCAAGGGCCAGGCCGCTCGCCCGGCGCAGCGCCTGCGGATCGCGCGGATGGGCAGTCATCGGCATGCCGCTCTGGGGCGGTCGCCGCCATCCGCGCCGGTGGCCACGACCAGGGGCTGGGTGCCGCCTTGCACCGGCGGCGACTCGCTCTCGGAAGCATAAAGCTCCCGCAGCAGGGCATTGGTGACGCGCTCGGCCGGCAGGTCGAAAGCGATCTCGCCGGACTTCAGCCCGACAATGCGGGGAAACCAGCGCAGGGCAAGATCCACGGCGTGCAGGCTGGCGACCAGCGTTGCTGTCCGCGTCGTCGCTTCCTTGCACAGCTCTCCCAGGGTGAGGTTGGCCAGCACGGGGTCCATCGCCGAAACGGGCTCGTCGGCCAGGATCAGCTCGGGGCGCTGGTATAGCACGCGCGCGACGCCCACCCGCTGGAGCTGGCCGCCCGACAACTGATCGCAACGGTCGAACAGGCGGTCGGCCAGGTCGAGGCGGGCGAGCTGTTCGTGGGCGCCGGCCAGGTCTGCCGGATAGACCAGCGAGAGCATCGATTTCCAGGCGGGCCAGGCGCCGAGGCGGCCAGCCAGGATGGCGGTGACCACGCGCTGTCGCGGGGGCATTGGCGGCGCCTGGTGCACCATGCCGATGCGGCAGCGCAAGTGCCGCAGGCGTGCGGCGGACAGCGCCCAGGGGGCCTGCTCCAGCACCTCGACGCGCCCCTCGTCCGGCCGAAGAGACGTGGCGAGCAAACGAAGCAGGGAAGTCTTGCCGGCTCCCGACGGTCCGATGACGGCGATGCGCTCGCCGCGGCGCGCCGCGAGCGCGATCTGGCCAAGCGCGCGCTGTCCATTGGGGTAGCCGACGCTGATGGCGTCGAGCCGGAAGCTCACTTGATCAGGCCGGCGGCGCGGGCCGCCGCCTCAATGCCGGCATAGTTCTCCGGCCGGGTGGGAATGTATCTGGTGGTCCGCTGCAATGCCATTATTTCCCGCTGCTCGGGATTGCCCGGGTCAAGGCGGAGGAACGCCTCGGTCAGTTTCTTGCGCAAGGCCGGGTCAAGGCCGCCGCGCACGGTCCAGTTGTAGTCGTAATAAGGTGGCGTGACCGCGAACACCCGCACCTTGCCGGGATCGACCTTGTGCTGCTCCACCAGCTTGTCCCAGACCGAGGCGTTAAGCACGCCAGCGTCGGCCCTGCCGGCCTGGACGAAGGCGACCGTCGCATCGTGGGCCCCCGAATAGGCGACAGTCTTGAAGTCCTTGTCGGGATCGATGCCGGCCTGTAACAGGAAGTGGCGCGGCATCAGGTGCCCGGAAGTCGAGGATGGCGCGCCGAAGGCGAAAGTCCGGCCCTTCAGGTCGGCCAAGGACTTGATCGCGGGATTGGCGGTGATGAATTTGCTGGTGAATGCGGCATCTTCCTGCCGCTGGACGATGGGAATGGTGGCGCCCTTTGTCCGGACCTTGCTCTGCACGTAGGTGAAGCCGCCCAGCCAGGCCATGTCGATCTTGCCCGTTGCCAGCGACTCGACCACGGCGGCGTAGTCCGTGACCGGCACGAACTCCACCTTCATGCCGGTTTCCGTCTCCAGGTATTTGCCGAGCGGCGCGAACTTGCGCTGGAGTTCGGTTGGAGCCTCGTCGGGGATGGCTGAGACCCTGAGCACCGCCTGGGCACTTGCGAGGCCGGCCAGTCCCATGAGGGTCAGCGCAGCGAGGCGCCTCAGGATGTGCGGAAAATCAATGGGGAACATGGCAGTGCGGTATCGAGGAATTGGGATGGATATGACACGAAGGGCGCCTATGCTACCGCGACCCGGGCTGGCCCGGCTCCCGATTAGTGCTGTTTCAACGCGTCGGCGACAAGTTTAATCACTTCCGCTTGTTCCCGTGCCGGCGCGAACAACGGCGCACGGCGCGCGCATTGTTGCCGCAGGCGGGACAGGAAATCGGCTTCCCGGCTCGCCCGCTCCAGCAATTGCGCCAGTTGCCGGGCGTCGCCCGGCGGGAAATAGCCGTCGTAGTCGCGGCCCAGCATGCCGATATTGCCGGGGATCTGGCTGGCCAGCACCGGCACGCCACTGGTGACGGCCTCGATGATCACGTTGGCGCCGCCCTCCATCACGCTCGAGATGATCATCGCCCGCGCCTGCTGAATGCGCTGCCGTGTCTCGGCGTGCGGCAGGCTCCCCAGCCAGACATAGCGCCGCACCCCGGGCCACGCGCGCGCTTGCAGCGCCTGGGCGGCCAGCCGGTACTCATCGTCGAGGGCGCTGCCGATGTGGATCAGGCGCACGCGCGAATCGTCGGGGAGCAGTTCCAGCGCCCGCATGGGCGTGAGAGGGTCCTTTTCCGCCCGCATGTGGCCTGCCAGTACCACATCGAAGGTGGGCTGGCGGGCCGGCGCCGGCGCGGACGCCGGGGCGGACTGGTAGATGACACGGCACTTGGCGCGATGCTCGGCGGCCAGTTCGGCAAGCCCCTCGTCCTGCAACACCACCAGGTGGGTGGCGAGATCCAGAGAGCGCCTGGCGGAGGCATCGCTGCGGATGTCGCGGTACAGATCGGTTCCGGTCAGCACCACCACCAGCGGACGACCCGGGCAGGCGTCTGCGAACCTGGCGATGGTATCCGCCGAGCGCCGGGCGTGCAGGGCGATCATGCAGGCGGGCAGGGCGCCGTGCTCGCCGGCCGGCGGCCACTCGGCGGCCAGGGTGACATCGAAGTCCGCCCGCAGGAACCGGGACCAGCGATCTGCGGTTCGCCAATTGCCGTTGTTGGCTTTCCGGAGTGCCGGGCTGATAATTGCCAGATTGATCTTGGGAGGGCGCATGACGATGTCGGCAAAGGGGGTCGCAGCGAGAAGGATAAACAAGTTCGAGCTGGATATGGCATTCGCCGATGCGCATCGGCGCACCTGGGCCATCCTGCAGGACTTGTCCCCGTCGCAATGGCGGGTTCCCTACGATCCGGGGATCAACCCGCCCTTGTGGGAGTATGCCCATATCGCCTGGTTCACGGAACACTGGGTACTGCGGGAGCCGCAGGCCGGCCACGGCGGCAGATTCGTTGCCACGCTCCCCTCGCTGCTGGCGGAGGCGGACCGCTGCTTCGATTCCATGCGCGTCGCCCACCAGGACCGTTGGCATCTCGAATTGCCTTCGCTCGCACAGATACGCGACTACGCGGGCGCGGTGCTGGAGGGCGTTCGCAGCAGGCTTGCCGCCACGGAAGACAGCGATGACGCGCTCTATTTCTTTCGTCTCGCCTTGTTCCACGAGGATATGCACGCCGAGGCACTGACCTATATGCGCCAGACCCTCGACTATCCCCTGCATGCGCCGCTCGGCATGCCTCCTGTCGAGCCCGGCGCGGGGAGTGCAGAGGTGCCAGGCGATATGTTCCTGATGGGAGCATCGGCGAGCGACGGATTCGTGTTCGACAACGAGAAATGGGCCCACCCGGTTCGGATCGCCCCGCTGCGTATCGACCGCGAGTGCGTCAGCAACGCTGCCTTCGCGGAATTCGTGGAGGCCGGCGGCTACCGCGATCTGCGGTGGTGGTCTGATGACGGCCGGGCATGGCTCCAGCAGAGTGGACGCGTCCATCCGGCACGCTGGCGTGAGGCGGCGCCTGAGATCCAGGGGAAATGGGCATTGCGCTGGTTCGGCCAGTGGGTGCCGCTGCCCCTCGGTTTGCCGGTGTGCCACGTCAATGCCTATGAAGCGGAAGCCTATTGCCGATGGGCCGGCAAGCGCCTGCCCACGGAAGCCGAATGGGAGTATGCGGCAAGCCACGACCTGATCAGCTGGGGCGGGGCGGTCTGGGAGTGGACGGCCGATCCTTTCTTACCCTATGCGGGTTTCTCGCCCGACCCCTACCAGGAATATTCCGAGCCTTGGTTTCGCATGCATCGCGCGGTTCGCGGCGGATCGTTCGCCACCGATGACCGCATGCGGCATGCCCGATATCGGAACTTCTATCTGCCGCACCGCTGCGACATTTTCGCCGGATTCCGCTGCTGCGCCTGATTGCCCGTGGACGACAATGCGCAGATCGTGCCCTGCATCAACTTGACCGGATCTACTTCCGGATCAACACAGTCTTCGGATTGGTGAAATGACATCGAAGCTGTCTTTCGACTCGATGAGCTTGCCGCCGATGCTGAGATAGTACGGGCCGTCAAAAACGTCGACGGGTTGATCTGCTTGAGGTAATGCAGACATGAATGATTCTCCGGTGGGCATTTCCGGTTGATTTGCCGCGGTCTGGAACTGACCGCTCGGGAGGTAAGCGCGGCGCGCAGTACGCGGCACCGCTACGACTGACCGATCTGCTGCGCGACGTTCGCGTCGTCTCGCCTTCCGGTATCGATTACGTAGACCAATCATCGAAGTCGAGTAGACTGGTCATCTCAGATTTGCAAACAAAGATTGGTCGATCATCGATGACGGCCGTCCACGGCTGCGATTTCAGGCGAACGCCGGCTGGTTCTTGACGCTCGGGCGTTCTCGCATTCTCGTGTACCAAGCTAGAAGGACTTCGCACTCCGCAGGCACGGGCAGCTTCACGATCGACGCAAAGACCAGGCCGCCAATGACGGTGATGTCGGCCATCGAGAAAGCATCCCCGGCGACAAACGGCTGCTTTTTCAGAACGTCATTGAAGTAGCGCATGCCCCTCAGGGCTTTGTCGCGCTGACGAAAACCCCATTCGGAGTTCTGATAGAGCTCGACGTCGGGCCCGAGCCCGGGCGTGGCGTGGTGGAAATAGACACTGATGGCGTCGACCAACTCCAGCTCGGCGCGCTTGCTCATCATGTGTATCACGCCCTTTTCGAGCGGTGTCCTGCCGGTCAGTGTGGGTACGCCATCTAGCGTATCGAGGTATTCGGTAATGGCGGTGCATTCGGCGATACAGGTTCCGTCGTTGAGTTCGAGGACCGGCAACGTGCCCGAGTAGTTTTTCTCGGAGATGAACTCGGGCCTTTTGTGCTCCCCCTTGTAAAGATCGACCATCATGAATTCGACGCGCGATTGCAGATGTTTCTCGGCCAAGGCGATACGGACGCGTGTCGGATAAGGTCCTTTGGGGAAATCGTAAATCGTCATGATCGGGAGTGTGGTTACGTCGAATTTGATAGTGCTGGAAGTCATGCTTGCCTCTCTACACAGTCCGTGACACGGGGTTGGACGATATGGGTAATACCGTCCGCTACCTACCTAACGTTCGTTAGGTTTACAATAAAGGGTATAATGCCCCGTGTCAACAGTCATTTCAGTTTGCGGAGGCGGTAGCAGTGAAGAACGACTCAGGCTTGAGTTCCAGGGAGCGAATCCTGGTGGCTGCCACAAAGATTGCGCAGGCGCACGGCTATAGCGGCTTGAATTTTCGTGATCTTGCTGAAGATGTCGGCATCAAGGCTGCGAGCATCTACCATCACTTCGCAAGCAAGGCCGATCTCGGAACAGCGGTAGCGAGGCGTTATTGGGAGGACTCAGCAGCTACTCTGGATGCGCTTTTGGCCGAATCCGCGGATCCGATTGACTGCCTGCGCCGCTATCCGGATACGTTTCGCAAGGCGCTTGAGAGTGGTAATCGCATATGCCTCTGCAGCTTCATGGCCGCGGAATCTGATGACCTGCCGGAAACGGTGACGAAAGAGATCCAGACCTTTGCTGATGTGAATGTTGCGTGGCTGAGCAAGGTGCTATCCGCCGCGTCCGCGGTCAGCTCCGAGGATAGCGAAGGGCGTGCTCGCGCCATCTTCGCGGCCGTCGCTGGCGCTCAGCTTATTGCCAGGAGCCGCTCGGATATTTCTCTCTATGACGGGTTAATTGAAAGCTATCGCGTTGCTGGTCTTCTGCCGGCGTAGCAGTAGCGAGAAAAACGGTCTATGTGGATTCTCGTATCCTCGAAGTACGGACGACCGTTTTTTCGCAGGGAACGGACCTACGAACGTTCGGATCAGGCGTCACCCTCAAAGTCGCTTCATGGCCGGGGGGAGACCTCCGACCGTCGCTCGCTATCGTCTTATCCCGAAGCGGCCATCAGTCGGTTGTCCCGGCCGGGTAGTCTTCTCGACTCAAAGCTGCTTGCGGTACACGACGAATCCGGACTTCTCAGCGACGGCGTCGTAGAGGCGCATGGCGGTCGTGTTTGTTTCGTGCGTCTGCCAGTACACTCTCTCCACGCGCTGTGCCTTTGCACGCGAAAAGACTTGATCGATCAAGCAGCGCGCGACCCCCTTTCCTCTTGCGGCCTCGGCTGTGAAAAGATCCTGCAGATAGCAGTTCGGATTAAGTTGAATCGTACTTCGATGTAGTAAAAAGTGTGCCAACCCAATCAGCTCACCGGCTTGTTCTGCAACTAACGCTTGCATTGGCTCATACGCGTCGAAGAAGCGTGACCAAGTTGTGAGCGTGATTTCAGCCGGCAAAGCAGTAGCACCGTGCCGGCCGTAGAACGCGTTATACCCATCCCAGAGAATTTTCCAAGCAGGAAAATCGTCCGGATCGATCGTACGGATCTTCACCGGGGCGGTGGTTGTTTCGGCTGTTTGCATTATTCTCCTTTCCGATTGCCCGCAAAAGGTGAGTCTACGGTCATCAGCATATTTTGACTGAAGTTGAAATCACTGGAGAAGTAGCTCGGCGATCGGCATTTCTCGACCCGTTGCGGACCGTGGAGCTCCCTCGGTTCAACGACTGTAAAGCGCTCAAATCCGGTCTCTGGGGGCGTCCCGATGCGGGATATTCGCGCCTCTTTATTAGGTGTCCAGCGAGAGATCCTCCCAGTCTTCGCGCGCGCGCATCCACTCCAAGGCCCGGCGGCGTTCGGCAACGACGTGCAACTGTACCTTCGTCAACTTAGCGGGCGAATCCCCGACACACCAATGCAGGCAATACGCGAGGTCAAGCATGGCGATCATTTCGTTACTAGACCGTAGATGGCAGCCGGCGAGAAACCTCTGCGGCGATTCCTCGTTGCGAAGGTCTGGGTAGATCCGTACCAGATTGGAGGGAAGGGCCTGCTCAAACGGAAGGCTCGAGACATGTCCGAGTGCCCACGCGAATATTCCTAGCGCTTCAACTCTCGCGTTAAAAATGGACGCGTTTGCAGAGTCGATATCTTCGACAAAGGACCTTTCTGAGGGAGACAGCGCCTCATACAGTTTTTCCCTTTCAAGCCAGGCCTGGCCCACTGCGCGTTCCAGTCCGTAAGAGACAGCAACGACCACGCTCAACGCGAGCGCGCGTGCCCCCAACTCCTGCTGGGTTCGCGGTTGTAATGAATCGCCGTCAATCAAGGGAATGGGCGGCGTAAAAGAGTAACCCAGTCGTTTTGTCTGGATGAGCGATTGATTACGTATGGCACTGGATTGCATTTGCATAGGTCGCCGGTTGGGTCGTTGAGCACCCATTATGAACACGCACTAATTCACTGGCAATTCAGTGAACGGCCGTTATTGTCCGTGGCGGTCATCCGAAATCGAATCGCCGGATGTCGCTTAATGGCCGGTCTCGGCCCTCCGCCCCTTCCGGGCAACGGCTCCTGGGGGCAAAAGGCGACTTCCGACCCATCTCGGTCGCACAACAACTCCGTCCAAACGGCCGAAATTATCCCGAAAGCGGCCGTGCCAATCTTCGTCCACGGCGGTACGTGCAACACCCTTCCAAGGCATTGTGCGGGCCCGCCGACACTCACGGTCCGTGCAGAGCATTGACGGCTACGCCCAGGGGATTGGCATGTCGGCCGGCGTATGACATGCCGTCACCATCTGATTCCGCCATGCGGTTATTCGATCGTCACCTTGCCGTCCTTCACCAGTTTGGCAAACTTTGCTGTCTCGTTGTCGATACGCTTTGCGAATTCCTCAGATGTACCAGGCAACGGCTCCGCACCTGCAGCCAGCACCCGTCGCTGGAAGTCTGGCGAATTGACGATCTTGATGATTTCCGTGCTGAGTCGCGCGACGACCGGTTTCGGCGTGGCCACCGGGGCAAGACTTCCAAACCAGGTCCCGATATCGAACCCCTTCAACCCGGCTTCCTCCATGGTCGGCACGTCCGGCAGTACGCTGGAGCGCTTGGCCGTCGTCACAGCCAGCGCGCGCAGCTTGCCGGCCTTGATGTGCGGCAGCACCGGGGTCAGGGTGTCGAACGACATGGTCACCTGGCCGCCCAGCAGGTCGGTGGTCAGCGGGCCGCTGCCTTTATAAGGCACATGGAGCAGCGGGGCGCCGGTGGCGGTCTGGAACTGCGTGCCGATCAGGTGCTGCGCGGTGCCGTTGCCGTTGGAGCCGTAGGCGAACTCGGTGGGCGACTTCTTGGCCAGCGCCACCAGTTCGGCCACGGTCTTGGCCGGGGTCTTGGCGGGATTGATCACCAGCACATTGGGCACCATCGCCACGGTGGCCACCGCCGCCAGGTCCTTCTACCAGGGCCTGTACCCCCTGTTCTACCGGTTCAACCCGAATGCCAACGTGTGGGGCGATATGCCATGGGGACACGTCACCAGCCGGGATCTGCTCCACTGGAAGGAACAGCCGGTCGCGATGCGCGCGAACCCCACCGAGGAGTTCTTCTCCGGCTCGATCGTCGTCGATGCGCACAACACTTCCGGACTGGGCGCCGCTCGTCGCGCTTTATACAAGCGTATACAAGGCCGCCTCCGGCCATGCGCCCGGCACCCAGGTGCAGTCGCTTGCCTACAGCAACGATCAGCCAGCATTCGGCCCGGCGTGCCGGTCTTATTGTGCGTGGCTCGGCCGATGGTGAGACGGGCACACGGATCTTCTACGACACCGCGAACCGGACCTTGACGCTCGACCGTTAGAGGTCCGGCGACACCCAGTTCTCGATCAAGTTAAGCAAGCAACACATTGTCAGTTTGCCGCTGGAGAACGGGCAGTTGCACCTTACCGTGCTGGTCGACCGGAATTCGGTGGAAGTGTTTACGGGCGACGTCGATGCCGTCATCACGGACCTCATCTTTCCGGCACCCGACGACAATCGCGTGTCGGTCTTCGCCGACAACGGCGACGCGACGTTCAGCGATATGACGATCACCCGTCTCGCTGGCCCGCGCGGTGCGAAACAGTAGTGCAAAAGGCTGGCGCGAAAGCTACGCAACGCATCGCATGCGAGATCTACGACAAAGACGTGCCTGACTCGAGAAGCTAAATGCTTCTCGATCAGGCGGGACGCATCGCACATCGTGATCGTCAAGGCGTTCGGGATGGTCCGCCCGCTCGACGAACGGGCGCGATTTTGAACTATGCGTGTAATTCCACGGATACCGGCAACGTCGCCAATCCCACAGCGCTTCGGACTGACACAATCGAGCGATTGACACTCTCAAACGCATGGTCTTGACTTGAGTCGCATGTCGTAAAAATAACGGGGCGTTGCCGATCGTCAGGATCAATACCTAGGAGAAGAAGATGTTACATCGCTGCTCTCTACGAACCCGATCAGCTCGTTTCCATCTACTGGCCAATGCAGTTTCCACTACATTCCTAGCCATCGGCGCGGCACCCGCTCAGGCACAATTCCCGACACCGACACCGCATTCACAGCAGGCCTTCGATCCGGCCGCCAGCTTCACCTCCCGATGGACGCGGGCCGATGCCCGCCAGATCAAGGCAATATCCCTACCGACCAGCATCGGCGGGAACTCGCTGCCTCCGGCGCTCACCATGCCGAACATCCCATCGGATTTCCCTGATACCAATGCCGACGTCTGGGTATGGGATACCTGGCCGCTCGCCGATCTGCATGCGGTGCAGCTCAGCTACAAAGGCTGGGATGTGATTTTCGCATTGACCGCCGATCGCCACGGCGGTTATTCATTCGATGACCGGCACGTGCATGCGCGCATTGGGTTCTTCTACCGCAAGACCGGGATTCCCGCGTCGCAGCGGCCCGCGAACGGCGGATGGATCTTCGGCGGCCATCTGTTCCCGGATGGCACGAGCATCAGGGTCTTCAGTCCCACAGTACCGATCACGCAAAACGCCGAATGGTCAGGCTCGGCCCGGCTCACCAACGGCGTCAACCTCAGCCTCTACTACACGGCGCTGGCGTTCAACAAAAGCTCTCCAAGCGGCCCGGACACCACGCCGCCGGTTGCGATCATCGCGCGCGCAGACGGCCATATCCATGCGGACGCCACGCATGTGTGGTTCGATGGCTTTAACGACCACCAGGCGCTGCTGCAACCCGACGGCGTCCTGTATCAGAATGGCGCGCAGAATAATTTCTACAATTTCCGCGACCCGTACGTGTTCCTCGATCCGGCTCATCCGGGCGACACATACATGGTGTTCGAGGGCAACACCGCCGGCCCGCGCGGGGCGCTAACATGTACTGCCGACGACCTCGGCTATGTATCCGGCGACCCGTTCGCGGAGACCGTGGCTTCGGTGAACGCTTCAAGCGCGGTACTGCAGAAAGCGAACGTCGGCCTTGCGGTCGCTACGAACAAGCAGCTCACTGCATGGAAGTTCCTTCCGCCGATTCTGTCCGCGAACTGCGTCGACGACCAGACCGAACGACCTCAGATCTATCTGGCCAACGGCAAGTACTACCTGTTCACGATTACTCACCGTTCGACCTATGCGACTGGCGTCGACGGGCCGGACGGGGTGATGGGCTTTGTCGGCAATGGCATTCGCAGCGACTTCCTGCCGATGAACAGCGGAAGCGGCCTCGTGCTCGGAAATCCGACCGACCTCACCCAACCGGTCGGCTTTCCGTTCGCGCTGGATCCGAACCAGAATCCGCGGACATTCCAGTCGTATTCGCACTATGTGATGCCCGGCGGCCTGGTCGAGTCCTTCATCGACGCAATCGGCCCACGGCGCGGCGGCTCGCTGGCGCCGACCGTGAAAGTCAACATTGGCCTCACAACGTCGGCAGTTGACCCGACCTATGGCGCTGGCGGTCTGGGCGGCTACGGCGATATCTCGGCCAACCAGCCGGCTCTAGGGCAGGGCGGCGCGAACAATGGAGGAGGCAACGCGCCGTAAGCTGGTCTGATTGTTACAGGGTGAGTTGCGCGGTGAGCAGCATATCCGCACGCCACCCGTCTCGATCCGGGTGCGGCCTCGTGACCGCGCCTGTCATGCTTTGCGGCTTGCGCGCAGTAGCTATTTCTATCACAAGACAGGATTGGGTCTGCGCGACAAATACGCCGATGTGCGTAACGCCATGGTCGAGATCTTTGACAGCAGTCATCGCTGCTATGGGTACCGTCGTATCCACGCGATGCTGTGTCAGTGCGATATACGGATCTCCGAGAAGATCGTGCGCAGATTGATGGCTGAGGAACAGCTTGCCGTCCACCGGCCACGTCGCCGATACAGCTCCTACAGCGGGGAGATTGGCGCTGCCCCCGAAAACCTGGTTGCCAGGGATTTCGATTCGCAGGCGCCGAATCAGAAATGGCTGACGGACATCACCGAATTCCAGCTTCCGGCACGGGTAGGTACCTGATGGTGCCGAAAGATTGGGCCCTAGTGTTTGCCAAACACTATTTAACATAACGAACATTATGCGTGTCGAATCAGGTTTTAAGCAGTAGATTAAATCCAGCGGTCAAGCCCCCGGCGTCGGGAGTGGAAATGCAAAAAGCCAGCCCAGTTACTAGTAACGAATATTCAATTTCTGTTACACTTTATGCCGTAACGGAAATTACCGCCCACCCCGGTCGAACACCTCCAGACTGATCGGGTCCACCGGCCGCCCAGTCGCGGCCAGCTGCTGGCCACCGTCGTACTTGGGCTGATCGACCTGGTGCCGCGGCTGATCCCCGTCGGGATCGAACGCCATGAAGAAGCCATCCCGCACGATCTGCCCGCACTGGTCGGCATTCACCTGGAGCTTCGTGCCCTGCTGCGTGTAGCACTGGCACTTCGTCTTCATCGTCACGCACGCCGCCGGCACCGGCACCCGCTTCGGCTGCGTGAGTTGGTCATAGGCCGGCGACGTGTAGTCCAGCCCTGCAATGCGCGGCGTATAGGCAGCCAAGTACTCTCCAGTCGTCATCGGTCCAGACCCCTGCGACTGCGCCTGGTCGGATTGACGCGCAGGCTTTTGCGAGCTTTGACCGGCCCTCGCTTCGACAACGGCCGCAGGCTTATCCGGATGCGTCATGTTCCACAGAATGCGCACGCCGACCACGCCCGAAACCAGCGCCACCACAGGGAAAATGAACATCAGCCAGTACTTGAGCGGGGATCTTTTTCTTGTGAGTGTGAGCGTCGGCAGACTTGTACCAGGTGAACACTTGCTTGGAGTTGGCTGAACGGCACGCGTCGCACCATGACGCCCCTTCCCGGGACCCGTTGCACACTCCTGAACCGAACCGCAACCCGCATGCCGCGTGAGGCATTGAAAACCAGACGATATAAATCCTTGTTCATCGCTTCTCGACGTCTTATGACTTGACTTGCGAATTGAATGTGCTGGCCGTCACGCGATTGCCGAATGTGACAGCCCATGGCAGGCAGCCTGGGGAAAAGGAACGGAACGAGTCGTGGGCCAAGGCAGCCCGCTCGACGGTATCGATGTCCGTCAGCTTCACCGCTACACCCTGAATTACGTCGCGCGGTGATTGGCAATATCCATAGGCCGATTCTGAAAATGCGCCCGGAAATTGCAATTCCGAAGAGATTCGACGTCAATAGCTCTTGCAGGAACGGCGGAGAACGAGCACCCATGCGGACTGACCACATGGCGCCGGGCATGCCGGTGCTTGGCAAGCGCGACCCGGGGCGCCTTTGGGGGGGCGGAATGTTGGCCCATTGCCATAGCGCCAGCCAGAAGGTGTCGATCTAATCTACCGACTGCCGTAGGGCGCCTTAGTCGGCGAAGACAAAGCTGTGCTCCTGCCCGAGTCAGTGCAAGAACACTATGTCATGCGCGAGCGGCGGACAATCTCTGGCGACGGCAATAGGCGGCTGCCACCGATGCTTCGGCTATCAGCGCATTGACAGCAGAAGCCGATGCTCTGGAATGACTGCGTCCTGTCAGAACGCGCTCGTCAGGCGGATACCGCTACCTGTGACGCGGCGGGCGTTGCGGCATGCATTCGGACATCGGCAACCCTTGCCAGTTCCGCTTCATAGCTACGCATCGCGCGCAAGAAGCACAGCGCGGCAAGCAGGCCAAAGGCCGGCATGACCGCAAGTGCCGCCTGCAATCCCCAAGCGTCCGATATAAGTCCGCCTACAAATGGGCCCACAGCCAGACCGAAGAGATTCTGGAACAGGGCCAGCATGGCCGCGCCGGTGGAGCGCAGGCCCGGATGGATCACGTTGAGCACCACGATAGAGGCAGGCGCTACCGTGCACATCATCAATATGCCGCCAAATGCGATCGTCAGAAACTGCGCGTTCGGGGCCATCGACCCGCCAAAGGCTGTGGCAAATACCAGCAGCGTCACCACGGACAGCGCCGCCATCAGCCCAAGGGTGTTGCGCGGACGGCGAACAGAGACGGCGTCTGCCGCAACACCCCAAAATATGGATCCTGCTGCGCCACAGAGCACGATAACCGCAGCCAGCATGGCCGCCTTGTCCGGTGCGGCGCCGTGGTACCGGTTGAAGTAGCTGGGCAGCCATGACCAGATTGTGGACACGATGACGAGCTGGCATGCCGCGCCAGTGCATGTCCACAACACAGTGGGTGAGCCTGTGAGCGATGTGATGACCTGCCTCACGAAACCCGCTCGCAAGCGCTTCGGCTCAGCGGGAGATGCAATCACCACGGTCTTGTAGTCCGGCACCAGCATGTACAGGAAAGCAAGGACGAGGCCCGGCATTCCCACCACGCCGAACGCGGCCTGCCAGCCCCAGCGGGCTGCAATCGTGCCGCCGAGCACCACGCCCAGCACGGAGCCAACCGATGCCGCCGCGAGGAATGCACCCAGCAGCGTAGAGCGCAGACGTTTCGGAAACAGGCTTGCGATCAGGGCGCCCCCCACCGAGCCATAGCCGGTCTCGCCGGCGCCGACAATGGCGCGGGCCAGGAACAGCTGGCTGTAGTTGCGCGTAAACATGCAGGAGATCGTGGCGAGGCTCCACACTGCCGCCATTACGAAGATGCTCTTTACCCTGCCACAACGGTCCGCGAGCAGCGCCACCGGAATCCCGCCTGCGGCAACAACGATCGAGATGATCGACACCAGACCGCCAAGCTGCATGTCCGACAGACCCCAGGCCGCTTTCAAATGCGGAAACAGCGAGGCAATGACCTGCCGGTCGATGTAGTCGAACAGCATCAATGCGAATGTCATCGCAAAGGCGAACCACGCCTTCGGCTTGCTGACGAGGTAGCCGCTGCCATCATTGGTCGCCGGACCGGCGGAACGGAAATTCATGGTCGAGTCTCCGGGCCGGGAGCTGTTTCATTGAGGGCTCCAAGTATATAGCCAGGCAGGCCGCCACCGACAGCGCTCCCCCTCACGTCGAGCTGGCGGCTCGGTGCCAGTGTCGATGCGTTGGGTGTCGCAATGGCTCAAACTGAGGGGCGCTGAAGAGCGAAAATTTGGCTGCTACAGCGCCCTATCATAGGTATCGCGATAAACCGATGATCGAAAATTTATCGAAATGCCACCATGGTGGGCATGACATTTTTGGACGCCGGCCTACAGACTGCCACCGTGGACGCTCGTAAGCTCTCTGTGTATCGGCGGCGCAAGGCGGGCCACAATGGGGAGCGGGGATCGTCTCGGCAAATTGATCATCCCAACTGCGATGGCGCCATCCTTCGCAATAGGGCGCTCATCGACGGCCATCCTTTGAATCCTTCCGCACGCGCCTTACTCGCTGTCGACGCGTCTTGTCCAGAAATGGGCGAACATGTTCAGCATCGGACCCATCTGATGAAACTGATATCTGCCTTTGTGATCTCTACTCTCGTTGGCATCGGCGCCGTGCTGAGCGGAATCGCCCGGGCGGAAGTCGCTATCCATGTTGGCGGCGCGCCTGCGCCAGTTGCAGTCATGCCGCTCGGCCAGTCACCGGGCTGGCAGGGGGACCGATATTTTGATGGCCATCACCTGTGGAAGCGCAAGGAGTGGGAAGGCATCAACGCCAGCTCGCGCATGAGTACGGCGCAAGATAAGCTGGATGATGCTCACAAACAGCCATTGGTGTGGGTGCAATCTGTCAAAATCGAGGAGCGGACCCTCAGGAAAAAGTAGTCAGTCGAATGTGGGCAGGAACGCGAGGCGCACTGGCCAAACTACGAATCGCGCGGGCGCCTCGCCCGGCGCTGGACGTGAAATTCGCGCCACGGGTATCGATCGCGCCAGGCACGGATCGACGGCTGTTATTCAAACCGCGCGGGGTATTGCGCTCAGAAGGGAGTGCCCAATGCATATTCGTCACGTCACGCGTCGGACAGACCAGGAAATGCAAGGCATGAGGGCCGAACATGCATAGCGCACCGTGGTGGGTCGCCGGCGGCGTCGGACTACTGAGCATTGTGAATCGCCCCGGCTTTCGTGGAGGCTGGTTGGTTTAAGTCAGGCCGTGGCGTCCTGCTCGGTAAGTTGCCGATAATACGTTGCTTCGGCCTCGGCCGGCGGCACGTAGCCGATGGAGCCGAGCAGCCGGTGATGGTTGAACCAGGACACCCATTCCAGCGTTGCCAGCTCAAGCGATTCCCGGGTCCTCCACGGAGCACGGCGGTGAATCAGCTCG
>Ga0255338_1003393_pt1 | contig 19316 bp, 13 predicted proteins | sample MeOH1_35cm_T4_19_FD_203715 | JGI IMG/M metagenome (GOLD analysis project Ga0255338, IMG submission 203715) | Sandy soil microbial communities from University of British Columbia, Vancouver, Canada - MeOH1_35cm_T4_195 | ecosystem: Engineered > Artificial ecosystem > Sand microcosm > Unclassified ...
GCGACAAAACGCCAGTCGAAGACTGGCGCTACGTAGCGCCGGTCTTCGACCGGCGTCTCTTTCGCTCTCCGTCTCTCCATCCAAGCCGAAGCAAGCTTCGGGGCATTGGACCCATCACGAGTAAACCCCCATGCGCTCTCCCACCCTGATCTTTGCGGCGGCCGGCCTGGTGCTCGGTGCGGGGCTCATCGCCCTGCTGCCCCGGGACGTGCTCTTTACGGTTTCCACGGCCCATGACCACGCGGAGGCCGCCACCGGCGAACGCTGGGCCTGCCCGATGATGGACTTCATCGGCAACAAACCGGGTGATTGTCCGGTTTGCGGCATGAAGATGACGAAGGTCACCGCCGGCGAACTGACGCAGGAGCAGCAACGCCGGATGGGGGTGGAGCTCACAACCGTAACCGCGGGGCCGGCCCGGGTTCTCATCCGGGCTTACGGAGCCGTGCGTTACGACGACCGGACCCTGCAGGTTGTGATTCCTCGCGTGGGAGGGCGCATCGTGAAACGCCACAACGCCGCGCGCCATATGGGCACCGACGTGGAGGTCGGTGACCCGATCATCGACCTTTACAGCCCCGAGCTTTATGCCGCCCAAGGCGAACTCGCCGCCGCCGTGCGGCTCGGCGACAAGCCGACCATCAATGCCATCAAGGATCGCTTCGAACGCTGGAATCTTGGCCACGTCGCCACCTTCATCCTCGAAGGCGGCGTCCCTACTGACACCATAACGATCACGAGTCCATACGCCGGCCGGGTCGTGCTGGCGCTTGAGGGCGAAGCGGACGCGATGTCCGCCCCGCTCCCTCAAGTCGGCGCAGAGATCATGGCCGACACCCCGCTGCTGCGGCTGGTCGACCCGTCCGCCTATATGCTGGTCGTGCATGTGCCCGAAACCCGCGCCCACTGGCTGCGCACCGGCCAGTCGGTGCGCCTCGCTTCGGATGACAAGGGCGAACTGCCCGACGTGGAAGCCGTCATCGCCTGGGTCGCCCCTGAGCTGAATCTCGAGATCCGCGCCCGTGAGGTTCACATCCACCTACGCGACACCAAGGCGCGCCTGATTCCGGGTGGGCTGGTCAGCGCGCGCATTGAGGCCGTGCTGAACGCCGACTTGGAGGTCGCCGACGCGGCGAACCCCGCCACATGGGGCCAGTTTCCTCTGGTGCCGAAAACCGCGGTGCTCTCGACTGGTGTGCGCCATGTTGTCTGGCGCCTTGCCGAACGGCAACGCGATGGTCGGGCGCGCTTCGAACTCGCGGCGGTGGCCCTCGGGCCACGGATCGAGGATGAGGCCGGTAACGACCTGTATGTCATCCGCGCCGGTCTGAAGCCCGGCGACGAGGTTGCCACGCAAGGCGCCTTCCTCATCGACAGCCAGGCGCAGCTCGCGGGCACACCGAGCCTGCTCTTCCCCCACGGCGCCCTCGCCCCGGCAGCCGCTCACCAGCACTGATTCTGCCCTTATTTCCGCGACGACGTGACAGACACATCCTGAGCAATGCTCTCATTCGTCATCCGCAATACCTTCCTTACGCTCGTTGCCACCGTAGCGCTGGCCATCGCCGGCTTCTGGGCGTGGCGCCATGTGCCGGTCGATGCCATCCCCGACCTGAGCGACAATCAGGTCATCGTCTGGGCGGAATGGCCGGGCAAGAGCCCCCAAGACATGGACCAGCAGGTCACTTCGCGGCTCGCGCGGGAACTGCAGGGCCTGCCGGGCGTGCAGACGGTGCGCGGCATGTCGCTCTACGGTGCCAGCTACATCTACGTCATTTTTGAAGAACGCCGCGACCTCTACGAATGCCGCACACGGGTGCTCGAGCGGCTCTCCCAACTCCAGGGTATACTCCCGACCGGCGTGACTCCCCGGCTCGGCCCGGATGCGACGGCGATGGGCCAGGTCTATGCCTTCACCCTGCAGGGCCCCCGTGATATCGAGACGAAGCGCTACATCCTCGATCAGATCGTCGTGCCCGCGCTGCGGGCCGTGCCCGGGGTCTCGGAGGTGGCACCCGCCGGCGGGGTGGTGCGCGAATACCAGATCGACGTGGATCCCACTCGCATCGAGGAGCAGGGCCTAACCCTTGAAATGCTCATGATGGCCGTGCAACAGGCCGGCCGCGACGTGGGCGCGATGAGCGTCGAGCAGTCCGGCGTCGAGACCATGATCCGCGGCGTCGGCTTCATCCGCTCGACCGAGGACGTGGAAAACATCGTCATCCGCGGAAACCGCACGAAGGGCGCAGGCCTGCGTCTGGGCGACATCGCCGACGTCCGGCTCGGCGGCCAGTTCCGACAGGGTTTGTTGGCGGACGGGTATCAGGAGCATGTCGGCGCCATCATCGGGATGCGCGTGCAGGAAGACCCGAAGTCGGTGATCACCGCGGTCAAACAGCGGCTCCTCGACCTCAAACCCACACTGGAGCGCGAGCAGCTCGCCGCGGTGTCCTTTTATGACCGTTCGCAACTCATCCGCGAGACCACCGCGACGGTGACGGCGACGCTACAGGAGGCGATCATCACCACGATCATCGTGGTCGTCGCTTTCCTTCTGCATGTGCGGGCGAGCCTGGCGGTCGCCGTGAGCCTGCCGCTGGGCATGCTCTTCACCTTTCTGGTCATGCACCTGTTTGGCGTCGGGGCCAACATCATGAGCCTCGCCGGCATCGCGATCGCCATCGGCGTGATGGTCGATTTCGGGATCATCATGACCGAGAACATCACGCAGCACCTGGTGGATCTTCAGGAGAAGTGCAAAAAGGAGGGACGACCCATGCCCACTTCGCCCTTCAATGAGGAGATTACGGACACGGTCGTGCGCGCCGCCCAGGAAGTGGCGCGGCCGTTGCTCACCTCGGCGGCGACCACCGTCATCGGTTTTCTGCCCATCTTCGCCCTGACCGATCAGGCGGGACGCCTGTTCGAGCCGCTCGCTTTGACCAAGTCGCTTGCGATTAGCGGAGCTGTTCTATTTGGCACGTTGCTCGTGCCGGTGCTGTGCCGGCTGCTGCTCCCTCCCTGGCACGTGCGCAAGCCCGTGCTCCTCACCTTGGCCGGCGTGGGCGCGGGACTGGCCTTCGGATGGTTCATCCGCGACGGCTGGTCGATGCCCATGGAACACGGTCGCTGGACGCTGTCGGTTCCCGGCTGGTTGTTTGCCCCGCTCTTTGCCATCCTCGTGGCCTCTGCGATTTGGCGCATCGGTCGCGAGCGGCTGGTGAACTACGAGGAGAACCCGATGAGCCACGCGATTCACGTCGCCTACGAGTGGGCTTATGCCCGCATCCAGCGGCACAAGATCGCTTTCACCGTCACGATCGCCTCGATGGCCTTCGGCGGCTATCTGCTCGGGGCCGGCTGGCAGACGCTGAGCTGGCCGCTGCGCAAGGTGTTCTCCGTCGCCGGCGCCGATCTCGCCCACACCAATCTGGACCACACGATGACCCGCCTCTTTCCGGGCGTGGGGTCGAGTTTCCTGCCACCCTTGGACGAAGGCAGCCTGCTTTTCATGCCGTCAATCCCCGCCACCGGCGGCCTCGGCGAGACGCAGCGCATCATGCTCGCGCAAAACCGCCTGATTGAATCCGTCCCCGAGGTTGCGAGCGTCATGGGCAAGATGGGACGCGCCGAAACCGCGCTGGATCCTGCGCCCATCGGGATGATCGAGACCGTCGTCCTGCTCAAACCCTACGCGGAATGGCCCACGCACGAGATCACCACGCCCGACGGCAGCGTGGAACACCGGCCGCGCACTCTCGCGGAAGTGCGGGCCACGCTGGCAGCCATCACGGAGATTCCCGGCGTCGCCCCCAGCTGGCTGCAGCCGATTGAAACGCGCGTCGTCATGCTCTCGACCGGCATCCGCAGTCTGATCGCGCTCCAACTCCTGGGCGACGACACCGACGCGCTCGAACGCTTCGCCGAGGCCGCCGAGAAGGTGATCCAGCCCACGCCGGGTGCCGTTGACGTGCAGATGCAGCGCGAAGGCGGCAAGCCCTACGCCGAGATCCGGCTCGATCCGGAGAAACTCGCCCGCTTCGGACTCAGCAACGAGCAGGTGATGCGCTCGGTGGAGTCCGCGCTCGGTGGCATGGCGGTGACCTATTCCGTCGAAGGCGCCCTGCGTTACCCGATCCGCATTCGCTACCTGCGCGAGCGACGCGACGACCAGGACGAACTCGTCCAACTCCAGATCCCCGCCGCCGCAGGTCACGGCGCGATTCCGCTCACCAACCTGCTGGCCATCCCGACGGTGCATGTTCTCGAGTTGGCAGAGGCCGGACCCGATGCGACCGCCCTGAGCGCACAATTGCCGCTCTCCCACCAACGCAATTTCACGATCCTTTCCCCGCGTCGCGCCGAGCTGACCATTCCCGCCGGCGACCTGCCGCCCTCGCAGATCACGACGGCCGTCACCGCGGAGCAGTTACGCATTGCCTCGACCCGTCCAAGCGAAGCGGGCCTGACCTACACCATCGGGCCGATGGCCATCCGTTCGGAAGCGGGTAAACGCACGCAATACGTCCTGCTGAATGCGCGTGGACGCGGCGAAGTCGAGGTCGTGAACGACGCCGACGCGCGTCTCCGGGCCGCGTTGGCCGATGGTCGGCTGCAACTGCCGGCTGGCGCAACCTACCGTTGGGTTGGTCGCTATGAGCAGAAGATCAAAGCCGACCGCACCCTGCGAGTGATCATCAGTGTTTCCATGGGCGTCATGGTGATGCTGATCTACCTCGGCACCCGTTCCTGGCTTATTACCACCATTATCATTCTCGCCAACGCCACCGTGACGACCGCCGGCGGATTCTTCCTCGTATGGCTTTGGGGCGCGGAGATGACCACCGCCGTGGTCGTCGGCTTCCTCGTTCTCCTGGGCGTGATGTTCAACGACGGCATCCTGCTCGGCACCTATATCCAGGAGCAGTTCAAGACCCATCCGGGCACCGTGGCGGAGGTGCACCGTCGCGTTTTCATCGCCGGACTGCGCCGCCGCCGGCCGGCCATCATGACCAACATGACGGCGTTGCTTTCCCTGATTCCGGTCCTGTGGTCAACCGGCCGAGGCTCCGAGTTGATGGTCCCGATGGTCCTGCCCGTGATCGGTGGCATGATCTTCGACATCGTGTCTCTTTTCTCAGTGCCGGTCTTCTTTACCTGGTATTGGGAGAACCGGCTGGCGCGAGAACAGGCAGAAACAGCCGCGGCCGCGACCTCCGTTCCCTCGACATGAATCAGCCGCCAAAAGCGCCTGACAAAACCCACCGGCTGATTGACGTTTGTATCATGCCCCGCCGACCTGACCAGCTCGCCGCCGCGCTCAACGCGCAACGGGACGCCTTCAAGGCGTTTCTGGTCGCGCGCGTCGGCAGCGCGGCCGAGGCCGAGGATATTTTGCAGGATGGCCTGCTCAAGGCACTGCAGCGGGCGGACGAACTGCGGGACGACAGCAAGCTCACTGCGTGGTTCTACCAACTGCTGCGCCATGCCGTGATCGACCATTACCGTTCGCGCGCCGCCGGCCGCCGCCGCGACGACACGCTGGGCGCGACGCTGGCCGCCCTCGGCGGGGATATCGCACCACCGGACTGGGAAGCGCAGCTCTGCACCTGTCTGGGCAGCGTAGTGGACACGCTGAAGCCGGCCCACGCCGAGCTGTTGCGCCGCGTGGATCTGAACGGCGAGTCCGTGCAAACCGCCGCGAAGGCGCTCCGCATCACCCCGAACAGCGCCAGCGTCACGCTGCACCGCGCCCGGGCGGACTTGCGCGAGAAGCTCCGGGCCTTCTGCGGCGCCTGTGCCGACGGGGCGTGTCTCGACTGCGATTGCGCCCCGGTGCCGGAAAAGAAAAATCGCATGTAAGATTCCCTGACCTGCTTCGTCTGCCGGGATGAAACCTCCTCATCCCATGCCAAAAGAACCCACGACGAACACCCCGCCGCCCTGCGGCTGCCATCAATGCCTCTGCCGCCGCGGCCTGCGCTGCCGCTGCCACGCCTACAACGCCCTGCTCGCGATCGCCCTCTGGGACTTTGGCCGCATGATCCGACGCCACCGGGGCAGGTAACGGCCGACGTTTCATTGATTGCACCACCCTCCGCACAGACGCACGCTTCCCCTGCCCCTTCGGACCATGCGCTTCCTCGAACTGAAAATTCCGCCGGTCGCCCTCGCCCTCTTGCTGGGTGCCTTGATGTGGGTGGCGGCACGAACCATCCCCGCCTTTGGTTTCACGCTGCCCGTCGGCCGGATCTTGGGCGTTGGTCTCGCCCTGGCCGGAGTGATCATCGCCATCCTGGGCGTCGTCTCATTTCGCCGCGCAAGGACCACCGTGAATCCCCTGCATCCGGAGGCGGCTTCCGCCTTGGTCGTGTCCGGCATTTATCGCCTGACGCGCAACCCGATGTATCTCGGGCTCCTGCTGGTCCTGCTGGGCTGGGCGGTGTATCTGGCCAACGCCGCGACTTTCATCGTTCCCGTCGCCTACGTGCCCTTGATGAATCGCCTCCAGATTATCCCGGAAGAGAGGGCTCTGACCGCCTTGTTTGGGCCGGTGTTCGCGGACTATCAATCCAAGGTGCGGCGCTGGCTCTGAAACAGGAGCATTTACCATGGCTTATCTTATTGGTGTCGTCCTCGCCCTGGCCGTCTCCCTCTTCGCCCGTTTGGTCGGGCTGGACCGGGACCGGGCCTTCTATCCGACCGTGATGATCGTCATCGCCGCCCTTTACGGCTTGTTCGCGGTCATGGGCGGGGCCCCGGCGGAACTGGCCGGGGAGTGGATCGCAATGGGCGGCTTCATCCTCCTCGCGGTCCTCGGCTTCAGACGCAGCCTCTGGTTCGTGGCCGCCGCCCTGTTTGCCCACGGGGTGTTTGATTTCTTTCACGGTCATCTCGTCTCCAATCCGGGAGTGCCTGCCTGGTGGCCGGCGTTCTGCGGCACCTATGATATCACGGCCGCCGGTTGCCTTGCGTGGCTGGTGCGAAAGGACCGGGCGAGCCGGCCGGTGTAAGATCCGTCCCGGCGATGCGTCCATAGGGAAATACCACAGCCATGAATCACTCCCCTTCCCCCTCCAGCCCCGCTGACGGTCACGGCCACCACCACGGTTCAGCGCCCGCCCCCGATCACGCGTCGGCCCCCGACCAGCCCGTCTACATGGGGCTGCCGCACGAACGTTACCTGCGTCCGAAGCTCTATGTCGCCACGGCCCTGACAATTCCCGTGCTGATCCTGGCCATGGGCGAAATGCTCTGGCCCGACCTGGTGCACCGCATCACCCCGCGCATGAGCGGCTGGCTGCAGTTCCTGCTGACCACCCCGGTCTTCTTCTGGGCCGGTGCGCCGTTCATCCGTCGCTGGTGGAAATCCATCCGCGAGCGCGACACGAACATGTTCACGCTGACCGTCACCGGCACCGGGGCGGCGTATTTCTACAGCACCGCGGCGGTGTTCTTCTGGTCCTCCTTCCCGCCCGCATACCAGACCCATCACGGCGTGCCGCTCTACTTCGAGGCCGCGGCCTTCATCACCACCATCGTGTTGCTCGGCCAGATCCTCGAACAGCGGGCGCATGCGCGCACGGACGAGGCCATCCGCGGGCTCATGAACCTGGCGCCCAAGACCGCCCACCGCCTCCGGGCGAACGGCACCGAGGAGGACGTGCCGGTCGAACAGGTGCAGGTCGGCGACCGCCTGCGGGTCCGTCCCGGTGAAAACCTGCCCGTCGACGGCAACCTCGAGGAGGGCCGCGCCGAGCTCAACGAATCCATGCTCACCGGCGAACCGCTGCCCATCGTCAAGTCCGCGGGCGATGCAGTCAGCGCCGGCACGCTCAACACCACCGGCTCCTTTGTCTACCGCGCCCGGCGCGTCGGCGCCGACACCCTCCTCGCCCAGATCGTCCGCCTCGTCGAGCAGGCGGTCGAAAGCGAGGCGCCGATCCAACGGCTGGCTGACCGCGTCTCCGCGTGGTTCGCGCCGGTCGTGCTCGGCATCGCCACCATCACGTTTTTTTCGTGGGGCCTGTTTGCCCCGGAGCAGGGCTGGCTGCACGGCCTGCTCAATGCCGTCGCCGTCCTGATCATCGCCTGCCCCTGCGCCCTCGGCCTCGCCACGCCCGTGTCGATCGTCACCGGCATCGGCCGCGGCGCGCAGGCCGGCGTGCTGGTCAAGGACGCCGCCGCCCTCGAACGCCTCGCCGGCGCCACCACGCTGCTCATCGACAAGACCGGCACGTTGACCGAAGGCCGGCCGCAGGTCGTCGGAATTGTGGTGGACGGCGATCTCCGAGCGCCGTCTTTCCCGCAGCCAAACGCGCCCGGCCTGTCGTCCGAAGGCTTGGCGAAGGATGAAGGTCGCGTTCCACCTTTCACCGAGACCGAACTCCTGCGTCTCGCCGCCTCGGCCGAATCCGCCAGCGAGCATCCGCTGGCCCGGGCGATCGTGGCCGCGGCGCGGGCCCGCGGACTCCCGCTCGCCCCGGCCCATGATTTCATCGCCCTTCCCGGGGCCGGCGTCAGCGCGACCATCGAGGGACGTCGCGTGGAGATCAACCGCGCCCCGGCCGGTTACGAATTGCCCGGTCACACCACAGCCACGCTCGTCAGCGTGACCATTGACGGTCAGGAAGCCGGCCTGATCGCGCTGGCCGATGCCCTCAAGTCCGGGACGGCCGCGGCGATCACCGCCCTGCAGCGGATGGGCCTGAAGGTCCACATGGTGACCGGCGACCGCACCGCCGCCGCCCGGCTGGTGGCGGAACAGCTCGGCCTGGACGGCTTCCACGCCGAGGTGACGCCGGCCCGCAAACAGGAGCTCGTGCGCGAGCACCAGGCGCGGGGCGAACGCGTGGTCTTCGCCGGCGACGGGCTCAACGACGCCCCGGCGCTCGCCGCCGCCGAGGTCGGCATCGCCATGGGCACGGGCACCGACGTCGCCATGCACAGCGCCGGCATCGTGCTCGTGAAGGGCGATCTCGCCGCGCTGGTGCGCGCCGCGCACCTGAGCCGGGCGACGCTGCGCAACATTAAGCAGAACCTCTTCTGGGCCTTCGCCTACAACATCGCCGGTTTGCCGCTGGCTGCCGGCGCGTTCTATCCGTTCTTCGGCTGGCTCCTCAACCCGATGTTCGCCGGCGCCGCCATGAGCATCAGTTCCATCACCGTGGTTTCCAACGCCCTGCGCCTGCGGCGGATCCGGCTGTAGGGAGGGACCGAGACGGTCGCCAAGCCTTCGGACGACAGGCCGGACGCATTTTTTCCGACGCGCGCATCCAGAGATGAATCCGGAAGCCGCGTTCCACCGTATTGATAAACAGCCACCATCCACGTCGCTGGCTTTTCGGGGAACCCCGACTACATTCCCCGGGTCAGCAATTTCCTTACCATCCCCATGAATCTACATCTTAACCGCCGCATTCTCACCACCTTCATGCTCGCCGCCAGCCTGGGTTTTCTGACGGGCTGCCAGACCGTGGACGATCGCATCAAGCAAAAGCCCGAGGTGTTTGCCGGGCTCGACGCCGCCACGCAGGACAAGATCAAGCAGGGCATCATCGACCTCGGTTACAACGAAGACATGGTTTATCTGGCCCTCGGCGCTCCCGATCAAAAGCGCGAGTCCATCACGGCCACCGGCAAAACGGTCACTTGGATCTACAACACCTATTACACCCGCTACGACGGCACACAGATGGTCGGCTATCACCGCCGCGTGTATTTTGATCCCTACCTCCGTTCCTACCGGGTCTATTATCAGCCCGCTTACGTCGACACCTACCGCGACGAGAAGGAAGAGCGCATCCGCGTCGTCTTCAAGGAGGGCAAGGCCGCGGTGATCGAGCAGTCGAAGGATTGAGGTATTCTTGCAGGGGCGCCCGCGGGCGTCCGCAAGGGACGCCCCTACAATTTCAGCAGCTTTCGCAATTCCGGCCCGATCTTTCGCGCGAGCATCTTGTTCGCGTAACCCACCCACGCCACCGGCGACGTCGTGTCGAGCGGCACGCGCAACGGCTTGCCGTCCGGCGCCGTCACGATGCAGCCCGCCTCCTGCGCAATCAGCGCCGTGCAGATGTCGTAGGGATGACATGCCAGCGCCGCACGCACGCCCAATTCCGCAAAAGCCAGCGGTCGCAGGTCGGCAATGAAACGGTCGTGGCCCATGAGCAATTCGTAGATCTGCCCGCCGCTGCTCAGGTATTGGTCGTCGAAGATTTCCGCGCCGGCGCCGAGCCGACGCCAGAGTTTCTCCTCGCGCTCCGCCGCCCAGGTCTTGCCGGGTGGGAAAAATTTCACGAATGAGGCGAACCCGTGCCCCACTTCCTTCGCGCGTGACGGCTGCGGCCTGAATTCCGTCCGCCGGCCCGTGCGTAGGTCGATCCGCTCGGCCTGCACGCCGCCGCCGCGCACCGCGCTGAGTTGGTCGGCCAGCCCCTGTTTGCTGACGGGCAATTCGGTCATCACGGCCACGGTGATGTCGCTCAGATTGGTCCTGGCCCCGCGTTGCGGCGCGAGGGCGGCGAGACACCACGCGGAACGCTTGTCATACATCAGGCTGCGCGTGCCGTCGATGGGATCGAGGATGCATTTGTAGAGTGTCTTCGCGACCGGCGTGCCGCGCGGAAAGGTCACCGCGTTCCCCTCGATCCCCTCCATCACCAGTTCCACCGGCCAGCGCTTCGGCCAGTTCTGCGCAAACCACGCCAGCACGGCGTGCTCGCTGACCTTGTCGATGCCATAGATGGTGTCCGCCGTCGTGACGGCCGCCACCCGCGTCATCCGTCGGACGCCACGCTGCTGGGCCGCGCGCACCGAGTCGCGGATTTCGTCTTGGAGCCGGCAAAGCAGCCGGCGGGCCTGTTCGGGATTCGCTCGCATCGAGGGATTTGAATGTCCTCATTTGCCGGCCCGAGGCCAGCCGGAAACCATCCGTCGCTTGCATCCGGATTACCGCCGCGACAGATTCCGCCTGTGCAGAAACCCCGCGTGCCGATCAATCCGTGAGAATCCTCCTCCGCCCAATCCTCGCCGTGCTCTGCCTGCTCGCGGCTGTTCCGATGGGTCGGGCCTCCGCATTGCAAGCGGAAGGAACCATCCAGTCGCACACTATTTCCTCGATCCGGCCCGGCAGGGATATTTCCTATCAAGTCTATCTGCCGCCGGAATATGAGGCAACGGGCACCAAGCGCTTTCCGGTCCTCTATCTCCTGCACGGTCGCGGCGACAAGATGTCGGCCTGGACCACCATCAAGCCCGAGTTGGACCGGCTGATCGGCAACGGCCGCATTCCGCCCGTGATCGCGATCATGCCGGACGCACCCTCGAGCCGCCGGGCCGGCTACTACATCGATTCGCAATTCACCGGCGCGGACGGTCTGCCCGCCGGCGAGGCGGTGGAAACCGCCTTCACGCAGGATTTGATCACCCATGTCGACACCACCTACCCGACGCGCGCGGACCGCAACAACCGGATCGTCGCCGGCTACTCCATGGGCGGTTACGGCGCGCTGCGCTACTCGCTCGTCCATCCGGAACTGTTCGGCGCGGCCATCGTGCTCAGCCCGGCGGTGTATTTTCCCCTGCCCCCGCCGGATTCCAGCACGCGCGAATTCGGGGCGTTTGGCCGCGGCGCGCAGCTGTTCGACGACGGCATCTACACGGCGAAGAACTATCCCGCGCTGATCCCGGCGTTTGCGGCGAAGAAGCTGCCGCTCGTGCTGTTCATCGCGGTGGGCGACGACGAACACGCCCTGGCTGAACCGACGCAGGCCAGCCATGATCTCGATTACGAGGCGCACACGCTCTACAACCAGATTCGCCGCGTTCCGCTGATCACGGCGCAACTACGCGTGGTCGACGGCGGACACGGCTGGGACACCTGGCGCCCGACCTTCGTCGAGGGCATCGAATATGTCTTCAATCGTCCCAAGGTCGCCCCAACGCCAACTGAAACGCGGCGCTGAGTCGGGACGCCAGCTGAAGAATCACACGGCGGGTTTGGCGCCGTGCTTCGGACTGAAGATGGTGAGACCTTCCAACGATTGGGCCGGCGGCGGGAAAAGCAGGCTGCCCAGATAACCGGTCACGATGCAGATCAAGATCGAAATCGGCATGTAGAAATACGGATGCACCAGGCTTTGCGACCAGGCGAGCACCGTGAGGGCGATGCTGACCGCGATGCCTATGACGACCCCCTGCCAGTTCGCCCGGCGGGTGAACATCCCCAGCGTGTAGGCTCCAGCGAAGCCGCCGCTGAGCAGGCCGGAGAGCTCGATCGAAATGTCGAAGAGCGAATTGATGTCGTAGCGCGACAGCAGCAGCGCCAGCCCCATACCGATCAGGCCGGCGCCGACGGTCATCCACTCCGCCAGACGCACGCTGAAAGCCGGGTCGGGCTTCTTCGCCCACTTTTCGTAGAAATCCACCGACGCGAGGGTCGCCACGCTGTTCATGATGCTCGACAGCGTGGACATCGACGCGGCGAAGATGCCGGCGATGATCAGACCCGTAACGCCCATCGGCAGCTCCGCGGCGATGAAGAGCGGAAACGTGGCGTCGGTCGTGAGGAGCGGATTCATCCGCTCCGGATGGGCCTTGTAGAAGACGAAGAGCGCCGTGCCGATCAGGTAGAACATGAAGCCGCCGGGCACCATGATGGCCGCGAAGGTCCAGATCGAGCGGCCGGCCTCGCGGTCGGACTTGGTGGACAGCACGCGCTGCATCAGCACCTGGTCCTTGGGAAAGGTCAGCACGACGTCGAAGAGGACGAGGAAGACGAAACCCCAGACCGTCGCCTTCGTGAGGTCGAAGCTCCAGTCGAAGAGCCGCGTCTTGTCCTCCTGCGCCGCGATGGCGAAGAACTCGCCGAATCCGCCGTCGAGCTTCACGACGATGAAGCCGATGGCAAAAAGCGCGCCGCCGAACATGACGAAGAGCTGCACAAAGTCCGTCCAGATCACGGCCCGCATGCCGCCCATGGCGGTGTAGCCGATGGTGATGACGCCCATGATCAGGATGCTCCAGACCACATCGATTCCCGTGATGGTGGAGATGGCGAGCGAGGGCAGGAACAGCACCACGCTCATCCGTCCGCCCAACTGCATCGCGATGCAAAGGCCGCTGGTCAGGGTCCGGATGCCCGGATGGAAGCGGATCTCCAGGTAGTGGAAGACCGACATCAGATCGAGGCGGCGAAGGAGCGGCACGATCCACACGGCGACGAACATGAGCCCGGTGACGGCCACGAGATTGTTCATGAGATACTGCCAGTTCGTCGCAAAGGCCTTGGCCGGAATCGCAATGTAGCTGATCGAGCTGGTGTTGGTGGCGTAGAGGCTGACGCCCGCGGCCCAGAACGGAATGCTGCGGCCGCCCACGAAGAATTCCGCGGTCGACTGCTTTTTCTCGCGCAGATAAAAATACAGGCCGATGCCGATCATGCCCGCCAGGTAGACCACGATGACCGCCCAATCGAGCAACTTGAGGAGCTGTGTCGTCGGCACCAGCTCGACCGAGGCGAGGATCGTCTTTCCGTCCCGTGTTTGCGGCCAGAGAATGCCGTTGCCCCAGGCAAACCCGGATCCAGTCGCGGTGCCCGGCAGATCCTTGAGCACGGCCGCCGAGCTGGTGATGGTATGAAAAGAGACCAACTGTAGGCGCCCCTGCGGCGATGATTGCAGGAGATAGAGGACGTGGGCCTGTCCGATGGGGCGCGCCGAACCGGCGAGCACCCGGCCGGGCAGGGCCGGCCTGGTCTCCCAGCCGGCCTCCGACGTCCACCGCCAGTGGTCGTCGACGATGCCAGCGTGGCTGCGCATGGAGAGAAACAACGCCTGATCCTGGGCCACGAGAGAGGTCACTGCCCGCGCCACCCCGGGCCAACCGCCGTGCGTCGTCCAGCCCGCCTCCGTCTTGACCAAATCGAGCGAGAACAATCGGCCTGCGCCATCGGCACCGAGCCCGGCGACGAACAGATGGCCGGCGCGCACCGCTGCCTGCGCCGCTCGCAACGATTCCGGTGGGGGGGCCAGGGCGCGAACGACCAATTGGTCGCCGACCAGAGACAGGCGGCTTATCCCGGTGACCGTGTCGTCGGGGGACAGACCGGTCAGCACGATAGCCCCCGTGCCATCGGGCGTGATCGACAGCAGCTTGCCGGAGGGAGGCGTTCCGCCCAACGGAGCCCATTCACCGCGACTGGCCACCAACACCGACGCCGCCGAAGCGTTCAGGAGAACCGGCCGGCCGGCCAGCACCAGCAAACGACTCTGGTCAAACCGGCTGGTGATATCACCGAGCGATCCCTCGCGCACCGGCACGAGGTTCTCCGCGTGCAGGCCGGGGGCTCCGAGCAACAACACACCGACCAAGGACAGACCCGTCAGCAGCGATTGGATAAATGGACGCACAGGGAGAAAGTGGATGCTGCGCGGCCGGCCGCCGGAGGTCGAGCGCGGGGTGGCGGTGGAGTCCTCGGCACGCATCACGCGGGGAGAGAAAGCCCCACCCGTTCCGAGGAAACAGGCGGGGCGTTCATCCGGGACAGCTTAGAATTTCCTCACGAAGCTGACCGAGACCACCCGGCCACGGCCCGCGAAGTAATTCTGGAACTGGTCGATCTGCGCCCAGGGCAGGATGTAATACTTGTCCACCAGGTTCTCGATGCCGAGGGAGAGATCGCCCCACTTGGTGGTGTAGCTGGCCGTGAGGTTGTAGAGCGTGAGGCTCGTGGTGTGTTCCTCGCCGGACGTGCCGACATTGATATCGCGCGAAAACAGGTGGTCCTGGTCGATCGTCACGGTGCCCTTGGGATGGAATTTCCAGGTCACGGAGAGGTTGAACTTGTCCGGGCTGACGTTGCCCATGCCCATCTCGCGGGTCAAAGGCCCGGTCTCGGTCGTGCGCGTCAGGCCCTTGATGTGCGAATAGAGCGCGTTGACCTTCACCGTCGGGGTGAACTTGAACTCGCCGGTGAATTCATAGCCGGTCAGCTTGACCGGGCGGCGCTGCAGGATGAAATCCCGCGTGATCGGGTCGACCGACAGGCTGGAGCCGAGATCGGAATAGGAGCGGTAATAGGAGGTGCTGAAGCTCGCGCGCTTGCCGTGCCAGCTGACGCCGCCCTCCTTGTTGTCCACGATGACCGCCTGCAGATCGAGAATGCCGTCCACCGACTGGCCGGGGGTGCTCACGTTGCGGAGCGGGATGCCGACGTTCGGCAGCGTGAAGCCCTTGCTGTAGGAACCGAACACCGACCAGTTCTGCGGCAACCGGACGATCACGCCGACATTCGGCAGCGTCTCCTTGTAGCTCAGCGTGCCGCCTGAGACAAAAACGCTGTTTCGGAAATAGGTGGTGGTGTAATCATCGACCTGGAGTTCGCCATCCTCGTGACGCACACCACCGCTCACGGTGACGGGGCCGCGGGTGTAAGAGACCTGGGCGAAAGGCGCCTTGCTGGTGTAGTTCATCGGCGGCACCCAGACCCGGTTCGTCAGGGCGAGCAGCTGCTGCGCCGTTTCCTCGAGATAGTCGAAGCCGGCGTTCATCTCCAAGCCGGAGACGGTGAAAAGATCCGCGCGGGTCCAGGAACTCCGCACACCCTTCTTTTGGGAGTTGATCTCCGACTGCTCGATGAAGCTGTCCAGCGGACCATACTGGGGATCCCACTTGTCGACGCCGGCTTTTTCCGCCACAAAGCGCATTTCCTGGCTGGCCTTGTAGGCTTGGACGTTGAGCGAACCGCCGAGCAAGGCGTTGTGGTTGTAGGCCAGGGCGTATTGGCTGAAATCATTGAACTCGGTCTTGGCCCCGAAGGGCACGCCGCGCTTGGAGGAATCGGTGAGGCCGAGGGCGCGGTCACCGAGTTCCTGCACGTAGTGGCCAAGACCCTCGATGCGGAACTGGCTCACGGTCAGGGTGACCCGCTGCATGTTGTTTTCCCCGAAGTTGTGGCCGGCTTTGATGAAGAGATTCTTGGACTCCGAATCGACGGTCGATCCGCTCTGGCTCAGGCCCACCCGCCGGCCATTGGCATCATACGCCATGCCGCGCTTGGCGAAGGCCGCGCCGAAGATAAGGTCGTTCGGCCCCTCCTTGTGCATGTAGTTCAAGCCCACGCGCCAGCCGCTGCTGTCGTTGTAGCCCTGGCTGTAGAACTTGGTGCGCAAAACGGCTTCGCTGCCTTCCTTGGTCGGGCTTTTCGAAATGTAGTTGATGATGCCACCGGCGGCCCCGATGCCCTCGGAGGCTGACGGTCCGTTGATGACCTCGATGTTTGCGACAATGTCCATGTCGGTGAAGGTGCCGTTGCGGCTGCCCTCCCGCAGCGGGGTGGTCTGGGAAATGCCGTCGAAGAGGCGGAGTGCCACGCGGCCGCGCAGGGTCTCGCCGGTGTTGTTCATCGCCTGCGTGGCGGGGGCATAACCGGGCACCGTGCGCGCGAGCACGGCGGTGGCATCGTCCGTGAGCAGCGAGGTGTTGGCGATCTCGTCGGTGGAAACCAGCTTGATCGCCCCCGGGATTTGGTCGACCGCCTTGGGCGAGCGATAGCCGGTGGTCACGGTGAAGGTCTCAAGTTTGACCGTTTCGCTCTGGTCGTTGTCTTCCTTGGGCGTTGCATCCGGGGCGCTTTGTTGGGCGTAACCGGCGACAGCGGCGAGCAGCGAGACAATCAGTGCTGCCGCGAATTTGGGCGGGGTTTGGGATGTGTTCATATACGTTGAGGCAAACGTTTGCTCTTGGGTTGGGGTGACGAAAATCCGGAAGAAGCCTTGTCGGGGGAACGAGTCGGCCGTTCAGGGAGTGGCATGCGAGGTGAGGGGCGGATGCGTGGGGCGGGCAAACATCTGGATTAAGCAAACGTTTGCATTGCGCACCTTTTTTGTTTTTATCCGCCGTGTCAACTTTTTTGTCATCCCCGTATCGCCACTTCCCTGAAATATCCGGCGCCTTTGCGCCCAACGACCAACCCCCAAGAATACCATGCTAACCAAGAATGATCTGCTGAACAACCAACCGCTGCTCCAGGACCGGGCCCGGGCCAGCCTCGTGGGTCACGCGATCGGCGACTCCTTCGGCGACATCGCCCGTTCCGCCGATTACCATCTGCAATACGGCATCACGATGGATTTCACGGACAAGCCGGCGCCCGGCACCGACGACACCGAGTTCGCCCTCCTGACGGCGCAGACGCTGATCAAGGCCGGCGGCAACCTGACCGATGCGCTGGTGCTGGAAAGCTGGCGGACGCATGTGCTGCCCTTGTCCGAGCTGAAGCGCGGCGGCGCGAGCGAGCGGGAGGCGGCGGCCAATATCCGCCGCGGTATTTTGCCGCCACTTTCCGGCATCTATAATTCACACTACCTGAGCGACGGCGCCGCCATGCGGGTAACGCCGATCGGCATTGCCTGCGCCGGGGACCCCGGGCGCGCCGCCGAACTGGCCGATATCGACGCCCGCATCAGTCATTCCCGCGATGGTCTGTGGAGTGCGCAGGCGGTGGCAGCCGCGGTGGCCGTGGCGATGGCCGGCGCTTCCGTCGAGGAAGTATGCCAGGCTGCGATCACTGCCACTCCGCCGGATTCATGGATGAGATTCACGCTGACGCAGGCGCTGCGCATCGCCGATGAACAACAAACCTTGGAAGCTGCCTGGAAACCGCTGCATGACGCACTCTGGACCGAATACAAATCCGTGGCCCCCGAAGCGGTCGCTTCCGCCTTTGCCATATTGAAGCTGACCAACGGCGATTTCAGACGCGGCATCATCTACAGCGGCAATTTCGGCCGCGACGCGGACACCATCTCCGCTATCCTCGGCGCGATCAGTGGAGCCATGAACGGAATGGGCAGCATCCCGCCACACTGGATCGCCAAGGTGCGCCTCACCACGGGCGTCTGCCTGCCTTTCACCAAGGGAATGGATCTTTTCGACGTCTCGGCCCAATTGGCCGCCCTGGTCAGATAGTCACACAAGGTCGCGCCATCAGCCTTGGCGGCTGGTGGCGATGTCACGGCCGAGCCGATTCGCCCTCGGCGGCAGGCACGCCCGGCTTTCTGCCGTTGCGCAATGCGGCTTCACCGCGTGAATTTATTCCACTGCGATCAAACCCCTGCGGTCTTCTTCAGAAACCGGCGCAACTCCACTTGTGTCGGCATCGAGTAGGCTGCTCCCGGCTTCGTAATCGACAGCGCCGCCACCGCCGTGCCCAGGCGGGCCGCCTCGGCAACCCGGCCGGCATAGCGCACCAATCCCGCGGCAAACCCTCCGCAGAACGCATCGCCGGCCCCCGTGGTATCGACGACCTTGATGCCACGGTGCGCGGGAATGAACTGATGCCCGCCAGGCTCGGAGATGAAGCAACCCCGGCTCCCGAGCGTGACGATCAGCACAGGCACGCCGAATTTCCGGCACAGCTCATGGAGGGCCGACCATGACATGTCCTGCAGATCCCGCTCGGAGATCCGACGCGCATCCGCCAATCCGCGCACCAGTGCGATGAACTCGCTTTCGTTGGGGATGAGAATATCGACATGCCGGAGCATGGACCGATCGAAGTCCGCACGCATCGGCGCGGGATTCAACAGGGTCGTGATCCCCGCGGCGTGTGCTTTCCTGAGCACCTGGACCGTCGTGGTTTGGTTTGCCTCCAGCTGGGTCACCACGACCTTGGCGCCGGCCAACAGCGATCGCGGCACATCGGCCGGCGCGAGCCGGGCATTGGCTCCGGGCTCGATCACGATCTCGTTCTCACCCTTCCGGTTGATCAGGATGACGGCAGTCCCGGTGGCGTGGCCGGGCTTGAGGGCGATCCGGCAACCGATCTTCTCCTTTTGGTAGAAAGCCACGACCTGTTTGGCAAAAGCGTCACGGCCCATGGCACCGACAAAAGTCGTGCGCACGCCGGTGCGACCGCACGCGATGGCCTGGTTGGACCCCTTGCCCCCCTGCCCGGAGGCGAGCCGGGCCATGACTGTCTGTCCGCTGCGGGGGAATTCTTCGCAGCTGAAAGTCAGATCCTGCATGATGCTGCCGACGACGAGGACGTGAGGGGTGTAGGGCATGGGGAAAGGAAACGGCATTGCGGCCCGGCACGGGGCCGGGTGTGCCTGAATGCAATGCAAACGTTTGCTTCACCGGAAGGTCAAGCGAAACCTTGCGCTCCCGGTCAGCAGGATTTCCGGATGATCAGCTCGGGCATGAGCCTGAGGCTCGTCGCCGGCCGCTTGGCGTCCTCGATGCGCTTGAGCAGCAGTTCCGCCGCATACTTTCCCACCTCGTAGGCCGGCTGGCGCACCACCGTGAGCGGAGGATTG
>Ga0255338_1003394_pt1 | contig 19313 bp, 19 predicted proteins | sample MeOH1_35cm_T4_19_FD_203715 | JGI IMG/M metagenome (GOLD analysis project Ga0255338, IMG submission 203715) | Sandy soil microbial communities from University of British Columbia, Vancouver, Canada - MeOH1_35cm_T4_195 | ecosystem: Engineered > Artificial ecosystem > Sand microcosm > Unclassified ...
CCCCGGCGGCGCGCTGCACATCGCTGACGTCGCTGTTGATACGAGACATCAGGTCGCCAAGCCGGAACCCGCCATAGAAGCGCGGGCTGAGCGACTGAAGGTGGCGGAGCAGCGCGACCCGCATATCGTACAGCATCGCTGCCGAGAGCGCGACATACCGATAGCTGGCAAAGATGTTGAGCACGAAGCCGCCAAGGGTCACTGCAATCATGGCGCCCGACACGGCCGCAAGTGCAGTCATGTTCCGTTGCAGCAAGGCATCGTCGATCATCAGCTTGGAGAGATAGGGCTGGGCAAGGCCGAACGCCGTCGAAAGCAGGCTGACGACCAGAACGACCAGCAACGACCGCAGGTACGGACGCACATAGGGGGCCAGCCGCCGATAGGTCCGCCATTCGGCCACCGGCGGCGCAGGCGGCATCGGAAGGGAGGCGATCAAGCCGCCTCTTCCCTAGGAACGAGCCGAGTGCCGCGCAACAGGAAGCGCGGCTCCGGCATGGTTGCAAGACGCGCGGTGCACCAGGCGTGGCCTTGGGCAAGCGCATCAGCTTGCGCGCGCCACCAGGGCGAAATGCCGCCGCTGCGGTAGAAGGGCAGACTGACCTGGAGATGGCGGCGCATCGCCGCGATCAGCATTGACTGATAATGGTCGAGCAGCGCCTTCCGATCTCCGCCATCGCGAATGGCGACGAGCACGGCGGCGGCGAGGATCGCCTCCCGGGCAGCCTGCGCCGTACCATCGCCGCAGATCGGATCGAAGGCGATCGCAGAGGTGCCACAAGCGATCCAGTCGTCGCCGGCCAGGCACTCGATCATGCGCGGCGCCGTCTCGAACCTGGCCACGACCGGACCAAGCTTCCGGACCTGCGCCGCCACCAGCCGGCTCGGCCCGAGCAACGCGTCCGGCGTGCCACCGACACCGAGCAGCCAGGCCGTGCCGACGCCCTGCGGGATCAGGAACAGCCAGCCCCTCGCAGTCGCCTCGATATAGCATGCGTGTCCATCGGCTTCGGGCATGAGTTCGACCGTTGTCGCGACCGCTTCCCGCGCGCCGAAGCGGCGTAAAGCACCATCCGGAAAGGGCGGCGCGCCGTTGATCGTGAAAGACGCTTTGCCGTCGTCAGGTGGCAACCGGTGCGTACCCAGTTCTGCCGCGATGTCGCTACCGGTAACGATGATCGCCCCGTGCGGAGGAGCAACGGGCTCCCCGCCGCCCCAGGCAACGATGCGCCGCTCGATCCGCGGCCTTCCGGCAAAAAGATCGGCGCGTCCGAAGATATCGCGCAACAGAGCGAGCGCCGGATCGCTGAGCATGATGACCGGCGCGGGAGAGCGGACGAGGTCCCCCGCGCCGGTCAGGGGAACGCCTTCACCGGACAACAGCCGTGCGGCAGTCGCGGCCGATACCCCGCCGCCGCGTATCAGCACCCTGGCCGGCGCGGCGCTCACTTCAAAATGAGCATGCCGGCCATCGTCGCGTCGGCGCCCAGATCCCAGGTTCGATCAAGCTTCAGCGTTTTGGCGTCATAGACCTCGATGTCATAGCTGGCGCCATAGATGTAGAGCTTCTCGCCATTGCCGGACATGCCAAAGGTGAAACGCGAGCGGCAATGGAATTCCGCCTTGTCGAGCAGCTTCGTCGACGCCATCTCGAAGTGCCAGATTTCGCAACGCTTGTTGCCGAGCGTGCCGTTGGTGACGACGGCGTAGCCATTCTTCCCGTCCGGCGTGATCTCGAGCCCGGACATCGCAGTGGGCACCGGGCCGATCGGCGTGAAATCGAACTTGCGGTGGGTCAGGTCGAAGCGGCCGAGGCCAAATATCTTGTTGTGGATATACGGGTCGGCGGCGTTGAACAGCGAGACATATTCGTTGGGATTCTGCAGCCCCTCGACACCGCCCGCGAAGCTCACATTCTCCATGCCGGTGGTTTCGGGCTTGGCGAGGTCGAGCCGCTCCACCACCTTGAGCGTCGCGGCATCGAGCACCAGCACCTTGTCGCGAAACAGGTAGAGCGTCTTGCCGTCGGGCGACATCATGAAGGTCGAGCGGTATCCGCCAAGGGTGTCGTCCTCCGCGTCGACCTCCGCCGAGCGCGTGACCTTTTTGAGCTGCAGGTCGATGACGGCGTACATCGGCTTGCTCACCTTGTAGCGGTCAGCTTCCTTGTCGAAACGAATGAGCTGCGTGTAGAAATAGCGCCCCGTCGGGTCCGGCACGCCACCGTTGAAGCGGTAGCGCGTCGTCGGCGTATTGAGACTGAACTGGTTGAGAATCTTGCGCGTCGCGCTGTCCAGCACGACCATCCCGCTGGTCGTGATCGTCGTGATATAGATTCGCTTGCCGTCATTGGAGAGACGCATCGAGGTGGGCAGGCCCGCCGCGAGCTGGATACGCTCCTTGATCGCGCCGCTTGCCTCGTCGACGGTGAACATCTTGTCCGGATAGGTGCCGAGGAGCAGGGTATCGGCCCGGGCCGGAGCCGCGAGCCCGAGCGTCGCGCCGATTAGTGTCGACACGAGCGTCTTCACGACCGGAAATTTCAGGCCACCACTGCCGCCTGAAGGGCGAAGCTTCGTCATGCTGCTTCTCTTCCTGGAAAAGACGGCCGGGCCGCCATGGATGCCGGGGAAATCCTGTCTCACGGAAAGACGAGGTCGAGATTGCGCCAATCCTTGGTGGCGGCGGCGCAATTGCTCGCCCAGTCGGGAGAATAGTTGACATGGTCCGGCACCTGCACCGGCCAGAAGCAGGTGACGTAACAGTCGTAGATGTCGCGCTCCACCGGCTGGCACAGGCCGGCCGTGCCGCCACCGGCATCGACTTCCCAGCCCGGAGAGAAGGACAGCGTGCAGCCCATCGGGACATGCGGCCGGGGCTGTTGTTGCAGCGCGACGACATCTTCCTCCAGCGAGTCGACGCTTTGCCCGATCTTCTGCGCCTTGATGTTGATCGGCTTGAGATGCTTCATGACAAGCCCTTCCGTTGAGCGAAATGTTCAAGAAACCCTGGATTGCGCGCCGCGACTGCGCCGTAGATCTTGAGGCAGGTATCGGTCCAATCGCGGATCCAGTCGCAATAATGCAGGTTGGCGTGGCCGGTCTCGCCGTAGCGGACAAAGGCCTCGTGGTGGCAGCCGCCGGCGCAGAGCGGCCGTGCCCAGCATGACTGGCACTCATATTTGGCACCGACATGCCCGCGCGTGAGGAAATCCTCGCGCTTCGCTGAATCGAGCCCGGTGGCGAGGTTTCCGAGCGTGTGCGTGTCCGCGTCGGTGAAACGGTGGCAGGGCGAAAGGTCGCCGGAGGGACTGACGCCAAGCAGCCCGAGCCCGGCGCCGCACGGATGGGATTTGTTCGTTCCCTGGATCAGTTCGCCGATCGTCTCGCTGACATTGGTGAAACCGTGCATCTCGCCGCGCAACGCATAGTCGAGCCATTCCTCGGCAAGCGCGTGGAAATCGCCCAGCACTCCGGCCATCGCGTCATCGTCGAGCGAATAGTCCTGGGTATCGGAGGCGGTTACCGGGGCGAAGCCGACTTCGTGGAAGCCAAGATCGTCCTTGAGATGGCGGTAGATGCGGATGACGTCGGTGACGCCATCGGTCAGCGTCACGCGGGCAGTGATCGCTCGGGTGCGATGGCGGGCGATCAGCGCGCGCAACCGCGGCTCGATCACGGCATAGCTGCCCTTGCCATTCTTGTAGACCCGACGCTTGTCCTGCAGCTCCGGCGGCCCGTCCATGGAAACGGTGACCCCGATCGCGTTATCGGAGAGGAAATCGATGATCTCGTCGGTCAGCAGCGTTGCGTTGGTCGTGAGGCTGAAGGTGATCCTGCGCCCCACCGCGGCCGCCTGGTTGTTGGCATAGCCGACAACCTCGCGCAGCAGCTTGAAGTTCATCAGCGTCTCGCCGCCGAAAAAGGTGATATGCACCGCCTCGCGGTTGCCCGAGCTTTCAAGCAGGAAGTCGACTGAAGCCCGCGCCGTTTCCAGCGTCATGTATTTGGGCTTGCCCTGCGGCGTCGCGATCTTGTCGGCGCCGAATTCGTAGCAATAGGTGCAGGCCAGGTTGCACTGGTTGGTGACGTTGAGCACCAGCGCCTGGAGCGGATAATCCGCCGGCGGAGCCGCGGGGGCCGGCGCCGGGACGACCTGATCGAAATGGATCGCCCGCACCATCCGCAGTTCGCGCACCAGGCTGTCCGCATCGGCCGGATCGTTGCCCACGACGATCAGCGCTGCGATGAGATCGTCGTGATCCATCTCGTCCTCGCCGAGCAGGTCGAGTACCGAGCGCGTCCCTTCGTCGAGCGCGAAGATCGCCCCGGCGGAAACAAGATAGATGAACTCGTTATCGGCGGCGCGGAACTGGTGCAGTTCGCCGCGCCGATAGCGATGAGCCAGCATGGTCGTCATTGCGATACCTCCGGCTGGTCCCAGCGCTTGTAGGCGGGCACGGTCACGACGAGATAAGACTTGGCGGTGAGGGGCTTGCCCTGGCCGTCCTTCTCCGTCTTGGCCGTGGCGACGACCCACACATCGCCGTAATTGTTGCGGTTGTTGCTGCGATCCGGGTTCGGACCATCCAGGCCGGGCGTGAACAGCGCGGTCTTGCTGAGGCTGCCGACATATTTCGTGTCGTCGTCATACCAGGTGGTCTGGAACTCCTGGATGCTCCAGTCAGCGTCGATGGGGCCGATATTGACGTCGTCGGCTGTGTAAGGCTTGCCGTCCGGGCCATTGTCGAAGCCCCAGGCGTCGAATTGCCCATAGCCCTTGGGGTGCTTGCCACCGCCGAGGCGCGAGATCGCGGTCTCGGGCGTGACCTTGAGATAGTCGACCTTGCGATATACCGGCAGCGCGCCACCGAGGACCGCGGTGCCGACCGTGACGTCATGGATGCCGGCGACCGCGTCGGCCGCTGCGTCGACCGAGACGACGATCTCGGTCGGGCTGGCGGAGACGATCCTGGTCACGGCCAGCCCGGCACCGAAATCCACATCCTTCGTCGCCGCTGATGCCGGCAGGCTGTCGCCATAGATATGGATCTGCACGCCCTTGCTGCCTGCCTTGACCGCATAGGGCGCGACCCCGGCGATCGTCGGGCTGCCATCGGCGCGAACCAGCTTCACATCCCAGCCGAACTCCTGATACTCGCCCCAGAACCAGCGCCCTTGGGCACTCTTCCGATCGGGTGAGAACCACATCGTCTCGCGTGTCGGGTTGTCGAGCGAAGCCGGCGAGGCAGGCGCAGCGGCGGATGCCGAACGGCCACGCCAGCTATACCCCGCATAGACGATGCCGGCACCGTCACGCGTGATGGTCGAGCCATCCGCTACGGATCGCAGCGCGATGCCAGTCTTGAAGGCATCCCCGTCGCTGCCCGGCGTGATCGTCATCGTACCGAAATAGCGCCCCTTGCCGGGCACGAAGGCGTTGACCAGCCATTTCCCGGATAGCCTGGGCGTCTGCATCCGCGACATCCACTGAGTCCATTCGGTGGTGCGGAGCGGCGCGGTCTTGCGGATATATTCCAGGGCGATTTGCCCCTGCGTGACAGGCACCGCCCCGGGCTTCTGGACGATCGGCGTGGGCTGTCCGAGCACCGGGCCGGGCTCGTCGACCGCCGGACGGCGATATTGCACATCCGCCTGCGAATAGAGTGCGACATGGAAGTCCTGCAGCAGCTTCCATTCCTTCGCCGACCGTCGCCACGACAGGGGCTGGGCGAATGCGTGGCACGCGGCACAGCCGCCGCGCACCGATTCACTGGGGATATTGGTTTCGTCGAGAATGCGATGCTCGGGAAGATACATCACTGGCTTGGCCTCTTCCGGGGCGAGGCCATGCTGGTTGGACAGATACCGCACGATATGCCGGGATTCCTCCGGCGTGATCTGCAGCCCGTTCAGCTTCACCATGCGCTTGATCGCCTGGGACCAGCCTTCCGGCGTGGTCCGCACCCACGAGATACGCGAGAGATTTCCCTTGGCGTCCGGCGCATGACAGGCGCCGCATTTCTCGGTTGTCATGCTGTCGGTGACCGGGATGCCCTCCTCGGTCTCCGCCTGATCGCCCGTGCTGCTCACCTGCGCCGCCACCGCCGTCGCAAAGCAGGCCGTCGCAAGGAGCGAGCCCAGGCGGACCAACCGCCTGCGCGAACGTACCGGGGCGTCAGCCCCGCTCGGCATCATGTCCGGTGCAGGATGGTCGGTATCCGGGAAAGCCATGCGCGCCAAAACCCCCTTTTGGACCGGACCGCGCTCGATTCGAACGCTGTCCGTGGAGAGAAGTTTGGACAACTGTCAAGGATTGGTCAATAGACTTTGCTGCATTGCGACAAGAGATTTTCCCGTCGCCCCCAGAATCAGAATATCTTACTGAATATGCTGTATTTTATTACCAACACACACCGGTTTACACAGAGCAAATCCACCAAAATCCCGATCAGCCGGGCTGGAAAGGCAGGCTCCGCAGGCGCTTGCCGGTCACGGCACGAATGGCATTGCCGATCGCGGGAATCACGGGTGGCAGGGCTGGCTCGCCAAGACCCGTCGGCGGGTAGTCGGTCTTCACCCAGGTGATCGCCACGTCGCGCGGCACCGCATCGATCCGCAGCAGTGGAAAATCGTGGAAATTCTCCTGGGTGACCGCCCCCCCCTCCTGCACGATCGGCTGCCACACGAGCGCCTGGGCAATGCCGTCGATCGCCGCACCTTGCACCTGATGCTCGGCATTGATCGGGTTTATCACCTGGCTGCCGATATCGCCTGCAACCCAGATCTTGTCGACGATGACGGTCGCGCCGTCGCGTATGGTGATGTCGACCACTTCAGCGAAATAGCCGCGATGGCTGAAATAGAAGCCAAAGCCGCGCCCCTTGCCTGGGGTGGTCGACGGCTTCCCGGTCCAGCCCGCGACCTTGCACACCGCATCGATCACGCCGCGAGCCCGTCCGGTGTGGAATGCCGGGCGCCCCTTTTCCGCCGGCAGCTCGCGTGGCGCGCCGAGGGTGCGCCGCATTAGTTCGGGCAAGTCCAGGCCCGCGGCCTCCGCGACCTCGTCGAGGAACCCCTGGAACACGAAAGCCATCGCGTTCGACGTCGGCGCCCGCAACCAGCCGGTGGCCAGATTGGTCGCAAGGAACGACATGCCATACTGCATATCGGGTATGACCGGTCCGGGGAATTCATAGGCGCTCATCTCGGCGGCGCGGATCGGCTTGCCGTCCGCGCCGAACGTCACGAAGTGATCCTTGAAGGCGACGATCGCGCCGCTGGCATCGAGCCCTGCGGTGAAACGGTGCCAGCCGGCCGGCCGGTAATAGTCGTTGCGCAGATCGTCGGTGCGATCGAACAGCAGCTTGACCGGCCGGCCCGGCACCCCCTTCGCCACTTGCGCGGCGAGCACCATATAGTCGTTCATCAGCCGCCGGCCGAAACCGCCACCAATGCGCGTCAGATGGATTGTCATCGCGTCGGGGGCAATGCCGAGCATTGCGGCAACTTCCTTGCGGCCCGAACCGGGATTCTGGGTCGGAGCCCAGATTTCCAGCTTGCCGTCGGCAGTCCAGAGCGCCGTGCAGTTCTGCGGCTCGAGCGTCGCATGGGCGAGGAACGGGTAGGAATAGTCGGCCGTGACGGTCTTGGCCGCACCCGCCAGGGCCTTGTCGACATCGCCTTCCTTGTGCAGATCGGCTTGCGGCACCCCGCCGAGCAGTGCGGCAGCTTGTTTCGCATAACCTTCGGTCGAGAAGCCGGCCTGCGTGATGGCGTCCCATTTGGCCACCAGCGTCTCGCGCGCCTTCTGCGCCGTCCACCAGCTCGTCGCGACAATCGCGAGCGCGTCGTTCCTGCCCTGCGGCACAAGGCCACTGTTCACAGGCACGACAGCGATCACGCCTGGCGTCTTTCGCGCCGCAGTATCATCGAAGCTGGCTAGCGCGCCGCCGGCGATCGGGCATTTGAGCAGCGCCGCGTGGAGCATGCCGGGGAGTCTGGTATCGATGCCGTAGAGCGGCTCGCCCTTCACGATGCGCGGCGTGTCGACGCCGCGTACGGACTTCCCGATGATGGTAAATGCGTCGGGCGACTTCAGCGGCACCTTGGCCAGATCGGGCGCCGGGACAGTTGCGGCCTCCTTCGCCAGGGCGGCGTAGGGCAGGCTGCGCCCGCTTGCCTTGTGAAAGACCGTGCCGGCAGCAGTGGTCAGGGTCGCGACATCGACGCCCCAGAGCCTGGCCGCTGCGGTCAGCAGCATCTGGCGCGCCGCCGCACCGGCCTGCCGCATGGGCAGCCAGTTCGTCGGGGTGGCGGTGCTGCCTCCCGCGACCTGCACGCCATAGAGCTTGTCATTGGCATCGGTCTGCTGAATCTGGACCTGGCTCCATGCGACGTCGAGTTCCTCGGCGATCAGCATGGGCAGCATGACCTTCACCCCCTGGCCGATCTCCGGATTCTTGGCACCGATCGTCACCTGGTTGTCAGCGCCGATACGGATGAAGGCATTGAGCATGACTGGCGCGGCGGCCCCGGCGCCGGTCTGCGCAAGGACGAGATCGGCCTTGAAGGTCAGCACCGTGCCGCCGGCGAGCGATACCGCGAGGAACGAGCGGCGGGTTATCGCACCTGTGTCGCTCATGCCGCCTCCTCCACGCTGTCGAGGCCGGCGGCCTTGCGGATCGCCTTCTGGATTCGCAGATAGGTTGCACATCGGCAGATATTGCCGCTCATTCCTGCGGCGATGTCGTCAGGCGCTGGCTTGGGCGTGTGCGTCAGCAACGCGGTGGCGGACATGATCTGGCCCGCCTGGCAATAGCCGCATTGCGGCACGTCGAGATCGACCCAGGCATCGACCACCTTCTTCCCGACGGGAAGGGTGGCGACGTGCTCGATCGTGATGACCTGCTTGCCCACCGCATCGCCGACCGGCGTCTGGCAGGACCGCACCGCATCGCCGTCCAGGATCACCGTGCAGGCGCCGCACAGGCCCGCGCCGCAACCGAACTTGGTACCGGGAAGATCGAGATCCTCGCGCAACACCCAGAGCAACGGCTTGTCCGGTTCTACATCGACCACGCGCTTCCTGCGGTTGATCGTCAGCGAGATCGCCATCCTGCCTCTTCCCTGCCTGTATAGTTCGAACCTGTCCGCCGCGTTGGTCTTAAGGGATGAGCCCGCGCCCCGCCAGTCGTGCGCGCTCCGCCGCGACGTCACTGCCACCCTTGCGGGGTTCCGCGCGAACGGCCGCGATCTCCGCGGCAGTAAAAGGCGCGACCTTGTGTGCCGGCCTCGCCAGCGTCAGCGTATGATTGAGCACTTCGGCAATGGCCTGATCGGAGAGCGATCCCATCGTCGGCATCAACCCGCTGATCTGCTTTCCGTCGACGCTGATCGGGCCGTAGAGCCCATACAGCAGGACCATCGCAAGGTAGCGGCGCCCCTCGGGCGAACCCGCCATCACCGGCGTGCGCCCCGCCAGTCGCGGGAAGGAGCCAGGCAAGCCGGCACCGCTGGGCTGATGGCACATCGAACATTGCGCGCCGAAGGTCTGCGGACCGGACGCCCGCGCCGACGGAGAGACCGCAAGGCATGCGATCGCGAGGAATTGCGTCATGACCGATGCGATTTTCATGGTGTGCGCTCACCCCTTCCTTGCCGACCGAACCGCCACGACAACGACACCACCGGAGGTGGCCGCGCCCATTTCTTGTTTGATATTAGTGTTTTAATATATTCACTATAATATTGGACAGCCTTCAAGTATTCGTCAAGCCCGATTTGAGCGGCATCGCGAAGGCAACCGGCGTGTCCTCCACCCGTTGAGGGGCTGGCTAGGGTTAACGAGGAATGTTAGGCGCACGGCCATGAGAGGCGATGCTGATACGATGGCGGCCACCCGCCCAGGAACGTACATCCGCGGGACAGAGACGGTCGATGCGATCCTGAAGGCTGCTCACACCGTCTTGATCGACGAAGGCGCGAGCGCGTTCACCATCCGCCGCATCGCCGCCGAGTGCGGGATGAAGGTGGGGAATGTCAGCTATCACTTCCCACGCAAGGAAATGCTGATCCAGATCCTGCTCGACGAGTTGCTGGAAAGCTATGACAAGGTCCTCGAAAACCGGGTCCGCCAGCCGAGTCTCAGCCCCGAGGAGCGCCTGAGGCAGCTGATTGTCATCTGCCTGGAGGATATTGCCGGCAAGCGCACCACGCGACTCTTTACCGAGCTTTGGGCGCTGGCCAACCAGAACGACTTCGTCGCGGATCGCGTCCGCGCCTTTTACCAAAAGGTGCATGATTATATCGGCGAATATGTCGCCGTGCTGAATCCGTCGCTCACGCCGGACGATGTCCACACTGTCGCGCTCTACATCAGCGCTTCAATGGAAGGCGCGACCCCTTTCCTCGGCTATCGGAAGCCATGGGCAGCCGAAATGCCCGCTTTCATTAACATCGCGGCGCACGCGCTGTTGGACCTTGCCAAGACGATCACGCCGGCTCAGATTGCCGGCCTGCGATAGGGAAGCGATCGACCGGGGGGCGGTCGCACCGTCCGGGGGGACTGCACTGATCGGCTGCGTTGCGTGCTGGGCGCAACGCCCGGGGGGTGCGCCATGGGACGGGTCGAATCACAACGAAACTATGCAAGCGCTGCGGCACCACTCGCCGCCGCTTTAGGATGCCTCCAGCCGGGCATCGATCCCGTCTTTCTTACCTTGCTGTCTCAGGCGGGGGACGTGCCGTCTGCCGCGCACGGGATCATCGTAGGTGGAACGCAGGCGGGCGCGGCGCTGGGCTCACTCGCGGTTTGGCGGCTCGGTGCACTGCTTCCGCACCGGGCGGTTGTCGCCGCGGCGGCCGGCGCCCTGGGATGCAGTCTGGCTACCCCGCTCGTTGACGATATCGTCGCGATCCTGCCGATCCGCTGCTGCTACGGCTTCATGATGGGCATGGTCTATGCCTATACCATGGCCAGCTATGCGGCGCGCCGGCCCAACAAGGCATTTGGCGCGGTGTTCCTGATCCAACTCCTGCTGTCGACGCTGGTGTCGCTCGTCCTGCCCGAACTGGAACTGGCCCTCGGTGCGGAAACCGCGCTCGCGACCCTGGCGCTCGTGCCTGCCGCTGCGCTCGGTGCGCTGGCGCTTATGTCCAGGTGCACGGAGGGCGCGCACGGCCCAACCAGCATCCGGGACGGTTCCAGCGCAACCGTGCCGGTTGCCGGCTGGGCGCTCGCGGCCGCGACTTTCTGGTTCATCTGCTCCACCATGCTGGTCTGGAGTTTTTCGGCGGGTCTCGCGACGTCGGCGGGGATCGAGGACCGCACGATCGGCCATGCCGTGGCGGTCGGCTCGATCGCGGGCGCACTGACGGCGTTCGCGGTGATGCGCGAGAAGTCGTTGCTGCCGCTGCCGGTCACCGCAATACTGGCCGGCCTGGCGCTCGCGTCGCCAATCGTGCTGATCGCGCCGGGAGACGATATGGCCTTCGTCGTCTCGATCATTCTTCTGAACATCGGCTCCACCGCGATCATCATCCGCTGTTCGGGCAGAGCCGTCGCCACCAGCGCCGATTCGCGCTTTCGCACCTTCGTCGCGTGCACGCACAGCCTCGGCCTGATCGCGGGCCCCCTTCTGGGCACGGGAATGATGGCCCTGCTCGGCTCTGCCGGGCTGCTTGCCGGTGTGATCTTGGCGCTGTCGGCGGGCCTGGGAGCGGTCATACTGGCCATTCTGGCCGGTGCGTCCCCCGGTCTGGGCGAAGCTGTTCCCCATCTCGATGGCAATGCCAGCCCCGCGGTGCGTATAGCGCTTGACTAAAACTTGACGTCCGTCCAATTTGTTGGTCGCAGTGACCGATGGTCGTCGGAGGGGGAACCTGCCGCAAGGCATCCGATCGTCCATCGCAGGCAAAGGGGCCAGGCAAGATGAAGTTCGCCGCCATCGGAAAGCTTTCCGCCACGTCCGCGTTCGCGTTCGCGCTGCTGTCGGCAGCAACGCTGGGCAGGGCCGAATCCGTCGCCGGTAACGAGCCCGAACAATCCGACGTCCGTACGCTCACGCCGCCCAAGCCTAGCTGGATCTATGTCACCCGCGGTTTCGTCATGCCCGGTACTGCGATCTACGATACGGCCGACGGGAAGATGGTCGGCATGGTGGAGACCTCGCTCCTCTCGGACATGGCAGTCGATCCCGCAGGCAGGTTCTATTATGTGTCCGAGACGCTCTGGACCAAGGGCTGGCGCGGCGTTCGACAGGATATGGTCACTGTCTACGATTCAGCCGGCCTGAAGCTGCAGACCGAGATCCCCATGCCCGGCCGCATTCTCATCGGTGGCCGCAAGCAGAACTTCGTGCTCAGCGACGACGGCAAGACCGCCTTTGTCTACAATCTGAGCCCGGCGTCGTCGGTCAACATGATCGATCTGGTGAAGCGCAAGTTCGTCCGCACCATCGAACTCCCCGGGTGCGCCAGCCTGATTCCCAATCCCGGCATCGGTTTTTCGGCGCTCTGCTCGGACGGATCGTTGGCGACTGTGTCGACCGGCGGCCCGAAGCCAGCGATAACCCGCTCGGCCCCCTTCTTCTCGGCGACCGAGGATCCGATCTTCGACAATTTCGCCTATGACAAGGTGAAGCACGAAGCGGTCTTCGTGACCTATACCGGCCTCGTCTACACCGCCAAGATGGGCGCTTCGCCGACGATTTCCGCCCCCTTCTCGATCCAGGCGCTGGCCGGCATCCGGCCGGGCGAGACCAAGCCGCTCGAGCTCGACTGGTATCCGGGCGGCGGACAACCGCTGGCCCTCCATCGGGCGTCCAATCATCTCTATGTGCTGATGCACATGGGCGAATATTGGTCGCACAAGGCCGCGGGCAGCGAAGTCTGGGACCTCGACCTGACCACCAGGAAAATCGTCAAGCGGGTCGCTCTCGATGAACCGGCCTCGACCATCGAGGTGACGCAGGAAGCCGCGCCCAAGGTGATCGTGGCGGGAGAAAGCGGTACCGTCCGCATCCTCGATGCGACGACGTGGGCGGAGAAGTTCAAGCTCGAAAAGGCCGGCGGCGGCGTCATCGTGGCTGCTGACCCGTCATGATCTCCGGGCCGGGCGCGGGCATTACCTCGTCGGCGCTGCACGTGGCCAGCCTCGCCGGTGCGATCTGCGTCGGGCTGGTATTCGTCCAGGCCGGCGCATCGAAATGGCGGCATCTCAGTCTGATGCCCGGCATCGTCGCCAATTACCGGCTGTTGCCCGAACCGCTGGTAGCGCCCGTAGCACGCGCGCTCCCGGCCTTGGAACTCGCGCTCGGGGTTGCGCTCCTCGCAGGAGGCCAGCGCTTCGCGGCGCTGCCGGCAATCCTGTTGCTGTGGGCCTTTGCAGCCGCGATGGCGATCAATCTCCGGCGCGGACGCGGCCATATTGACTGCGGGTGCGGCCAATCGCACCTCCGGCAAATGCTGAGCTGGCCGCTGGTGTGGCGCAATCTGGTCTTGTCGGCGATCGCCCTGCCCGCCCTGTTGCCTGCCACCGCGCCGAACGGGCTCGAACGTGCCACCGCCATCGCCGGCGGCGCAGGCCTCTTCCTGATCATCCTCCTGTTCAACGCCATCGGGGCGCTTGCTGCGTCTCCGCTCACGGCCAAGCGGAGTTAAGGTCCGATGCTCACGATTCTTCTCGCTTCGCAGATTATCTCCTGGATCATCATCCTTTCGCTCGGGGTCGCGCTGCTCGCCCTGGCCCGGCAGGTGGGCGTTCTCCACATGCGCGTCGCGCCTGCCGGGGCACTGACCACCGCTGGCGGACCTTCGGTCGGCAGCGGGGCTCCAGCCATCCCCGCCGTCTCGCTCGATGGCACGAAGGCAATGATCGGCGGCGCGTTGCCCGGCGTGCCGCTAAGGTTGCTGATGTTCGTTTCGGCGACCTGCCCGCTGTGCAAGGCCTTAATCCCGATGGCCAGGTCCTTCGCCCATGACGAACGCGTAACGCTGATCTTCGTTGGCGACGATGAACCCCAGGTGCAGCGCGACATGATCGCGCGTCATGGCCTTGGCGGCTATCAGTTCATCAATGGACCGGATGTCGGCCAGGCGTTCGCCGTGGGCAAGCTGCCCTATGCCGTGCTGCTCGACGAGAATGGGGTCATCCTGTCCAAGGGGCTGGTGAACAGCCGCGAGCATCTCGAAAGCCTGGTCGTCGCGCACGAAATGGGGGTCCGATCCGTGCAGGACTATATTCGCAACCTCACCGCCAAGGTGGCCTGACCGGCCTCGAACCAGGCGGCGCGCGCCTCACCGCATCACAGGGGACACGTTCATGAAGAAGTTCGATGCTGACGCCATCGGCGAGACGATGCTCCGCCGCTTTGCCGGGAGCACATCCCGCCGCGGTGTCCTCGCCAGGCTGGGGCTGGCGCTGGTCGCAGCACCCGTATTCCCGCTTCTGCCGGTAAGCCGCGCCGAGGCGGCCAAGCCCGATCGTTCGCCTGAAGCAAAGACCGCTTTCGCCCGTGCCGCGCAGACGACGGACGATACCAAGTGCAATTACTGGCGCTACTGCGCGATCGACGGATCGCTGTGCACCTGCTGCGGTGGCGGTGTGCACACCTGCCCGGCGGGCGCGGAGCCCTCGCCCGTTTCCTGGGTTGGCACCTGCATCAACCCGGACGACGGCAAGGCCTATCTCATCGCGTACCGCGATTGCTGCGGAAAGGCTTATTGCGCCAAGTGCGATTGCAACAATACCGACAGGGAAACGCAACTTTACGTGCCGCAACTCAACAATGACGTGATCTGGTGTTTCGGCACCAGCAGCATGGAATATCACTGCTCGACCGCGGTGCTGGTCGGCACGGCCTGAGCGGCGGCGGGGGACAACGGACGGGAGCGGCGGAACAGACATGAACGGTCGCGCCATACTGGCCCCGCCCCGCAGGCTTGCCGTGACTCTGGCGTTATTGGCCGTGGCCATCCTTGCCGCCTGGCGTGGCGAGCTCCGGGCCACGCCCACCCAGTCTGGAGCCGTTCGATTGATGGTGGATCCGGAGCTCGCGCGATCCGACTATCTCGAGCATTGCGCTGGATGCCACGGGGTCGACGGCAGCACCGCACCGGCCCAGCTTCCCGAACTGCGGGGGCGGGTCGGCTGGTTCATGTGCACGCCGCAATCGCGCGCCTATCTGTTGCGCCTTCCCAACGTGGCCCACAGCCGGATCAAGGACAATGACGAGCTCGCGGACATGATGAACTTCGTGGTGTTCGTGCTCGGCCAAGGCAGCGCACCATCCGGAACCAAGCCGTTCACAGGGGACGAGGTAGCACGCGAGCGACAGTTGGCGCTGGCCACGGCAGCCCTCACGGTGGAGCGCGCCCGCTATGCCAATGTCGCGATCCGCAAGTGCCACGCCCCCTCCTCGCTCCGGCTGCTCTATCCGGCGCAGGCGCGATAATTGGGTCAGGCGCCGACGGCACCGCCCAGCGGGTGCGCCGCTGTGTCAGGTCGCGAGATGAGCGGCATATTGCGCCGCGCCATATCCGGGGGCGTAGCGGGGTTCGATCAGCGCGAAGCCACCCATCTCCACCAGGTGTCGTTCCAACGCCCCGCGTATGATCCGCTCGCGGGTGAGCACCCCGCCGGACCAGGAAATCGGGGCTTGCTCTCCGGCTTCGAAACCAAGGGCGCCCCGCAGCGATTGCGCCATTTCTGCCAGTTCCTCGGCGGCTTGTTCCAGGATCGCCGCAACGGCAACGTGATTGCAACCCGAACGCCCCCATGAAGCCGCGTGAAGGCGTGGAGGCCCCGGATCGCGATCCAATAAGCCTAGCCCTCGTCGCTGAACATTTCGCCCCCCCCGACGCGCGCGACCCTGTCCTCCCGCTCGCCATAGGTCACCGCACCGAGGATGTCGTGGCGGTGCCTGCGACGGGCGGCCCGTCAAAATCGCAGCCGGACTCCGGTTTCGATCGAGCGCGGCGCACCGGGCGCATAGAAGGTCGAGGATATCAGCGGCCGTTCCCCGCTGACGACCGGCGCCGAAAAGGGGCGTGCGACGAAAGCCCCCCTTGCATCGAATCCCGTGCGCGAAAGTTGCGCCGCCGTCGCATACTGCGCGTCGAACAGGTTATCGATCTGCGCGTAGAGGGTGATCGAGCGCGACAGGCGCACCTCGGCACCGGCATTGACCACGGCATAGCCGCGGGTGAATCCCTCCCCGAGATAATATTGCCCGTCCGGCCTGTGTCGGTTGTTCTCGTTGCCCCGCGCAAGGGATTCCGACACGGCGATCATGTCCAGGCTCAGGGACAACTGCCGGATCGGATCCCAGTCGAGCGACGCCTTGAAGATGTTCCGCGGAATGAGCGGAATACGATCGCCCTTCGCAATCTCGATATTGCCCTCGAACCCGGGAGCCGGGCCATCGTTGGAGCTGTTGGCCGAACCGTTCACCACCTCCGGGCTGCGATAGGTCGCGTCGAGATAGGTGTAATGGCCGGTTAGGCGAACCGGGCCGATTGCGCCGCGCAGATCCAGATCGATGCCCTGGCGGCGCGTGCGGCCGAAATTCCGGAAATAGCCGAAGCCGGAAGCACTGCTAGCGACGAACAGGATATCGTCGCGGCTGTCGGTGCGAAAGGCCGACAGCCGCCAGGCGAAGCGACCGCGCGCACCGTGGACGCCCGCTTCGACGGTCGTCGCGACGACCTGGCGGAGCGGCGGATCGCCGGCGAGCGCGTTGGGCAGGCGACAGGGGCTCGCGGGATCCGAGCAACCCAGTTCGATCGCCGACGGCGCTCGGCTGGTCTGCGCCACCGCTGCGTCGACCGCGAAGGCCGTGGTCGGAGTCCATGAGAGCGCGATCGCCGGATTGAGACGCTCGAAGCGATGGTCGCCATCCAATGATCCGGTGCCGCCACCGGGCGTGATATGATCGCGATTGTGCACCGTCGTCCGGTCGAACCGCGCGGAGAGATCGAGGGTCAGCGTGCGCGCCAGATGCAGCGAATCCATGCCATAGAGCCCAAATCCGGTCGTATGGCCATCGAGATCGACCCGTGCATCGAAGGCATTCTCCGAATCCTGCGTGCCATCGGCAAAGGCGCCGGGGCCAGTGACGCCGACGATCCCGCGATCGGGCGTCAGATAGCCGAACTGCGAACTTTGGGTGAAGCTGGAGCGGCTGTCGACATAGCTGACCCCCAGCACGAGCTGGTTGCCCAGGCCGGCGATCGGAGCCGCAAGGGTGACCTCCCCGGTCGCGCCCCATTCATCCTGACGGGTCCGCGAGCGGTTGATCAACCCATTGCACTTCTCGTTCGGCTCGCTGTTGAGCAGCGCGTTGGCGATGCAGCGATATCGCGGGAACGGCGTATTCGCCTGGGTCTCGCCAGCGACAGGGAAACCGGTGAAGCCTGCCGCGGTCAGCGCGGCGCGTTCCGCCGCACTGGGCTGGTACGGATTCTCGCCCAACGCATCGTCGTTGATGTCGCCGTTGAAGGTATGGCTCGTGATCCGCCGCCAGAAGGCATTGCCGGAGAAGGACAGCCGTTCCGAAAAGGCGTGGCGCCCGGTCAGGTTGATCAGGCCCGCGCGGTTCCGCGTGTTGTCCGGTCGAGTATAGACGCTCGCCCGATCCGCTGCGAGCAGCCGCTGTTCCTGCAGGCCGTTGCCGTTGAGATCGCTATCGGCGTAGCTCGCAGACAGCGCAATCGCGCTCGTCGCGTTCGACCAGCCGATCTTGCCGAACCCCTGTCCTGCCGCTGACGGGGAATCATCCCGCCAGCCGTGTTCGCGGAAATAGTCGCCGCTCAGGAACCAGTCGAAGCCGCCCTCCAGGGCACCGCCCGCATGCGCCGCAAGGGTGCGCCGGCGGAAGGAACCCAGGCTCGCGTCGAGCGCGAGGCCAGGATCGGATTTGCCGTCCCGCGTACGGATCGAGAGCGCACCCCCGAGCGAGTTCCGCCCGAACAGCGGATTGGATCCCGGCACGAGGCTGACCGAATTGATCGCCGATTTCGGAATCAGGTCCCAGCTGACCACGTCGCCGAACGGCTGGTTGAGGCGGACCCCGTCCAAATAGACGGAGAGGCCCTGCGGTGTCCCAAGCAGCGGAGAGGCCGTGAAACCGCGATAATTGATGTCCGGCTGCAGCGGATTATTCTGGATGTCGTTGACGAAGACACCACCCGTCAGGCGCTTGAGATAATCGGGGAGCGAGCCATGGGACGCCTCGATCTGCGCATCGGTCGCCGTCCGGAATGAACGCGCCACTGCACCATCCCCCTCGCCCAGCGGTGTCGGCGCGGTAACGATGATATCGGGCCCCCGTTCCTCGGCAATCGCCATCGTGCCGGTCGCCAAGGCAGCGACACCGGCGAGGAGACAGCATCGGTTCACCCTGCCTCTCCCAGGCGCGTCGCTGGCATCCCCGCGGCGAGTTTGCGCGATCGAACGTACGGCGTCATCTTACGACGCTTCGATTTTCGGACCGCCCGCGGATCAACCCCGCCATTCCGCACAACGCAGCGCCACCGGGGCGATATCGGTAAAGGCGGCGACGTCCCCGAATATCGTAGCCGCTTCCGGCGAGGCAAGCGCCCGGTCGAGCGCCGTGCCGTCGGTGAACTCCAGAAGCGCGACGGCAAGATAAGCCGGCGACTCCTGATCGGGCAGCAGCGCGCGGGCGCTGATCAGGCCATGCTGCATCCATTTCTCCCGGACCAGGGGGATGTGCCGGGCAAGATAATAGCGCGTGTCGAAGCGGGCGCCTTCTCGCGTGGGGTAGGTAACGATCAGCGTGGTCATGTCATTTCGCCCCGGCGAGCAACGCGTTCATGCGCTTGGCCGCCAGGGGAGCGAGCTTTGCCGCACGGGCAGCGGCGAGGTTCGGCGATGGCCCATTGCCGACCTGGATCAGGGCGATCATGCCCATCGAATAATGCGGGAGGCACTTGATGCCGTAGAGCCCCGGCTTGGTCACCTTCAGGTCGAATTCCTTGCCCATCGCCCCCTTGCTGGGAGCGACTCCGTCGGGAAGCATGGCAGCTATGGTCTCGGCATTGTGGATCGGGCTGGTCGGGAGGAACTTGACCGTATCGCCCGGCATCGCCTTCACAAAGGCGGGCTCGAATACCATGGCGCCACCCGCGCCCTGATCCTTCATGTGGATGATGATGTCCTTGGCGGAGGCGGGGGCGGACAGTGCGGCAGCCGCGGCAAGAGCGGTCATTGCCAGAGCGGTCTTCATCATATCTCTCTCCCGGGGCCCGGTCTGGTCGGGCTTGGTTGTGCTCTCGGAGGATGTCCGACAT
>Ga0255338_1003395_pt1 | contig 19302 bp, 17 predicted proteins | sample MeOH1_35cm_T4_19_FD_203715 | JGI IMG/M metagenome (GOLD analysis project Ga0255338, IMG submission 203715) | Sandy soil microbial communities from University of British Columbia, Vancouver, Canada - MeOH1_35cm_T4_195 | ecosystem: Engineered > Artificial ecosystem > Sand microcosm > Unclassified ...
GCTCGAAGGCGTCACCCAGATCCCCGTGAACGAGAAGAAGGGCCTCACCTTCGCCCTGGGCCTGCGGTCCATCCTCCGCCACGATCCCGACAAGATCCTCGTGGGCGAGATCCGCGACCCCGAGACCGCCCAGATCGCCATCCAGTCCGCCCTCACGGGCCACCTGGTCTTCACCACCGTCCACGCCAACAACGTGCTGGACGTGATCGGCCGCTTCCAGCACATGGGCGTCGAGGTCTACAACTTCGTGTCGTCCCTGAACTGCATCCTGGCCCAGCGCCTCATCCGCGTGCTGTGCCCCAAGTGCAAGCGCCCCGCCCCGGCCCCCAGTCCGCAGGAGCTGGAGGAGAACGGCGTGGACGAGGCCTGGCTGCGCGGCGCCACCCTCTTCGATCGCGTGGGTTGCGTGGACTGCCACGGCACGGGCTTCCGTGGCCGGCAGGCCATCATCGAGTTCATGGGCCTCAACGACGAGATCCGCGAGCTGCTCATCCAGCGCGCCCCGACCCGCGAGGTGAAGGCCGCCGCCCGGCGCGGGGGCATGCAGTTCCTCCGGGAGAGCGCCATCGAGAAGGTGCGGCTGGGCATCACCACCTTCGCCGAGATCAACAAGGTGACCTTCCGCGACGGAGCCTGATCAGTCGAGGCTGGGCCGCTCGGTCCGGCCGAAGGTCAGCAGATCCGCCGATGTCTCGAGGCCCTCCGCCAGGTCCAGCAGCACCCGACACAGGCATTCCCCCGCCTCCCCCGTGGCCAGAGTTCGCAGCGCTCTGGCTGTCCGCATGGGATCCTCGACCAGATGCTGCAAGGCCTCGAAGGCACCTGCCTTCGCGGCGCCGGTATCCGGAAGCTCATGCAGCTGCTCGATGGCATGGCCCAGGTTGAGCACCGCCAGGATCCCCTTGGGCCAGCGCTCGCCCAGATCCTTCGCGCGGCCCAGATGCAGGGAGAGGCGCAGGATCTGGCGCGACCCGCGCGCCCGCCAGTCCTCGTGGGCAGCTCCCGACTCGGGCTCGATCATCCGGAGCAGATCCCGCCGGATCACCTCGGCGGTCTCTTCCGCCTGCTTCACAGAGCTGCGCGGCATCAGGATGTGGTTGCCCGCCACCAGGCAGGCGGCGGCGGCCAGTGCGGCCGAGCCCCCGATCACCTCCATCGTGCCGGGGATGGCCGTGACACCGGCCTGGCTGGCCAGCAGGAAACACATGTTGAAGTCCACGCCAGCCAAGGCCGTGCGGGGGTGGGCCCTGAGGAAGCCCCCCACCAGCAGAATGGGCGCCACCGTCCACAGCAGGCCCGGGGGCGAGGGGAAGGCGGGTTGCACCCCAAGGCGGTAGAGGGCGGCCACGAAGGCCCCGACCACCACCCCGGCCAGCAGCTTGGGGGCGATGTGCTGGGGCAGCGCCATGGAGCCCAGCACCAGCGAAAAGATGCAGACACCCACGGCGGCCTGGACCGCCAGGGGCGAACCTGACCAGTGGGCCAGGGCCGCGGCCAGGAAGGTCGCGACTCCGGCGGCCAAGGCGGTGCGCCCGGCCTGGGGCCATTCCCGGTGCGGTGCGAGGACGGCCAGCTCCCGCCGCAGGGGGAGGGCCGTGGATCCGTCCAGGGGTCGGCCCAGGGCCGCGTTGGCCTCCAGGAGGCGGACCAGGGCACCGGCGAGGCGCTCGGAGCCGAGCATCTCGGCCATCCGGGGGACCTCGCCCAGGGGCAGGCTGCCCTCCGAGCGGAGACCTTCCGCCACGGGATCCAACCCTCGGGCCAACTCATCGGTCCCGGTCGCCCGCAGATGCTCACCCGGCCGGAGCGCCACCGCGGCACTCATGGTCCCGAGCATGCCCACCATGAGCGAGTCGACATCATGCAGGCGGCGGTAGCCTTCGAAGGAACCCGCCAGGATCAGGCGCGCGGAGGCTTCCACTTCGCTGATCTCCGCGAGGATCCTGCGCTTCTCAACGCCCATCGCGGAGGCCCCGCAGCGCAGGACTCCAGCCGCGTAGGCCACGGCGTCCGCCGACAGCAGCCGGATGCGCAGGAAGAAAGCCTGGCGGGGCGATTCGGGGGTCGCCAGCCCCGTGATCACGGTGGCCACCAGCACGCCGATGAGGGTGCACTCCACTCGCGCCGTGGCCAATTCCAGAGAGGCCCCCGGCGCCAGCACGGCCGGGATGACGACGATCGCCGCGGTGATCCCCGCCAGCAGGGCCCCGTAGCCATGCACACCCCGCAGGACGTGGGTCAGCCCGCCATTGACGGCCACCCACAGGCCCAGCAGGGCGAATTGCACATACGGATCCACCGGGATATGGAGGATCGCGAAGCCGACCGCCGCGCCCAGCAGGGTCCCCAGCACGCGGAAGAGGGCCCGCTCGACCAGCACGCCCCGCGAAGCCTGGGCCACCACCCACACCGGCATGGCCGCCCAGTAGGCGTTCTGCACGTGCACCAGCGTGGCGATGGCGAAAGCCACCCAGGCCGACAGGGCCAGCACCAGCGCCCGCGTGACCACGGGGCGGTCGATGCGCAGGGCCTTCATACCGCGCCCTTGACCAGTTCCCGTTCCAGGCTCTGCAGCCGCTTGAGCCGCGCGAAGAGGCCCGGCTGGGCGGCCAGCGCCTCCGGAGTGCCGAGCTGGACAACCCGCCCTTCCTCCACCACCAGCACCTGGGCGCAGGTCTCGGCCACGAAGACCCGGTGCGTGGCCAGCACCAGGGTGGACTTGCCGAGGAAGGTCCGCAGGTTTTCGAGGATGCGGCTTTCGGTTTCGGCGTCCACGGCCGAGAGCGCGTCATCCAGCAGCAGCAGGCGGGGCCGGCGCAGCAGGGCGCGGGCCAGGGCCGTGCGCTGGCGCTCCCCGCCGCTGAGCACCACGCCCCGCTCGCCCACCACCGTGTCCAGGCCGTCGGGCAGGCGACGGATCAACTCGTCCATGGCCACCACCCGGGCGATCTCCCAGATCTCCGCCTCGGTGGCGTCGGGACGACCCATGGCCAGGTTCATGCGGAGCGTGTCCGAGAACAGGAAGGCCTCCTGGGGCACCCAGCCCAGCCCCGCCCAGTGGCGGCGCAGGGTGGTGTCGGAAAGAGGTTCCCCGTCCACGAGCATGCGCCCCGCCTGAGGCGCGCGCAGGCCCGCCAGCACCTGCAGCAGCAGCGTCTTGCCCGAACCGATGCCGCCCACCACCGCCAGGCTGTCGCCGGGCGCCAGGGCGAGATCCAGGGGGCCCAGGCCGCGTCCGGTCTCGAAGCGGTGGGTCACCCCCTCGAGGGCCAGGGCCGCAGGAACCTCCGGCAACGTGATGACCTCCGCGGGAGGCAGGGGAGCCTCCGGGCTGTGGAGCAGCTGATCCAGCCGTTCCTGGCCCGCCTTGGCCCGCTGGAACAGGTTCGCGGACCAGCCCAGGCTCATCATGGGCCAGGCCAGGGCCACCAGAAAGCCCGTGAAGGCCGTGAGGTCACCCAGGTTGAGGACGCCCCGCACCACCAGGCTGCCGCCGTAGGTCACCAGCACCAGGGCGGACACGCCGCTGATGAGGGCGGACAGGGGCGCGTAGGCGCTGAAGATCACCGACTGCTTCATGCTGAGCGAGGCGTGGCGCCGGCTGAGGGCGTCGAACTGCGCCACCCGGGCTGCCTCCAGCCCAAAGGCCTGCACCACCCGCTCGCCGCTGATGGTCTCGTGGCTGTAGGTCGAAAGGGCCGAGAAGGCCAGCTGCAGCTTCTGCTGCACCATGTGGCTCCACTTCCCGATGATGTAGAAGCCCAGCGCCAGGAAGGAGAAGGGCAGCATGACCGCCAGGGTGAGCCGCCAGCTGGTGCTGAACATCAGGCCCAAGGTCACCGGCAGGATGGACAGCACCTGGAGGAAGCTCATGAGGCCCGGCCCCGTGGCCATGCGGACCGTGCCCACGTCGTCGCCCACCCGTGACATGAGGTCGCCCACCCGCTGCCGCTCGTAGAACGCGAACGGGCGGGCCAGCAGGAAGCTGTAAAGGGATTCGCGCTGCTCCCGCTCCACATCGCGGCTGAGGCCGATGAGCGTGTTGCGCATGAGGTAGCGGCCGATGCCCGCCACCGCCGTGAAGGCCAGCATCCAGGCCAGGAAGACCCGCGAACCATGCCAGTCGTGGCGCTCCAGGGCATGCACCGCCCGGCCGGACCAGTAGGGCACCACCGAGGCCGCCACGCTGCACCAGACCGTGGCCGCCAGGCCCCAGTAGAGGGTGCGCCGGTGGCGGTCCATGAGGGGCCACCACCAGAACAGCTTGGACTCCGAAAGATCGGCCACAGCGCCTCCACCATTCAGAGTAGCAACACCGATCCCTGGTCGCAGGCGGGCCCGGCAAAAACGCAGACAGGATGAACAGGATTGAAGGATGGACTGGCATTGACGAGCCACCCCTTGGCAGGCCCCGCGGCCCCGGGCATGCTGGAGGAAACTTCCTCGAGCCTCCAGCCATGCGGAATCGCTTCGCCGCCCTGACCTTGGTCTTTCTCTCGGCCCTGGCCCCGGCCTGGGCCCAGATGGTGGAGGAATCCCTGCCCCGGGATCCGGGCCCCCTCGACTTCATCCGTGGCGACAGCTACGAGCAATGGATCCTCCAGTCCCTGGCGGGGGACGCCCTGGTGGGCCTTGGGCCCGGCGGCCAGGCCGTGCCACGGCTGGCCACGTCGTGGCGGACCCAGAGGGATGGCGCCATCACCTTCAGCCTGCGTAACGACGCCCGGTTCACGGACGGCAGCCCGGTCACCCCCGAGGATGTCCTCTGGACCTTCGAGGAGATCCGCCGTGATCCCAAGGCCAGCCCCACCAAGCGGGCCATCCTGGAGGGCGCCGTGGCGCGCCTGCAGGATGGGCAGGTGTGGCTCCGCTCGCCCAAGCCCCCGGGCCGCCTGCTGCTGGAACTGGCGCGGGTGCCCGTGACCCAGAAGGGCCACCCGGAGCGGGGTTCCGGCCCCTTCCTCTACCAGAAGGAACCGGCCTCCTGGACCTTCCTGCGCCGCGAGCACTTCCTGAAGCCCCGCATCGACGGCATCCGGTTCCGCCTGCTGCCCGACCCGGCCACGGTGCTGCAGGCCCTCCAGAAGGGCTGGCTCACCGTGGGCGCCCCGCCGCCCCGTCCCCTGGCGCCCCCCGCCACCCACCGCGTGGTGGTCCAGCCCATGAACGCGCAACTGGTGGTCTGGAGCCACGCCGGAGCGGGGCCCCTCCAACTGCTGGAGCGCTGGCGCCAGGATGCCTTCCCGCCCGGCCTCCTGGGCCAGAATGCCAAGCCCAGCCGCGGCCTGTGGCCCGAAAGCCTGGGCTTCGAGCCCCAGGCCATCGAGAACGAAGCCGGCCCGCCCAAGCCTCCCGCACCCCTGAAGCTGCTTTACGCCTCTGGCGAGTCGTTGACCGAGAACCTTTTGTTGGCGCTGCGGGAGCGGGCCCGGAAGGACGGCTTCGACCTCCAGCTGATCCCCCTGGAGCAGGCCATCCTCGTGGACCGGCTCCGCCGGGGCGACTTCGACCTGGCCTGTTCGGTGGTGGTGTTCGAGCCGCACCCATGGGCGGTGCTGGAATACCTGGAACCGAAGGGCCCCATGAATGTCACCGGTTGGCGCGATCCCCAGTTCGCGGCGCTGGCGGCGGGGCTCCGGCTCCCGGGGGAGGCCGGGTGGCGCGACCTCCAGACCCTCTGGGCCGGACACCCCGCGGCCCTGCCCATCCTCGACTTCCAGAGCGTGGTCTGGGTGGACAAGCGCCTCCATGTGGAACCCGGGATCCTGGGCCTCTACCTGGGCACACCGGGGGCTGCGGGCTGGCGCTGGAACCGTTGATGCGTCTCAGGGCGTGGGGTACCGTCGCCCAGGGTGCGGCCGTCTGGGCCCTGGCGCTGGCCCTGGCCTGGAGCCTTCCGGGGGCCCTGTGGCGGCCGGTCCCGCCCCCGCCCTTCCCCGTCCACGCGCTGCTCCCCGCGGTCCTCGCCTTGGGCGCCCTGGCCCTTGCGGCCCCGCTGCTGGCTTGGCTCGGGGGACCAGACCTGGCGACCCGGCGGCCCCTGGCCCTGCTGGAAGCACCACCCGACTTGCTCTGGGCCGGTGTCCTGCTCGCCTGCTGGCCTGCGGCCTGGGGCCCGCCAGGCCAGGGCGGCTGGCTCGTAGCCTTCCTCGCCGCCGCGCTGCCGGGGGAGGTCCGCTGGCTGTCAGCGGCCCTTCCCGGGGAGGTACCCTTCCCCGCCGCCTGGGGTTCCGAGGTGGTGCGTCGGGCGCGGCGGCTGGCCCTGGCCCGTCTCGTCAGCCGCTGGCTGGCCGCCCGCCTGCCGATCTGGCTCACGGCCTCCCTGGTGCTGGAACGGATGCTGGGCGTGCCGGGCCTCGGGATGGATTGGATGGAGCGCGTGGCGGGGCGGGACCGGGCCGGCCTCGCGGCCTGGGTGGCGGCCCTGGCCCTGCTCTGGCTGCTGTCGCGGTCGCTGGAAGTGGAGGCCGTTGCGTGAAGTGGCGCCTCGTCTTCCTGCTGGCCCTGGTCCTGCCGGACCTGCCCCTGGATCCCTTCCACGGTGGTCTGGCGGCCTCGCTCTGGCATCCCCTGGGGGTGGATGACCTCGGTCGGGACGCCCTGCTGCGGCTGCTGTTGGCGGGTGCCCGCAGCGTGGGGTTCGCCAGCGCCTGTGCCCTGCTGGCGCTGGGCTTGGCGCTGCTCCTGGCCTGGCGGGGGCGGCGCTGGCGCGGCGCCCTGTCCGCCCTCCGGAGCCTGCCGCCGGTACTCTTCCTGCTCCCTCTGGCCGCGGCGCTCGGGGGGATTGGCATCGCGGCCCTCCTGCTGTTGCTGGGTCTGCTGCTGGCCCCCCACCTGGAGCCGCCTCTGCGCGTCAAGCTCGATACCATCCGCCGGTCGCCGGCCTGGGCCGCGGAGCGCACCCTGGGCGCCACCCCGGCCTCGACCCTCCGCCGCTGGGGCCCCTGGGCCCTGGATCAGGCCGCAGTCCTCTTCCCCAGCGCCTGGCTCGGCGCCCTCTGGGGCGAGGCCACCCTGTCCACCCTGGGCCTGGGTCCTGGCCCCAGCCACGACAGCCTGGGCCGCCTGCTCCTCGAACAGCTCCCCCGCCTGGCCACCGATCCGAGCCCCCTCGGCTGGGGCGCCCTGGTCGTGGTGCTCGGCCTCGCCTGGAGCGCGTCCAAGCCACCTGCTGAAAAGAGAACTGCCCTTAGCCGGGGATGAACGGTGATGGACGGTGATAAAGCAGATGTCGGCTGAACGCCGCATGGGCCCGCCGAAGGCGGCCTCCGGCTTGGCCGGAGGTCCAATGGGGGTGCGAGGACCGCGCTCCCATTGGAGTCCGTGCTTGGGTGTGAACGACCCCATCACCGTTCATCACCGGCTAAATCTATCTTTGAATCCTGTTAATCAATCCTTTAATCCTGTCAATCCTGTCCCTGCTTTTCCAATGGCTTCAAAGCGTCGCCTGCGCCGGATCTCCTATCCAGGAACGCGGGTCCAGATTAGGCTACGGCCCATGACCTCGCTGATCGGACATCCCCTCCCCGCCTTTTCCCTCCAGGACGACCAGGGCGCCACCGTCACGGCCGCAGACCTCAAGGGCCACTGGACCGTGCTCTACGCCTACCCCAAGGACAGCACCCCCGGCTGCACCACCGAGGCTTGCGACTTCCGCGACAACCTGGCCCGGGTGCAGTCCCTCGGCGCCCAGGTGTTCGGGATCAGCCGCGACAGCCTGAAGAGCCATCAGAACTTCATCACCAAGCAGAGCCTGCCCTTCCGCCTGCTCTCCGACCCCGACTGCGCCCTCCTCAAGCCCCTCGGTGCCTTCGGCAAGAAGCTGATGTACGGCAAAGAAGTCGAAGGCATCCTCCGCAGCACCTTCCTCATCGACCCCAAGGGCGTCATCCGCCACGTCTGGCCCAAGGTGAGCGTGAAGGGGCATGTGCAGGATGTGCTGGACACCCTCACGAAGCTGAAGGGCTGACATGAACTGGACCTACCTCGGGATCGCGGCCCTCCTGCCGCTGACCATCGCCTTGGCCGTGACCCTGCTGGCCGGGGCCGTCCAGGCCCTCCGCTCCAACCGGGAGGGCGGCAGCAGTGCCGTCGCGTTCCGTCGCCTGCTCCGCACCCTGGCCCTCGTCTTCCCCCTCGCCTTCCTGGCCGCCACCCTCTGGGATGGCCGGAGCACGTGGCGCGGCTTGATCGGTGTGGCCCTGCGGCACCCAGCTGATCAGCGGGCCATGGGCCTGCTGCGATCACGGGGCGCGCGCTTCCTCGCGGCGAACCCCGCCAAGGCCGCGTACTGGTTCCAGAAGGCGGCCGATGGGGGCGACTCCGAGGCCCAGCTCTTCCTGGCCCGGGCCCTGCTGAGTGGCCAGGGGCTTCCCCGCGATCCTGAAGGGGCACTTCACTGGGCCCAGATCGCGGCGGACCAAGGCCATCCGGACGCCATGGTCTTCGCCGGGGACCTGCTGCGTCCCTCGAACCCTGGGGCTGCCACCGCCCGGTACCACCAAGCGCTGTCTGCCTTCCAGGCCCGGATCCAGAATGGGGACGCCAATGCCTGCGTAGCCTACGGCTTGCTGTTGATTGCCGGCAGGGGGATCGAAAAGGATCCCGTGGAGGGCCTGGCCCACATGTACCTCGCCCGCCGCCTGGGCCTCGATCCCTTCAAGGTCCTCATCATCCAGCTGAGCGAAGCTCCCCTATCCAAACCCCAGCGCGCCGAGGCCGCCCAACGCGCCGAAGCCCTCCAGAAGACCTTGTCCCCGAAGGGGAAAAGCTGAGACAGGATTAACAGGATTGAAAGGTTGGATTAACAGGATCTAAAAACAGTGATCTTATAGTTCTTAATCCTGTTAATCAAGCACTTAATCCTGTTAATCCTGTCCCGCTTTTCGGGTCGGGAAAGCTCACCCCGCCATGATGCTGAACCCGCCGTCCACGTAGAGCACCTGGCCGGTGATGCCGCGGCCCATGTCGCTGACGAGGAACACGCCGGCATCCCCCACTTCCAGCTGGTCGGTGTCCCGCTGGAGGGGCGTGTGGGAACGGTGCTGTTTGAGCTTCGAACCAATGCCCGGAATGGCCGAGGAGGCCAGGGTCTTGATGGGGCCCGCGGAGATGGCGTTCACGCGGATGCCCTGGGGACCCAGGTCGGCGGCCAAGTAGCGGACGCAGGATTCCAGGGCGGCCTTGGCCACCCCCATCACGTTGTAGCCGGGCACCACCCGCTCACCTCCGAGGTAGCTGAGGGTCACGATGGAGCCGCCTTCGGCCATGAGGGGCTGGGCCGCGTTGCAGACGGCTGCCAGCGAGTAGGCGCTGATGTCGTGGGCCACACGGAAATCCTCGCGGCTGGTCTCCACGAAGCGGCCCTCCAGGGCCTGCCGGGGCGCATAGGCCACCGCGTGAACGAGGAAGTCAAGCTTGCCCCACTTCTTGCGGATCTCGTCGAAGGCCATGACGATCTGGCTGTCGCTGCCCACGTCCATGGGCAGGAGCAGAGGACTCTTCAGCTCCGCCGCCAGCTCGCGGACATTCTCGCCCAGGCGCTCGTTCTGGTAGGTCAGGCAGAGCTGGGCGCCGGCCTCGGCCACCTTCTGGGTGATGCCCCAGGCGATGGACCGCTTGTTCGCCACGCCGATGATCAGCCCCCGCTTCCCCTCCAACAGTCCGCCCTTGGCGCTCATGCGATCTCCTCCAGAGTCGTGTGCAAACAACCACTTAGCATAGCGCAGAACCGCGCCCCCGCGCTATACCCGGGGTCAGGACGAAGCCAGCAGCTGCCAGGGATGACCGGGCTCCTAAGCCTAAAGATGTTCAGCCACTGATTCCAGTGATGAACGGGGATTGGGCCCAGGATGCTTCCCACATGGGCCGGCCGCAGGCCGCTTCCGGCTCTGCCGGAAGTCATGGGGGGCGCCCATGCTGCAATGGGATGGAGAATCACTGGCTTGATCACTGGAATCACCGAAATCGGTGGCAAAAATTCTGTTCCATAACCATTGCCGATCTCTGATGTCTTCCGATCCTTGACGAAGTGATACAAAAGGATCACTCTCCCATCATGGAGGGGCCGATGATGAAGCTGGTACCGGTCACCGAAGTCAAGCGTCGCGCCACCGAGGTCATCGCGAGTCTCAGGAAGTCCCGTTCAGCTGTGATGGTGACTGAGCATGGCCGCGAAGCCGCCGTCATGGTGGATGTGGACACCTGGAACAGCCTCCAGCGGCGCCTGGAAATCCTGGACCTGGTGGCCAAGGGCGTCGCGGACCTCCGGTCCGGCCGGGTGACCTCCCAGGAGGACGCCAAGCTCCGCCTGGCTCGGTTTGCCAAGTGAAGGTCCAGTGGGCCGATCGGGCCCTCCAGGATCTGGAGGATGTCCTCGACTACATCCACTGGGACAACCCCGGCGTGGCCAGGCGTATCCATCGCAGGGTGTTCGAGAAGGCGGACAAGCTCAGGGATTTTCCAGACCTGGGGCCCATCTCGACAGAGGCCGGCGAACCTTTCAGGGAGATCCTCGTGAAGCCCCTGCGGATCCTCTACCTGCATGAGGATGGGACCGTGACCATTGTCGCGGTCTTCCGGGAGGAAGCCGATCTGCGGGCCATTCGCGGAGCGGATTGAGGCCACCAGGCCCAAAGGCATCATCAGCCGCTGATTTCAGTGATTACGGTGATTGGACCCCGGAGGCTCCCCGCACGGGCCAGTCACGGGCGGCGGGGGTTCTGGATTCCCAGCGAAAAACTTTTCAGCCGCTGATTTCAGTGATTACGGTGATTGGGCCCCGGATGCTTCCCGCATGGGCCGGCCGCAGGCCGCTTCAGGCTTCGCCGGAAGTCATGGGGAGTGCCACCGTCGCGCCCTTTTTGGGGGGCGCGGCGATGGCACTCCCCATGGAGCCCATGCTGCAATGGGATAGGGGCCGCTTTTCATCACTGAAATCACCGAAATCGGTGGCGAAAATTCTTTTTTCAGAACCCCGTCAGCAGCAGATCCATCGCCTCAAGGATCTCGCCCCTCGCCGACAGCAGGTCGCCCGCCATGGCCCCCAACTCCTGCCGCGGGATGCCCGCCAACTCCGGGACCATGGCCACCAGCGACTGGTCCTGGAAGACCACCACCGGCGTCAGCCGGGACATGGCGTGGACATCGGCGGCATCCGTCCGGTACAAGGGCACCATCACCCGCGTGCCGAGCATGGAGAACACCTCCGACTGCACATCCAGCAGGAAGGGAATGGCCGCGTTCGTCTTCGGATTCGGGTTCCGGAACACGGAATACGCCGCCATCAGAAAGTCCGGACGCCGTCGCTGAACACACCCTGGGCTTCGATCCGCCGGTTGTAGGCCTCGACCGCCGCCCGGTTCTCCTCCGCCCAGCGTTCCGCCAGCCGGACGCTCACAGCGTACGCGAGCGCCTCCTCAGCCACGCCCGAGAGGTTGAGCCCCAGTTCCCGGGCCTGCCGCAGCAGATCACTGTTGAGGCTGAGATTGACGGGCCTCTTGGGAGCCTCCGTCAGATAGGTTGGCCGCATGGCACCTCTCACACATCCTGCACATTCAACATGCGCATAAATCATGCACCCATCAACCAGCTTCTGCCAATATCCCAAACCCTTTCTTGCTAATTACAGATTTAGCCAGGATGAAGGGGATGGATGGGATGGCTTGCATCCTGAAAGCCCCTTCATCCCCTGCATCCTGGCTTTCTTTGCTTTCAATCCTGTTCATCCTGCCTTCAATCCTGTTAATCCTGTCTTCGCTTTTGTTGGAGAGATGCTCGTGCTCCCCTTGGCCCCCATCGCCCTCATCCTCCTGGCCCAACCGCAGGCTCCTCCCTTCCGCGCCGACCTCGACGCCGGGCACTACCTCAAGGTGCTGGCCGAGGCCGAAGCCCGGCTGCGCCAGAATCCGAACGATGCCGCCGCCTGGGCGGCCAAGTCCCAGGCCCTGTCCAGCCTCCAGCGGTTTACCGAGGCCCGCGCCGCCGCCGACCGGGCAATGGCCCTGAAGCCCGGCCTGGCGGATGCCCTCCTGGCCCGCGGCCTGGCCCGCGCTGGCGAAGCCATCCGCCAGCGCGACCTCGGCAGCCTCCGCGGGGCCCTGAGCGCCCTGGACGACCTCCGCGCCGCCACCGCGGCCGATCCCACCCTCGCCCCCGCCTGGATGAGCCTGGGCCTGGCCTACGAGATGCTGCCGGGCCTGCTGGGCGGCTCCACCAGGAAGGCCCTCCAGTGCGCCGACCAGCTGCGCCGCGTGGCCCCCGCCCGGGGCGACCTCCTCCAGGCCCTCATCCTCGTGGAAGAGGACAAGTGGCGCGAGGCCGAGGCCTCCTTCGGCCGGGCCCTGGCCCAGGCCCCGCAAGATCCCGAAGTGGTGGGCCAGTGGCTGGACGCCCTGGACCGCCGCCCCGCCAAGAAGGCCCTGGGCGAGGCCGGGAAGAACGCCCGCCTGCTGGCCGAAGCCCCGCGCCTGCTGCCCGGCGTGCGCACCCGCGCCCGCGGCGTGGCGGCCGTGAGCGAAGCCTACCTGCATGGCGGGCGGCCCGACCTCGCCTGGCAGGTCCTCCAGGACCACCTCACCCAGGTGGACGCCCCCAGCCTGCTGCGCCTGCAACTCGGCAAGGTGGCCGCCGTCAGCGGCCTCCACCGCCCCGAAGGCCTCGCCGCCCTCGACCAGGTGCTCCGCGAACCGCTCGAAGGCGGCTCCTCCGGCACCCCTGGCGCCTGGTGGCGCAAAGGCCAGATCCTCCAAGCTCTCGGACGCAAAGCCGAAGCCCGCAAAGCCGCCCAGGAAGCCCTGAAACTCGACCCGAAGCACCGGGGGGCCAGGGAACTGCTGGAAAAGCTGGGACAGGATTGACAGGATTAAAAGCTGGATTAACAAGATTAAAGCCAACTGTTTTTTATCTTTAAACCTGTTAATCCTAAAAAATCCTGTTAATCCTGTCCCAGCATTGTTTTTGGAATAAATCGCATCGAGCGTCCTTTGGCCGGTCCCCTCGGGAGATTTGAATGGCTTCGACAAACACCGCCCTCCGCTTCGGACCGCCCGCGCTGCTGGGGGCATTCGCGTTGTTCTTCCTGCAGCCCTTGATGGGAAAGGCCCTGACGCCGCGCTTGGGGGGCGGGGCCGGGGTGTGGGTTACCTGTATGGTCTTCTTCCAGACGGTGCTGCTGCTGGGCTACCTCACGGCCCATGCCATCGCCCTCCTGCCCCGCAGGCGGCAGCTCCCGGCCTGGGGCGCCCTGGCCCTGGCCACCTGGGCCCTGATCTTCTGGGGATGGGCACTGTCCGGGCATCCGTTCCTGCCCGCCCCGGCCTGGACCGCCGCCGCTGCCCAGGCTCCGATCCTGACCTTGCTAGGCGTGCTGGTGCGTACCGTCGGGGCCCCCTTCCTGCTCCTGGCGACCCTGAGCCCGCTTCTGCAAGCCTGGCTGGCCGGGGAGGCCCCATCCGGGTCCCCCTTCCGTTACTACGCCCTGTCCAACCTCGGCTCTTTTCTGGGGCTCCTGGCCTACCCCTTTCTGGCCGAGCCCCTGCTGTCCACGCCGGGGCAGGCGCGGATGCTGGTCTTGCTCCTCGGTCTGGTTACCCTGCTGGCGCTCGGGGCTGGGGCGTCCTTGCCACAGGAATCGGGCTTGCCCGAGGTGGCCCAAGATTCCTCGCCTGACGATCCAGAGATCGATCAACCCAGGGATCCCCTGGCGACCTGGCTCCTGGCCTCGGCTGCGGGCTCGTTCCTTCTGGTGGCGGCCTCCAATGCCATGAGCTCCGCCCTCAGCATCCCGATGGTCTGGATCGCGCCCCTAGGGGCCTACCTGCTCACCTTCGTGCTCGTCTTCGACGCCCGGTGGGACTTCGGGCGCCCCTGGCGGCTGGGCGGGCTCGTGCTGGTCTTCTCGGGCTGCCTGCTCTACGGTGTCCTCCGCAAGGGTGGCTTCGACCGCTCCCCCGTGGGGGCCATCCTCTGCTTCACGGGCGCGGTGACCAGCGGCTGCCTGATCTGCCACGGACTGCTGCATGGCCTGCGCCCCGCCCCCCAGCGCCTGACCCGGTTCTACCTGCTGATGGGCCTGGGTGGGGCTCTTGGCGGCTGGGGCGGGGCCCTGGTCGCCCCCCAGCTGTTCACCCGCCTCTACGAGCTGCCCATCGCGGCGGCCCTGGTCACCCTGTGCTCCCTCCTCTGGATTCGCCAATTCCCTTCTGGGCACACACGCTGGGCCCTGGCCCCCAGCGCACTGCTGCTGCTGGCGTCGGCCACCACGCTGTGGGTCATCGCCCGGGAGCCCGGCTTCCACTTCAGGGATTTCTTCGGCACCGTGACTGTCCGTTTCGAAGGGCAGGTCAAGTGGCTGCAACATGGCAGCACGCTCCATGGGTTCCAGATGGTGGGCCATCCGGAGATTCCGCTGAGCTACTACTCCGAGGGATCTCCGCTCGGGCAGGTCATGGCCCTCCAGCGACTGCGCAAACCCTCACTACGGATCGGGATCGTGGGACTGGGCGTGGGCTCCGCGGCCGCCTATGGACGGGCGGGGGATGACCTCCGGATCTACGAGATCAGCCCCACCGTCATCGAGCTGGCGGGACGGAATGGGTTCGCCTTCGAGGTGGTGAAGCAATCTCCCGCCACAGTGACGACCATCCAGGGCGATGGGCGCCGCTCCCTTGAGGACGAACTGCGGACCGGGTCGAACCGGTTCGATGTCCTGCTGGTGGATGCCTTCTCAGGGGACCAGGTGCCCTGGCATCTCCTCACCCGCGAGGCGCTGGCGGTGTTCACGGCCCACCTGGCCCCCGATGGCATCCTGGCCTTCCATGTGTCCAATCCCCTGCCCATCAATCGCGTGGTGGCGGCGAACATCCAGGTCCTGGACCTCTGGGGCCTGCAGCTGAACAAGACCTCCGTGGAGCCGGAGGACCCGCTCAAGCCCTGGAAATGGGCCAGCGACTACGTCCTGGTGGCCAAGGATCAGGCCCTGGCCCAACCCAACCTCTTCCGCATGGCCTCCTGGGCCATCGTTCCCGCCCACCCCGGCCTGCCCATTGGCCCCAAAACAGAGGAGAAGGTCAGGCTGGGACGCGAGGTCGCACGGGTGCCTTCATGGAGCGATGAACGGAACAGCCTCAGCCCCCTGCTCTGGATGAGAAGGCATCATTGAAAAGGTCAGGCGGGGCGGCCGGACTGCGGTCCACGCCCTCGCCCCCTGCGAATGGACGTGTTGGAGCCACGGACTGACCCGATGCGTCAGTTTTTCAGCCTTCCGGGGGATCTGCGGGCGGGGCCAAGCCATCAGCTTCTTGGAATTCAAGGCACCCAGACTATCCTTGAATTCTTTTCGCCCCTTGGCACAGGTATTGATATCTTCATGCGCGGCACCCGCCCATAGGAGATCTCCATGAAGAACCAGAAGGGCTTCACCCTCATCGAACTGCTGCTTGTGCTGGCCATCATCGGCATCATCAGCGCCATCGCCATTCCCGCCCTGCTCAGCCAGCGCGCCCGGGCCCGGGACAAGGCCTCCATCTCCAACCTGAACGGGCGCGTGGGCGACCTGATCGGCCAGTGGGACCGGCTGAAGGAAAGCGGCACGGCGAAGGCCAATATCCTGACGGCCCTGAACAGCTACCTCACCAAGACCGGCGCCACCGATCGCGATCCCTGGGTGGCCTCCCAGCTGGCCTATGCCACCATCGCCTCCGCTGACGCGACCTCCACCCTGTCCATTGGGACGGTCGTTACCTCGGTCAAGGCCCTGGCGACCACGAAAGGCAAGGTCTACTTCAAGATCTGGCATCCCATGTCCGGTGTTGCCGCGACGTCCACCCTTTCCGCCAAGAAGCCTGGCAGCGGCTACATTGCCGGCGCAGTTATGGTCGATGGCATCATCAATGGCACCAACATCGTGACCAAGGTCAGCGCCCTCGAGTAGGCCTTTTGCAAACGTGTTCAGGCCGGAGGCTCCTCGCGAGCCTCCGGTTTTTTTGAGGGTTCCGATGGACAGACCTCACTCGATGAAGCGCTGGACCGCCCCGCTCCTGGCTGGGGTCCTCGTCCTCTCCGTCCTCTTTCTCCTGTTCTGGTGGGATGCACGAGAGGCGGGGTCCGGCATTGGTTCCCTGATCACCCAAGGCCTCCAGTCTCCCTATGGGAAGAGGTTCGCCCTCCGTCTGGTGCTGGCCGAAATCACGCCTCTGTACTTGTTGGGTGGCCTGCTGTCCTGGCTGCTGGCCCTGGCGCTGGGCTCTCTGGGGCTGGATTCAGCCTGGAGAACCCACTGGACCTGGGGCGAGGGCCTTCTCCTTTCCCTGGCCGGTTTGACCTGGATCCACTGGATCTACTGGTGGGAGGTCCCCACGGCCCTGTGGGTGATGCCAGGCCTCTCCCGGCTTCCGCTCCTGGTCTCCCTGCTGTTCCTCCTTGGGCTGGTGGCTGCGCTCGCTTTCCTGGGCTTCAGGCACGTGGGCAAAGGGCTGGGACGCAGGACGGTGGTCGTGGTCCTCTGCCTGGTGGCCTGGGGTGCCCTGGCGGAGCTGCCGCTCTGGCTAGCCAAGCGTTCCCACGCCTCGCCCCCCTCGGGGCACCCGGTCAAGGCCGTGCTCCTGGGCATCGATGGCATGCGGGGCGACCTGCAGACTCAGCCCGAGTTCAAGGCCTTCGCGGGTGTGTCCTATCCGAATGTGTATTCCCCCCTGCCCGCCACCCGCATGCTCTATCACCTGCTGTGGGGCGGTGATCCTGTGTTCTATTCCATCGCCACGGTGGTGCCTTCCATGGAGGAACTGGATGGCGAGGTCGACCTCAAGCTCCTGAAGGAGGCTATCCAACACCAGCAGAAGGTGCGCTTCTTCATCGATGACGGCGGCACCATCAGCATTTCGGGCCGGACTGCCCTCTTCGACCGGGTCACCATGCCCGCCAGGGGCTGGGAGAACTTCGTCAATTCCAATCTCGCGGTGCGGGTGCCGCTCTTCGCCGCCTGGCTGGACATCCTGCGGGTGTTTCCCACCACGAATCCGTGGACCGATCCTGGGGCCGGACTGCGCCAGACCTTGGAGCAAGGGCGCGGCGCGGACTGGGTGATCTACCACTCCTGCCTCGCCCACCAGCCGATCTTCCTGACCCGGGAAGAATTGCGCGAGGTCAAGGGCTGGTGGAGAATCCCCGCCGATCGGTTCAAGCCCGCGAACGGCCTGGTAGAAGTGAAAGAGCGCGATCTGACGGAACAACCCCCACCCCAGGATCCCTACCAGGCCTACCAGATCCGGATCAAGAGCATCCTGAAGGCCTGGGCCCCCCTGTGGAACGACCTGTCGAAGGATCCGGACTACCAGGGAGCCTTCAGGATCCTGACCTCGGATCATGGCGAGCGGTTCTACCACGCCACCCAGGCCCTGCGCTTGGGGGGAGTCCATGGGTACGGACTGGACCCCTGGGAATTGCGGGTACCCCTCGTGGTGGCGACCCGCGCCTCCGAGCAGGGTCAGACCTCAGGCCCCTCACGCGCCATCAGCCTCCTGGATCTCCGGGACGCCCTCAGGCAGATCCTGGCCACGGGGAATATCCCTGATCCATCGGCCCTCGGGGCTCGTCCCTTTGCGCCCGCCCGCTTTCACACTCTGCGCGACGCCCACTTCAGGTTGTCCCGCAAGGAGTACCGGGAATACACCCCCGAGGGCATCATCAAGGCCACCTACATCCTGCCCGAGGGCCTCTGGGCCATGGTCTACGATAAGCCCGCCAGTGAACGGGGGGCTGATGTCTCCCTGGCCATGGCCAAGGAGGACTACCTGACGGTCCTGAAGCCGCTCAAGGGCGGCGGTGCGGAGAAAACCGAATTCAAGGGCTACGACCTGGTCGCCCAGGGCGACATCGACGAAAAGGAGTTCCAGCGCCTCAAGGCGATCATCGAGGCGGAGTTCTTCAAGACGCCCTGGAAGTAGGCCCCAAAGCTGACCTGCCCGGAACGGACCCCTTCCAGGTCTGTCCGGGCCGGGTCGTGCCTAATGCAGCCGGGCAAGTTCCTTCCCGGTCTGATCCGTCTGGTAGACCAGGCCGCCCCCGCCCTGGTTGTTGACGGACAACACGTAGGTCAAGCCACCATTCGCGACCACGGCGGTAAAGTCCATCTGAGAGTTGCCCTGGGGGGTGAAGGTGGGGGCCAGGTCCGTGGTGGGGCGGGTCCCGCTAGCGGTCCATGTGTAGCTGCCGTTGGCGCCGTATATACCGTTCTCAGCCTTGCGATTTTCCAGAGCCATGGCCAGTACCTTGGCATTGGAGATGGCATCGCCGATGACCCGGGCCCGGGTGCGCTGGCCCAGGAAGGCGGGGATGGCAATGGCGCTGAGGATGCCGATGAGGGCCAGCACCAGCAGCAGCTCGATCAGGGAGAAACCGCGGATATGGCCGGAACGGCGGGACGACAGGCGAGACAGCAGGCCGGACATGGGGACCTCCAAGGGGTTCTGGGAAGCATGCAAGGTGCGTGCGGAACCGCCGCGGTCAGTCCTTCCCGAACACGTTGGCCAGGTTGAAAATGGGCAGATACATGGCGATGACGATGAAGCCGATGATGCCGCCGAGCATGGCGATCATGACGGGTTCCATGAGGCTGGTGAGGTTGGCCACGGCGTTGTCCACCTCATCCTCGTAGAAGTCGGCCACCTTGGATAGCATGGCGTCCAGGGCGCCCGTGGCTTCGCCCACGCCCACCATCTGCACCACCATGGGCGGGAAGACCTTGGTTTCCGCCAGGGGGGTGGCGATGTTGCGGCCCTGCTCCACGGCATCCTTGGACTTGAGGATGGCGTTCTGGATGACCATGTTACCGGCGGTGCGGGCCGTGATGTCCATGCCCTCGAGGATGGGCACGCCGGAGCTGATGAGGGTGCCCAGGGTGCGGCAGAAGCGCGCCACGGCCACCTTGCGCAGCACGTCGCCGATGATGGGGATCTTGAGCATGAGGGCATCGATCATGAGGCGGCCCGGCGGGGTCCTGTAGTACTGGCGCAGGCCCACCACGATGAGGCCGATCGCGATGATGATGATCCAACTGTAGTTGATAAGGGCGCTGGAGATGGCCATGCAGATGAGTGTTGGGAAGGGCAGCTTGCTGCCCAGTCCGTCATACATGGCGGAGAAGACGGGGATGACCTTCACCATGATGATGACCACCACGGCGATGGCGATGGTGATGACGGCCACGGGGTAGGTCATGGCGCCCTTCACCTTGGCGGTGAGCTTCACGGCTTTCTCGATGTAGCCCGACAGCCGCTGGAGGATGACGTCCAGAATGCCGCCGCT
>Ga0255338_1003396_pt1 | contig 19299 bp, 17 predicted proteins | sample MeOH1_35cm_T4_19_FD_203715 | JGI IMG/M metagenome (GOLD analysis project Ga0255338, IMG submission 203715) | Sandy soil microbial communities from University of British Columbia, Vancouver, Canada - MeOH1_35cm_T4_195 | ecosystem: Engineered > Artificial ecosystem > Sand microcosm > Unclassified ...
TGCGCGGTGTACTCCAGCCGCTCCATCGCCAGGTACGCCGTCATGAGGTCCGGTCCCCAGGTCAACGCCCCGTGGTGCTCGAGCAGGCAGGCGGTGTGCGTCCCGACGAAGGGGGCCACGGAGTCCGGCACCTGGTGCGTCGACGGCGTGGCGTAGGGCGCGAGCGGCACCTCGGGCATGGCCACGACGCTCTCGGGCATCATGAGCCCGACCAGCGGCTCACCCTTGATCGCGAACGCCGTGGCATGCACCGGGTGCGCGTGCACCACCGCCCCGACCGCCGGGTCCTCGGCGTAGATGCGCAGGTGCATCAGCACCTCGGTCGACGGGCGCCGGGTCCCACGGACCACGGCGCCGTCAGGCCCGACCACGGTGAGCATGTCGGGGCTCAGGAAGCCCTTGCTCACCCCGGTCGGGGTGCACAGCACCGTGCCGTCGGGCAGGCGGGCGGAGATGTTCCCGTCGTTGGCGGCCACCATCCCGCGCTGCCACAGAGCCCGGCCGATCTCGCACACCTGCGCCCGCAACGCCGTTTCGTCGCGGTCGTCGGCCATCAGTCGGTCGCCCCGCCGGACAGCTCGGCGTAGAGGTCGGCGGCCTCCTGCGGCTTGGCGTGGTCGTGCACCACCGACCGGACGGCCTGGATCATGGCGATCGGGTCCTTGCGCTGGAAGATGTTCCGCCCCATGTCCACGCCGGAGGCGCCCTGGTCCACCGCGTTGAAGGCCATGGTCAACGCCTCGAGCACGGGCAGCTTCTTGCCGCCGGCCATGATGACCGGGACGGGGCACGCCGCGGTGACCTGCTCGAAGCCCTCGTCGCAGTAGTAGGTCTTGACGACCTGGGCGCCGAGCTCGGCGATGATCCGCGTGGCGAGGCCGAGGTAGCGGGCGTCCCGGACGAGGTCGCGGCCCACGGCCGTCACGCCGACCACGGGGACACCGACCGCCAGCCCGGCGTCGACGAGCTGCGTCATGTTGTGGACGGACTGGGTCTCGTGCTCGCTCCCGATGAACACCTGGACCGCGACGGCGGCCGCGTCGATCCGCACGGCGTCGCTGATGTCCATCGCCACCCGCTCGTCGGACAGCTCCTTGAGGATGGAGGGGCCACCGGAGGCGCGCAGCACGAGCGCGTTGGGGCTTTCCGCGGGGACGACCGTGCGGAAGATGCCGCGCGTGGCCATGAGCGCGTCGGCCCACGGGGCCAGCGGGACCACGTTGAGGTCGATCCGCTCGAGCCCGCGCGTCGGCCCCTGGAAGTAGCCGTGGTCGAACGCGAGCATGACGGTGCGGCCGTCGTGCTGGAAGATGCGGCCCAGCCGGTGCCGCATCCCGAAATCGAGCTGGTCGGACCCCTTGATCGGTGAGGCGGGCACGGTCTGGGGCCGGCCGACGCCGTAGTCCTTGGCTTCAACGATGCTGTCGAGATCTGCCACTGCTGCTGCTCCTCGGATCGTGCCGGGCTAGGCCGGCGTGTCGGTTGGGCGCTCGGGTGCCGGCTCTCCCGGCACCCAGGGGACGTTGTGCGTGTCGCCGGGGCTGGCCGGCGACTTGATGAAGATGCAGCGGAAGTCCGCGGCGGTGTCGTTGACCAGGTAGTGCATCTCACCGGGCTCGCACCGGGCGACGGCGCCGGGGCCGAGGTCGACGCGGCTCGCCCCGTCCACCCACAGCGAGGCCTGTCCCTCGATGACGACGAAGGACTCGTCGCATGCCGCGTGGTAATGGTTGGTCATCGACTGGCCCGCGCGCAGGCGCAGCACGCCGATGTCGCTGCTCGGGCCCTGGATGAGGTACGCCGGCCCCCAGTCGCCGTGGCGGTAGGCGGGATCGGTCGTCGTCGCGCGGTGCATGGTTCGCCCTCCTCGGGTCAGACGACCCGCTCGTTGCCGCCGTCGATGGGAACCTGTGCGCCCGTCGTCTTGGCAAAGGTGTCGCCCGCCATCGCGGCCACGAGGCGCGCGACGTCGGCGCTGGTCACTTCCGTGTGCAGCAGGTTGCGCCGCTTGTAGTCCTCGACGCTCAGGCCGTAGTGGGCGGCCCGCGCCGCCAGCAGCTCGGGTGTCCACAGCCCGGTGTCGAACACCGCGTCGGGGTGGACCATGTTGACGCGGATGCCCTGGCCGGCCCACTCCAGCGCCGCGACCCGTGAGAGCTGCGTCACCGCGGCCTTGGACGAGGAGTAGGCGGCGGCGCCGGGGCCGGGCGCCGGCACGTTCTTCGACGCGACGAGGACGACGCTCCCACCACCCGGGGCCAGCACCAGGAACGGGTGCGCGATCCCGTACAGCAGGGCGACCGCGTCGACGTTGACGTTCATCACCTTGCGCCATGTCTCCTGGGTCATGACGCCGAGGGGCGCCGCGCTCGGGAAGATGCCGGCCGCGACGACGAGGATGTCCAGGCCCCCGAAGGCGTCCACGCCGGCCGCGACGGCACCCGTCACGGCGCCCGCGTCGGTGACGTCCACCTGGAGACCGAGCCATGCGGGGCCGTCGAAGGCGGTGGCGACGGCGGGGGCCAGGTCCCACCCGACCACCGCTGCCCCGAGGGCGAGCAGCTGAGCCGCGCAGGCCCGCCCGATGCCGGAGGCGGCGCCGGTGACCACGGCGACCTTGCCCGCGAGCGGTCCGCCGGGCGCGGTGCGGAGCAGCTTCGCCTGCTGCAGCGGCCAGTACTCGAGGTCGAACACGTGCTCGGCGGCCAGCGGCTGGTAGCCGCCCAGCCGGACGGCGTCGTCGATCGCGGCCATGGTGTGCCGGTAGATCGCCTCGGCGGCGGTCGCCTCGCCGGCCGTGCGGCCCGCGGTGAGCAGCCCGAGCCGCTCGTCGAGGACCACCCGTGGCGCGGCGTCGGCCGCGTCGACGTCCCAGCCGCGGCGCGCGGCGTTCTCGGCGACGTAGGCGCGGTGTGCCGCGGCGTAGGCATCGACGTCCGTCCCGACCATGGGGACGCGCCGGGTCCAGATGGCGTGGTCGGGGGTCAGCACGCCCTGCCGCGCGGCGGCCACGAGGTCGGGCTGGGCGACGAACGAACGGACGTCGTCGTCCGCAGTCCGGTGGACGACGAGGGGCCGGCCCGCGGCAGCACTCATGCGGTGGCGCAGCGTGGCCACGTCCACGGGGTCGACCGCGACAGCGTCCGGCACGCGACGAGGGGGCCGGGGCGGCGCCGCCGCGATCGTGGCGTCGGCGGCGGCGATCAGCGCCGTGTGGCGCGCGAGCGCCTCCTGCGGGGTCGCGCCCAGCGCGAAGATGCCGTGGTCCAGGACGACGATGGCCTCGGTCGCGTCGTGCGCCTGCTCCCGCCACGCGGCGGCGCACGCCGCCGCCAGTGCCGGCCCGGACTGGGCATAGTCGACGACCACCACCCGGTCGCCGTAGACCTCGCGGACCCGGGAACCGCCCTGCGGGGCGTGGGTGAGGGTCAGGACCGCGTCGGCGTGCGAGTGGAGCACGCACGCGTGGGGCACGAGCGCGTGGACCAGGCACTCGACCGACGGGTCGGGCGCCGTGGCGTCCACGGCGGCGCAGCGCAGCTCGTTGGCCAAGGTCGCGTCGTCGAGGACGTCGAGCGCCCCGAGCAGCTCCCGGAGTCGCTCGAGCCGCAACGGGGTGAAGCCGTCGCGCTCGATCACCGCCATGTCGTGGCCACTGCCCTTGACGAGGAGCAGGGGCACCGTGCGGCCGGTGACGTCGGTGTGCTCGACCTTGAGGGACGAGTTGCCGCCGCCGTGCAGGACGAGGCGCGGGTCACGCCCGATCTGCCGCGAGGCGGCGACGAGGCCGTCGACGAACGCGCTGGTGGCGTCGTCACCACTGGGAAGCATCGTTGACCTCTCTGACAACGGTCAAGCAGTTGTCGGACAACCTAGCAGACCGAGCGCGGACATCCAAGAGCCTCGCCGACCTGCGCGGCCCGGGAGCCGACGCCCGCGCGCTGCGTGGCCGCACGCGGGGACCACGCGGCCACCAGGCGGGGACTGCGTGGTGCGGGCGGCGGACCCCGCCCGGGCGACTGCCAGGGCGGGGTCAGTCGTGGCGCACGATGGTGAAGGAGTACCGGCCTTCGATGAAGTACGTGCGCGAGTACAGCAGGAGCCGGTCCGCCTTGTCGTAGTGCCGCTGCACCAGGAGGACGAAGAGGTTGTGGGTCGCGGCCTCGCTGCCCCACCCCACGTGGTTGGACGTCACCGCGTGCACCTCGCCGAGCGCGTGGTCGGGGGTGATGCCGAGCCGCTTGCGGAAGAAGCCGAAGATCGAGCCGTCCAGCTCGGCGGGGTCGAAGCCGGGCGGGAGGATGTCGAACGGCATGAGGTCGTAGGAGTACGCCACGACCTCGCCATCCGCCAGGATCGTGCGCCTGACCTCGAGCGCGACCGTGTCACCGGGGACGCCCATCGTGGCCGCCTCCTCGGGCAGCACGGGCCGGACGATGCGGCTGACGTAGGTCATCCCCGGCTCGTGCCCGGTGGCGCGGATCGACTCCGTGATGGAGTCGAGCCGCTCCAGGCCGGCGCGTACGGCGGGGGGCTCGGTGACGAACGTGCCGACGCCGTGCTGGGTGCGCACCAGCCCGAGCGCCTCGAGCTCGCGCAGCGCCGCGCGCACCGTGGGGCGGGACACCCGGAACTCGGTGGACAGCTCGCTCTCGGTGGGCAGGCGTGAACCGGGTGGGGGATCCCCCGCCGCCAACCGGCTGCGCAGATCCTCGGAGACCCGTGACACCAGCGTCCCGTTGTTCCCCATGTTGAGCCCTCCCCCTCGACCGGTGGCCGGACAGGGAGAGATTAGCGCCCCTCCCCGTTCAGTTGTGACGAGTCGGCATCGGTTGATTGACATCCACGAGGATTCGAGCCTACGGTTCCCCTCAGTTGTCGGACAACGAAGTTCGAGAGGGCATCTGACGATGGTGGTGGCAGTGACGTGGCTCGACGAGCCGCGACCGATGATCCGGCTGATCGACCAGACACGGCTCCCGCACGACGAGGCGTATCTGGAGATCACGACCGTCGATGCGCTGGTCGACGCCATCGCCACGCTCGCGGTGCGTGGCGCGCCGGCGCTGGGCGCCGTCGGCGCCCTCGGCGTCGTCGTGGCGATGCTCCAGGCCAAGGACGAGGGCTGGGACGACGAAACCTTGGACGAGCAGGTGCGGCGCATCCGCGACGCCCGCCCGACGGCCGTCAACCTCGCCTGGGGGGCCGACCGGGTGCGTCCCTTCGTCGCGCAGGGCGTCGACGCGGTGCTCGCCGAGGCGCAGCGCATCGTCGAGGAGGACGGCGCCGCCAACCGGGAGCTGTCCCGGCGGGGTGCCGACTGGATCCTCGCGGCGACGGGCAAGGAGCGGGTGCGCGTCGTGACGCACTGCAACACCGGCGCGCTCGCCACGACGGCCTGGGGGACCGCGTACGGGATCATCCACGAGCTGCACGAGCGCGGCCGGCTCGGCCTGGTCTACGCCGACGAGACCCGCCCGCTCCTGCAGGGCGCCCGGCTGACCAGCTGGGAGCTGACCCAGGACGGCATCGAGCACGTGGTCGAGGTGGACGGCGCCGCCGCCAGCACGATCCTGCGCGGTCTCGTCGACGTCGCGATCATCGGCGCCGACCGCATCACCGCCAACGGCGACACCGCCAACAAGGTCGGATCCGTGACGCTGGCACTGGCGTGCCAGCGGGCCGGCATCCCGTTCGTCGTCGCAGCACCGTCCTCCACGGTCGACCTGTCGACGGCGACGGGAGACCAGATCGTCATCGAGGAGCGCGATCCGTCCGAGGTGACGGCGTTCAACGGGTCCCCGAGCGCACCCGCGGGTGCCCTCGGCTTCAACCCGGCGTTCGACGTGACGCCGCACGATCTCATCAGTGCGGTCGTCACGGAACGGGGCGTGGTCGAACCGGCCACCGAGCCCCATCCACAGCTGCTCGCGCGGATCGCGGGCTGACAGACCGCGCAGCATCGACGCTGCGCCATCGAGAGGAGCACCATGAGGAACAGCAAGGTCCTGATGGCGACGATCGCCGGGGCCACCATGCTCGCCCTGGCCGCGTGCAGCCAGGGCGGCACGACGACCAGCAGCACGACCGCCGCCACGACGGCCGCCGGCGACCAGGGCACGGTCGGCACCACGACGGAGAAGGCACCCGCGCCGTTCGACGCGGAGGGTGTGACGGTTGCCATCGTCCAGAACAGCGGGCAGGGCGACTACTTCCAGCAGTACCTCAACGGGACCAAGAAGCAGGCCGAGGCCCTGGGAGTGACCCTCGACGTCTACGACGCCAAGGGCGACAACGCCACCCAGGCGCAGCAGCTCGAGCAGGCGATCGCCTCGGGCGTCAAGGGCATCGTCGTGCGCCACGGCTTCGCCGACACGCTGTGCCCCGGCGTCAACGAGGCCATCGAGAAGAAGATCCCGATCGTCATCTACGACGTCGAGATCCAGAAGTGCGCCCCCGACGCGGTGCAGACGCAGCAGTCGGACGCCGACATGGCCGGGCTCGTCCTCAAGCAGATGGCGACGGACGTCGGCACGGGCGTGGACGTCGGGTACGTCAACGTCGCCGGCATCGCCCCGCTCGACCGCCGCGACCTGGTGTGGCTGCAGGCGCTCAAGGACAACAGCTGGAACCAGCTGTTCAAGACCGGCGCCTTCACCGACTCCAGCGCCACGGACACGGCGCCGATGGTGGTCGCCGCGCTCCAGGCGAACCCGGGCGTCAAGGCGGTCTACGCGCCGTACGACGAGCTCTCCAAGGGCACGCTGTCGGCGCTGCAGCAGCTCGGCATCACGGACGTCAAGGTCTACGGCGCGGACATCTCCAACGCCGACATCGAGCTGATGACGGCCGACGGCAGCCCCTGGATGGCCACGGGCGCCACGGACCCGAACGCGATCGGTGCGGCCGTCCTGCGCACGCTGTTCCTCGACATGGCCGGCCAGCTGGACACGAAGAACGTCCAGTTCCCGCCGATCCTCATCACGCAGGACATGCTCAAGTCCAAGAACATCAAGAACATGGACGACCTGCGGGCCGCCGAGCCGTCGCTCAACATCTCCGACGTCTCCGGTGCCGACTGGATCCCGTCGGTCACCTTCTGATTCCGTAAGACCCCGCCGTGGGGTGGGCGGTCACGCCGCCCACCCCACGGCACACGACGACGATGTCGGAGGAGTTGCGCATGCCTGACCTCGGAGCGACCACGCCCGCCGGGACTCCCGGCGGCGAGACCCCGGTCCTCGAGCTCGACGACATCACGATGGCGTTCGGGACGAACCAGGTCCTCAAGGGCGTCACCGTGGCGCTGACCGCGGGCCGCGTCACGGCCCTGCTCGGTGCCAACGGGGCGGGCAAGTCCACCCTGATCAAGGTGCTTTCGGGCGTCTACCCCGACCACGGCGGAACCGTGAGCATCGCGGGGACGCCGGTGGTGATGGAGTCGCCGATCGCCGCCGCACGCCACGGCATCCAGACCGTCCACCAGCGCATCGACGAGAACATCGTCCCCGGGCTGACGGTCGCCGAGAACCTCGTCTTCGAGGAGATCATCCGCGGCGAGATCCCACCCGTCCGATCGCTGCGGCGCCTGCTCCCCCGCGCCCGCGCGATCGCCGCCACGCTGGACCTCGGCTGGTCCGACTCCGTCCTGACGAAGGACGTCTTCGAGCTCGGGATCGCCGACAGCCAGCTCCTCCTGCTCGCCCGCGCACTGAGCCAGCGGCCCAAGGTGCTCGTGCTCGACGAGCCGACGTCGACGCTGTCCGCCGCGGAGGTCGAGCGGCTGTTCGCGCTCGTCCGTCGGCTCCGCTCGGAGGGCGTCGCCGTCCTGTACGTCACCCACCGGCTGAGCGAGGTGCGCGAGCTCGCCGACGAGGTCGTCGTCCTGCGGGACGGCCGGATCTCCAACCGGCAGGAAGCACCCTTCGAGATGTCCGCCGTGGTGCGGGCCATGCTGAGCGAGTCGGTGCTCGAGCAGAGCCACGAGCTCGCGGAGCAACGCGGCACGGCCGTGGCGATCGGGCTGCGCGGCGTCCAGCTGCTGCCGCGCTGCACGCCGATCGACCTCGACCTGCGCTACGGCGAGGTCACCGGCATCGTCGGGCTCATCGGAGCGGGCAAGTCGGAGCTGGCACGCGGCATCTTCGGCGTCGACCGGCTCCGGTCGGGCGACATGACCTTCGAGGGACGGCCGTACCGGCCGCGCCACTCGCAGGATGCCGTGCGACGCGGCGTCTACCTGGTGCCCGAGGACCGCGCGGCCGAGGCGATGCTGCCCGGTTGGTCCCTGGCGTGGACGGCGACCCTGCCGTTCCTGGGCAGCGTCAGCCGCGGCAAGGTGCTGAGCGCCGCGAAGGAGAACCGGGTCGGGCGCGACGTCGTCGACGGGTTCGGTGTCCTGGCCACGGGCCCGTCGCAGCCGGTCGACGCGTTGTCGGGCGGAAACCAGCAGAAGGTGGTCGTCGGCCGGTGGATGCGTGCCGAGCCCCGCGTGCTGCTCCTCGACGAGCCGTTCCGCGGCGTCGACATCGGCGCCCGCGGCGACATCTCCCACCAGGCCCACGAGCTGGCGGCGGCCGGTGCCTGCGTCGTCGTCCTGACCAGCGATGTCGAGGAGGTCCGCGGGGTCGCCGATCGGATCGTGGTCCTCGCCGAGGGCGAGGTCCAGCTGGACAACTACACGAGCGAGATCGGCGACGACGCGATCATCACGAGCATGTCGGAGGTGGCATAGGTGTCCGGGAACATGACCAAGCTGGCGCGGGCCCGCGGGTCGCAGGTCAAGAAGAAGGCGGTCGTCGGGACGGGCGGCCTCACCACGGGTCAGCGCGTGCAGGACTCCGTGGTCAAGTACGGCTTCATCGCCGTCACGGTGGTCCTGTTCATCTACTTCGCATCGACGGAGCCGGCGTTCGCCACGCAGGTGTCGATCTTCCAGATGCTCAAGGGCGCCGCGGTCACCGCGATCCTCGGGCTCGCCGTCATGTTCACCATGGTCGTCGGCGGACTGGACCTGTCGATCGGCTCCACCGCCGGCCTGTCCGTACAGCTCGCGGCGATGACGATGGTGTTCTACAACCTGACGGGATCCACCGCGGTGATCGTGGTCATCGTCGGAGGTCTGGTCGTCGGGCTGCTCAACGCCTTCCTCATCGTCGTGTGCAAGATCCCCGACCTGCTCGCGACCCTCGGCGTGATGTTCGTGATCCAGGGCGCCAAGCTGATCCCCGTCAACGGGCAGTCGATCTCGAGCGGCATGACGCTGCGCAACGGCGCGACGGCTCCCGGCAAGTTCACCGCCGACTTCCTCACGATCGACCGTGGGTTCGTCGGGCGCGTCCCCGTGCCGGTCATCATCATGCTGGTGCTCGTCGTGCTCGCCTGGTTCGTGCTGTCCCGCACCACCTGGGGCCGCGTGATGTACGCGATCGGCGCGAACCCCCAGGCAGCCCGGCTGGCCGGGGTCCGGGTGGGCTTGTACCACGGCCTCGCCTACGTCATCTCGGGCCTGCTCGCCTCGATCGGCGGCCTGATCCTCGTCTCCCGGATCGGCCAAGGTGACGTGAACGCGGGTGCGTCCAGCCTGCTGGAAGCCGTGGCGGTCGCGCTCGTCGGAACGTCCGTGCTGGGCATGGGCAAGCCCAACGCCTGGGGCACGCTGCTCGGCGCCCTGCTCGTGTCCATCGTGCTGACGGGCCTGACGATGAAGGGCGCCCAGTACTACCACCAGGACACCGCGAAGGGCCTGGTGCTCCTCGTCGCCCTCCTGTTCTCGTTCACCATCTCGCGGCGCAAGGTCCGCTACACCCCCGCCACCTGATTCTTCCGAGGAGATCTGCACCCATGGCCGACTACGAGTTCCTCAGCACCGCGGAGGTCCCGGCCTACCTCGCCGCCCACCCCGAGCTCGCCGCTCGGATCGACGTCGCCCACATCGCGTCCGTCGACGAGATCGGCGACGGCAACCTCAACCTCGTCTTCCTCGTGAAGGACGAGGCGGGGCGCGGGGTGGTGCTCAAGCAGGCCCTGCCGTACGTGCGCATGTCCGGCGGCAGCTGGTCGATGACGCCCGAGCGCGAGCGCCACGAGGTCGAGTCCCTGACGGCCCACCGGGCCCTCGTGCCCGACCTCGTCGTCGAGGTGCTGCACCACAACGAGGAGCGGCACATCTTCGCGATGGAGGACCTCTCCGACCACAGCGTGTGGCGGCCCGCCCTCAACGCGGGCAAGGTCCACAACGGCGTCGCCGAGCGGGTCGGGACCTACATCGGAGCGGTCGCGTTCGGCACGTCGCTCTTCGCGCTCGACCGCCAGCAGCTGGCCGACTCCCAGGCCGCCGCGATCAACCCCGAGCTCTGCGAGATCACCGAGGACCTGGTGTTCACCGAACCGTCGGTGGACGCCGGCCGCAACGCGGTGCTGCCGGCGAACGAGCCGGACGCCGCGGCGCTGTGCTCCGACGCGGTGTTCGTGGACGCCATGGGCCGCGCCAAGTACTGGTTCATGACGTGCGCCGAGGCGCTCATCCACGGCGACCTGCACACCGGGTCGGTCATGGTTCGCGGAGCGGGCGACGGGACGGATGCCGACAGCGTCAAGGTCTTCGACTCGGAGTTCGCCTTCTTCGGCCCGGTGGCGTTCGACATCGGCGCGACGTGGGCCAACTACGTGCTCGCCGCCTCGCGGGCGTACGCCCTCGGCGAGGATGCGCGCGCCGAGTGGGCGCTCGGCCTCGTCGAGCAGACCTGGCGGGGCTTCGAGGACGAGTTCCGCCGCCGCTGGCCGGAGCGTCGGGACGGGCGCGTGTGGCGGGACGGCTTCCTCGAGGAGCGCCTGACCGCATGGCGCGCGCAGAGCTGGCTGTTCGCCGCCGCGAAGATGTCCCGTCGCATCGTCGGCTACGCCAAGGTGACGGACGTCGAGACGCTGCCGCCGGAGCTGCGCGAGGGGGCCGCCCGCGGCGTGCTCGCCGCCGCTCGGGCGGCCGTCCGGGTCGGACCGGACACCCGCGCCGAGCTCTTCGCGGAGGTCTGCGGCCGGGAGCTGCGCATGCACCGCACGGGGCGGTGACAGCAGCGGTTCAGCGAGGCGGCATGCGGGTGCCCAGGGCGTGCTGAGCCCCGGTCACGAAGCGGCGCGTGATCTGGATCGGGTCGGTGATGGCGCCACCGATCACGATGGCATGCGCGCCGAGCGCGAAGGCCGCCTCGACGTGATCGACACGGCTGAACCGTCCCTCCCCCACGACCGGGCACGCGTCGAGTGCGACGAGATCGCGCAGGAGATCCAGGTCCGGCTCGTCGGGGACGGGCCCACCGGTGTACCCGGACAGCGTCGTGGCCAGGGCGTCCACCCCCGCCTTCAGCGCAGCGATGCCGGAGTCGAGCGAGTCGACGTCGCCGAGGACCTGTACGTCGAGCTCGTCGTGGATGCGGCGGACCAGGTCCGGGAGGGATTCGCCGCCGGGACGCGGGCGTCCGGTGGCGTCGAGCGCGACGACGTCGGAACCGGCAGCCACGACAGCGGCCGCGTCGGCGAACGTCGGGGTGATGAAGACCGCGCCGCCGGACCGGTGCTTGGTGATACCGATGATCGGAAGGGTCGAGATCTCGCGGATCGCGGCGATGTCTGCCGCGCCCTCGGCCCTGAAGCCGCTCGCCCCGCCGTGTTCCGCCGCCCGGGCGAATGCGGCCATGAAGTGCGGCCCGGCGAGGGGGCTGTCCTGCGGCGCCTGGCAGGACACGACCAGGGAGCCGAACGGCAGTCTCAGCATGAGGAATCTCTTCCGATCTCGGCGGTGTCGATCAGGGCACCGAAGCGTGTGATGGTGTCGCGCCTGGTCAGCTCCAGCGCGCCGTGGAGCGCATCCGCCCGCGGCCCGACGATCCGGGCATCTGGCATGGCGGCGCGGATCGCTTGGCGGAACGGGCCGGACAGCAGCTCGCCGGCTTCGAAGAGGGAGCCGTTCCAGGAGATCTGAGCGGCGCCAGCAGCAGGGCCGGGCTCCTGGGCTCCCCCGTCGTCGAGCCTGCGGAGTGCGGCGAGCGCGGCAGTGGCGAGCTCGTGCCCTGCGTCGGACCAGATGCGGGTCGCCTCCGGGTCGAGGTCGTGCGCAGCGGCCGCGACGTGGCGGGAGAAGGAGGCGATCATCGCGACGCGGTCCGCCGAGGCGGCGAGCGTGCCCGGAAGCTCGGTGAGCGTGCCGAACGCCTCCCGCGCTGCGGTGGCCAGACGTTCGGACCCGCCACGGCCGTCGAGCCATCGGTAGGCGCTTCGAAGTCCCTCCTGGCCGATCCAGTAGCCCCCGCCTTCGTCGCCGAGGGTGGGACCCCATCCGTTGACGCGGACGCAGCCGGCTCCGTTCGACGCGAGGACGGTCACTCCGGTGCCCGCCGCAACGACGACGCCGGAGGTGTCGCCCAGGGCGCCGAGGTACGACGACACGGCGTCATCGGTCAGGCTGAGCCGTCGGACGCCGAGCGCGTCGCTCCACACGTCGAGAACCTCCGCCGCATCGGCCGCGCCCCCGTGAAATCCGGTGAGGCCGGCGCCCACGACGGTAGGCCGGTCCAGCTCAGCGTCGCTGACCTTTCGCACCACGCTGTCGAGGAGCGGTCCGGTCATGGCTTGGCGTGGCGTCATGCCAGGCGGTATGCCCGCGTCGCGCCAGGAGACCACGGCTCCGTCGGGCATGCGGAGCTGCAGTCGTGAGCCGGACTGGCCGCCGTCGATGCCGAGGACCGTCACCACGGGTGTCCTTCGGGGTCCGGGTGGTCGTCAACGGATCGCGCGCCGTCCGGCGTCGTGGCGCTGCGATCGGTCTTCGCGACGAGATAGGACGGATCGGCGCGCAGGACGTCCAGGCCCAGCGCGACGAAGGGCCCCACGGGCATCAGGCGCGCGTCTGCTTCGCCGACCTTGCCGCGGGTCTGCAGTCCGCGCTGGTCCAGGAGCGGGTCGATCGCACCGAACCGGCGAGGGGTGCCCCAGTCGTGGATCCAGTAGTGGCGTGCCTCGGACCGATCGGCGAACCGGACCACCGCGCGGACCGGTTCCGGCTGCAGGTGGTACGGGACGCCGGCGAGCTCTTCGACATGGTGGAGCGTCGTGTTGGACTCGTGGTCGCACCCCAGCAGGAGGATGCGGCCGTCGGGGTCAGCGGCCAGCTTGGCGTACGGGCTCCCGGCGCCGCAGGGCGTGATGCACAGCTCGTGGTCTTCGGTGAGGCGGTGTGCGCCCGCTCCGACGGCGGCGACCGAGTGCGTGGGATGCGCCGACCGGATCGCATCCGGTCGACGACGAACAGCCTCGGGGATGGCGCCCGTCCAGCACGGCGTCTGCTCGAGGTCGAAGACCAGGTCGGGCCCCGACCCGTCGGATTCCGTACCGGTCAGCGTCGGGACGAGCACGGTTCCGGAGGGTCCGACCGCCCGAAGCAGGGCCTCCACCACGGTGGCCGCGCCGCCGTCGACCTGTCCGAGCGAGGACAGGGACGAGTGGACCAGGACGTGGTTCCCGGCGCGCAGCCCGAGGCGCTGCAACCCCAGGAGAAGGGTGTCCAGGTCGACGGGGACGGTGCTGCGCATCACGCCACATCCTTCACTGACCCGGCGGTCATGCCTTCGATGAACTGTCGCTGCAATATCAGAAAGATGATGACCATCGGCAGTGCCGTCACCACCGCGCCGGCCATCGTCTCCGGCCAGTTGACGGTGTTCTTGTTGGCAAGCGCCGCCAGGCCGACGGGCAGCGTTCGCGAGGCGTCCGATGCCGACACGATGAGCGGCCAGAGGAAGTTGTTCCAGGCTCCGAGGAACGTGAAGATCGCGAGGGTCGCGATGCCCGGGCGCGCCACCGGCAGCACGATCTTGCGCAGGATGGCGAACTCGCCCGCACCGTCGAGCCGCGCGGCCTCGATCAGACTGTCGGGGATCGAGGCGAAGAACTGTCGCATCAGGAAGATGCCGAACACCTGGACCATGGACGGCGCGATGATCCCCGAGAGGGTGTCTGCTCCCAGCACGGGAACCTGGTTGTGGGCCCACACCATCATGCGGTAGAGCGGGATCAGGTTGACCTGCATCGGGATCATCAAGGTCAGCAGGAGCGCGCCGAACATCAGGGAGCTGCCGCGAAAGCGCAGCTTGGCGAAGGCGTAGGCGGCACACGAGTCGAACAGGACGTTGAAGCCCACGATCGCCAGGGTCACGACGGCACTGTTGAACACGTACCGGGCGAACGGCACGCTGCTGAAGATGCTGCGGTAGGCGTCCAGAGTCGCGTTCGTCGGCCACAGGCTCAGGCCGCTGGAGAAGACTGCTCCGGCCGGCTTCAGCGAGGTGCTCACCGTCCAGACCACCGGGACCAGGAGCGCGGCGGAGAAGAGGCAGAGCACGACGAACGCGCCGGTGTGACGTGGTCTACGCCGGCTCGTCCTGAGCGTCGCGCCGGTGCGACGTCGGGTGCGGCTGCTCGTCAAGACCGTGGTGCTCACACGTACCTCCGCGACAGCCGGAGCTGGACTGCTGAGAGCAGGGCGAGCATGACGACGAGCACGTAGGCGGCGGCCGACGCCGTCCCCAGGTCGAACCGCTGGAAGCGATCCATGAGGAAGTAGACGATCGTCGTCGTGGACTTCAGCGGCCCGCCGCGCGTCATGACGAACATCTGGTCGTAGACCTGGAGCGCGCCGATGATGCCCACGACGTAGACGAAGACGAGCGTCGGGCGCAGCGCGGGCAGCGTCACGGCGCGGAACGTCTCGGATCGTCCCGCGCCATCCAGAGCGGCGGCCTCGTACAGTTCCCGAGGGATGTTCTGCAGCGCCGCGAGGAAGATGACCGCCTCGAAGCCGAACCCCGCCCAGATGCTGGCGAACGACACCGACAGCAGCGCGGTCGACGGGTCCTCGAGCCAGGAGGGGCCGTTGATCCCGACTGCTGCCAGGGCTTGGTTGATCAAGCCGTTGGGGGCCAGCAGCACCTTCCACATCGTGCCCACCACGACCAGCGACAGCGTCACCGGCAGGAAGAAGATGCTGCGGAACAGACCCTGCGCGCGCGCCCCGGTGTTGAGCAGGAGCGCCGCGCCCAAGCCGAGGGCGGGGCCTATCACCATGGTCACGGCAGCGAACACGACGGTGTTCCAGACGGCGTTGCGGAACGCCGGGGCCTGGGCCAGGTAGGTGTAGTTGGCAGCGCCGACCCAGGTCGGGCCCGCGATGCCGTTGTACTTCGTGAAGCTCCACACCAACGACAAGACCATCGGCACGAAGAAGAAGATGACGGTGAGGATCATCGCCGGCGCCACCAGTGGCCACGCGACCTTCCCGTCCCGGTGACGAGAGCGCCGCGTTGCCGGTGGCGCCGGCGAGATCCCCACGTCAGTTGCCCAGCGCCGCGTCGCTGGCCTGGGCCGCGGTGTCGAGAGCCGACTGCGACGACTCCTTGTCGAGCAGGACGGATGTCACGCCGTCCGTGATCGCGCTGTCGATGTCACCCCAGTTCGCGACGTAGGGGAAGTGCGTGGCCGTCGCCATGGCGTCCTTGAAGATCGAGAACGGCGCCTGGCCGCCGAAGTAGGGGTCCGGGGCCGACAGGACCGGCAGCTCCAGAGCCGCACTCGTCGCCGGCGCCGCGCCCGCCTCGGTGAAGACGTACCCCATCTGGTCGGGTCGCAGCAGCCACTGCGCCAGCTCCCAGGCTGCCGCCGAGTTCTTCGCGCCGGTCGGGATGACCAGGCCGGTGCCGCCCAGATAGCTGCCTGGCTGCTTGCCGACGGGTGCGGGCGCCACCGCCCACTTGCCCGACTGCTCCGGCACGGCCGCCTTCAGCACGCCCATCATGTAGGGCCCGTTGACGAACATCCCGATCTGCTCGGACTTCACCGCAGCGGTGAGCGTGCTCGGGTCCGCCCAGTAGGTGCCGCCCCCGCTGGTGACCAGCGACTTCATGAAGTCCAGCGCCTCGACGCCCGCGGGCTGGTTGAACGCCGCCTTCGTCAGGTCCGCGTCCAGGATCGAGCCGGCGTTCTGGAAGAGGTACTGCGCGTAGTGGAACGTGTCGGGCTGGACCGCGAACCCGTACTTCGTCGGCTCCGCGCCAGGGCTGGGCCGTTCGGCCATCTTGGCCGTCGCGCTGACGAGCTCGTCCCACGTGGTGGGAACCGGGATGCCCTTCTGGTCGAGGACGTCCTTGCGGTAGAAGAGCGCGTACGCATCGAAGTCGTAGAGAGCCGCCACGACCTTCCCGTCGTACTGCATGGCCTCGTTGGCGCCGGCGCTGTACTGGTCGGCCATGGGCTTCCCGTTGAGCTGTCCCTGGCTGACCTCGGTCAGGTCACCGAGCAACCCGTTGGCAGCGAACGACGGGATCCACGTCATGTCCACCGTGGCGAGGTCGGGAGCCTGGCCCGAGCCGACCGACACGGGGAACTTCGAGTGGAGCGCCTCGTAGTCGAACGCCTGGTAGTCGACGGTGATCTCCGGGTGCGCCTTGGAGAACTCGGCGATGGACGCCTTCAGCGGCGTGGCCTGTCCGTAGTAGTCCCACACCGTCACGGTCCCGGACGCCGCCGAGTCCGTGGACGGAGCCGCGGAGCTGCCCGCTGCGTCCGCGGCCGGGCCGCAGCCGGTCAGGAGCAGCGCCGTTCCGAGCAGTCCGAGGCTCATCATCGTGCCTGCGGTCTTCATCGAGGTGGGTCCTTTCAGCCGAGTGAGTTCGGGATGGTGCCCTGTGGAGACCGAATGGCCTACACCAAACCGGTTGGCAATGGCCGCATGGTGTACCCCAATCCTGGCGGTCGTCAAGGAGTTGCGGCGGCTTCGATGGCGGCGTGGAGACGTGCGTGCCTGATCGACAGAGTGGCTCGTCACGGGTCTATGGTGTCTACCACTCGCAGAAAGGAGCCGGGACATGGTGGCCGTCGTGGGCGTAGCGGATGACGCCCGCCCGTCGCAGCGCGTGCGCGACCATGTCCTCGCCCTGATCAACGGCGGGCTCGCGCCCCACGCGAAGCTGCCCACCGAGCGCGAGCTTGCCGACCAGCTCAATGTCAGCCGCGTCACCGTCCGCCGGGTCCTGGGCTCGCTCGCCGGCGAGAACGTCATCTACCGGATCCAGGGCTCGGGCACGTTCGTCCGGCCGCACCGCATCACCAAGGCGATGGAGCTGACCTCCTTCTCCGAGGACATGCGCGCACGTGGTCTGGTTCCCGGCTCTCTCGGCGTCGAGATCAGCGAGAAGGCGGCCGATGCCGAGCTGGCCGCCGAGCTGGAGCTGACTCCGGGAACACCTGTCACGTCCGTCCATCGGGTGCGCACCGCGGACGGCGAGCGCATGTGCCTCGAGCGCAGCGACATCCCTGCGCGTCTGGTGCCGGGGCTGACGGCCGACGACCTGAAGATGTCGCTCTACGACGTCCTCCGCGAGCGGTACGGGATCACGATCGACCGGGCCGAGACGTCCGTGTCCGCGACGGTGGCGAACCCTGACGACGCTGCTCAGCTCGGCATCCCGTCCTACTCCGCCGTGTTCAGGGTCAGCCGGATCGCGGTGGACGATCGCGGCCGTCCGGTCGAGCACGCTGTGTCCCTCTACCGCGGCGACCGCTATTCCTACGCGTTCACCATCGAGGTCGCGCGGCAGCGTCCTCTCGGTGGCTGACCTTCCGCTGCCCACCAACCTGGAGTGATCGATGCGTATCGCCCTGGTCCCCCTCGACGACCGCCCGGTCAACACCGACCTGGTGCGCGACGTCGCCGCCATCGCGGGCGGCGCCGTAGAGCTCCCGCCGGCAGCCCTCCTGCCGGACTACCGCGCCGCCGGTGACGCGGACGCGATCGGGGCGTGGCTCCTCGACGTCGCGCACGACAACCTGGACGCCGCCGTCGTCTCGCTCGACATGCTCGGCTTCGGCGGCCTGATCCCGTCTCGGACCAACCACGACTCGCTGCGGGTCGCGCTCCAGCGGATCGCCGTGCTCGAGACCATCCATGCGCAGCTGCCCGCGCTCCGCCTCGGCGCGCTCAACGTCTTCCTGCGGGCCAGCAACTCCAACAGCGCCGCGGAGGAGCCCGAATACTGGGCGGACTACGGCAAGCTCCTGCATTCCCTCGGTGCCCAGGCGCACCAGGCGTGGCTCGACCGGCTCGGGCAGGGGCCGGGCGACGTCGACATCCCCCAGATCCCGCACGACGTGCGGCGTGACTTCGCCGTTCGTCGACTGCGCAACCACGGCGTCAACCTGGCCGGCCTGGACCTGCTGCATGCGGGAACGGTCGAGACGCTCCTGCTGACGGCGGACGACACCGCACCGATGTCGGCCGGCTCAGCCGAACAGGTCTGGGTCGACTACTGGCGGACGCTGTTGGGACCGCACGACGACCTGCTCGTCTACCCGGGCGCCGACGAGGTGGCTGCCGTCATGGCGGCGCGGATGCTCGGCCGACACCACGGCGTGACCACCACGTTCACCGTCACCTGCGTCGAGGCCGGGGGCTTGAGCCGGATCGCGCCGTTCGAGAACGTGCCGCTCGCCACCACCGTTCGCCGTCAGATCCAGGCGGCCGGCGGCCACCTGGTGGCGGAAGGTGCCGACATCGAGCTCGTGGTGCACGCGCCGTCTCCCGAAGGGGGTGACCTGTACGACTCGCGCCCGACGCGAACGCGGGAGGACATCGTCGCGGCGACCGTGCAGGCGGTGACATCGGCACTCGACGACGGCCGACAGGTGGCCGTCGCGGACTGCAGGTGGCCCAACGGGGGCGACCCGGATCTCGTCGAAGCCCTCGTCGCGAGCGGGGCCCTGAGTCGCCTGGTCGCCTACGGTGGCTGGAACACCGCCGGGAACACCGTCGGCTCGACCGTGGCAGCCGCCGTCGCGACCGTCGTGGGCCGGCGCGCCGGGACCTTCGACGCCGAGGCCCAGAGACGGTTCCTCCTCACCCGGGTGATCGAGGACTACGGCTACCAGTCCGTGGTGCGTCACGAGGTCATCGGGCGTGGGCACCAGGACATCGACCCGACGCTGCAGGGGCCCCGGGGCGACGGCGAGGCCGCGGTCGTCCGCTCGCGGCTCACCGAGCTGTTGGGCGGGGTGGACCCCGCCTGGGAGGTCGTGTCCGTGCGGTTCCCGTGGCGACGGCCGTTCGAGATCGGCCTGCGGCTCGACCCGGCCACGCACCGTCCTACTGCACCCCACCCGTAAAGGCACGCCCTCGGCGACCGCGATGACGGCGGAAGCTGCTCAGCGTGCACCACGGCTGTCGACCAGAACCGTCATGATCGTCAAGACCGGATC
>Ga0255338_1003397_pt1 | contig 19290 bp, 19 predicted proteins | sample MeOH1_35cm_T4_19_FD_203715 | JGI IMG/M metagenome (GOLD analysis project Ga0255338, IMG submission 203715) | Sandy soil microbial communities from University of British Columbia, Vancouver, Canada - MeOH1_35cm_T4_195 | ecosystem: Engineered > Artificial ecosystem > Sand microcosm > Unclassified ...
AGTCGACCTCGTCGATGATCGCGTAGTAGAGGTGGTTGAGCACGCGCTCGTCCTTGCGCACGACCATGTTGTCGCGCAGGTAGTCGAAGCCGAGCTCGTTGTTGGTGATGAAGGTGATGTCGCAGCGGTAGGCGGACTGGCGGTCCTGGGTGGAGGCGTCGTGCTGGACGCAGCCGACGGTCAGGCCGAGGAAGCGGTAGACCGGGCCCATCCACTCGCTGTCGCGCTTGGCGAGGTAGTCGTTGACGGTCACGATGTGGCAGCCCTTGCCGACGAGGGCGTTGAGGTACGCCGGAGCCGTGGCGACCAGGGTCTTTCCTTCGCCGGTGCGCATCTCGGCGATGGAGCCGTTGTGCAGGACCATGCCGCCGAGGAGCTGGACGTCGAAATGCCTCAGGCCGATCGATCGCTTCGCGGCCTCGCGGCACAGGGCGAAGGCCTCGGGGAGGACCTCGTTGAGGGCCGAGGTCTCGGCGTCCTTGCGTTCCTTGCGGTGGTCCTCGTCGTTCTCCGGGACCGTGATGGCGGCGAACAGCTCGGCGACGCGGGCCTTGAGGGCGGCCGTGCGGACCGGGAAATCGGCGTCGGAGAGGGCCTGGACCTCGGCCTCGAAGGCGTTGCACTGGGCCAGCAGCGGGGCGAAGCGCTTGAGCGTGCGTTCGCTGGGCGTGCCGAAGATCTTCTCGAAAGTGGCTTTGATCATGGGAGGAGCCCCAAGTGTAGCAATTTCGCCCGGACCCGGATAAAGCCGCCCCCGCGGCCCGCCGGGGGCCGCGAGGGCGGAGAACGGGCCGTTGCGGGCCTTACTGGTTGTAGCGGTCCTGGGAGTACTTCTTCAGGGCTTCGGCCTCCTTCGGGCTGAGGCCCTTCTGCCAGACATGCTCGTCCTGGGCCAGGAGGGCGTCGACCCGGGCCTTCCACTTCTTCTCCATCTCCGGGCTCTTGAGCTTGGCGGCCTTCACGATCGCCGGCAGGAACTTCTCGTAGAAGTGCTTGGAGACCTCGTACATGCCGTGCCAGTGCGTGTAGTCCGGGCCCATCATGCTCGCCCCGTGGCGCGCGCGCCGGCCCTCGTGGTGCCAGAGCTCCCAGTACACCCACTGCACCTCGTGCTCGAACGGCGCCTTCTGCTGGAGGACGCCGTCCTTGATGAGCTCGTCCATGATCGCCTTCGACGGCCTGGCGAACTTGTCGTTGTACAGGGTCACCAGGCTGTCGAACTGGGCGTAGAAGCCGTCGACGAAGCTGTCGCCGTGGCAGTTGAGGCAGGCCGCCTTCATCTTGCCGCGCCGCTCCTGCCAGGTGAGGATGCTCGCCACCTTGCGCGTCACCTTGCGGTTGACGAGGGCGTCCCCCTCGCGGACCTTCTCGACGGTCTCGACGCTGTCGCCGACCTTGGGGAGGGCGCGCGGCTCGGGGTAGTCCTCCTTGAAGCCGTCGGCGAAGACCACCAGGTTGAGCTTGGCGCTGACGGCCGGGCGCAAGGTCCAGCTGATGCGCTCGCCGACGTCGTGGCTGCCGCCCGTGACCTTGCCGTCCTTGGTCATGTGGTCGCTGATGTGGCAGGTGGCGCAGGTCGGCGCCGCCGAGTAGTCCTTGCCGAGGACCCAGGAATCCTTGTCGAGGGCCATCTTGTCGCGGTTGGCGTTGAAGGCGATGCCGTGCTTGGACTCGTTGTAGATCTCGATCTGCGGATGGTCCGGCCCCATGTGGCATTTGCCGCAGTTCTCCGGGTTGCGCGCGGTCTTGGCCTCGAAGGAATGGCGGGAATGGCAGGCGTTGCAGGAGCCGCGCGAGCCGTCCGGGTTGATGCGGCCGATGCCGCTGTTGGGCCAGGTCTCGGGGTCGAGGACCGGCTTGCCCTCGGGGCCCTCGCGCAGGAGCGCGCCCTTGGCGTCCTTCTTGAACTTGACGACGCCGCCGTGGCACTGGAGGCAGCCGTTGACGGCGTCGGCGTTGTTGCCGGGCATGCCGGCGGCCTTCTCGGCCAGGACGTTGTCGAGGCTGGCGAGGATCTCGCCGGCGAGCGCGTGGTGGCTGCGGGAGAACTGCTCGTTCTCCTTCGCGTGGCACTTGGCGCAGTCCTTCGGGGTGACGATCATCGAGATGCGCTCGCCGCGGTGGACCCAGGAGCCGGGGTTGTCCTTCTCCGCGCCGTGGCAGGCGAGGCAGTCGACGCCGTTCTTGGCGTGCTTGGAGCGGTCCCACTCCATGACGAGCGCCGCCGAGTGCTTGCGGTGGCAGTCGGCGCAGCTCTCGGCCGCGCGCGACGCGGCCGGAAGGGCGGCGAGGAGGATCGAAAACAGGGCGTATTTCATGGAAGTGCCTCTCGGATTCGCTATTTCGGATACGAATCTCCGCAAATCGTGCAACAATGAGTCTCCCAGAGCAAATCCAATCCGCGGCGTGATCGGGAATCGGCCGCCGGGGGACGCCTTCCCCGTCGGGGAGGACGCAAGGGGACCAAACCCGGTACATGAAAGATTTACACCCCCCGAAGGGGGGCTTCAGCGCAGGAGCGCTTTGAGGATCTTGTCGCCGGGCTGCAGGGCGTCGAGGACATCCATCCCCGAGGTCACGCGGCCGAAGGCGGTATAACGCCCGTCGAGGTGCGGGGTCGGCACGAGGCTGACGAACAGCTGGCAGCCGCCCGTGTCGGGGCCGGCCTTGGGCATGCCGAGCGTCCCGCGGAGGAAGGGGAGCCGGTTGACCTCGTCGACGAGCCGGAAGCCGTCGTCCCCCCACCCCGAGCCGCGCGGGTCTCCTCCCTGCACGACGAAGGCCGTCACCACGCGATGCCAGACCGTCCCGTCGTAGACGCCGCGGCGCGCGGCGTCGGCGACGGCGGCGGCGGTGTTGGGCGCGGCGTCCGCGTCGAGGAAGAGCTCGACCGTCCCTTTTTCCGTCTCGAGGACCAAGGTCGGGGACGCGGACAGCGGCGGGAAGGTCTTGGGCGGGTCGAGCTTGGGCCCGGCCGCGACCGTCACGCCGGAGGCCTTCAGAGCCTTGCGCAGGTTCTCGCGGACCTCGGCGGTGAGGCCGGGACGCTCCCAGGCCGAGCGCAGGGCGGCGGCGAACTCCGGGGACTTGCGCTCGGTCGCGGCGTCGACGGCGGTGCCGATCAGCTCGAGCTCGGCCTTCGGGTCGCGCAGCACCTTTCCGATCGCGACGGCCGCGGCGGGAGCGGTCGATGCGGCCAAGGTCTCCAGCGCCTGCGCGGCGACGCGCGCGTCGGGGTCGGTGACGCCGGCGCTCAGGACCGCGGCGGCGTCGGGGAGGAAAGCGCTCGCTTCGTAGGCGCGGGAGCGGACCCACCAGTGGGGGTCCTTGCGGGCGCGTTCGAGACGCGAGGACTCGGCCGCGCCGCGCAGCTTGGCGAGGGCGATCAAGGCGCGGCCGCGCGGCATGGGGCCGTCGGCGTCGGCCATCTTCTCGAGAAGCGGGGCAAGACCGGCGTCGCCCGTCGCGGCCACGGCGTCGGCGGCGGCGGAGCGGACATGGTGCGAGGGGTCCTCGAATACCGACTTCGGGAGTTCTCCCGCGGCCTTGGCGGCGCCGTAGGACCCGACGGCCTCCGCGCGCACGTAGATGTCGGCATCCGACAGAACGGACGCGTCGACCTTACGGCCCAGCTTCGACAGAGATCGAACGGCAAAAAGGCGGGTGACCTTGTCGGGGTCCTTCACGGCCAGCGTCAACGTCTTCTCGGCCCTGACGTCGGGAAAGCGCGTGAACGCGTAGTTCGCTCGCCAACGGACCTCGGGGTCGGAGTCGACGGCGAGCGTCAACAGCTTATTGAGGCTTGCGGTCGAATATTCAGGGACCCGTTTAAGGAACCTTCGACGGAAAAGCGCCATGGCGACCTCGCCCCTCACGCCTCCATCCACGTCCGTGGACGCGGAAAGCAGGATATCCTCCGCCTCGCGGCCCCCGGTCTTCCCTAATCCTTGCACGGCGGCGCGGCGCACGGGGGCGTCGGGGTCGGAGACGGCGGGGATCAGGGCCGCGGCCGCGGCTTCGCGCAGCGAGACGGAGACGGCGGGCTCGGCCTCGCCCTCGGGGACCTCGGCCAGGCCGGTCTGGCCCAGGTCCCAGGCGGCGCGGGCGCGGACGGCCGCGTCGGTCGAGCCCAGGCCGGCGCGGAGGGTCGCGAGGCGGGCGGGCGCCGGCCGGCGCGGAGCCCCGCCGCAGGCCGTCAGGACGAGGAGGCCGGCGAGGGCGAGCGCGCGCACGCCCCGATTATATATCCTTAACGCCGGCCCATGCGAAGGTCTCCCCTATTCGCCGTCATCGCGCTGCTGCTCGCGTCCTGCGTCACGGTCGAGCCGCCGCCCAACCCGCGCGGCTCGATCAAGCCCGGCCAGCGCCTGATCGTCATGGTGCTCCAGTCCCCCGGCCCCTGGATCGTCGCCGACCCCGACTCGAAAGCGGAGACCGCGATGAAGGTCCTGCCGCTGGGCACCTTCCTGCAGGGCATCCAGGAGGACCGCATCAACGACCTGTCCAAGGAGATCCAGCCCTATCTCCCGCGCCCCCGCTACGACCAGGCCGTCGAGGCCGCGCTGATCGCGGCGCTCAAGGCCGCGCACGGCGGGCCCGTCCAGACCTCGGCCGAGGCCGGGATCGCCCCTCTCCAGCGCAGGGAATGGAACGCGGCCTCCGACCAGCTGGATTGGCGGCGCAAGTACTACTTCACGGACCCCGGCCGGCCTTCGCCGCGCGATTATTCCAAGCTGCTGTCGCTCGACGACGCCGTCGTCCTCGAGGTGAACCTCTCCTTCGGCCTCGAGCCCGACGAGCAGGACCGGACCTTGCCGCTGCTGTCCGCCGCCTCGCGCGCCTACCGCGCGGACACCACGCGCATGCTGTGGAGCCGCGAGGAGCGCCTGAGCGACACGACCTCCTCGACGACGCTCAGCGAGTTCCGCGCCGAGCCCGTCCAGCTCACCGACCGCCTCTACGCCCTGTCCCTCCCGCTCGCGGCCAGGATCGCGGCCGGCCTCGTTCAGGACGCCGGGCTGATCCCCGCGCCGCCGCCCATACTCGCCGAGCCGGCCCCGGCGACGACCTTCGTCAACGGCGCCGCGCCGGACATCTCCACGGCCCCGTTGATCGTCCCGCCGACCGCGCCCGCGGCCGCGGTCGAGCCGTCCACCGCCCCCGCGACGGACGGCCCGCCCGCCGAGCGCGCCCCGGCCCCGCCCGAGCAGCCGCAGGTCAGCCCCTCCCATTGAGGACCGCCGCGGTCGCCGGCGCCACGGGCCTCGTCGGCGGATGCGTCCTCCGGCGGCTGCTGGAAGACCCCGGGATCTCGCGCGTCGTCGCCCCGACCCGACGCCCGCTGCCGCCGCACCCGAAGCTCGAGAACCCGCTCATCACGACGGCCTGGCCGGCCCTCGCCGCGCTCGACGAGGCCTACGGCTGCCTCGGGACCACGCGCAAGGACGCGGGCAGCGCCGAGGCGTTCCGCGCCGTGGACCTCGACCTGGCCGTGGCCTTCGCGCGCGCGGCCAGGGCGGGCGGGGCGCGCCGCTTCGGCCTCGTCTCGTCGGCGGGCGCGGACGCCGGGTCCTCCTTCCTGTATCCCCGGACGAAGGGCGAGGCGGAGAAGGCGGTCGCGGGGCTCGGCTTCGAGACCGTGGTGATCGCGCGCCCCTCGCTGCTGCTCGGCTCGCGCGCCAAGCCCCGCCCCGCGGAGAGGCTCGGCGAGGCGGCCCTTTCCCTCCTCGCTCCTTTGCTGGTCGGGCCGCTCCGGAAATACCGCGCCATCGCCGGGGACGCGGTCGCGGCGGCGCTCATCGCCTCGACGCGCGCCGGGATCCCGGGAACGCTCACGCTCGAGTCTGACGCGCTCGCGGCACATTGAGTAGAATACCCGGATGAACGCCCTCAACGTCGCCGTGGCGGGCCTCGGCACCGTCGGCCGCGAAGCCGTCCGCCTGCTGCGCGCGCGCCGCGCGGAGCTCAAAGAGCGCCTCGGCGCCGAGCTTCGCCTTGTGGCCGTCGCCGACCGCGGCGCCCGGCGCGAGGCCCGCGCCCTCGGCCTGCCCGCGTCGGTCGTCCGCTATCGCGACCCTCTCGACATGGCGCGCCGCGCCGAGGCCGACCTGTTCGTCGAGCTGCTCGGCGGCCTGGAGACGCCCAAGCGCTTCGCCCTCGAGGTCCTCGGCCGCGGGAAGGCCCTGGTGACGGCCAACAAGCGCCTGCTCGCCCACGCCTGGCCCGAGGTCACCGGCGCGGCCCGCGCGAGCGGCGCGCGCCTCGCCTTCGAGGGCAGCGTCGCCGGCGGCATCCCGGTCCTGCGCGCGCTCGAGCTGTCCTTCTCCGGCGACCGGGTGCTCGGCGTCGACGGCATCCTCAACGGGACGACCAACTACATCCTGTCGCGCGGGGAAGAAGGGCTCTCTCCGGAGGACGCCCTCCAAGAAGCTCAAATGCTCGGCTTCGCCGAGAAAGATCCCGCGATGGACCTCTCCGGCCAGGACGCCGCGCAGAAGCTGAGCGTGCTCGCCGGCCTCGTCACCGGCGGCTGGCTCAAGCCCGGGACCTTCCCGGTGACCGGCATAGAGACCGTCTCATCCCGGGACCTGTCCTTCGCGCGCGAGCGCCTCGGCATGGCCGTGCGCCTCGTCGGCTCGCTGCGATTCTCCGGCAAGCCGGGCGCGCCCGCCGTCGAGGCCTCCGTCGCCCCCACGATGGTGCCGATGGGCCATCCCCTCGCCGCGGTGCGCCGCCAGTACAACGCCCTGCTCGTCCACACCGCCTCCGCCGGCGACCTCATGTTCTACGGCCAGGGCGCGGGGGCCGGGCCCACCGCGTCGGCCGTCGTCGCCGACGTCTTCGTCCTCGCGCGCGACATCCGCGGCGGGATCCCCGCGGCGGCCTCGACCGCGCGCCGCCTGGCCCTGACCTCCCCCGACCACGCGGTCTCCTCTTATTACCTGCGCCTCGAGGTCCTCGACCGCCCCGGAGCGCTGGCCCGCATCGCCGACGCGCTCGCGGACGCGGGCGTCTCGATCGCCGCCATCCACCAGGACAAGGCCGTCGGCGGGCGCTCGGTTCCCGTGATGATCGTCACGCACGCGACCCCGCGCGGGCGCTTCGAGCGCGCGCGCCGCCGGATCATGTCGCTGGCCGCGGTGAAGCCCTCGCATTGCGCGATGAGGATGATGGCGTGAACGGTCTGATCTCCCGCTGGCGCGACCGCCTCCCGGTGACGGCCCGCACGCCGATCGTCACGCTCGGCGAGGGGAACACCCCCCTCGTCCAGGCCGACCGCGTGGCCGAGGCCGCGGGGCTTCCTCCCGGGTCGGTCTTCCTCAAGGTCGAGGGCGCCAACCCGACGGGGTCGTTCAAGGATCGCGGCATGACTTTGGCGATCTCGAAGGCCGTCGAGGCCGGGGCCACCGGCGTGCTGTGCGCCTCGACCGGCAACACCTCCGCGTCGGCGGCGGCTTACGCCGCGCGCGCGGGCCTGCGCTGCGTCGTGTTCCTGCCCAAGGGCAAGGTCGCCGCGGGCAAGCTCTCCCAGGCCGTCATGCACGGCGCCGAGATCGTCGAGGTCGCCGGCAACTTCGACCAGGCGCTCGTGATGGCCGTCGAGGCCGCGAAGACGAAGGGCTTCGCCCTCGTCAACTCCTCGAACCCCTTCCGCATCGAGGGGCAGAAGACCGCGGCCTTCGAGATCCTGGAGCAGCTCGGCCGCGCGCCGGACAACCACTTCATCCCCGTCGGCAACGCGGGGAACATCACCGCGTACTGGAAGGGCTACAAGGAGAGCGGCGCGAAGCCCCGCATGTTCGGCTGGCAGGCCGCCGGCGCCGCCCCGCTCGTCTCCGGGAAGCCGGTCCTGAACCCGACGACCTTGGCGACCGCGATCCGCATCGGCTCGCCCGTCTCCTGGAACGGCGCGATCGCCGCCCGCGACGAGTCCGGCGGCCTGATCGGCAAGGTCACCGACGCCGAGATCCTCTCCGCCTACCGCTTCCTCGCCTCGCGAGAAGGGGTGTTCTGCGAGCCCTCCTCGGCCGCCTCGGTCGCCGGCCTGCTCAAGCTCGCCAAGGGCGGCAAGGCCCCGCTCGGCGTCAGCGTCTGCGTGCTCACGGGCAACGGCCTGAAGGACCCCGGCATCACGGCGCGCTTCGCGCCGAAGGTCCGCCGGGTGAAGGCGGGCGGAAGGATGAGGCTCTGATGACCAAGGTCCTCGCGCGCGTGACGGTGACGGCACCGGCGTCCACGAGCAACCTCGGCCCGGGCTTCGACTGCCTCGGCCTCGCCCTCGGCCTGCGCAACGAGCTGGTGCTCGAGCTGCACGATTCCTCCGGCCCGCCGGTCGTCGAGATCGAGGGCGCCGGCGCCGACGACCTGCCCCGCGGCGAGCAGAACATGCTCGTCCACGCCGCGCGCCAGGTGCTGCCCGCCTCCCTGCCCGGACGGCTCGTCTTCAAGGCGCGCAACCGCGTGCCGCTCGCGCGGGGCCTGGGCTCGTCGGCGGCGGCGATCGTCAGCGGCCTGTGGGCCGGAGCCCACCTCCTGGGGACCCTGCGCCGCTCCGAGGACGAGCTCGAGCAGATGGCCGTCGCCCTGGAGGGCCACCCCGACAACATCGCGCCCTGCGTCCACGGCGGCCTCACCGCGAGCCTGACCGTCGACGGCCGCGCGCGCGCCCATCGCCTCGGCATCCATCCCTCGCTGTCCACCGTGGTCTGCATCCCCGACTTCGAGCTGTCCACGAAGAAGGCCCGCGGGGTCCTGCCCGAGACCGTGTTCCTCGCCGACGCCGTGTTCAACGCCTCGCGCGCGCTCCTGCTGGCGAAGACCCTCGAGTCGGGACACGTCTCGCGCCTGCCCGAGCTGATGAAGGACCGCCTGCACCAGCCCTACCGCGCCAAGCTCGTCCCGGGGCTGGAGGACGCGCTGACCGCCGCCGTCGAGCACGGCGCCGCCGGCGCGGCGCTCTCGGGCTCCGGCCCCACGGTGTTCGCCTTCGTCGAGGGCCGCAACGCCGCGGTCGGCGACGCGATGGTCCGCGCCTTCTCCAAGCACGGCGTCGGCAGCCGCTGGCTCGCCCTGGCCGTCGACCATCAGGGAGTGAGCGTCGAGCGCTGACCATGGCCCGCAGGAAGATCACGGTCATGAAGTTCGGCGGCACCTCCGTCGCCGACCCCGAGAAGATCTCGCGCGCCGCCGAGCGCGCGATCGGCGAGCGCCGCAAGGGCTTCGGCGTCGTCGTCGTGGTCTCCGCGCCCGGCGACATGACCGACGAGCTGATCGCGCTGGCCGAGCGCATCACGCCCAAGCCCGACGACCGCGAGCTCGACCAGCTGATCACGACCGGCGAGCAGGTCTCCATCTCGCTCTTCGCCATGGCTTGCCTCTCCCGGGGCGTCCCGGCGGTCTCGCTCACGGGCCCGCAGGCCGGCATCGACGCCGTCGGCGACGCGTCGCGCGCGCAGATCCGCCGCATCCGCACGCGCGCGATCCTGAGACACCTCGACGCGGGCCGCATCGTCGCCGTCGCCGGCTTCCAGGGCCTCGCCCCGAACGGCGACACGGTCACGCTCGGACGCGGCGGCTCGGACCTCACCGCGGTGGCGCTCGCCTCCGCGCTCAAGACCGGACGCTGCGAGATCTTCTCGGACGTGAAGGGCGTCTACACCGCCGACCCGCGCATCGTCCACGACGCGCGCAAGCTCGCCCGCGTCTCCTTCGAGGAGATGCTCGAGCTCGCCGGCTCCGGCGCCCAGGTCATGCAGGCCCGCTCGATGGAGGTCGCCGAGCGCTTCGGCGTCGAGATCCACGTCCGTTCCGCTTTCCATCCCCAGGCAGGGACCTGGGTCGTGTCCAAGGAGAAGCTCATGTTGGAGAAAGCCTTCGTTTCCAGTCTCGCGCTCGACAAGAGCGAGGTGCGGCTCACCGTCGTCGGCGTCCCCGACCAGCCCGGCGTGGCCGCGAAGGTCCTCACCGCGCTCGCCGCCTCCGACATCCCCGTCGACATGATCATCCAGTCCGCGCCGAGCCAGGCCGGCGTCAACGACATGTCCTTCATGACGCCGAAGGCCTCCGCGGCCAAGGCGAAAAAGGCCCTCGAGGGCGTCGCCAGGTCCCTGCGCGCCGAGCGCGTGGACCTCAACGAGCAGGTCGCCAAGGTCTCCGCCGTCGGCACGGGCTTCCGCCACTCCCCCAAGATCGCCGCGACGATGTTCACGGCGCTGGCGGATCACAGGATCAACATCCACATGATCTCCGCCTCCGACCTGCGCGTCTCCTGCATCGTGGACCTCGCCCAGGGCGAAGCCGCGCTCAAGGCGCTGCACAAGGCCTACGGCCTGGCGAAGGGGAAGCGCTGATGTCCGTCTTCGTCGCCATCGACTTCGAGACCGCCGACCAGGGCCGCGACTCCGCCTGCTCGGTCGGCCTCGTGCGCGTCGAGCACGGCGTCATCACCCGCAAGGAGGTCCAGCTCATCCGCCCCCCTCGCCTCGAGGGCGGGGACCTGTTCTCCCCGGCCCCGGCCGAGTTCATGTTCACCTACATCCACGGCATCAAGCCCGAGCAGGTGCTCGACGCGCCGACCTTCGGCCAGGCCTGGCCCAAGCTCGCGCCGATCCTGAAGGGCGCCGAGTTCATGGCCGCCCACAACGCCCCCTTCGACAGCGGCGTCCTCAACGCCTGCTGCGAGGCCGCGGGCCTGCCCAAGCCCGCCCACCGCTTCGTCTGCACGGTGCGCCTGGCGCGGAGCACGTGGAGCATCTACCCGACGAAGCTCAACAACGTCTGCCAGCACCTCAACATCCAGCTCAACCATCACGAGGCGCTCTCCGACGCGCTGGCCTGCGCCCAGATCGTCATCGCCGCCGAGAAGAAAGGCGTCAAGATCTAGCGGCCGGCACGATGGACGCCCTGGAGCACTTCGAACAGAGACGCGACCGCTGGGAGTTCTACCAGGGGTTCGGCTCCCCGTCGCTGAACATCACGGTGCGCTTCGGCTGCGCGGACTTCGTCTCCCCCTGCAAGAGGACGGGGACGCCGGTCTTCCATTTTTTCCTCCACAAGCTGTGCCGCGCGGTCCTCGCGACCCCGGCCTTCCGCCTGCGCTGGAACGGCCGCGAGGTCGTCGAGGAGCGCGGCCTGCGTCCGTCCTACACCGTCAACGCCGCGAACGGCCAGCTCAACTTCGCGGTCTTCGAGTTCGCCGACGACTGGGACCTCTTCCTGAAGAGGAGCCTCGAGGCCAAGCGCCTCGCCGAGGCGGCCCCGCGCCTGCAGATCGACGCGCCCGGGGTCTACGACTACCTCTTCTGCACCTGCATGCCGTGGTTCGACTTCACCTCGATCCAGCACCCGACCGACGCCGGGCACAACCACACCATCCCCAGCTTCGCCATCGGGAGGATCCAGCCCAAGGACGGGCGCCTGGAGCTGCCTCTCTCCGTGCAGGTCCATCACGGCCTCGTCGACGGCGTCCACATCCGCGCTTTCCTCGAGAGGCTGGAGGCCGAGATCGCGGAGGGCGCCGCGCGGCTCTGAGCTCCCGGGACCTTTACAGGGCGCTCCCCCATGTATAGGATGGGCGTCAAGGCCCCCGAGGGGCCGCGGAGGAGGACGACATGGCGAAGAAGATGGAGCCGCTCGTGATCGCGAGCAAGGCGAAGGCGATACTGAAGAAGGCCGGCTGCAACACGTCGGGCGACGCGCTCGAGGGGCTCAACGGGATGGTTTACTACTACCTCGTCCAGGCCGCGAAGCGGGCCAAGGCCAACGGCCGCAAGACGGTCCGCATCCACGACTTCCACATCGACTAGTCCTCGGCTTCGGCTGGAAAACGCAGCGCCCGGGGGTTGCGATTCGCCATAGGCGAATCGGCCCCCGGGCGCCTGTCTTTCGGTGGGACCGAAAAAACTAGTGCCGGCGCCGGGTCTCCTGGCGGCGAGCGTCGTCCTGCGCTTTGCGCAGCGAGTCGACGATGTGGTGCGCGGTGTCGTGGACCCAGCGGCTCTTGAGGAGCCTGCGGGCGTCGATCGTCACCTTGGCGGAGAGCGCGAGCTTCATGGAACGAGTATAGCCCCGGAGGCCCGGAATGTCATTACATGGGTGTTACAATTCAGCGAATGTTTCCCGTGACCGGGATCACGTCCTTGACGCCTCCGGGCGCGGCTGTTATATAGGAGTCCTATGAAGAATCAGACCATCGCGGTGATCGGGGCGGGCCACATGGCGGGAGCCATGATCGGGGGCATGATCAGATCGAAGCTGGTCCCCGCCAAGAGCATCGTCGCGGCCCGCCGGAACCCCGAGGCCCTCGCGGCGCTCCAGAAGAAATGGGGCGTGCGCGCCACCAGCGACAACAAGAAGGCCGTCGCGGGAGCGGACATCGTGATCCTGGCGGTGAAGCCGCAGATGGCGCGGAAGGTCATGGAGGAGCTGGCGGGCCACGTCACCGCCGAGCAGCTCGTCATCTCGGTCATGGCGGGCATCACCACCGCCTCGATCAGCAAGGCCCTGCGCGTGGACGGCCCCGTCGTGCGCGCGATGCCCAACACCCCCTGCCTCGTGGACGCGGGCGCGACCGCCGTCGCCGCCGGCGCCCACGCCGGCGAGGCCGAGCTCAAGCTCGCCGAGGCCGTGTTCGGCGCGATCGGCCTCGTCGTGACCCTGCCCGAATCCGCGCTCGACGCCGTCACCGGCCTCTCCGGCTCGGGCCCGGTCTACATCTACATGGTCATCGAGGCGATGATCGACGGCGGCGTGAAGATGGGCATCCCCCGCGCCGTCGCGGCCAAGCTCGCCGCGCAGACGGTGTATGGCTCCGCCAAACTTGTTTTAGAGTCCGGCAAGCACCCCGCCGTGCTCAAGGACGAGGTCACCACGCCCGGCGGCACCGCGATCACCGCGATCCACGTCCTCGAGAGCAAGGGCCTGCGCTCGGTCCTCATCGACGGCGTCGAGGCCGCGACCAAGCGCTCGCAGGAGCTGTCGAAGCTCTTCGACGCGTGACCGGCGCCCGCGAGCCTTGACGGACCGTCCCTTACCTGTTATAAAGAAAGGGTAGTTCACCCGGAACGCCGAGCTGGGGCGCTTCCGGCTTTTTATTTATAGGGAACATTCCGCGACATGCCGCTGAGCCAAATCAAAACCGCCGCCCTGATCACCGCCAAGGAGCACCTCGAAGAGGTGTGCGTCGAGTTCGCCAAGTGCGACCGCCTGGCCTTCGACACCGAGTCCAACGGCTTCTACGCGCATAAAGAGAAGGTCTGCCTCATCCAGATCTCCACGCCGACGGAAGACTTCATCGTCGACCCGATCGCGTTCAAGGACATCTCCGCCCTCGGCCCCCTGTTCGCCGACCCGAAGATCGAGAAGCTGTTCCACGCCGGCGAGTACGACGTGCTCTGCCTCAAGCGCGACTACGGCTTCACCTTCGCCAACCTCTACGACACGATGATCGCCGCGCGGATACTCGGCACCAAGGAATTGGGCCTCGCCGCCGCCATCGAGCGCCACTTCGGCATCGTGATCTCCAAGAAGCTCCAGCGCGCCGACTGGGGCAAGCGCCCCCTGACGCACGAGATGATCCGCTACGCCCAGGGCGACACCCATTTCCTGATGCGCCTGGCCGACATCCAGAAGAAGATGCTCCTCGAGAAGGGCCGCATGGAGGACGCGCTCGAGTCCTTCAAGGACCTCGCCGCCCTCGAGCCGAACCTCAAGACCTTCGACCAGGAAGGTTATTGGAAATTGGTCGGCCGGGATGATATCGGCGGCCAGCAGATGGCCGTCCTCAAGGAGATCTGGCTCTACCGCGAGCAGCAGGCCCAGTCGCGCGACCGCGCCCCGTTCCGCGTCATGCCCGAGGACCTGATGGTGCGCATGGCGCAGGCGATGCCCGAGACCCGCGAGGCGCTGGCCGCGGTGCGCGGCATGTCGCCTTATATTTTAGAGCGCTTCGCCTCCGGCCTGCTCGCCGCCGTCGAGCGCGGCAAGGCCGCGCCGCCGATCACGCGCCCCCCCTCGGCCGCGCCCGAGCGCAAGCGCCTCAGCGACCTCGAGTGGCGCACCTTCGAGGCCCTGCGCGCCTGGCGCAAGAGCCGCTCCGAGAAGGACGCCGTGGAGCCCGTCGTCATCATGACGACCGAGAACCTGCGCACCTTGGCCATCCACGCCTGCCGCGACCACGGCGGGGACCCGCTCGGCCCCCTCTCCGAGCTCAAGCGCGGCCGCTACGGCGACGACATCCTCAAGGTCATCGCCACCGCGCGCGCCAACGGCAAAGCCGCCTAGGACCTAGGTCCCCCTTCCTCATAGGCTATGTGCCGCCGCCTTAACGCCCTCTAGGACCGGGCCCCCGCCCCCCGCCACCGCTATACTGGTCCCATGAACCGGATCGCCCGCTTTTTCGTCGCGCTGTCGCTCGTCCTCGCCGCCCCCGGCCTCGCTCCTTACCAGGCCGCCGCGCAGACTGTCTCCGCGCGGGTCGCGGTCCCCGCCGTCTCGCTCGGCGCCGCGGGCGCCTCGATCCACGGCCTGGGCGGCTCGAACGCCGTCCTGCCGGCCGCCGGCCTCCAGGCCGGCCTCATCCCCTCGCTGGCGCCCTCCGCCGCGCTGACGCCGGTCCTGACCGCGCCCGTCGTCGCCGTCAACGCCGCCGCGCCGTCGCTCGTCTCGCCCGCGGCGCTCAAGGCCATCGCCGTGACGGCCGCGGCGACGCCCGAAAAGTCCGCCGCTCCCGCCGCCGCCCTCTCCGTCCTGCGCACCGGCGGGAACGCGCTGACCGCGGCCGCCAAGACCGGCGCCGCGGAGGCTCCCCGCTCGGCCCTCGACGGCCTGTTCGAGGGCTCCGCCTCCCGCCCCGACGCCCTCGCCGTCTCCGCCCGCTCCGCCGCCTCCGACGCCCCCCGCCTCGATGCGTCCCGCGGCCCCGCCCAAGGCCCGCGCTGGGTCAAGACCCTCCGCGGCCCGGACGAGGCGCCCGCGACCTCGGTCAAGCGCACGCTCTCCGTCGGCTTCCTCGCCGCCGTCGTGCCGATCGCGATCACCATGGTCACCGTCGTGGTCGCCCAGCTGCTCGGCTACACTTTGCACCCGAACTACCAGGGCCCCAGCGCCGGGGAGGTCCCGACCATCCTGTCGGCGCTGGCGATGTGGGTCGGCGCCGCGATCATGGCCCCGGTCTCCGAGGAGGCCATCTTCCGGGGCGGCCTCCAGAAGAAGATCTCTCAAATAACGTCGAAGCTCCATGCCGGCGCGTTCATCGTCCCCGCGGTGATCACCTCGCTGATCTTCGTGGCCCTGCACGAGACCTCCGACCCGGTCCTCTTCGCCACCCGCTTCGTCCACGCCATGATCCTGAGCTACGTCTACCACAAGGAGGGCATCCTCGCCTCGATGGCCGCCCACGGCTTTTTCAACGGCCTGCTCGCCCTCTCCGTCGTGCTCTCCGCCGTCGGCCTGCCCTGGCTCGGCCTCGCCGTCGTCCCCGCCGCCCTTTACTTCGCCCTGAAGGCCGCCCGCACCCTCCGCGCCCAGAAGCCCGACATCGCCTCCGGCGCCCTGACCCCCAAGCCCCTGAGCGCCGGGCTCTCGTTCCTCATGGCCGGAGTCCTCGCGCTGGGTTATTTCTTCCTGATGCCGAACATCTTCTGGATCATCGGCGCCGTGGCGTTGATCGTGAAGGGGATCATGGCCTCGCAGCCGAAGAAGGCCTGAACAAATAGATGAGAGCCGTCCGACTCCTCGCCGCGTTCAGTTTGATAACGGCCGCCTTCCCGGCCGACGCCGCCGCACAAGTCCGTTCCGTCGCGGCCGCGAATTCGCGCGCCGTTCCTTCCGTCGCGGGCGCCGGTCTCCCCTCGAGCTTCTCCACTCCGTTGTCGTTGATGTCTTCGCCGATGTTGTCGTCGCCGTTGTCCTCTCTCACTCCGGCCGTCGCGGCCGCGCCGGCGCTCCAGGCCGCCGTTTCGCCGGCGAGCCTTAGCGCCGTCGCCGTTCCCCGGATCGAGGCCGCGAAGCCGTCGCCGTTGGCCGTCCGCGTAGAAGCCGCCTCGGCCCTCACGAAGGCTCTTCCCGACATCCCCCTCGCCGCCGCCCCCGCCGCCGCCGCCCGAAGCTTCTCCCTGCTGACCGGCGAAGCCCTCGCCCGCCGCTCCGACTCCGGCGCCGTCCTCGCCGCCCCCGCTCACTTCGACTCCCCCTTCCTCTCCGCCGCGACGCCCGCCCCGCGCTCCCCCGCTCCCTCCCCCGAGACCTCCAAGAACGTCCGCCGCATGATGGTCGGCACCGCCGTCATGAAGTCCGGCATGGAGACCATCACCCTCAGCGTCCCCATGCTCGCGCTGACCGCCTTCGGCGGCATCTCCGCCGTCGCCGGCCTCGTCGTCGTCTACGGCCTCTCCCAGGCCGTCTTCGCCGCGATGGCGGGCGGCCTCGCCGACCGCTTCTCGGCCCGCAAGGTCCTCGCCGGCGCCGTCCTCGCCCAGGCCGCCCTCGTCGGGACGCTCATCGCGGTCGGCGCCCTCGGCGCGCTCTCGATGCCGACCTTGATCCCCCTCTACCTGCTCATCGGCGGCGTGACCGGCGTCATCGAGACCACGCGCCACTCGATCCCGACCTTGCTCCTCGGCCAGGACGAGGCCGCGCTCAAGAAGTACAACGCGAAGCTCCACATCTCCTACGAGGTCGCGGGCGTGATCGGCGCGCTGTCCGCGGGCGCGCTCATCGCCTTCGTCGGCCCGCTGTGGTCCTTGGCCATCCAGCCCCCGGCGTTCGCGCTCGCCGCCTGGTATTTCTGGCGCGTCCGCCACCCCTTGCCCGCCGGCGGCCCTCCCGCGAAGAGCTCCGCCCTCGCGAAGGTGCGGGACTACTTCCGCGACATCAAGGCCGGGGCGAGGCTCGTGATGGGCGACGGGCGCATGCGCTGGCTGGCGCTCGCCTTCGTCCTGCCGCAGATCGTCCACCGCGTCTTCGAGAACCTTCTGATCCCCGTCTTCGCGAAGACCGTGCTCGAGAACCCATCGGCCTCGGCCTGGCTGCTCACCGCCTCGAACGCCGGCGAGCTCGCCGGCGCGGCCATCCTGCTCCGCCTCGCCTCCCGCTTCCCCGGCTCCCACGGCTGGGTCAAGTGGGGGGCGCTGGGCCTCCTGCTCACCTGGGCCCTGGCCTTCTCGACGAGCCTGCCGCTCCTCCTGCCCCTGATCCTCTTCTCCTCGCTCACCTGGGCCGCCAGCGACCTGTCGCTGCGCTCCGAGGTGCAGCGCTCGGTCTCGGAGAAGGAGCAGCCGCGCGCGATCAGCTTCCTGTACGGCGCCTTCGTGATCGGCTCGTCGCTCCTGTCGCTGGCGCTCGGCGGCCTGCTCGGCGCGATGCCGGCGGGGGTCGCGCTGTACTGGATCTGCGGCGGCTTCAGCGCGATCGCGCTCGCGGTCTTCATCGCCTCCCGCCGCCTGAAGCCCTGATGGAGCTGCAGCCCGTCCTCGAAGGGCCGCGTCTGCGCCTGCGCCCGCTCAAGGCCGCCGACTTCGACGAGCTCTACGCCGCGGCCTCCGACCCGTTGATCTGGGAGCAGCACCCGGCGCGCAACCGCCACGAGCTCAAGGTCTTCGAGGAGTTCTTCGACCGCGCCCTCAGGTCGCGCGGCGCGCTGGCGATCATCGACAAGGCGACGGGCGGGATCGTCGGCACCTCGCGCTATTACGACCTCGAGGGCAAAGACTCCGTCTGCATCGGCTTCACCTTCCTGACGCGCGCCTACTGGGGCGGGAGCTACAACCGCGAGCTGAAGTTCACGATGCTCGACCACGCCTTCGGCGCGGTGCGCCGAGCCCTGTTCCACGTCGGCCCGGACAACCTTCGCTCGCGCCGCGCCCTGGAGAAGATCGGCGCCAAGCTCGTCGGCCGCCTCGAGCGCACGAAGCCCGACGGCTCCCCCGACCCCACCGTCGTCTACGAGCTCAAGCGCCCCTAATCGGTCTCCCAAATGGTGTCAGGCCTGTCGTTCTTTGCATAAAGTTATGCAAAGAACGACAGGCCTGACACCGATTCCAATCAGTCGGTGAGGCGGAAGCGGACTTCCTGGGGCATGCGCACGGGGACGGGCTTGCCGTTGAGGCCGATGGCGGGAGAGAAGCGCATGAGGGCGCCGACTTTTTTGGCGGCGGCGTCGAAGGCGGGGCTGGCGGCGCGGGTGATGTCCGACGAAGACACGAGGCCGTCGACGCCGAGGTGGATCATGATGACGACCGCGCCCTCGCGGCCGGCCTGGCGCTCGCTCTCGGGATAGAGGCGCTTGAGGCCGGCCAGCACCTCGTCGCGGTTGAGCAGGCGCGGCAGCTCCTTGAGGGGCGTGCCGCCGTGGCCGGTGCCGCCGGGCACGCCGTCGTCGGAGCCTTCGCCGGAGCCGCCGGTCTTGGCCGCCGTGCCGGTGCCGCCGACCTCGCCGCCGGGCGTCGGCGCGACGGGGGCGGGCGTCTCGACGACCTTGGTGCTCGGACCCGGCAAGGTCCAGTCCTTGGGCGGCTCGGGGGCCTTCTCCGCGGTCTTGGGCGGGACGGGGACGTCGGGCGTCACGTTGACCTTGGCGGGGATGCCGGGCACGAAGGCCTTCGGCGCGCCCAGCTTCGCGGGGCCGTCGCCGAGGAAGGGGCTCGTGATCTCGACCTCGAACGGGGGCGGGGAGTCGAAGCTCAGGTGCGGCAGCACCCACAGCGCCGCGAAGAACAGGGCGTGCATGCCCGCGGACATCGCGACCGACCGCTGGAACGGCGGCGGGGACGGCGCGCGCTTGCGGGTGGCCGTCGTCACTTGCGCTGAACCTCCAGCCCGACCTTCTTGACCCCGGCGGTGCGCACCGCGTCGAGCAGCTCGGCGATCTCGCCGTAAGGCAGGGACTTGTCGGCGGACAAGGTCACGGCCTGCTCGGGCTTGAGCGCGACCGCGGCCGACAGCATCTTCTTGAGTTCCTCGAGCGTCGCGGGCTTGCCGGCCAAGGTGAGCTGGCGCTTGCCGTCCAGGGCGACGGCGATGGCCTCGGTCGCGGTCTTGTCCGACTTGGAGACCTTGGGGACCTCGACCTTGATGGCGCGGCGGGCGATCATCGGGGCGGTGGCCATGAAGATGATGAGGACGACGAGCACGACGTCGACCAGCGGGGTGACGTTGATCCCGGTTATGGGGCCGTCGGCGTCATCGGTGGCGTGCATGGTGAGCCCGGACGGCGGAGTAGCGCAGGCCGAGCGCCTCGGTCTCGGAGAGCAGGTCGCGCATCTTCTTCTGCAGGAAATTGAAGGCGAGCACCGA
>Ga0255338_1003398_pt1 | contig 19288 bp, 12 predicted proteins | sample MeOH1_35cm_T4_19_FD_203715 | JGI IMG/M metagenome (GOLD analysis project Ga0255338, IMG submission 203715) | Sandy soil microbial communities from University of British Columbia, Vancouver, Canada - MeOH1_35cm_T4_195 | ecosystem: Engineered > Artificial ecosystem > Sand microcosm > Unclassified ...
GGTTTGGTGCCGTGGAGGAGGGTCTTGATTTTGTTGGCCAGTTCTTGAGGATCAATCTGATACTTGAGGATGTAGTCAATCGCGCCGTTTTCAATCGCTTCATGCATCATCTCCGGCTCAGAGTAGTTGGAAACCAGGGCAACAGGGATGGCTGCTGTTTGCGGGTTGGCTTTAAGCTGCTTGAGCACATCATTGCCTTTCATATCGGTAATAATCTGGTCAAGCAAGATAAAATCCGGTATGTTTTTCAAAGCCAAATCAAGGCCTAGCTTGCCGGATGGAGCGGTAATTACTTCAATGGCGTCCTTCTTAAGGACGGTTGCCCATATTCCAATCATCGCCTCATCGTCATCAATTATGAGTACTTTCATAGTTACAAAAAACTACTACAAAATGCCCACTCGTTTGTAGAAGCATACTAAAAGTAACAGGAAACAAAATAAAATGCAACAAGGAAATGATGTATAATAAAAAGCATAAATGACTATCAAAGAGCAGCTTGTTTTGGAAATAAAAAAGATCTTGCAGGGGGCAGGAATTGAAGACACTACGCCAAAAGTTGACTATCCGCTTGATCCTAAACACGGTGATTATGCGACCAATGTAGCTTTGATTGCTGCAAAAAGGCTTAATCGAAATCCAATCGAACTGGCTGAGGAGATAGCCGCCAAATTAAAAACTGATTTTATTGAGAGGATTGAGGTAGTAAAACCCGGCTTTATTAATTTTTGGATTAAAGACATTTTTCTGCAGAAAGCATTTGAAATTAAAATTCCTCAGATAGGCAAAGGGAAGAAAGTCGTTGTTGAGTATTCCTCGCCCAATATAGCTAAGCCTTTTACCATCGGTCATTTAAGATCGACGATCATCGGGGATGCTGTCGCCAATCTTTTGGCGGCTACGGGCTGGGAGGTAAAACGCGACAATCACGTTGGCGATTGGGGGACGCAGTTTGGTAAGCAAATTTATGCGATTAAGACTTGGGGAAACGAGGAGGAGCTTGAAAAAGCCGAGCGGCCGGTAAAGCTGCTGGTTGATCTCTATGTAAAATTTCATGATGAGGCGGAAAAAGACCCAACACTAGAAGATAAAGCGCGGGCATGGTTTAAAAAACTGGAAGATGGTGACGAAGAGGCTAAAAAATTGTGGCAGAAATGCATTGACTGGTCTTGGAAAGAGTTTGAAAAAATCTATGCCGAATTGGGGGTTGCCTTTACAGAAAATAACGGCCGGGGCTATGGAGAATCTTTTTTTGAAGACAAGATGAAGCCTGTCATCAAGGAATTGGAAGACAAAGGCTTACTGCAGATAGGCGAGAATGGTGCCAAATTGGTTTTCTTTCCGGCAGCCGACTCCGGTCAGGTGCCGGATAAGTATCCGCCGCTGATGATTTTGAAAAAAGACGGCGCGACTTTGTATTCCACCCGCGACTTGGCAACTGACAAATTCCGCCTGGAACATTATGGCAGTGATGTCAAAATCATCAATGAAGTTGGGGCCGAGCAGGCGCTTTATTTTAGACAGCTGTATGAGCTTGAAAAAAGACTGGGCTGGTACCAGGAAGGACAAAGAGTACACGTCAAACACGGCCTTTACCGCTTCAAAGAGGGCAAAATGTCAACCCGAAAAGGGAATGTCATTTGGCTGGAAGAAGTTTTGGAGGAGGCAAAAAAGAAGGCACACGGACTAACGGCTAAAAGTCATGATATTTCGTTTGGCGACACGTATGTTGAAACGAAGAGTAAAGACAAAACTCCAACACTAAAAGAATCGGAAATAATAAATAATTCAGATATTGTTGGCATCGGGGCGTTGAAGTGGAATGATCTTAAACGCTCTTCCGAGCAGGATATCAATTTTGATTGGGATGAGATTTTGAATATGCAGGGCAATTCCGGACCGTATCTGCAGTATACTTTTGCCCGCACGCAAAGCGTGCTTGATAAATCCGAAGAGAAGACTAAATACAAAATATTAAATACTAGTTTACAGATAGAGGAGCGAGAGTTGCTGCGTTTATTGGCCAGGTTTCCAGAAGTAGTGGAAGAGGCGGCGGGTCGGCTGGCACCAAACATTCTTTGCACTTATCTTTTTGAACTGGCGCAGGCTTTCAATCTTTTCTACCAAAAGTGTCCGATTTTAAAAGCCGAAGATGATATAAGGGATTTTCGCTTGGGTTTGACGCATAAAGCAGGTGAGGTAGTTAAAGAGGGCTTAAGTCTTTTGGGTATTCAGGCGCCAAAAAAGATGTAGTCATGCTTGACAAGAGGTGCTTGATTTGATGTACTGGAACTAGTTATGACTTTGCCAAAGCTCAAGTTGGGGTCTTCGCTTACTTTTGTTTCCGCACTTATCTTGGTTGTAGGCTTAAGTATTGCGATTGTTAGCCTGCGTCAACAGCAGCAGGGCAGCACTCGGGCATCTTATTCCAGGCCAGATGTTCCTTCTAGTGTAATGTCCGAGCGAAATACGCAGTCGGGGAGTAGTGGGCAAACTTGCTTCCAAGCCTCAGGAGATCGAGCTGGAGCAATGTGTAAAGCAGATGGAGGGGGTAGTGCTTTAGGTAGTGCTCCCAGTCAGGCAACCATAGATCAGGTTTGTCCGGGAGGTTTTTATCCCTCAAATACCAGACCAACCCGGGCGGCAGATTGGTATTGCGGTGGTGGTAACGATCGAAGATGTTGTAAGAATGCGGCTCCGGATCAAGTAACTGCTACCGTTGATCACGCCACGATTACCTTGCCGACAAACAATATTGTCTTAGATGGTGGCGCGCAAGATCGCGATAGCGAGTCCTGGAGAAATACTCTAAGCTACAAGTGGACAAAGGACTCGGGCCCAGGTAGTCCTGCCTTGCCGGATGAGTCGGGCATAGCTAGAGCTGAAGTGTCAGGATTGCAAAAGGGAAATTATGTCTTTAAGCTGACAGTTACAGATGGATTTGCGTCGCAGAGTAAAACTGTAAGTGTCACCGTAAATGACGCGCCGGTTTCACAAAATACAAAATTAAATCTGGATTTAATGCTTCATGGCATAGGTAAAGCAGGGGATAGTGTGACGCCGGGAGAAGCGGGTGGGGGCAACATGAATCCAAACACAAAGCTTAGACAGGTAACTGTCCAGCTTTTGGACGCGCAGGGCAATGTTAAGTTTACCGGGACTGGTTTTGTCAATTTCCAGCCGACGGGGAATTTTACCGGCAAGATTGATATGGGTAATACGGTCACCACTGGTTCGTATGTGGTCAAGGTTAAGTTCGCGCAGTCTCTAAATACCGCGGCACCAGGTTTTTACACAGTTACAGCCGGAGCAGAGACAAATATTCCCCAATTTTCTCTGGTGACGGGGGACATTAATAATGATGGGGCTGCGGCTGTTGCTTTGGACTACGAGATTTTAAGAGGCTGCTATAGTTATTTCCTGCCGCCTGTCGACTGCGATGATACGCGTAAGGCAAAAGCAGATTTGGATGATGATGGTCATGTAAACCAATCAGATCTTAATTTATTTATAAGAGAGTTGAGCCACGTCCAGTAAGCTTGTTAGACCTTAGGGCATTGAGGTTTGAGGCAAAAAGTGATACAATCAGGATCTGCTCCAAAGTTATGAAGTTCAAAAAGAAAGTTCTGTCCAACGGTCTTCGCTTATTGACGATCCCCATGCCTTCTTTCGAAAGCGCAACTGTGATGGTGATGGTTGCCGCAGGATCACGTTTTGAAACCAAGCAAAATAATGGCATTTCCCATTTCTTAGAGCACATGGCCTTTAAGGGTACGGAAAAGCACCCCTCAGCGATGGATATCTCATCTCTAATTGATGGCATGGGAGGCGAATTTAACGCCTTTACCGATAGAGAAATAACCGGTTATTACATTAAGTCCTCCAAAGATCACATCGAAACTTCCCTTGATTTGCTTTCTGACATGCTGACACATTCCAAATTTGACCAGGCTGAAATTGACAAAGAACGGGGAGTCATCATCGAAGAAATAAATATGTATGAGGATTTACCGATGCGCAAAATTGGCGATTTATATGAAAGATTACTTTATGGTGATACGCCGATGGGTTGGGATATTGCCGGAGAAAAAGATATTATTCAAGGTATAAATCGTGCTGACTTTATTTCCTACCTGGAAAGCCTTTACAGTGCTCACAACATGACGGTAGTTGTCGCAGGAGGTATTAACGAGGAAGAAGTTGAAGGGCTAGTTGGAAAATACTTTGGCGCCATGAGTAAATTTGACACTATCAAACCAGAGCCTTTGGTTGAAAAACAGGATAAGCCGGAACTGTTTATGAAGCATAAGCAAACCGAGCAGGCTCATCTGGCTTTGGGTGTCAGAACTGTTTCGATTGACTCTGATAAACGATATCCGTTGTCGGTGTTGTCATCCATTCTTGGTGGCGGCATGTCCTCACGTCTTTTCCATGAAGTGCGCGAAAAGCGGGGACTGGCATATTATGTCAGAACTAATTCTGATGAATTTACCGACGCAGGCTCACTTGTTTCAACCGCGGGAGTTGATCCTAAGCGTGTCGTTGATGCAGTTGAAGTGATGATGCAGGAATACCAAAAATTAAGTAGCGGCAAGATGGATTTGACAGATGCCGAGCTTAAGAAAGCCAAAGAATATCTTAAAGGACATTTTGTCTTGGATTTGGAAGACAGCCGCTCGGTAGCCAGTCTCTATGCCCATGAAGAGCTCTTGGAAAAGGAAGTAGATACTCCTGATGACATCATTGCCAAGATCGACGCCGTGACCAAAGAGCAGGTGGAAGAGGTAGGTCGGGAGTTTTTTGTTAACCACGGCTTAAATATGGCAATTATTGGTAATTTTGAAGATAGACAAAAATTGGAGGACTTGTTAAAATTCTAATATGGAACGCACAGTTGTTTTAGTTAAGCCCGACGGAGTTCAAAGAGGTCTTATTGGTAAGATCATTACCCGTTTTGAAGAAAAAGGACTGCGTTTGGCCGCCCTCAAATTAATCAGTCTTGACGACACCCTTCTTGATGAATGGTACGCCCATCACAAAGATAAATTTTTCTTTTCTGACCTTAAGCGTTATATGAAATCCTATCCGGTTGTAGCGATGTTGTGGGAAGGCGTTGAAGCAGCGACGACTGTTCGTGCAATGATTGGTATTACTAAAGCCCGTGAGGCAGCCCCTGGCACTATCCGCGGTGATTTCGCGATGAGTCAGCAGTACAACCTTATTCATGCTTCAGAAAGCGCTGAGGCAGCCCAAAAGGAAGAAAAATTGATGTTTAGCGACAATGAGATTTTTGATTGGGACAAAGTTGATTATCCTCACGTCTACGCCGACGAAGAACGCAGTAAATAGTCTCAAAATAGTTATTGCACTTTCTAAAAAGAAATTTTATAATCCCAACTATGGCAATACAGGATCGTGAAGACCAATTAGCAAGAGTGGCACAGGTTGCGCTTGATAGAAAAGCAGTCGAAGAAATGCCGCATGAAGAATTTGCTGGCGTTGTTATTGCTGCAATTGAAAGCAGAATTGATGAGCTTGTGCAGCGAGGAGATGCAGATATAAACAAACAGGTGCGTAGAGAGCAGGATGGCCGAATTTACGAGGTAACCTCGACCCAAGAAGCAGCAGAGGGAGGAGCTACACGTTTGAGCGAAAGTGTAATGGAGATTTCTGCAGATGGCGAACCGGTGTGGCATGGTAGGCGATTTGGCAGAGTTGTAGATACGCTAGCAGATGGTACTCGTACTGTAATTAGCTTGAAGTTACATTCACGTAGTGATTCGCAATGGCCCAGTGCTGTGGAGTACGGGGAGTATTGGAGGCAACGGGGGGAATCTGGTATTAACTATCGTGACGGAGCCAGGGCATGGACAGCGTTTAGCGAGCTAACTACAGGTGCTGAGCGAAGTACCATGGTGCGTATTTTAAGAGATGCAGGAGCTCGGCCTAATGTCGGTATTACCGCTTCTCCTAGTGTAGCAAGACGAGCATAATTTTAGTAAAACTTCTTACAAAATAATAATTTTAGCTTGACAGATATCTCAGCACACCTATAATATCCTTTATGGCTGAACGTAAAGGATTTTTTTATACGGAGTTAACCCCAGAAGTTGTTCTCAATTCAAGGCTTAAGCCAGGTCAACATAAACATGAATATCATGGACGGCGTGGTGGAAACTTGACGTACGTCAAAGACAACGGCGTTGATCCTCGTGTAATGCAGCATCGACTTACAGGGCGAATGTATGTAGTTGCAGATTCTGACATGGCGCTTTCAGAAATGGTGGCAGATGGGACAAGAGCCACGACTGCTATTCAGGTGCTTGAGGGTAAAGCTCTTAATGGTGCAGAGGTGGTTTTTGGATCGGTGACAAGACGGTTGGAGGTAAAAAACGCTAAAGCTCGGACGACTCAGTCGACAGGGTCGGAAGCAGTTGTGATAAATAATAATGGTGAGGTCATAATTGGTGGAGACGTAGAGCGAGGAAGTGTTTATCTAGGCGGAAATAGAACACGAACCCGAGTTAAGGGAGTAGTCTCTTATTTACGAACATTAAATCATGGAGTTTTTAATCCCTCTGGGGATCATAGAGTTAGGGCGAGAGAAGTTGTTGTGAGATATGCTCCTGAAGCGGTTCGCGTGCGAGAAAGAGGTTCTAAAAAAGCGGCCGCAAGACGTGATTAGTGAACCCAATAAATAATCTCAGAATAACCAGTTGCACTTTCTAAAAAGAAATTTTATAATCCCAACTATGGCAACAGCTAAAGATGTAGAGGGAAGAACAGCAGGCTTAAGATCCGGTGAGTGGATGGGCTCGGCTGAAATTTTGGTAACTCGAGGTTATGAAGTGATTGATGGTGAGGGCAACCAGCTTGATAGAATTATAGCCCTGCCGTTAACCCAAACGCTGCAAGGTATTGTTGATGGGTCAGACGCTTCTGCGGATGCGGTTATTCAATTTGTGGAGGCCTCAAGCGATAAGCCATTTAAGGTAGGCGGTGGGCATGAGTTTAGATTTACTGCTGATGATCGTCATACTGTAACCCATGTCATTGATGGTCAAAAAGATTCTATTTATGCTCTAAAAAGAAGAGGTTTAATAGGTTCTCAATATTTAGATTTATTAAGCGGTCTTAGCTCCTCAGCAGAAATCGTGGTTTCACCTAGATCAGGCAGGCCATACTTGGAGAGACCAAATCACAATGTTTCTATCGTTGCTAGAACTCAACCTTCCTCAGCGGCCGCAAGACGTGGTTAGTCGGGGTGCTGGGAATTGAACCCAGTGTCTCTGCGTCCCGAACGCAGCGTGATACCGATTCACTACACCCCGTGTAATAAGTAGTCCCGGGCAGAATCGAACTGCCATTTGGCCCTTAGGACGGGCTCGTTCTATCCATTGAACTACGGGACCGTAAGCGGGCCTAGTGTATTTTAGCACAAAAAGAGGGTAGAATTGATTTATGACCCGTAAACAGGCCCTGCAATTTGTGGCCATCCGCAGTCTCGGTAACTTTTTGGTGCTTTTTGCGCTCTACGGAGTTTTTGCGACCTTTGGGCCGGCACTAAGTTATGAGTTGCAATACCGGATTATTCAGATCAGAGGAGTTAAATTTGAAGTCGCTAAGGAGCCGCAGGTTCAGCAGACTGCGCAAGCACCTCGTGAAGAGGGTGGTTTTGCCCAGGTGTTGTCCGGCAATAAAGACCAAATTTTGATACCAAAAGATGCAAATTTTAGTATTTCGATACCAAAAATTGGTGCATCTGCTAAAATTTTCCCCAATGTTGACCCGGCCAACCCTAACGCTTTTCTGCCGGTTCTGCAGAAAGGCATCGCTCACGCAAAGGGCAGTGTTTTTCCGGGGATGGCAGGCAATGTCTATCTCTTTGCTCATTCGACAGACAATTGGTGGAATGTGGGCCGCTACAACGCCGTTTTTTACCTCCTGCAGCATTTAACTCGCGGAGATGAAGTCGTGGTCTTTTTTGAAGGCAAAAGATACGAGTATGTTGTTTCGCAAACTGTTATTTCTGACCCCAACGACGTTTCACTTTTAACTCAAGCCCACGGTGGAGAACCGAAGCTGGTACTGCAGACCTGTTGGCCGCCCGGGACGACGTGGAAACGTTTGTACGTGATCGCTACGCCTAAATAGATTAATTTACTATCCACCAGTTCACTTTGATGTTTGAGGTTGCGGGCGACTGCAGTTTGATGGTGAAGGTGTCGGCATCTTTTTTGGTCGCACCAATAAGTACCGGCTGATCCGGAGTTACAAAGATTAGGGAGTTAGCTGTCAGAGCAGTGGTGTCTACATCAAGCGTAGTTTGCCCCGCGTTAATAGTGATAGAGCCTGCTGAGGCCGAAAGCGTGGCGGAAGTGGTGGAGGTAGTATCTTCAACGATATTAAGTTTGGTTGTATTGACCGTCTTGGCGGTAACCGTGCCAGTGATATTTACGTCACCCTTGGCGTCGACAATGATCTTGCCGTTTAAGATGTTGATCCCGCCGGTGCCCTGGTCTTGCAGCTTGAGATCGCCAATCGTATTGATGGAAGCCTGTCCATCATTGTCCAAGCCTCTGATGGTGAGGACGCCGGCAGTAATCTTGCCGGTTATGCCGACATCATTAAGAAGCGTTCTGCCCAAGACGGCCAGAGTATTAATGCTGGCATCGTTGATATCAAGCTTATCAAGACTGAGCTGTGCACCGGTTGAAGCAGAGAAGGAAAGCAGCTGTGAATTAAGCGATGAGAGCGAGCTAAGCTCTGCTTCCAAGGAAGCAACTCTGCCGTTTAGACTTGAGACAGATGAGTTTAGAACGGCTGTTTGGGAAGCGGTCTGATCTAGTTTACCTGTAATATCCTGACCGGCCAAGGAAAGTTTTTGGACATCAATACTGCCTGATTTAAGATTGGCAACAACAGCATTGGAGAAGACGCCGACTCGGTTAACTTCTTGTCCAGAGCTATTCTTAACCCCAAAGAGGGAAGTGTTATCAACAGCCGGAGCTCCAGTCTTTTCAAAGACGTTAATATTGCCAGTTGAGGTGAGATAAATGTCGGGATCGTGCCAGGATGGTTGAACAGCTATATCATTTCTTTGATTTGGCATCGTGCCATCGTAATTAACAAGCGCTTTTCCTATTACATAACCGGCACCTTTTTGTTTGGCAGCATAGCCGGGAGTGGAAGACCAGGTAAGATAATCTCCGGCGTGAATATTGCCGTTTTCAGCTGAAAGATAGGTTGGGATTTGTCCAACTAGACCAACGAGAATGTAGCTTGGGTCATTCTCGTAGTCTGTTCGGCCGACAAAACCTGCGACGTCTGAGGCAACCCCGATAATATCAGTATATAAGTTGTTACATTTGGTGACTCCATTGGGCGCTGAGCAGACAAGTGCGCCATAAGGGATATCTTCAAATGAATCAGCCTTCTTGAAGTATTCAGCAAAGTCACCGCCCGTGGTGTCATAGGAAACGCCAGTTGTTGTATTGTTGCCTCTGACTTTACCAACTACGGTGCCGGCGCCGTTCATAAAGTCGATAAATCTATCGGGTGCTCCGGGAGCTGTGGTACTACCAGCGGCGCCCATTCTGACAATAAGCCCGGTGTGACACCCGCTGGCACAAGAGCCTGTCGCGCCGCCTGTGTTGGCGTTCGTGTTCCAAATCTGAGCTGCGGCGGTAGCACTTTGAGAATCTTGGATATCCACTCTAAAACCAGGGGATGTAGTGCCTGCCCCAACCTTTCCTCCACCGCCTAAAATAAGGTTTTGGTGAGCGTTAAGCGAATCGCTCCAGGAGCCAATGATGGCGTATGGCACTGTTGTTCCAATAGATTTATAGTCGGCGAAGAAGTAGCCGCTTTGCGAATGATCAGCAACTTGTAATCCATCTTGTAAGGTAGTGTCATCGGTAAGGGGGACGATCTTTAATCTTCCACTACCGGTTGCGGTGCCGATGTCAACACTGCCATTTTGTCTGACCACAAATCTGGTAAGCCCTGAGGAGGAGGCAGTGAAGAGATCGCCTCTGCCGGTGTTGTCAACCAGGAGGGCAGCAGAAGCAGTATTAGCAGAAAGAGAAGCGGTCGGGTTGGTGCCTAGGCCATTAATCGCAAGCCTTTTTGCGTATACGCCGGTGAAGCTGTCATAACCGCCATAGACTTGGAAAAGATCGGCAGTGGCGCTGGGAGAATTACCAATTACGCTTAGGACAGTTCCATTATCTGCCTGGGATCTGACATTCATTGCGCCGGTGCCAAAGAAAGAGCTTGCGCCGACGACATTAAACTGTCTTATACAATCAGAGAACGAGAAATATGAATTGGTGTCACTGGCATAGACTTGAAACGAGGTGGGATCATTTAAAATATCAGAGCAAGTAGCAGAATTAAAGACAAAGCCGGGAGTATGACGGTCATGCTGTGTAACCTGCAGAGTAGCGGTTGGGATTGCTTTGTTAATACCGACATTACCATTTTGAGTGATTACAAATCTACTGGTGCCTGACGAAGAAGCAGTAAAGAGATCGCCTAGACCTGAGTTGTCAACGACCATTGAGGCAAAACTTGTCGTTCCGGCAATAGAGGCAATTGGAGTTATTCCGTCTACACCATTAATTTCAAGTGTACCATCAGGGGTGGTTGCGCCTATCCCTATGCCAACTCTTCCGGTGTTGGAAACTAACATTCGCGAAGTTATGCTGCTTAAATCATCGCTTGAGCTACGGAAGTAAAGGAAGCCTCCGCTGTCAACTATACGCCAGTCAACAAAGCCATTGCCAGAACGCAAGAATTCTATGCCCGCGTCGTTATCGTCAGTTGAGCTGATACGAGCAAGCTGATCACCCGTACCTGAAATCTCTAAGTGTTTGCTTGGAAGGGTAGTGCCAATCCCAACATTACCATTTTGCGTTATTACGAACCTATTAAGCCCTGAGGAGGAGGCAGTGAATAGATCGCCCGTGCCTCTGTTGTCAACTACCAATCCGGCAAAGGAGGTAAGAGCAGAGACCGAAGCGACAGCTGTGGTGCCGGCAAAAGCAGCAGATCCAAAAACATGGAATCTTGCTGAAGAAGAAGAGACGCCACCGATGAGGAGATCCTCAGTGGTATTTTTTTGAATGATTGAGCCGCTTGTGAGTTGGAAGAGTGATGAATCGGTGCCGTTTTCAAGCTCTGTTACTGTGATAGAGTTATAGTCGGCTGTATCTTGATCTATGTTTCCCGTTCCTGATACTCTTTTCCACCGCATCTGAGCAGTTTGTGCGCCAGCGGGTATGCTACTAACGACGATACTGCACGACATGCTATGGTGCACCAGTGTGTTATTAAAGTCGAAACTCGTGCAATCGTAGTCAGTTGAATTTATATTAACGCCAATTCCTATGACAGTATTGGCCGTGATGTCGTCAAACGCTGATGTAGTTACAATAACCAGTAATTTACTCGTGCTTGATTGCTTGGTAAAGCTTACAGAAGAATTAGTAGACATATTGGCGTAGCTTGATGAGGTGGTTGTGACTGTACCGGCGGCAGCCGCACCGCTTGTACCATTGGTTGTTGAAACCCCTGGACTAATTGTGCCGCAGGTGAGTAAACCATTTGAAGTTGTTGACAAGGAGGAGCAGCTGGGATAGTTGACATTATCAAGTTGGACGGTGCCATTATTTTTAATTACAAATCTATTAAGTCCAGATGAGGAAGCTGTGAAAATATCACCTCTGCCTGAGTTATCCACCACCAGTCCGGCAAAAGCCGTATTGGCAGCAATGGAAGCTACAGGGTTAGTACCCTGGAAGGCAGCCTTACCATAAACATGGAAGGTGGCAGAGGAGGAGGCAATGCCCCCAATGAGAAGATCGTCAGTAATATTGGCCGGAACTATTGCATTACTCACTCTTTGCCAGTAGCCTACAATTCCTGAGGTAGAACAGGTTTGCCCACTTAGACAGATTGTGCCTGTGGCATCGGGGAAGGTATAAGTTTGAGCAGCAGTAGTATTGGCAGAAAGGGTGTTTAAGAAACTGCCGGCACCCGCCCAGGAAAGATTGCCAGTACTTAAGATGGTAAATTTAGTCACGCCGGATTTGGAGGCGGTGAAAATATCCTGATTACCGGTTTCATCAAAGATGGTTAGGGCCTTGCCGGTATAGGCACCGGTGACGTTTAATTTGCCAGTATCGGGGGCCGATCCGCCGATACGCAGATGGCCTGACTCATCAAACCAAGTTTGGGTGTTGCCAAAATTTGGATTTAAATTAAGCAAATTTGCTGTCTGACTATTTGAGCCCGTGATATCAAAGCCAACTGTGCTGGCGTTAACTGTTTGTAGACGAGCTTGAGTGCCAGAGCTTGCCGAGGTACCGATACCCAAAAATCTTGATACAGAAAGGTCAAGTCCAATTGTGCCGCTACCAAAGGCATTAACGGTTAAAGCTGATGTTCCACCCGGAGCCAAAACAACGTCGCCTGTGGTTGAATTGCCTATTAACAACTGCTGGTTGGCAGTCGTCGCCAGGACTCCAGTAGCTGTTAGGTAGGCTCCACCCGCGGTCCCTGCCGAAAGAGAGGCGGTTGGTGTTCCTCCGGCAATATTCAAAACGGCAAATCTTGCAGAAGCTGTGCTAATGTTACCCAGTAAGAGGTCGTCTGATATGTTGGCTGGGACAAGCGCGTTACTTACTCGTTGCCAGTAACCAACGATGCCTGAGGTAGAACAGGTTTGCCCACTAAGACAAACAGTACCCGTGGCATCGGGGAAGGTATAGGTACGAGCAGCAGTGGCAGAGGTCATGAAGATATTTTGAAATGCGCTTTGTCCAGCCCAAGAGATATTTCCGTTGTTAAGGATAGTAAACTTGGGGGCACCACTCTTGGATGCTGTAAATAGATCTCCAGTACCTGAATTATCAACCAGTAGTCCCGCGAAAGACGTACTACCGGAAATAGAGGCTACAGGTGTGGTGCCGGATAAGGCTCTGGCATCCAAGGCCACCCCAGTGGTAGGAGTTGCGATACCAATACCCACCTGTCCGCCAAAGTAATTGGTTGCCCCTGCGGAATAAAGGGCGTAGTTAAGAGTACTGCCTTTGGTAACGCTGTTGATATACACACCATAAGCATTGGTGACGGTTGAGGTTCCGGTTGGGTTGTATATTCTGGCGCCATAAGCATTGGTGACGGTTCCGCCATCAAAGGTTGCTTCAGACATAAGGCCAATTGAATTTTCAACCGTTCCGGCACCACTGTAGGTTACTACTTTACCGGTTGAACCAATAAGTCTGCCGGTAGAGCTATTGCCGGTGCCTCTCCAGTTAACTTGATTAAGATTGGCAATCAGATCACCAGTCCAGTTGGCTGAATATGTGGTTGAGTATTCGATGTTATTGTAATTGCCAAAAAGAGATAGGGAAGAGGCGCTGGGAGCAGCAGCGTAAGTTCTAAAGGTTGTCCCACTGCCAAGTCCTGATGTAGCCGTAACAGTTGCGTCGATTGAATTAACAGTTCCGCTACTGTCCAGGTCTTCGCCGGTGACATTGAAAGCTCCATGGTTTCTTACTCTAAATCTGGTAAAGCCTGAGTTGGAGGCGGTGATGAGATCACCAAGGCTATTATCGACCAGAAGGCTTGCAAAAGAGGTTCTGCCGGAGATTGAGGCAACCGGTAGAGTACCAGAGAGAGCACGGAGGTCTGCTGTTCCAAGCAGGGTTGAGGTACCGGTCCCAATTCCCAGGTAGCCGTTAACGTCAAACCTGTCAAGGTTAGTTCCTGAAGCATTTTGAATTTGGAAGTAATCAGCAGTCTGTGATGAATTGACAGGAGAAATACGTAAGCCTATTTGGGTGGTTGCGTTAGTTATTATTGCCAGCGCCGGATCTGCTGCTTGACTGGTAAAAGCTGAGGTATTAATGCCAACAGCTCCAAAAGAGGTATTAATTGAAAATTTAGTAAAAGAGCCAGTGGTATCCCTAAAGTTATATGCCAAACCATCCGTTCCAACTGGCCTAAAGGTCGCCCAGCCATTGTTGTTGATATTGAGAGCTGCATTACCTGAGGTATCTGTAACAATAAGCATATTGTTGCTGCCTCCTTGCTTTACAGTTAGCGAGGCGTTTGGAGTTAGGGTATTGATGCCAACACTACCTGAACTATTACTTGGTTGGAGAATAATATCACCTGTAGAGTTGCCCCCAAGGTTAAGGGTTTGGTTTGCAGTTGTCTGTAGCGTTCCCCCCGCAGTAAGGTACGCTCCACCCGTAGCTCCAGCTGAAAGGGAGGCAGTTGGTGTTCCGGAATTAACATTAAGGACGGCAAACTTGGCAGAACTCGTCGCCGTCCCTCCAATCAAGAGGTCAACACTGGAATTGGCAGGGTAGAGTGCGCCATTGAGTTGTCTCCAGTAGTTTGACACTGAAGCTCCTAAATCAGCCCAGGAAAGAGTCCCTGAGCCATTGGTCACTAAAGCATAACCGCTTGATTGTCCTCCTCCCGGCCAGGTGTAGGTTAAATTGTTTAGGGTGGTGGTACCACTTATCCTCACATCGCCACTACCACCCAGGGGATTAAGGAAGATATCTCCGGTTGTTGTTCCTCCTAAGGTTAAAGTCTGATTGGCTGTCGTCTGGAGAACCCCTGCTGCCGTAAGATAAGCAGCCCCTGCAGCTCCTGCTGACATGGAGGCGGTAGGATTACCCCCGGCAATGTTTAAGAAGGCTGCTCGAGCAGAGGAGGTGGCAGTGCCGCCAATTAAAATATCCAAGGTATTGTTGATGGGATAAAGTACCCCGGTTGAGGCAGCTAAATTCCAGACTGAGCCTCCGGCTCCTTGTCCACAAGCACCAGTCCCGGTAACAATACCATTGGTGATTGTGACACAGGTTGGAGTAATAGCCGTTTGACCGGTATTACCATTAATCTTCAGGTTGCCCGTGGTTAATACTATCTCTCCGCTACCACCTCTTGGAGAAAGACCTAAATCACCTGAATTAGCTCCGCCAATGATCAGCTGTTGGTTTCTGGTGGTCTGCAGAGTACCATCAGCGGTAATGAAAAGCGCTCCGGTTGTTCCCGACACGGAAGCCGTTGGCGTCCCGGAGTTCATATTCAAAACCGCAAACTTGGCCGAAGAGCTGGCTTGCCCACCAAGGAGGAAATCCTGGGTTTCAATCTTGGGAGTAATCGTCCCCAACACCTGATCAAAGAAGTTGGAGGAGGGTAGTGTCCCCGGATCAATCCAGGAAAGAGTCCCTGATCCATTGGTTTGCAGTATGTAAGTGTTTGATTGACTTCCCGGCCAGGTGTAGGCAAGTCCACCAAAGGTAGTTGTCCCTGAAACAAGTAAAGTCCCTTCCACATCAAGAGTAGCAGCGGGAGCTGCTGTCCCTATTCCTACGCTATCTGTTGAGGTGGTTAATCTTACTATCGTTCCATCATCAGTCCACCCGGAAGAAGCAGGGGGAGCAGTCCCGCTAATCGTTAGCTTCTTGCTTGAAGTATCCGTTGAAAAGGAAATATTACTCCCTGCCACAAACTCAAAGGTATCGGTCGAACTCCCAGCCGAGATAGTATCAGAACCAACCTTAAAGTTCTTAAACGTACTTAGATTAGAACTAATACTTAGCCCATCAATACTAATCCCGGTCCCAGCGGTCAGAGTAAGATCCCCGGTTCTCCCTTGGAAAGAATTAACCCCACTGGAAGTTGCAGAGATGGTAGGTCGCTGTAAATCCCCACTAATCGTTATATTATTTCCTGCCACCAACCCATACAGGATATTGGGAGCTGTGAGGTTACCGGAGATAGTAGCATCAGCTTTAATTGCTACATCTGCGTTGAAAGTAGAGGGGAGGTTAAATGATATTTCTCCTTTCAGTCGGTTGGCCGTCTCAGCGGCCAGAACTTGAGAAAGTTCATCACTTGCCGGTCTCATAGAAATTTCTTTAACTTGCTTGGTGAGTAAATGAGGCGCGAAGGAGGCAACAACTGCCAGTATGGAAATTGCAGAAAAAATCAGACAAGAGAGCAGCGAAGTTGCCAAAAAGAGTAATTTATTACGACTAAATGTTAAAAACCTTCTTTTAATACGCGAAAAATACACCCGATCCATAGGCTTATTTCCAGCGTAAAACCTTTAAAATTTCAAGTCAATACACGCTCAAATTTAACTATGATAGTTTGATAACTATTTATATCTTTTAGTAGATTTTTATATAGTTGACCAAAAAGTCTATTTTCACAAAAATGGCGCAGATTTTCACGGAAATAATTTACTAACTTAAATAGTTACTTAGTAGGTGTTTTTGTCTCAATACCAAGGATGATGTGGACAGAATTTTCCTGCACTTTCATAACACCTGTTTTAATAGGGAACTTGACCGGTGGTTTGTCTTCCTGGCCCAAAATGATGGTTTCTTCAATAAGAGCAATAAAGTTGGCGTGGTAGGCAAGGACATCGAATTTACCGCGTTTGCTAATAGAAGTAACTGATGTTGCAAGCCCATCAAATAAAGTTTGTTCAGGTTTTTTGATCGTAACCGCAATTAGAGGTGGTTTGGTCATAGTTTACTTCTTAATATCCTGCAGGCTCCCAATGCCCCGGATTTCATAAGGGTCAGTTGAGTCATGTTTGCCGTCTAAGATAGCTGCCACGTCAACGACGGTTTTTTCGACAGGCACATAAACTCCGGGTTTGCCGGTTTGGGGTTCGACCACAAAAAAGCTTTGCGTCATGTAATTACGAAGTAGTCGAGAGCGATTATAGATAATGCGGTCAGTCTCATTAAGTTCTGATTCGCCAATTAAAGAGACAATACGTTCAAGACCTGCGGCTTTTTTCAAAAACTGCTGAGCTTTAATAGCTGTTTTGCGGTGTAGATCGCCGACAATTTCACTTTTAAGCGCGCTTGAAGTGGAAGAGAGAATATCAATCGCCGGATAGAGCCCTTCCTGATAAACAAGGCGGGAAAGCGTGATGTTGGCGTCAAGATAGGTGAAAACCGACTGAACGGCATTATCCAAAAGATCATCGGATGGCACGTAAACAGTTTCAAAAGATGTAATGCTGTTATCGCTCGTTGAAAGCAGACGCTCATGGAGGCTTGCCATCTCGGAGGAGAGGGTTGCCTGGTAGCCGCCTTCGGAGGGAATAGTGTTCATAAGCATGGACAACTCGTAGCCGGCTTGGGCAAAACGGTAGATGTTATCGATAAAAAACAGTACGTTTTTTTTCATGCTATCACGGAAGTATTCGGCTAGTGAAATGCCTGCCAAAGCGACCTTAAACCTGACGATCGCATTGTCGCCCATGTGCCCATAAAAAAGACTGACGTAGTCGATAACTTTACTTTCCCTTAGTGCTTCGTAAAGCTCCTGTCCCTCACGGACGCGTTCGCCGACACCGGCAAAAATTGAAACAGAATCTGCAGGGTTTTTATTCACAATGTTATGGATAATCTCAGTAAGTAATATTGTTTTTCCAACCCCTGCGCCCCCAAAAATACCGATTTTACCCCCGCTTAAAATCGGGGAGAAAAAATCAATTGCCTTAATACCTGTCTCCACAATTTTTTTAGGCAAAATGAGCTTGTCGAAATTAATGCCCTGATTGTAGATGGATTTTTTATAGGTAGTTTTGATTTCGCCGTGACCATCAACAGGTTGACCGAAAAGGTTCATAACCCGTCCCAGCACCTCGGTACCGACCGGAATTTCAATTGATTTATGAGTATTCACGACCTCGGCTCCGCGATAGAGTTTTTCCGGCTGAGTTAGGGCAAAACAGAAAAAAGCCATCTCGTTTGATGAGGTATAGACTTCAAGAATGACGGTTGGGTCTTCTTTAAGGGCCAAAAGATCGTGAATTTGCGGCCTTTCGCCTTCAAACTTGACTTCAATAATGTTGCCTTTAATTGCTTTGATTTTGCCGATCGAATTCTCCATATTTATTTTTTATTCCATAAGGATCGTCCTGAAAACAATTGTAACTGTTTTTTGTTCATTGTCATACTCTTAAGGCGGCGTTCACGGGAGGAAAGCATGCTTAGCTGTTTTTGCAGATTGTTTTGGGCAAACTCCATCGCTTTAATACGTGAAGCAAAACGGGCAAGTTTACTTTCGCTGACTGTTTGATTAAGAAGCATCGAGATAATCTGGCTTTCAAAAAATTCCATCACTTTTTCAATATCCGGTTCAAAAATAAAATCTTTTCTAATAATTTTGGGCGGCGCAACACTGGCCGGCAAATCGCCTGATAGAGAAGTGACGACCGGCTGCTGAACGATGATGTTACTAAATTTGCCGTAAAAGATAGTAGTTTTTTTGTAATCGATGATAAGATTAATCAGCGGTTTAAGGCTGTCCAGAGTAATGTTGATATCCGGCAGTTCCAAATAAGTGAATGGCTTCTTAATGCCGCTGGCGGTATAAAGATTTTTGCCTTCCTTGCCGACGATAATAATGTCAGCATTAATTTGCTTTGCCTGTTCGGTAAAGTAGCGGCTGACTTTATTAATCAGGTCGCCATAAAATTTGCCATTGGAGCTAAGCAGGATTAAGGCTTCACGCCCATTTTTACGGATGCGGTCTTCATGGATTTTTTTCTCTTTGCCGGTCATTGATTTTAAATGCTCCTCGTAGGTTGATTTGACATTAAAAAAGATTTCACCCAATTCTTCCATAAATTCCCGTGAGGCGAGTACCGAGTAGCGAGCCAGGTTGATTTGGACAATCGCATGCTCCTGGTAGGCTTGAGTCAGCATTTTAAACTGTTCGTTAATTGAAATTTCGTCAACTATTTGTTTGTAGGCTTGCATAGGCTTAAAATTTTTTCTTTATAGTCGGTAACATTTTTAAGAAGTTTATTAAAGTTATCAACGTTAAAAAGAGAACGCAGGAATAGTCGGTTTTCTTCCTGCTGACAGGCCTTCAAAAGATTAATTCTGCTGTTTTCAATCGACTCGTCATCAGTTAGCACGTGCAGCCAGATGAGTGAGAAGATAATTAGGGATACCTCTTTGGGGATAATGACGCCTGCATCCTGGTTAAAAAATTTATAGACCTTGTCCCCGGTTGAGAAAATACTCTTAACACTGTCAGTCATTTCCGATCCGAAATGAGAAAGGCTTTCTACCCTCTCATAAACTGCAAATAGTGAGCTTAATTCGCGGTTAATGTCCTTTGAGATTTTGTCTTGAGTCTGTTTACCGACACGGGTGACGGAAATTGGAATATTGATCGCCGGTCTTCGTCCCTGGGCAAAAATATTATTATCAAAAAAGATGTGGCC
>Ga0255338_1003399_pt1 | contig 19284 bp, 15 predicted proteins | sample MeOH1_35cm_T4_19_FD_203715 | JGI IMG/M metagenome (GOLD analysis project Ga0255338, IMG submission 203715) | Sandy soil microbial communities from University of British Columbia, Vancouver, Canada - MeOH1_35cm_T4_195 | ecosystem: Engineered > Artificial ecosystem > Sand microcosm > Unclassified ...
CCCGGTATCGCGGCGCCGGCGGCGGAGAGCATCAGGCTCCGGAAGTGCATCGTGAGGTCGCGCAGCAACTGGCGTGGGTCTTTGCCTTCGCTGATCAACTCGTCCAGCAAACGGATCGCTTCGCCGCCGTTGCCGGAGTGGATGCAGTCGCCGAGAGAATGGAGCGTATCCGCTTCCACCGTCCCCAGTACGGAGTACACCTCGCGGGCGGTGATCTTGCTATCACAGAACGCCAGCACCTGCTCCAGCAAGCTCAAGGCATCGCGCCAGCCCCCGTTCGCTTCGCGAGCGATGAGGCTCAGGGCCGCGTCATCGATGGTGGCCCCCTCCTGCTCGGCGACGTAGGCCACCCGGGAGCGCAGGTCGTCCATCGTGGCGCGGCGGAACTCGAAGCGCTGGCACCGGGACACGATCGTCGCGGGGATCTTGTGTACCTCCGTCGTGGCCATGATGAACACGACGTAGGGCGGCGGCTCTTCCAGGGTCTTCAGGAACGCGTTGAACGCATCACCGGTGATCTGATGCGCTTCATCGATCACATAGACCTTGTACCGGCCCTGCGTGGGCGCATAGGCCACCGTATCCCGGAGGTCCCGGATGTCCTCGATGCCGCGGTTGGACGCGGCGTCGATTTCTTTGATGTCGAGGTAGCGCCCTTCCGCGATCTGCGTGCAGGCCGCGCAGGTGTTACAGGGCTCGGAGGTGGGTCCGTTGTCGCAGTTCAGCGCCTTCGCCAGAAGGCGTGCGGTACTTGTCTTTCCGGTGCCGCGCGGGCCGCAGAACAGGTAGGCGTGCGCCACTCGTCCCGTCCGAATCGCGTTCTGGAGGGTGCGAGTGACGTGATCCTGCCCGGAGACTTCGTCGAAGCTCTGGGACCGGTATTTTCGATAGAGGGAGAGGTAGGCCATAGGATCAAAATGCCGAGAGTTGACAATTGGAAGTTATCAATTGTCAATTGACAATTGATCCAGAGACGGCGAAGAGGAGGACGGCTGGGGGCGCGTCCTCCTCTTCGTTAGCTTTGACCGTGCATCCTCTGTGAGCCCCTGGTCGGACGATCAGGTCCGGGCGGAACGCTCGGGCCGGGAGATCTGCAACACACCGTGAGCCACCTTACCGCTGCTTCCTTCCGGACCTGACGGAGTTCGATGGCATTCGGCTGCGCAGGACCCAGCCCTCAACACGCCCACCCGGACCAGGTCGGCCGGCCCCTGGCTGGCTGGGAAGGTCAAACGGGTACCTGGATCGGCTTCCGTATTATAGCGGAATACGGAGACAGACGGAAGAGGATAGCGGAAGGCGTGTGGGGTATGGATTCCGAGGAATTGAAAATTTGAAATTGTCAATTTTCAATTGCAAATTCCACACCCCCACACGCCTACCCTAGTCCTTGTACAGGACCTTCTTCTCTTTCCCGATCACGTCTTCGCGCGAAAGGGTGATGACCTTCCGCACCAGCCGAAGCGGGTAGCGCTTGCCGTTCATCATCCCGGCGCGGGAGTCATCGATCACCAACTCTCCCGGCTTGGCCGTGAGGCCTTCGCCGTTCCAGCCGTAGCGGTCCTGGATGAAGGCCGCCTGCAGCCGCGGGTTGTACGTAACCGAGAGCTCGTACTGGTCCGCCTTCAGAGGATAGATCTCAGCCGGCGTTCGCTCCATGTCCGCCGGGTCCTTGTCCAGGTCGATGGTGCGCTTGAAGTGGTTCTTGTTGACCGGAAGGTCGTCCCACTCCAGGCTGCAGTTGTCCATCTTGAAGTCGAACCCCCGCTTGATGCGCTCGGGGTAGTCCTTGTCCTCGAACTGTACACGGACCCGGGAGAGGTCGAGCGCGTCGATGGTGCCCTCCACCTCCAGCTTTCGCGGAGCGATGCGGGTTACGGTGAAGTGCATGTCCAGGTCGGCCATGCTCATCGGACGCAGGTGACCCGCCTTCAGCCGCTCCACCTCGTTCTGGGCGCGCTGCCGGTCTTTCAGCACGTCCCCGTGGTTCGGGAAGATCTTCAACCAGTCATCCGCCAGGGCGACATTCGCCTCCCAGAGTTTGACCGCCTCCGCCTGATTCCGCTCCCGTTCGGCGATCGACGCTACCCGCTCGTTCAAGCGCCGGCGAGTAATGTAGAGGTTGTGATACGCGGCGGCGGTGTTCGGCCCGGCCGCCCCGGGGTTCACCCCCTCTTTTTTCTCCAGCTCTTTGCCCACTTCCAGGTTCTTCTCCCACTGCGCCACGCAGCGGTCGATGTCCCCCATTTTCTCGATGGCGTGGGCCAGCTGGTGCCGAACGTAGGACGGCGGTACCACTTTGCCAGTGGTGGTCTTCTTCTGGGACGCCAACTCGTAAGCGGCGACGGCGGCGGGGAAGTCCTTCGTCTTGTCGTAGTGCATGTAGCCCTGCTCGAAGAACAGGTCATACACCGCGCTGTTGTTCTTACAACCGGCCTGGAGGAAGTTCACGCCGTCTTCGATCAGGCGCTTATCCATAAAGTTGTAGGCCATGTGCCAGGCGCCGGTGGCATACACGTCCAACTGGTGCGGGTCGATCGCGGTGATCTGCTTCACCATCGAGATGATCGGCCGATACTCGCCCCGGTGGAAGTAGTCGTCCGCCTGCACCCACATGAGGGACGCCAGCACCTCGCGCACGCCAAGCAGCGTAGGCATCAGTGCCTGGAAGCTGGTCCCCTGCATGGTCTTCAGGGCCTGCGTTTCTTTGTATTCTTCGCCTTCCGGCTGCGCCAGGGCGGCCCGCTGGTATTCGAACTGACCGGGCTTCACCACCTCGCTGATTGCCGCAGAGGCAACGAAGGTTACACCCATGAGTGCGAGCACCTTGCCCCGCTGCGCCGCGCTGAGCTGGCCTTGCCGCTTCGGACGCATCGCTGCTGCCATCTTAGACCTCCTTGCGGTCGAAGACGAGGACCCCGGCCAGGAGCACGAGCAGCGCGTAAGCCACGCCGTAAGCGCCTACCTCACCGGCATAGACCCAGTGGTTCACTTTAATCGCGACCTCCGGATGCACGATGCTGCCCATGATGTTGAAGTCATGAAAGTGCGGAAGGAGGTAATAGAAGAGCTTGGCGATCCACGGAATGATCACGAAGCTGTCCTTGGTGTCGTTGCGGTTTGCCAGCGCCGAGACCAGCCACTGCAGGTTGCCCACGATCCAGATGAACGCCGTCACGGAGAAGTTCACCGTGGGCGTGAGGTACAGGGAGAGCGTGGTGGCGATGGCGGTGACGATGATGAGCTGGAAGTAGATGACCAGGGTGCCTCGCAGTACCAACAGCATCTCACTGCCCGCCCGGTGCATCCAGTCTCCGATGTTCACGGCCTGGGTCTGGGCTTGTCCTAAATCTACGGTGCTGGTGGGGGGCTTTGCGGACAGTACGAACAGGACCAACATGAGCGCCATGCTCATCAGCCCAACCATGAAGCCAACCGTCATCGCCCCGCCCAGGAACTTGCCGAGGAAGAACTCCCAGCGTTGGACGGGTTTTGACAATATCGAGTAGATCGTTCTCCGCTCGATCTCGTTTGGGATCAGGAAGACGGCGGTAGTGATGGCGATGAGCGCCCCGAAGATCAGGATGATGACGAGCTGCGTCGACTTGAAGATGGTGCTCTGCTCACGCGCCGTGAAGTAGTTCAGCAGCAGCGCCAGCGTCAGCATGACAAACGCAAGCAAGAGGAAGATAAGCAGTACGCGCTTTCGGAGGCTGTCTCCGAAGGTGTTGCGCGCGATGACCCACGTGTTCATTTCCCGTTGTCCTTCGTTAGCTGGTTCATGGTGCCGATGCGGCGGCCCGGCTGATGCGCCAGACCCACGGTCTCCACGAAAATCTCTTCCAGGGTCCGCTTCAGCGGCACCACGGAGATGACAATGCCCTTTTGCGCGCGCACCGCGTCGATCACTTCGTTCACAATCGTCTCGTCGGGCAGGGTCACCATCACGCGGCCGTCGGCTTCCGATACCGAGGTAGCCACCTTTCTGAACTGCGCCGCGAGCTCGGCGGAGACGCCGGTAGCGGTGACTTCGGTTCGGCCTTCGGAAATGAGGTCATCCACGCGGCCCTGCTTCACCAGCTTGCCGTAGTTGAGGATGCAGATCCGGTCGCAAACCAGCTCCACGTCGGACAACTGGTGGCTGCTGAGGAAGACCGTCTTGCCCTGCTGCCGCAGCGACTCAATGAGGTTGCGGATCTCGATGTGCGCCACCGGGTCTAAGCCCGAGGTCGGCTCATCGAAAATCAGCACCTTCGGATCGTTGATCAGCGCCTGGGCGATCCCGATGCGCTGCATCATCCCCTTGGAATACTGCTTGAGCTGCTTCGACTTGTCGTTGCGCAGGCCCACCAAGTCCATCAGGGCGTCCACGCGCTTGCCGCGGTCGGCATTGGGCAGCCCGAACAGGCGTCCATAGAAATCGAGTAGCTCACCGCCGGTCAGGTGATCATAGAAGTAAGGGTTCTCGGGCAGGTAGCTGACCTGGCGGCGCATCTCCTGCGCTCCCGCCGGGTAGCCGAGCACTTCGGCCAATCCCTCGTCCGGGAAGATCAGGCCGAGTAACATCTTGATGGTGGTGGTCTTGCCGGCGCCGTTCGGTCCGAGGAAGCCGAAGATCTCTCCCTCTTCCACTTCCAGGTCCAGATGGTCCACGGCCACCACTTCACCACGCTGGAAGAAACGTTTGGTCAGTCCCTCCGCGCGTATTGCTAGGGGCATTCGGTTGGGTCCTCCGTATTCATTGGGAAATAATTGCAGCTCGAAGCGGAAGGGGCCTTCCGGTGGTTCACGGCGAGCGCCGCAGCCGGTTTTGGAGGCGAGTGACCCCGAGCACACGTACACAATACGCCGCGATTTTTCGGCAGAGTTCCTCCGATTCGCAACATCTGACAACTATCGCATGGTTGGCTGATCTCTTAAATTGGACTATTTTATCTAAAAGGTCTTGCGCGCCGCATGTTCGTGTGCTACTATTGCTCCAGCGTGAAACCTCATTTTCACCTCCTTTCGTAGCGACTACTGCCCGCCGGATCTCCGGCGGGCATTTTTTCGTACGGCCAGAAGAGGGGATCGGGGACGGAGAGACTGAGGGGGTAGAGAGACCGAGGGATGAAGAGATAGAGGAGAGGGGTGGAGAGGCGCTCGTCAAGGGGCGACCGGTAGAACCGGGGAGGGCGAGGCTCCCGCCGAGCCGTTAAGGAGTACGCGGCTCGGCGGGAACCGGGTCAGGCGACGCCCCGGTCTTGTCCTCGCGGTGTGGAGAGGCGCGAGATTTCGGTGAGGCGGCGGACGGCTTCCTCGGGGGTCGCGGACTCCTGGAGGAGGGCGAGTTGGCGATCGGCACCACTGGGGCGAGTGGCCATCTCCGCGGCGCGTGCCAGTTCCGTTGAGCAGCCTAGCTCCGCAGCCACCGGAGCCAGGCGCGTGATCAGCTTGTCCATAATCTCGGAGACCGGTTCGGCTTGATGAGTGGTGGGGTTGACCAGGCGCGCCCGGGGACCGTACCTGCACGCGCGCCACTTGTTCTGGCGCACCATCATCGGGTGCGACTCGTGGCGCCAACAACCCTCGTCGATCTCATCCGAGAGTGACTTCACCAGGCATTGGATCAGCGCCGTAATGCTGGAGACGTCCTGCAGATTCGCGGGCATGTCGCAGATGCGCACCTCGACGGTGCCGAAGTTGTGGTGGGGGCGCACGTCCCACCAGATCTCGCGGATGGTGTGGATGAACTCCGTCTCGATGAGGTGACTGATGAGCCAGGTATACTCGCTCCAGTTCCGCATCGCGTAAGGTAGACCGGCGGTGGGCAGACCTTCCATCACTTTAGAGCGGCTCGATTGCAGGCCGGTGATCCGCCCATCCCAGCACGGGCTGTTGCAGCTGATGGCCAGCAGCACCGGCAGGTATTGCATGATCCGGTCACAGATCATCACCGCCTTGTCGCCGGAGTCCACGCCCACGTGGACATGGAGGCCAAAGGTAATGAGCTGGCGCGCCATGTCCTGAAGCAACTCCACGAGCATGAGGTAGCGCTCGTTGGAGGTCACCTGCTGGTCCTTCCAGGTGGAGAACGGGTGGGTTGCGCTCCAGAGGAGCCGGATATCCAGCTCGTCCGCGATTTTTTCAACGACCAGCACCTTTCCGCGCAGGTCCGCCTCCGCCTCGGCTACCGTACGGCAAACTGCCGAATTGATCTCCACGTAGCACTGCATCAACTCGGGCTTGATGCTGTCCGCGTAGTTCGCGGGAACTCGCTCCAGAAGTTGGGGCGCGGAGCTGCGGAGCGCCATCGTCGTCCCATCCACCAACGCCAGCTCCAGCTCCACGCCCAGCGAGGGCGTCGCGTTGTGCGTAAACTCAAGCTTCATCCGCTCTCCTTACGGGTCTCTTCAGGGGTTAGTCGAACGGCGGTCCGGATCGGCCCACAGCGCCGCCGCACGTGCCAGGACCTTCGCCCCGATCGAAAGTGCGCGCTCGTCGAGGTCGAACGACGCGGAATGCAGCGGCGCTCCCCCCGCCGAGGGGGAGGCGCAGCCCAGGCGGATCATGGCTCCCGGAACGTGCTCCTGGTAAAACGCGAAGTCTTCACCGCCCATGCTGGGGCGCTGGATCAGGTCCACCGCGGCGGGTCCAAGAATCTCAGATGCCGCATCACGCAGCAAGTCACTGAGCTCCGTGGCGTTGTAAACGGACTGGGGTCCCGGATCGAACGCTACGGTGATCTGCGTGCCGGACACTTCCGCCAGCCCGCGTGCCAACTGCCGGATGTGGTTCTTAGTCCGCTCCCGCACCTCCCCACCGAGCGACCGTACGGTACCCCGCAAGATCGCCTGCTCCGGGATCACGTTGGGATTGTGACCGGCGATGACCTGGCCGATGGTCACCACGATCGGATCCTGGGTATCGGTAGCGCGGGGGATGAACAGGTAAATGCTGCTGATCAACTGCGCCGCCGCCGCAATCGGATCGAGGGATTCGTGCGGGCGCGCGGCGTGTCCCCCGCGGCCGCAGATGGTCACCTCCAGCGCGTCGCACGCGGCGGTCAACGCGCCGTAGCGCACACCGATGCGTCCGACCTGCCGCGAGGGGTCCATGTGAATGGAGAGGATGGCGTCCACTCCGTCGAGTGCTCCGGCGGAGATCATCTCTACGGCGCCCCGGCTGGTCTCTTCCGCCGGTTGGAAGATCGCGCGGCAGTTCACCGGGAACGGAAGGGACGCCCGAAGATCGTTCAACGCCAGGAAGGCGCCGTATACCACGGCCGTATGACCGTCGTGCCCACAGGCGTGCATTACCCCAGCGCACTGACTGCGGTAGTCGCTCTCCCGCAGCTCTTGAATCCGGAGCGCGTCGATGTCCGCCCGAATCGCGATCCTCGGTGCGCCGGGGAGTTCGGGAAGGTCTACGAAGAGCCCGCGCCCGTCCGGCGTCGTCTCCGGCTCGAAGCCCGCTTCCTTCAACGACTGAAACAGGAAGAGCGTAGTCTCAAACTCCTCCCCACTCGGCTCGGGATGCGAGTGCAGGCGACGGCGAACGCGAACCAACTCCGGCCCGCGTATCTCTACCGCTTCGTCCAACTGGTCACGCCAGCGCGTCAATAGTTCAGTCTGCATGCTACATCTTTGGCTGTCCGACATTCAGGCAACTCGATTTCATCATACCCCGTATCTCGCGCTTTCCATGCATGGAGCGGCGGAGTCTCTCGCAGGCGAAGATCGGCGTAGGAGGGCCCGGTGCGAAAGCTGAACCCTCTTGCGGCGGTAGGATGCGGGAGGGCCGGGAGGGCATGATGGCGACGATGTTGGCTGGGCAGATTGTGGGTCCGCGCGAAATCCGGATGGTCGAGGTTCCGATTCCGGAGTTGGAGGACGGGCAGATCGTGGTGAAGCTGGAGGCTGCTGCGATCTGCGGAAGCGACCTCCCCTACTTCCTGATGGAGCGTTCGCACCCCTCGCTGCAAGGGTTCGAAGGGCCGCTCCCACCGTTCTACTCCCTGCACGAGTTGGTGGGATACGTTGCCAGGTCCCGCAGCACGCGGTTCAAAGAGGGCGATCGGGTGCTCGCGCTGCCGTACGAGCACCGGGGGATGGCGCAGTACTTCCTGTCGCATGAGGCCGTCACCGTGCCGATTCCGGCGGGACCTGCGGACCGGTTGGTCCTTTCGCAGCCGTTGGGCACGGTGGTGCACGCCTGTCTCAAGCTGCCCAACGTTCTGGGGCAAACGGCCGTGGTGCTCGGACAGGGTCCCATCGGGCAGCTCTTCACTGCATTACTGCGGCGCATGGGCATCACGCAGCTCATCGCCGCCGACCTGCTGCCGGAGCGCCTGGAGGTCTCTCGCATCATGGGCGCCACCCACACCGTTTGCGGTGGGGAAGCAGAAGTACGGGAAGTCGTGCAGGAATTGACCGGCGGTCGCGGCGCGGACCTCGCCGTGGAGGCGGTAGGCTATGCCGCTACGCTCAACCAGTCGGCGGCACTCGTCCGGCGCGGCGGCACGCTGCTTGCCTTCGGAGTGCCTCACGAGGTCACGTACGATTTCGCCTTCCGCCAGTTCTTCTTTAACGAGGGACGCATGATCAATAGCATCGGTCCGGACGTCCAGCACGACTTCCCCATCGCCGTGGAGCTAGTCGCGAGTGGCGCCATCGACGTGGGCCCGCTGGTCACCCATCACTTTCCACTCACCCAGGCGCAAGAGGGATTTTCGATGTTCGCCGACCGCCAGGACGGAGTGATCAAGGCGATTTTGACGGGATAGTGGATCACCGCTCCGCCGCAGAGCAGCCAGGGAGGCCGAACCACCCTGGCACCAAACGACGCGCCCGGCGGGCATCCGTGAACGCAGACGTTCTACGGTTTCCGCCGGGAGTCATGCCTCTTCCCCAACCCCATCCGCTGTCCCCCAACCCCGTCTTCCGTCTTGTGCCATAATTGCGGGTATGCTCTGGCCCTGGCAACGCGCAGTACTCCCCGACTTCCCGAACGTTCTCCGGCTCCGGCCCCCGAACGGCTTCGGCGATCACCTCATGCTTTCCGCGGTGATCGAGGGGATCAAGGCGGAGCGACCGGAATTGCGCATTCGCGTGGCGGCGAATCATCCGGAGCTGTTCCTCCATAACCCGCACGTGGAGGAGGCGCTCTATGAGGGTCGGCTGAAAAAGCGGGACCCTAAGCTGTTGGAACGGTACACGCGCACCTACTTCCGCCCGCCGCAAGAGCGCTACCTGCAGCTCACGGGGCACCTCATCGACGACATGTACGCGCGCGCCGGCATCGAGCTGCGAGACCGCCCGCACCAGCCGCGCATCTACCTCACCGACGCGGAGTTAAAGTTTCGCGAGCGCCAGATCGAGGCGCTGCCCCGGCCGAGGATCGCGATCGTGCCCTTTGGTAAGAGCAGCGTGCGCCTCCCGAACAAGATCTACCCCGCAGACCAGTGGTCGGCGCTCACACAACTGCTGGGGACGCTCGAAGGGTCGCGCGTGCACCTGGGCACGCGCGCTGAGGGGCCGCTGGCGGAGGGCGCGGTGGATCTGCGGGACATCGGCTACCGGCACATGGCCAGCGTGCTCCGGCGCTGCGATCTGCTGATCACCCACGTGAGCGGGATCATGCACCTGGCAGCCGCCGTCCGCACTCCGGCACTGGTGCTGTATGGAGCCGCCGAGCACCCGGCCATCAGCGGCTATCCCTGGAACCGGAACCTCTACACGCCGATCGAGTGTGGTCCGTGCTGGATGGAAGAGCCGTGCTCGCACCATTCCTGCATGCGTGGACTCACACCGCAGGTGGTTCTGGCGGAGGTCCGCGACATGTTGATCAATCTCAAGGCGGCCGAAGATCACTCCGCCATCGAAACCGAGAACGCCTAGCTCCGCAGGGCCGTCACCCCTGGGCAGGCGAGCCTCTGGACTGGATATGCGCCGAGCGCGGGCCGACCTTCTTTAGAGGTTCGACCCGCAGTTCGCACACTACCGATATGGCCCGATTACTCTTCACCAACTGCACCGAGAACGCCGAGCATGGCGGCGTCTACCTCTTCGATACGGCCACCAAACAGCACCGGCGCGTGCTGGCCCACCCGAGCCGGGGGATCACGCAGGGGCCGGACGGCCTCTATGTAGTGGGCACGCGCGGAGCGATCTACCACCTCGATCCCCATACGTGGCAGTCGACCCTGAAGGCGGATGTAGAGCTGGCCGGCAGCCACGACATTCGCTGGCTCAACGGTGAGTTCGTCCTGGTAGCGAGCCGCGGAAACTGGGTGGTGCGGCTGGATGAGCAGTTCAAGCAGATTGACGCCATGCAGATCGTCGCGGACGACGGCGACATCTGTCACGCCAACTGTTTGATCGAAGTGAACGGCGCGCAGCTTCTGACCATCTTCACGCTCTCCCCTGGCTTGCGCGAAGAAAAGCGGCACGGGATGGCCTGGCGCACCGAGGGTAAGGTCCTGCGCCTGGACTGGAAGCATCACCGCTTCGACATCGCCTACGAGCCGCTGTGCCAGCCCCACAGCATGCACTGGAAAGACGGTCTGCTCTACATGTGCGAGTCCTTCACCGGCGCGATCTCCACCGTCTCGTTTGAGAAGAAGGCCAAGGCAGAGCTGACGCGGATGCACGGCTTCGTGCGCGGCCTCGCGTTTGCGGACGGAAAGGCGTACGTGGGGATCAGCCGCGTCCGGACCAAGCGCACGGCCTGGCAGAAGTTCATCTACACCTTTCACATGAAGTGCGGCATCGTGGAAATGGATCCCAAGACCTGGAAGCCGACGGCCCGCTATCCCATGCCGGGCTCCGAAGTGTACGAGGTAATGGCGCTCGACTCGTAGACCTTAGAGCGGGATCCGGTCTCGGCCCACCTGCCGGCAACCGGCTGCAACCCTCCCGCAATCCATGTGGCGATGGGGCGCCCACCCTCCGGTTGAGCATGCGGTGATCGCTCTTTCTGCGACCACGCCGATCGCGACGAGGGTTACTGTTTCCAGGCGTCTGCCATGTTTTCCGGGGAGAGAACGCGGTCCAGCTCTTCCGGAGACAATAACCCCTTCTCGGCCACCAGTTCGCGGATGCTGCGGCCGGTGGCCTGCGCTTCCTTGGCAATGGCGGCGGCATTCGCGTAGCCGATGTGGGGGTTGAGGGCCGTGGCCAGGCCCAGCGTGCGGTCTAGGTAGTAGCGCAGCCGCTCCTCGTTCGGACGGATGCCCCGGACGCACTTGCTGCTGAAGGCGTTGATGGCGCCCGTAAGCACGCGGACCTGCTCAAACAGATTGTGCCCAATCATCGGCATCATCACGTTCAGCTCCAACTGGCCCGCCTGCACTCCCAGCAACACTGCCTGGTCGTTGCCCAGCACGTGGTAGCACGCCTGGTTGAGCATCTCCGCCATCACCGGGTTCACCTTCCCTGGCATGATCGAGGAGCCTGGCTGCACCGCCGGTAGCCGGATCTCGTCCAGTCCCGTGTTGGGACCGGACGCGAGTAGGCGGAAATCGTTGGCGATGCGGGTAAGCGCCACGGCCAGGAGTCGCAGATTGCCGGACAGCTCCAGGAACGGGTCCATATTTTGCATGGCCTCGACCAGATCTTCCGCGCTCCGCAGGTCGAAGCCGGTCTCCTCTCGCAGGTAGCGCACCGTTAGTTCGCGGAACTCGCGACCAGCGTTCAAGCCGGTACCCACCGCGGAGCCGCCGATGCCCAGCTCACGCAGGCTCTCCTCGCCCGCGGTGATCCGGCGGGCGCAGCGCCGTACCGTCCGCGCGTAGGCGCCGAACTCCTGCCCCAGGCGGATCGGCACGGCATCCTGGAGGTGTGTGCGCCCGGACTTGAGCACGTCCGCAAACTCGACCGCCTTCTCCTGGAGTGCGTCTGCCAATCCGTGAACCGCCGGGTAGAGCTCCTTCAGCAACGCAAGGGCTGCCAACCGGATGGCGGTCGGCATCACGTCGTTGGTCGACTGCCCCATGTTCACGTGATCGTTGGGGTTCACCGCGGAACGGTCACCCGGAGATCCGAGGAGTTGGGCCGCCCGGGACGCGATCACCTCGTTGGCGTTCATGTTGTGGCTGGTGCCGGCGCCCGCCTGGAACACATCCACCACAAACTGGTCGTTCCACTTCCCCGCAATCACCTCGTCCGCCGCCTGAATGATGGCATTCGCCTGAGCCGAAGGGAGTCGCCCCAGGTCGCGGTTGGCCTGCGCAGCGGCCTTCTTGATCCAGGCGGTGGCGCGGACCAGGGCGGGCTGCGCGACCATTCCGCTCACCGGAAAGTTCTCCACGGCCCGCTGCGTCTGCGCGCCATAAAGCGCATCGGCGGGCACCTGCACCTCGCCTAACGTATCTCGTTCGGTCCGGTAACCCATGATCGACCTCTCGCTATGCCGCGATCAGCGTTCGTTCCTCGGCAAGGTGGTGGAGGTGCGCGTCGAGACGATGCGCGTCAGACAGCGCTTCCAGCATCGAGTCGCAGATGCGACGCTGCAGGCACTCCCCGGTGGCGTCACAATCCCACAAGCCCATGCGCGTCCACTCGTGCTGGGCATGCCACTCCGGCATTCCCAGGATCGGATAGAGGCACGCGCCTCGCAGCGGGATTCCTTCTTCCAGCACGGCCTCGCACTCGGCAGCCAACTCCCGCATCCAGTGCGGGCGCATATCGTCCTTGTGCGCCGTCTCGCTAATCAGAAGTTCCCCGCCATATCGCTCCCAGACGCTGCGGACCACCCGGCGCAGCGGCCAGCACCGCTCGTCTCGCGGATCGAGCGGTACCCCGTCACGCCCGAGCTCCCACTGGTTGGTCCAGTAGTAATTGATACCGGGGAGGTCGAGGTGCCTGCGGCTCCCGCCGAGTTCCGGGTGCAACCGCCCGGCGATCATGTCCCAGCATTCGAACACCGCCTGCTCGTTAAAGTGGCGGACCGCCTCCGCCAGATCCGGGCGATCCCTCGGGGCTACCACCCGGCAGAAGGGGTCTGCGTTGACGATCCGGGCGCCGGGGCACGCTTCCCAGATGGCGTTGATCCCCTCAATCGCCGCCCGGCAGAGCTGAAGCTTCAGCTCGTACGCCCGGTTCGTCTGGTACGGCGCGAAGACCGCCGCCTCGCCCGCCGCCCAGGCAAAGTAGGACGGCTCGTTCACGGGCGTAAAATAGCACGTTCCGTCGGTCCGGGCCGCCAGGTAACGGGCTACCGCGTAGCAGTAGTCCGCAAAACGGCCCGGGAACGCGGGCGAGAACAGATCCACGTCCGCCGGGTAACCGTAGTGGAAGAGGTCCCACACCACGTCGACTTCCGCCTCGCGCGCCGCCTCCACGAAGGGACGCACGGTCGAGAAGTCGTAGCGGCCGTTCCGGTCCACCAGCGGCCAACGCACGCCTTCACGAGATGCACGCAGCCCGGCACCGCTTATGAGGCGGTAGTCGTCCCGGGCATGGCGGTCGTGCTGGGTAGCCGCAACCTGATCGATCCACTCGCGCTGCGAGTTGAACCCCGTGGCGCATTCGAAGCCGGCGAAGAAGAAGCTCTTGAACACTCGTTTACTCCCAGCCGCTGGGCGGATCTCCCGTTAGCGGAGGCGTCCGACAGCCGTGCTGCCGCCCTCCACCAGTTCCCGGTAAGCATCCACCAGCGGCGTCTTCACGCGCCGGAGCTGCTCGTCGGGACCGGGCTCCAGATCCCAGAGACCCATCTGTTCGAGATAGTCGCTGGCCGGGCGATTCGATTGCCGATACGCCCAGGCCACCAGTGCGAACATCGGCCACCAGGTGTAGCCGACGAGGGGAATTCCCCGCTCCCGCACGCGTCGGATCGCGTCTACGGAGCCGTCCAACCACTTGCGTCGCTGCGCCACCGAGCCGCGCGCCGCCGTTTCCGAGATCATCAGCGGCAGGCCGTAGCGTTCCCAGTAGAGCTCCGCCACCCGCTCCACGAGGCTCGCATCCGCGTACGGCATCTGTGAACGCAACCCGCGAGGAGACCGCACCAGGCGCTTGCAGGAGAACATGGGGTACATATTCAGCCCGATCATGTCTGGTTGCACGGCGGCCTGGGTAAACCAGTTGAGGTCTGCCTCGGTGGCCCCGTTCCGGAGCAGCCAGGAGCAAAGCAGGTGATCGCCCTGGATCCGTCCGGCGGCCAGATCCAGCGCCAGGAAGCCGATCTCCTGGCGCCGCGTCACCTCTTCCGCCAACTCCGGATCTGGAGAGGTGTACAGGTCTGTCGCGTCCACGTGTACCAACACGTTGGCCGGGTCCACCGCCCGCAGTGCCTGGCTCGTCTTCACGATCCCGCGCGCAATGGCCAGCATTACTTGTACGAACCCACGCCAGCCCCGCCGGTAGGGCGGCCACCAGCCCAGCTTGCCGCAATACCAACCGGTAATCCGCGGCTCATTCAGGGGGGTATACCAGGTGATGTGGCCCTGGAAACGCTCGGCAAGGCGCGCGGCATACTCGGCCATCCGCTCTGGGAAGTCCGGATGGAGGAATGCACCGTCCATCCAGCCCGGTAAGCCGTAGTGCACCAGGTCCACAATCGGGTTGATTCCCAGTTCCAGCAGGCGGGGCAGAGTCTGGTCTGGCCAACTCCAATCCCACCGGTTTGGTTCGGGCTGCACTCGGTGCCACGGAATGCCGTAGCGTGCCGAGCGGACACCCAACTGCGCCATGAGTTGGAAGTCAGCTTCCCAGCAGTCGTAGTGGCGGGTTAGCTCGTACTCGTCGAGCGTCCGCCCGGTGGCAGGCCAGGGAGCGGTGATAAACGTGTCTTCAATTCCGGTGGCCCAGAAGAAAGTCTCGGGCTCGATCACGACGCGCGTGCCGGGTCCGGAAGTGGTCAAATTGAAAGCTCCAGGGGGCGAGGCTCCCGCAGCGAGGTTTCCGCGGCGGCAGTAGCTGACGCCGGTGTATACCCACTGCTAAACGCTCGGTAACCTCTCTTCTGGTCGCGGTGCCAATCCACAAGGCCCCCGGCGCAAGCTTACCGTCACGCATGCGCGCCGATAAGTGGCCGTTGTGAAGGGGTGGGATCGGCGAATGGAAGTGAACTGGCGCCCATTCGCCCTGTCTCCCGCTCAACGGCCACCATTCATTCGCAGGTAGCCAGCACCCCGCTGGCCCGGTGACTGCCTATTGAACGGTAAGCGGCTAATTCCGTTGAGGAAGAGTGGCAGCGGAGTCTCGACGCCTTCGGGTGGGCCACCGGCTCACTGGGCGGACACGGCCTTCGGCTCGCCGCCGAGACGGCGCCGCGGCACCCCGCATCCATCATCATTGCCAAGGCACGAGATCACTTAAGGAGCGATGACTACCCGGTTGCGGCCCTGTGCTTTGGCGGCGTAAAGCGCGCGGTCGGCCGCTTCGATGAGCGTTGCGGGAGTCGTGCTGTTGCCCGGGCGAATGGCGGCTACTCCCACGCTCACCGTAACCCGCGCGCCTTCCGGAATGTCGACGCCGGTCAGTTCCAGATCGGACACCGCGGTGCGGAGCCGCTCGGCGACATGGGCCGCACCGGCCGGAGTCGTTTCGGGAAGGATTACGGCAAACTCTTCCCCTCCGTATCGCGCCGCGAAATCGCCCGGACGAGCGTGACTTTCGCTGAGCACGCGGGCGACTTGCCGCAGGCATTCGTCGCCGACAGAGTGACCGTAGCGGTCGTTGTAGCGCTTGAAGTGATCGATATCCACCAGCAGAAGCGATATCTCGCCGCCGCTGCGCTCCACCCGGCGCCACTCCCAGGCAAGCGTCTCGTCGAACGCTCGCCGGTTCGGAATCTCCGTCAGGCCGTCCAGATGCGCCAGCCGCCGGAGCGCCGCGTTCGCGAGTTCCAGTTGGCGCGCAATCTCCAGGAGCTCCCGCTCCCTGGCCTTCCTGCAGTCGATTTCTTGCTTGAGGCGGAGGGCATGGCCCACACGCGCCAGCAGCACGGTTCGACTGCACGGCTTCTGGATGTAATCGGAAGCACCGGCGCTGAACGCAGTATCTAGCTCGTCGCCGGCGTCGCAGACGGTGACAATGAGAATCGGAACGTCTTCCAGGTACTTCTGCTGGCGGATACGGCGGCACGCCTCAATGCCGTTGATCCCCGGCATCATGAGGTCCATCAGGATCAGGTCGACCGCAAAGCCGGACTCTTCTCCGCCGAGCAGCAGCCCCAGCGCCTCTTCCGCGGAATCGATCAGCACCAGATCGGTATACCCGCCGCGGCGAAGCTGGCGTTCAGTGAGAAGACGACTGTCGGATGAGTCATCCACCACCATGATTCGCATGGGCACTCTGTCCGGAGCATCCTCCGGAAGGTCTAAACCGATAGTGCGCGGTTGCGAATCAATCGTGCCTAGCATGGCAATCCTCGTCAGGCTGGGTTGGCATTCGTGCAAACGCGGCATCCCACCAGTTTTATGATGGAATTCGGCGCGTGGGTCTCCAATTAAGGGAGAGATCTACCATCCATTGCGAAGCGAAGTCGTGATCTTCCGCTTCACTGCAACGATGAAGTACGCCGTTATCTGTAGCGCGGGGGAACAGCCCGGGTTGCATCCTGCGGAACTTCCGAGCATACAAGACTTCCACAGAGGGCCACTCGCGTCCTGTCTCCGCAGAAAGGAGAAGGACAGTACGCCGCGAAACAGCAACATCGGCGCTGGAGGTAACCATGTCCAGCCGAGCCGCTACCGAGTATCGCTACGAAAAATTGACCTGGCCGGAAATCAACGACGCCATCGACCTGCGCAAGGTCTGCATCGTCCCATGCGGCTCCGTGGAACAACATGGTCCCCACCTGCCGCTGGACGTGGACATCGTTTGTCCCACCGAAATCGCCCGGGGCGCCGGGCGACTGCTCCCGGACAAGATCCTGGTGCTGCCTACCGTGTCCTACGGTTACACGGGCCACGTGATGGATTTCCCAGGGACCATCAACAACCACTGGGAGCACTTCATCGATCACGTACTGGACATTACAAAATCGCTGGCTTATCACGGGTTCAAAAAGATCCTGCTGCTGAACGGTCATGGTTCCAACATGCCGAACCTGGATCTCGTCGCCCGGCGCACGAATATCGAGACGGATGCGGAATGCATCCTTGCGGCGTGGTGGAACCTGCTGACCGTCGACAAGGAGTTCATGCCCCGCTGGCGTCAGGGCAAGTTCCCGGGTAGCTGCGCGCACGCCTGCGAGTTGGAGACGTCTCTCTACCTGTACCTCGATGGCGACAACGTCCGCCAGGACCTGACCCGCAGCGAGCCCGCCAGCTTTAACGCGGAGCAGAGCCCGTTCAACTGGGTGGACCTCTTCGCGGCGGGGCCGGCAACGATTGTCTCCTGGACGAGCAGCTACACGCAGAGCGGCGTGATTGGCGAGGCGGAGCTGGCTTCCGCGGAGAAAGGCCAGCAGGCCTACGAGGAGGCGGTCAAGCAGTTGGTCCGCTTTGTGGAATGGTTTCAGGAGCGCCCGGTGGACGAGCGCGGCAGTCGCCACCGCACGCCGCCGACGATGCCGCTGCCGTGGGGGCAGCGGTCACTCCCCGAGTAAGCCTACCGCCGCGGTGACCTGGCGGTCACCGCGGCGGTAGGGCCGGCCGGGCAAGAGCGGGCTTGCGCCGGACCACGAAACCGAATATCAAAAGTCATAGATGGTGACGGCCGGACGGGAGAAGCCCATGCGACAAGTGATCGGACCATTGTTCACGCTGCTGCTGATGGGTACGGCGCGCGCTATCGCTGCGCCTGCGCCGCAGGCGCCCACCCAGGATGCGGGAGTTCGCCGCGCTCTGGATGCATTCAAATCCGCGCGTCCGGCCGAGAGCGAACTGCGGGTCTTCCAGCTCGATTGGGAAAACTCGCTCACTGCGGCGAAGGCCCGCGCCCTTAAAGAAGATCGCCCCATCTTCTTCGTGAGCACCACACAGCTCGAGGACGCGGGAAACTTGCGTGGCGGTCACTGCTGAGCGAACTCGATGCACGTGAGGGGGAGTTCCCTCTCTCAACCCCAGGTCATTGAAGCACTGCGCCCCTTCATCGTCTCCTTCTGGGGACAGGCGGACAACGAGCCCATTCCTGCCGACCTGCTGCCTTTCTACAAAGCTTCCGAACGCGGCACCTCCAACGTGCACTGCTTCGTGCTGGATTCCAAAGGCAAGTTTCTGCACGGCTTCGATGGCCTCCCGGTCATTCAGGGAAGTCCGCTCACCTTGTCACCGGCCCAGCTCTCGGCGTACTACGTCCGCGAGATTGCACGCGGCACGAAGGGGATGTCATTACCGCTGCCCAAAGGCGAGCCTCTTACACGACTGCCGGACGTGAAGGACGGGGTGCGGCTCTTCATCCGCCTCCCCGGCCGCCAGGATACGTACGGCTACCCCATCGTGGAAACGGTCGAGAACCGGGACGAGTGGAAGACCCTCGCCTTCCCGAAGACTAGCCGGGAGATTGACGCAGGCAAGCTATCGCGCTGGCTGTCGCTCTGCTACCCTCCGGGCGTCAACGAGCAACTCCACCCCTTCGGTTCCGTGAAGGGAGCGCTCACGCTCAAGCCCACCGGGCCGAACGAGGCACTCCTCTCGGGAAAAGTGCGGATGGCGAAATCGGATGGCGACTACGAGCTGTTCGAAGGCACCTTCGAGGCCGTAATTACCTACGGGACCGCGACCACCTTCCGCGGGGCGCTGACTGGCATCTACTGGCGTTTCGACGCGCCACGTAACCGGTGGATGGACTGGGATATGACCGCCGCCATCGAGTCCCGCCCCAAGTAGTCGGCTGCTTCCGGCGCCGCTGCATTTGAAATGCAATCACGCGTTTGGCAGCGGGACGGAAATCGTGTACGTCTCATCATCCTGTTCTTTTCCACAGGATTACCCGGCGACAAGGGCCAGAGGCGCCTCTGGCCCTTGTCGCCGGGATTACTCCCGCGCCCGTGTCTCACCCGGACAGCCTTACCCGACGGCGAAGTCGCTCATTACCGCCGGCGTCGCGGTATCGAAGCCGACGACGTCCAGCATGCCAGCGTCGTTCGGATCCGCGATGGTGAACCCGTTGGACACCATCCCCACCACGATGAGCTTCGCGGCAATGCCCATCCGCTCGCGGTATTCCCGCAGTGCCTGGACCGGATGGATCGTACCCGCCCACGTCTCCGAGTCCGTGTAGACGACGAACACGTCTACCGGCAGCTTTTGCTTCAGCGCCCAGACCATCGGCAGCGCGCAGTCGGTGCCGCCCATCGGCAGTGCGCGGACCTTGGCACATACGTCGTCTAGCCGCTGTTTCGGCGAGATCG
>Ga0255338_1003400_pt1 | contig 19282 bp, 15 predicted proteins | sample MeOH1_35cm_T4_19_FD_203715 | JGI IMG/M metagenome (GOLD analysis project Ga0255338, IMG submission 203715) | Sandy soil microbial communities from University of British Columbia, Vancouver, Canada - MeOH1_35cm_T4_195 | ecosystem: Engineered > Artificial ecosystem > Sand microcosm > Unclassified ...
CGCAGTTCCGAAAATCAGGTCGAGCCGGGCTATTTCAAGAAATGGGGCGATGGCGACGCGCTGCTGGACCGCAACCTGCTGCCGCACGAATTCACCCATAGCTGGGACGGCAAGTTCCGCCGCCCCGACCTGCTGTGGACGCCCGATTTCAACGTGCCGATGCAGGACAATCTGCTGTGGGTCTATGAGGGGCAGACGCAATTCTGGGGCTATGTGCTGGGCGCGCGCTCCGGCCTGTTCACCAAGCAGGAAACGCTGGACGCCTACGCCCATATCGCCGCCAAGCTGGACACGGCGAAGGGCCGCGAATGGCGCCCGATGGAGGACACCACCCATGATCCGATCATCTCCGCCCGCCGGCCCAAGGGCTGGTCGAGCTGGCAGCGGTCGGAGGACTATTATAATGAAGGCCTGATGATCTGGCTGGAGGCGGACGCCATCATCCGTCAGCAGACCAGGGGCGCCCGGGGCCTCGATGACTTCGCGCAGGCTTTCTTCGGCATCAATCCGGGCGATTGGGGTCAGGTCGTCTATAATCGCGGCGACGTGATCAAGACGCTGAACGGCATCGCGCCCTATGACTGGGCGGGCTTCTTCCAGAAACATGTCGACAGCACGACCCGGGAAACGCCCAAGGGCGGCTTCACGCTGGGCGGCTACAAGCTGGTCTATGGCGACACGCCCGGCGCCATCACCAAGGCGGCCGAGGGTTCCGGCAAGTTCACCGACCAGAGCTTCGGCATCGGCATGATCGTCAAGAATGACGGCGAGATTTCGAACGTCGTCTGGGACAGCCCGGCCTTCAAGGCGGGGCTGGCGATCGGCTCGAAGATCGTGGCGATCAATGGCGACGAATATTCGGGCGACGTGTTCAAGGCCGCGATCCGGTCCGCAAAGCCGCTCCAGATCATCCTAAAGCAGGATAAATATTACCGCACTTTGACCCTCGCATATTCGGGCGGGCTGCGCTATCCGCGCCTCGAAAAGACAGGAGAGGGTGAAGGCAGCCTGGACCGGCTGCTGAAACCGAAAACATGATCACCCGCAACGCCAACGCGTATCGAAAAAGGCTTGAAGTCCCATGAATATCGAACTGATCCCGGTCGGGGATGACCCGCCCAACAGCCTGAATGTCATCATCGAGGTTCCGGTCGGCGGCGAGCCCGTCAAATATGAGTTCGACAAGGCTTCGGGCGCGCTGTTCGTGGATCGCATCCTGCACACGCCGATGCGCTATCCGGCCAATTACGGCTTCGTGCCGCACACCCTGTCGCCCGATGGCGATCCGCTGGACGCGCTGGTCATCGCCCGCTCGCCCTTCGTGCCCGGCTCGGTCGTGCGCGCCCGTCCCATCGCCGTGCTGAATCTGGAAGATGAAGCCGGTGGCGACGAAAAGCTGGTCTGCGTGCCCGACAACAAGACTTTTCCTTATTATAGCGACGTCGATGAAAAGGACGATCTGCCCGGCATCGTGATGGAGCAGATCGAGCATTTCTTCACCCACTATAAGGATCTGGAAAAGACCAAATGGGTGCGGATCGGCACCTGGGGCGGCGCCGAGGACGCGCGCCGCATCACGCTGGAAGCGATCGAACGCTACAAGGCCGGCAAGCAGGCCGCCTGAGGCGAAGGATTGTCGTGATTGAAAGGGGCCGCGTGGATGATGCCGCGCAGCCCCTTTTTACATATGCGTCTGTCGAAATGCCGTACCGGATATGCCCGCCGTAGAGCGGAATGGGTGGGAAGCGGACTGGCTGCGTTTGGTGGGATAGCCGATGATAGCTGACGCGGCTTGGGATAAAGTCATTCGGCAGCAATGGCCCACTTGCAGACATTCAATCAGTTCGGCGCCACTCGGCACAACTCTTCGATCCATCGGGTGAATGAGGGAGCGATCACATCCACGGTCCGGTCGTCATGATCAAAGAACACCACCGGGACCGATGCCCCAGCGTCAGCCGTTGTGGGAAAGCAGAACAGGTTTCCCATGCAGTCAGTTGCGAAGGCGACAAGCTCCTCAGGCAGACCCAAATCACGCCAATCCTCGGTGACAGATACAATTTCCACCGGACTCAGGAACTCGCTCACGTCCCTCAGGTCGAGTTCTCGATCGACGATTGCGTCAAGTAACGCGATAGTAGGGCGCGGTAGGCCCACTTCAAGGACAGCGGCGCGATAATCTGCGGGCAGCCTCGTATCGAGGCGATCCTCGGCGCTTTCGAGTTCGACTTTTGAAACGGGATCGGGGGAGTAATCCGGATGCGTCCAGAGTGCGGTAAAGCGGCTCAAGTTCATCTTACCTACGTAGCGTCCCAAGTTGGATTTCAGAAGTGTCGAATGCCAGCTAACCACCAGATTTCGTTGTTCAGCGTCCGATGTGCCATCTGAATGAGTGGCCGGTTTCAGGGATGCGTATAGCCAAGAGAGCGACGAAGAATGGTCGTTTCCGGACATCTTCATCCTCCCCGAGCCATGTGGGCGAAGAATCAAGCCCCATCTCCAGGCTGCCCTCGATCATCCCGCAAACCGCCACAGCCGTTCAGCGTCCCTTCGCCAAAGGCGACGGCTACCCGGTCCGACCAGATCGCGTCGCTCATCCCGTCGCTGCATGGCCCTTCGGTGACAGCCATGGAAAAGCCATCCCCCAGATAGCGGATCGCCCGCCTGTCGTCGTGACGCGAAACCGCGTAGCGGAGCGGCCCCCTGTCCGGCCGCTCCAGTGTCGCGGTCGATCCCTTCACCGTCACCGCCCAGAAAGGCTCGGTCCCGATCGCCCGATAATCCTCGGCAGGGCGGCCGGGAGCGGGAGGCGGAGTTGCCGGTTCCGCGTCCGTTTCACGTGAAACCCTTTCCGCGCCCTTTTGGCCGGCCTCGTTCACCGCGTCATGCTGAGCAACGATCGGCGCGGAGGCATGAGACTGCCTATTGACGGCGGGATCTTCCTTCCCGTCGCCGCATCCCGCCATCATCAGGGCGAGGGCCAGGGGCCAGAGCCGTCTCATGCCTTTGCGACCTGATCCCGCCGGAAGCAGGTCGCGGCATGGTCGTTCACCATCCCCACAGCCTGCATCCAGGCATAGACGATGGTCGGCCCTACGAATTTGAAGCCGCGCGTCTTGAGGTCTTTGGAGATCGCTTCGGACAGCTCGGTCTTCGCCGGAAAGGTCATGCCGTCGTTCCGGATCGGCTGGCCATCGACAAAGCCCCAGACATAGGCGGAAAAATCCTCGCCCCGGTCGCGCATGGTGCAAAATATCTGCGCGCCCCGGATCGTCGCCTCGATCTTCGCCCGCGCCCGGACGATGCCGGGATCGCTCATCAGCCGCTCGACATCGGCTTGGTCAAAGGCCGCCACCCTGTCCGGATCGAAGCCGGCAAAGGCGGACCGGAACGTCTCCCGCTTGCGAAGGATGGTGATCCAGCTAAGCCCGGCCTGGAATCCCTCCAGCATCAGCGTTTCCCAGAGCATCCGCGAATCGCGTTCCGCTACGCCCCATTCCTCATCATGATAGGCGCAATAAAGCGGGTCGGTCCCGGCCCAGCCGCAACGGACCCGCTCCATGGGATCAGACGTCCAGATTGGCGACGTTCAGCGCATTGTCCTGGATGAACTCGCGCCGCGGCTCGACCACATCGCCCATCAGACGGGTGAAGATCTCATCCGCGACGTCCGCCTGCTCGACCTCGACCCGCAGCATGGATCGATTGTCCGGGTCCAGCGTGGTTTCCCACAACTGCTCGGCATTCATCTCGCCAAGGCCTTTATAGCGCTGGATCGCCAGCCCCTTGCGCCCGGATGCAAGGATCGCCTCCAGCAATTCGCTCGGCCGCGTGACGGTCACCGAGCGCTTGGACGCGACCGGCAGATCGTCTTCCCCCGCCTCCTCGGCGGCGGCGGCGGCCTTGGCCGTCACCAGACGGCTGGTGGTCCGATAACTATCCGCTTCCTCCGCCGCGATGCTGTGCAGCTTGCGCGCCTCGGCCGAACCGATGAAGCCCGCCTCGATCATGTGGTGATCGGTGACGCCGCGCCACAACCGCTCGAAATGGAAGCCCCCTTCCTCAGCGATCCGACCGCTCCAGCTTCCTTCTTCATCCTGCGCGTGCATCCAGCGGACGGTGTTCGCCAGCCGTTCGGCCTGCGTCTCATGGCTGAGTTCCGGATCGAGCGCGCCGTTGATCGCCAGCGCTTCGATGATCGCGGGATTGTAGCGGCGCGGCACATAGCGCATCACGGCGCGCATCCGCCGCCCATGCTCGATCAGCGAACGCAGATCGTCGCCCGAGCGCATCCCGCCGGTCGTTTCCAGCGCCATCGATTCGACGCCATTGTCGACCAGATATTGCTCCAGCGCGGCCTCGTTCTTGAGGTAGACCTCGGAGCGCCCACGCGTCGCCTTGTAGAGCGGCGGCTGGGCGATATAGAGATGCCCCGCCTCGATGATCTGCGGCATCTGGCGGTAGAAGAAAGTCAGCAGCAGCGTGCGGATATGCGCGCCGTCGACGTCGGCGTCGGTCATGATGACGATCTTGTGGTAGCGCAGCTTTTCCAGGTTGAAATCGTCGCGAATGCCGGTGCCCATCGCCTGGATCAGCGTGCCGACCTCCTTGGACGACAGCATCCGGTCGAAGCGGGCGCGTTCGACATTCAGAATCTTGCCCTTGAGCGGCAGGATCGCCTGATTGTGCCGGTTGCGCCCTTGCTTGGCCGAACCGCCTGCCGAATCGCCCTCGACCAGGAAGAGTTCGGACTTGGCCGGGTCGCGCTCCTGACAGTCGGCCAGCTTGCCGGGCAGCGAGGCGATGTCCATCACCCCCTTGCGCCGGGTGAGTTCACGCGCCTTCTTCGCCGCCTCACGGGCGGCGGCGGCGTCGATCACCTTCTGGATGATCATCTTGCCATGGCCGGGATTCTCCTCCAGCCACTCCGCCATCTTGTCGGCCATCAGGCTTTCCAGCGGCTGGCGGACTTCGGAACTGACCAGCTTGTCCTTGGTCTGCGACGAGAATTTGGGATCGGGCAGCTTCACCGAAACGATGGCGGTCAGCCCTTCGCGCATATCCTCTCCGGTCAGCGAGACCTTTTCCTTCTTCAACATCCCCGACTTGTCGGCATAATTGTTGAGCGTGCGGGTCAGCGCCGCGCGGAAGGCCGCCAGATGGGTGCCGCCGTCGCGCTGCGGAATGTTGTTCGTGAAACAGAGGACATTTTCATAATAGGAGTCGTTCCACTCCAGCGCGACGTCGATGGTGACATCGTCGCGGCTGCCCGAAATCGCGATCGGATCGGGCATCAGCGGCTGTTTGTTGCGATCGAGATATTTGACGAAGGCCGCGATGCCGCCTTCATAGAACAGCTCGACTTCCTTCCTTTCCTCATGCCGCGCATCGGCCAGGAACAGCCGCACGCCCGAATTGAGGAAGGCCAGCTCGCGATAGCGATGCTCCAGCTTCTCGAAATCGAACTCGGTGTGATTCTTGAAGGTGCCGCCGTCGCCGGGAACCTTCTCGGTCGAGGGGAGGAAGGTGACGCGCGTGCCCTTCTTGCCCGCAGGCGCGTCGCCAATGACCTTCAGCGGCGCCACGGCATCGCCATAGGCAAAGCGCATATAATGCTCCTTGCCGTCCCGCCAGATATGCAGGTCCAGAAATTCGCTGAGCGCGTTCACCACGCTGACGCCCACGCCATGCAGGCCGCCCGACACCTTATAGGCATTGTCGTCCGACGTGTTCTCGAACTTGCCGCCGGCATGGAGCTGGGTCATGATGACCTCTGCCGCCGACACGCCTTCTTCCTTGTGGATATCGGTCGGGATGCCGCGGCCATTATCCTCGACGCTCACCGAGCCGTCGGGATTGAGGGTGATCAGGATGCGGTCGCAATGCCCGGCCAGCGCTTCGTCGATGGCGTTATCGCTGACCTCGAACACCATATGGTGCAGGCCCGAACCGTCATCGGTGTCCCCGATATACATGCCGGGCCGCTTTCGCACGGCGTCCAGACCTTTCAGCACCTTGATGCTGTCGGCGCCATAGGCGTTGCTGTTGGGGTTGTTCTGACTTTCCTCGCTCATATCGAGCATATAGGGAATCACTGGCTGAAACTAAAGCGAAACATGCCGTCTTTCGCCCATCGGAAGCACGGTCTATCAGGCAGCTATGCGTGTCGTCCTTGCCCTGGCCCTGATGCTGGCCGCCTGTTCCAAAAGCAGCGACGTGCTGGAGGATTTGCCCAACAGCTCGCTGGCCGGCGCGCCGCGGGAGGATGTGCCGGAAACCCGTCTGGAATCGACGCTGACTCGCCCAGTGGTCATCGGGGAGGACGGCCCGCGCCTCGACGCCTGCGGCGCCATGGGGCAGGTGGCGCGCGTGGGCGCCAAGGGTCTGGCCGTGCGCGCCGCGCCCTTTGCCGAGGCGAAGGAAATCGCCCGGATGGCGGAAGGCAGCCGCACATGGGTCTGCACCCGCAGCATCGACCAGAAATGGCTGGGCGTCGTGCTCTTCCCCGAACCCCCGGCGGACAATGCGGCGGCCCCCGCCGATTGCGGCGTCTCCGGGCCGGTGGACCGCAAACAGCCTTATGATGGCCCCTGCCTCAGCGGCTGGGTGTCGAGCGCCGCCATAAGGCTGATCGCTGGTTAAGGTGGATTCGGTTCAATCCGTCCGCATGGCCTCCGCCACCAGGGCTTCCGCCTCGATCAACAGCGCGTCCTCCACTTCATGCTGGGCGACCTGCTCGCGGCCGATGAGGATCAGGACTGGAACGGCGAGCGGACTCACCCGGTCGAGATCGATATGCAGCATGGTGGCCGAGGCGCGGTCGATCAGGTCGCCCAGGCGCCCCACATCGGTCATGCGGGCGCGGGCGTCGGCCCAGGCGGCCTTCAGCAGCAGATGGTCGGGCTGATATTTGCGCAGCACGTCATAGATGAGGTCGGTCGAGAAGGTGACCTGCCGCCCGGTCTTGCGCTTGCCGGGATGCTGGCGCTCGATCAGGCCGGAGATCACCGCCACGTCGCGAAAGGCGCGCTTGAGCAGGCTCGACTGTTCGACCCATTCGACGAACTCATGGTCGAGGATGTCGGCGGAGAAGAGGCTTTGCGGGTCCGTGACCGGCTTCATGCCATAGACGGCGAGCGCATAGTCGTTGGAGACGAAGCCCATCGGCATCAGCCCCTGCGCATCCATGCGGCGGGTGAGAAGCATGCCCAGCGACTGGTGCGCGTTCCAGCCTTCGAAACTGTAGCAGACCAGATAATGGCGCCCTTCATGCGGAAAGGTTTCGATGAGCAGTTGGCCCGGTTCGGGCAAAGCCGAACGATGTTTCTGCACTTCCAGCCACTCGCGCACATCGTCGGGGAAGCGGGACCATTGATCGGTCTCGGCCAGGAAGCGGCGGACCCGTTCGGCCAGGCGCGTGGACATGGCCATGCGGGTGCCGCCCCAGCTCGGGATGCGCGCGCTTTTGGATGTGGCGCGGACGATCAGGTCGGTCGTGTCCATTCGCACCACCTCCAGCGCGGCGCCGGAGAAGAAGAAGCAGTCGCCGGGGCTTAACGTCGCGGCGAACCCTTCCTCCACCGTACCCAGCTTGCGGCCATTGGCGAAGCGGACGGCCAGCGCAGGCTGATCGACGATGATGCCCGCGTTCAGGCGATGCTGCTGGATGAAGCGCGGGTGAGAGACGCGCCATGCGCCATCCGCGTCATGGGTCAGGCGCTTGAAGCGATCATAGGCGCGCAGGGCATAGCCGCCGCCCTCGATGAAGTGGAGGACATTGGCGAAGGCCTCTTCGCTCAGCGCGCCATAGGGCGTGGCGGAACGGATTTCGGCCAGCAATTGCTTTTCGCGAAAGGGCCCGGCGCAGGCCAGGCCCATGACATGCTGGGCCAGCACGTCCAGGCTGCCGGGACGGAAATCGTCGGCGTCGCGCTCGCCGGACTCGACCGCATCCAGCGCGGCGCGGGCTTCGAGATATTCGAAGCGGTTGCCGGGGATGAGAATGGCTTCGCTGGGCGTATCGAGCCGGTGATTGGCGCGGCCGATGCGCTGGAGCAGGCGGGACGATCCCTTGGGCGCACCCATCTGGATCACGCAATCGACATTGCCCCAGTCGACGCCAAGGTCGAGCGAGGCGGTGGCGACGAGGGCGCGGAGCTTGCCCGCCGCCATCGCCGCCTCCACCTTGCGCCGGGCTTCGATCGAGAGGCTGCCATGGTGGATGGCGATGGGCAGATTCGCTTCGTTCACCGACCAGAGCGACTGGAAGATGAGTTCGGCCAAACCGCGCGTGTTGCAGAAGACCAGCGTCGTCGCGCGGCGCTCGATTTCCTCCATCACCTGTCGGGCGGCATATTTGCCGGAGTGTCCGGACCAGGGGATGCGGCCTTCGGGGATGAGGATCGCGACATGGGGATCGGCGCCCTCCTCGCCGATGACCGGGGTGACGGCGTTGATGTCCCCATCCGGCGCGAGCCAGGCGCGATAGGCGTCGACATCCGCGACGGTGGCGGACAGGGCGACCCGGCGCAGGCCGGGGTTGATGCTTTGGAGGCGGGAGAGCGAGAGGTTGAGGATGTCGCCGCGCTTCTGGGAGGCGAAGGCGTGGACTTCATCGATGATGACCGTCTTGAGGTCCGCAAACATCAGGAAACTGTCGGCATAGCTCAGCAACAAGGAAAGCGATTCCGGCGTGGTGAGCAGGATCTGCGGCGGGCGGGCGCGCTGGCGGGCCTTTCGGTCGGAAGGCGTGTCGCCGGTGCGGGTTTCGACGCGGATCGGCAGGCCCATTTCCTCGATCGGCGTGAGCAGGTTGCGGCGGACGTCGACGGCCAGAGCCTTGAGCGGCGAGACATAGAGGGTGTGAAGCCCTTGGGCGGGCCTTTCGATCAAATCGGTCAGCGTCGGCAGGAAGCCGGCCAGCGTCTTGCCCGCCCCGGTGGGAGCGACAAGCAACGCGTGACTGCCGGATCGGGCGGCGGCCAGCATGTCGAGTTGGTGGCGACGGGGCGTCCAGCCGCGTGCGTTGAACCATTGCTCCAGCGGTTCGGTCAGGCGTTGGCTCATGGAAAGGATTTAGGGTGGTGGAAGGGAAACGTCATCCTTCTTCAATGCTTGCCCCCCCCCCTCAAAAGCTTCGCGCTGCTGCGAAGGCTCCATGTAATTAAAGTTTGATGGCGTGAAATAATCTAATCAATCGCCTCTGGCCCCCTCCCCCCCAAAGGCGTTACACTCCCCGCCATCGGAGCGGCGCAACAGACGCCGCAGACATGCAGGAGAATCACATGACCGGCGAAACCGAAGCCGACCTCACGGGCGCGGAACCGACGCGGAACCGCCGCCGCCCCAAGCAACCGATCATGGAGATCGAGGGCCGCAAGTTGAAACCCGCAACGCTGATGATGGGGCATGGCTATGACCCCACCTTGTCCGAAGGGTCGCTGAAGCCGCCGATCTTCCTGACCTCCACCTTCGCCTTCGAAAGCGCGGCGGCGGGCAAGCGGCATTTCGAAGGCGTGACCGGCATCCGCCCCGGCGGCGCGGAGGGACTGGTCTATTCGCGCTTCAACGGCCCCAATCAGGAAATTGCCGAGGACCGGCTGTCCGTCTGGGAAGAGGCGGAAGACGCGCTGCTCTTTTCCAGCGGCATGTCGGCCATTGCGACCACGCTGCTGGCGCTCGTGCAGCCTGGCGATGTGATCGTGCATTCAGCGCCGCTTTATGCCGCGACCGAATCCTTGATCGGCCGCATTCTCGGCAAGTTCGGCGTGCAGTGGCTGGATTTCCCGGCAGCCGCGACCGAGGAGGAAATCGGCGCGGTGATCGAAAAGGCCAAGGAACTGGGCCGCGTCGCGCTCATCTATCTGGAAAGCCCGGCCAATCCCACTAATGTGCTGGTCGATCTGGAGGCGGTAGTTGCGCGGCGCGACTTTTTGTTCGCAGGCGAAGAATATCGGCCGCCGATCGCCATCGACAATACCTTCCTCGGGCCGCTCTGGCTTCATCCGCTCAGCCATGGGGCCGATCTCGTCATCTACAGCCTCACCAAATATGCCGGCGGGCATAGCGATCTGGTCGCGGGCGGCGTGCTGGGGTCCAATGCGCTGATCAACACCATCCGGCTGATGCGGAACACGATCGGCACGATCCTGGACCCGCATTCGGCCTGGATGTTGCTGCGTTCGCTGGAGACGCTGGAACTGCGCATGAGCCGGGCGGGCGAGAATGCCGCCAAGGTCTGCGCCTGGCTGAAGGACCAGCCGCAGGTGGAGAAAGTCGTCTATCTCGGCTTTCCGGAGACGGAGCGGCAGGCGGATATCTACCGCCGGCACTGCACCGGCGCGGGGTCGACCTTTTCGCTGTATCTGAAGGGTGGCGAACCGGAGGCCTTCGCCTTTCTGGATGCGCTCAAGATCGCGAAACTCGCCGTCAGCCTGGGCGGGACGGAGACGTTGGCGAGCCATCCGGCGGCGATGACGCATTTGTCCGTGCCCGCCGAACGCAAGAAGGCGCTCGCGATCAGCGACAATATGGTGCGCATCTCCATCGGCTGCGAGGATGCGGAGGATCTGATCGCGGACTTCGCCCAGGCGTTGCGGGCGGTGGAGGGCATGGGCGGATGAAGGCCCGGCCGCTGATCCTCGTGGCCCAGCCGCATCTGGCGCCGCTGCTGGACGCGCTCTCGTCCCGATATGACGTCATGGCTCTGTGGGAGGAGAGCGGGCAGGCCCGGCTGGCGGAGGCCGAGGCGTTGGTGACGGCGGGCGAGTTCCGGCTCGATCCGGCCCTGCTGGAGCGGATGGAGAAGCTGCGGCTGATCGCCTGCTTCACCGTGGGCTATGATGGCGTCGATCTCGACTGGGCGCGGGCGCGGGGCGTGGCCGTGACTCATGCGGGGGACGCCAATGCCGCAGATGTGGCGGATCATGCGCTCGGGCTGATCCTGGCCCATCGCCGGCAAATCCTGCTGGGCGACCGGCAGGTGCGTTCGGGCGAGTGGACGGCAGGAACGAAGATGCTCACCCGATCCATGGCGGGCGCGCGGATCGGGATCGTCGGCATGGGCAGCATCGGGATGGCGCTCGCGCAGCGGGCCGGAGCGATGGACATGCGGATCGGCTGGTGGGGGCCTCGGCAGAAGCCGGAATTGCGCTGGCCAAGGGCGGAAAGCCTGGAGGCGCTGGCCCGGGACAGCGACGTCATGGTGGTCGCGGCCAAGGCTGGCGAGGAAAATCGCGGGATGATCTCCGCGGCGATCTGCGATGCGCTGGGGCCGCAAGGGCTGCTTGTGAATGTCGCGCGGGGACAGTTGGTGGATGAGGATGCGCTGATCGCGGCATTGCGAGAAGAGCGGCTGGGCGGGGCGGCGCTGGATGTGTTCGAGAGCGAGCCCACGCCCGCGGCGCGCTGGGCGGACGTGCCGAATGTGGTGCTGACGCCGCATACGGGCGGCGCAACCTATGAGGCGGTCGGACGGATGAGGGATATGCTGTTGGCGAACCTGACCGCCTTTTTCACAGGGGAGCCGCTGATTTCGCCAGTCAGCTAAGCCACGTCCCTGCCCGCCCTCAATTCCAGTCCACCCGCTTCCACCCCCGCTCGGCCGCCAGCTTCGCCAGCGGCTTGTGCGGGTTCGAAGCGAAGGGAACATCCGCGAACTCCAGCATCGGCGCGTCCGAAACATGATCCGAATAGGCCCGGATATGCGCCTGCGTCCGGTCGATAGCCTCGGCGGCCATCCATGCCTTGATCATCCGCAGCTTGCCGGTGTCGTAGCAATTTTCGCCCGCGATCCTGGCGCGGACATAACGCAGATCCTGCGACAGATGGTCGGTCGCGATCACCGCGTCGAAGCCCAGGCGCCGGGCGATCGGCTCGACATACAGGCGGTAGGAGGCGGTGGCGAGCACCAGCCTGTACCCGTCCGCCCTGTCCTTCGCGATCTGGCCGAGCGCGCCTGAGCGGACATTCTTCGCCACCACCCTGGCCGCATAGCTTTCCACATGCGGCATCAGCCGGACGCGTTCGACATTAGGACCGATCATCAGCGCCTGGTTCAGTTCCTTCAGCCGCTGCCGGCTGATGAGCTTCAGCACATAGGCCAGCATCAGCAGGATCACGCCGGGAAACAGCGCCAGACGCCACGGCGCCATGCGTTTGGCCACGTGAAGCAGAAAGCCGGTATAGGTGCCGCTAAACGTCACCGTGCGGTCCATATCGTAGATTGCGAGCCTGTGCGTCATGCCGTGTCCGAAACTTTTTGGGGCGTCCCTTCGTTTGATCGTGCGGATGGGCCGTTTCGGCTTGCCGTGCAACCGATAATGGACCACATCTCCGCCTTGATGAACAAAGCCGCTGATCTTGCTCAGGAAGTCCGCGACGGCGAGACGGTCATTCGGCTTTCTGGCAATCTTTCCATAGCTTGCCTCAACCAGCTGCCCGACCGGCTGGACGCCATAGAAGGCCCGATTCATACGATCGACCTGTCGGACGTGGATCATATGGACACGATCGGCGCCTGGGTGCTGCATCGCACGATCAAGCGTTGGGACTGCAGGATCACAGGCGACAAGTGCGACGCGGAGCGGTTGATCGCGGCGGTCGGCCGGGTCGATGAGCCGGTCAACATCCGCCCCGACTATGTGCCGCCCTGGCAGCGCGTGGTCGGCCAGATCGGGGAGGCCGTGCTCAATGCGGGCAGCACCTTGCTCGGCCTGCTTGGTTTTTTCGGCGGCACGCTGGTCGCGACGTGGAATGTCATCCGTCACCCCGGCCGCTTCCGCATCAATGCCGTGGTCCAGCGGTTCGAGGTGGTCGGTGTGTCCGCTCTCGGCATCATCGGCCTGATGAGCTTCCTGATCGGCATCGTCATCGCGCAGCAGGGTTCGGTACAGCTCCGTCAGTTCGGCATGGAGATGCTGACCATCAACCTCGTCGGCCGGCTGACGTTTCGGGAACTGGGCGTGCTGATGACCGCGATCATGGTCGCGGGCCGCTCCGGTTCCGCCTTTGCCGCGCAATTGGGCACGATGAAGCTGACCGAAGAGGTCGACGCCATGCGCACCATCGGCGTGTCGCCGATGGAGGCGCTGGTGCTGCCGCGCACACTGGCTGTCGTGGTGATGATGCCGCTGCTGGGCTTCTATTCCTCCGTCGTTGCGATCATCGGCGGCGGATTTCTCTGCGCCGTGTCGCTCGACATCCCGCCGATCACCTTCGTCCAGCGATTGCGGGAAGTGGTGCCGATCCATGATCTGTGGGTGGGCCTGATCAAGGCGCCCGTCTTCGGTGTCATCATCGCATTGGCGGGCTGCTTTCAGGGCATGCAGGTCAAGGGCAATGCCGAGGAAGTCGGCCTGCGCACGACAGCCGCGGTCGTGCAGGCGATCTTCCTCGTCATCGTGCTCGACGCCATGTTCGCGGTTCTGTTCACCTGGGTGGGCTGGAACTGATGGAGCCCGAAGAAGAAATGACCGCGGAGGAAGCGCGGGTCGAAAAGGCCGTGGAGCGGGATGGCATCGCCATATCGGTCCGCAACCTGCGGAACAGCTTCGGTGAGCAGGTGGTGCATGAGGGGTTGAACCTCGACGTGCGCAAGGGCGAGATTTTGGGCGTGGTCGGCGGATCGGGCACCGGCAAGTCGGTGCTGATGCGCTCGATCATCGGCCTTCAAACTCCGGATGAGGGCGAGATCCACGTCTTCGGTGAATCGATGATCGGTCGGCTGGATGACGAGGCGCTGGCGATCCGCAAGCGCTGGGGCGTGCTGTTTCAGGGCGGCGCGCTGTTTTCGACGCTGACCGTGGCCGAGAATGTCGAAGTGCCGATCCGCGAATATTACCCCAATATCGGTCCAAAACTTCGTGACGAGATCGCCGCCTACAAGATTCGCATGACCGGCCTGCCTGCCGAAGCCGGCCCCAAATATCCCGCCGAACTGTCGGGCGGCATGAAGAAGCGCGCGGGGCTCGCGCGGGCCTTGGCGCTCGATCCGGACCTGCTGTTCCTCGACGAACCCACGGCGGGGCTCGACCCGATCGGCGCGGCGGCCTTCGACGATCAGACGCGCAAATTGCAGCAGACGCTGGGGCTGACCGTCTTCCTCATCACCCATGATCTCGACACGCTCTATTCGATTTGCGACCGGGTGGCGGTGCTGGCGGACAGGAAGGTGACGGCGGTCGGCACGATCGATGAGCTGCTGGCGACCGACCATCCGTGGATTCAGGAATATTTCAACGGCCCGCGCGGGCGCGCCGCGACGGCGGCGGTCGATCGCGAAAAGAATAAGAGGCGATAGGATATGGAAACCCGCTCCAACCATGTGCTGGTGGGCACGGTCACGCTGCTGTTGCTCGCGGCGATCATGATCGCGGCTTTCTGGTTCTCGCGCCTCTCCCAGGGCGACAATATGGAATATGACATCTTCTTCAAACAGTCGGTGAACGGCCTCGCCAAAGGGTCGAGCGTCAATTATTCGGGCGTCCCTTCCGGCCAGGTCGAGAAGATCGAGCTGTGGAAGCGCGATCCCGGCTTCGTGAAGGTGCGCATTTCAGTGAAGGAAGGCACGCCCGTCCTGCTGGGGACGACCGCGACCATTGCGGGTGTGGGCTTTACCGGCGTGTCGGAAATCGTGCTGGATGGCGCGGTCAAGGGCGCGCCGCCGATTGCCTGCCCGGCGGAAAACCCCCTGGCCGCATGCCCGGACGGCGTGCCGGTGATCCCGACCAAGCCGGGCGCGCTGGGCGAGTTGCTCAACAATGCGCCGCAATTGCTGGAACGGCTGTCCACCTTGACCGAACGGCTGACCGAGCTGCTCAACGACAAGAATCAGCAGTCGATCGCGAGTATCCTCGCCAATGTGGAGCGCATTTCCGGCTCATTGGCCGACCGCAGCCCGGAAATCGCCGCCACGCTGGCCGAGGCGCGCATCGCCGTGCAGCGCACCGGCATCGCCGCCGAGCAGATCGGCAAGCTGGCCGCGTCCACCGACGCCATGGTGAATGATGAGGGCCGTCCGCTGCTGGCCGACCTGCGCAAGAGCATCCAGTCGGCCACCCGCAGCATCGACACGCTCGACAAGACCATTGCGGAAGCGCAGCCGGGCGTCCACGCCTTCAGCAACCAGACCATGCCGGAGGTCAACCAGCTCGTCCGCGACCTGCGCGAAATGTCGCGTTCCTTCCGCGGCGTGGCCGAAAAACTCGATCAGCAGGGCGCGGGGTCGATCGTCGGATCGCCCAAGCTGCCCGATTACAAGCGATAAGAGGGACATGATGATGTTTCACAGGAAACCTAGGGCGGTTTTCGATCTGATTGCATCAGATCGCCGCTCTAAGCCTTTTGTTTGCCGCGATTTCTTAACCAGCGACCGATTCCGATCGCTTGGAAATCGCTCTGGCCTGATGCCGGTGGCCCTCGGCGCGTTGATGCTGGCGGGTTGCGTGTCCTTCGGGGGCAAGCCGCCCGAACGGCTGCTGTCGCTGAACGCCGCGCAGAAGGTCGCGCCGGGCACGCTGCGCAGCGCTTCGGCGGGCACGGCCATCACGGTGGCCGATCCGGAGGCGCCCAGGATGCTGGACACGGTGCGGGTGCCGGTGATCACCTCCCCCACTTCGGTGGCCTATGTCACCAAGGTGCAGTGGGCCGACACGCCGCGCCATCTGTTCCAGAAGCTGCTGGCCGAAACCATCGCCGCCACCAGCAACCGCATCGTGCTCGATCCCGGCCAATATTCGGCCGATTCAGGTCAGCGGCTGATGGGCGAGCTGGTCGATTTCGGCGTGGATGAGGCGAGGAACAGCGCCGTCGTGACCTATGACGCGCTGCTGGCCGGACCAGGCGGCACGGCGATCGCCAAGCAGCGCTTCACCGCCACCGCGCCGATCGGCGGCAAGATCGACGCGAACAGCGTGGGCGGGCCGCTCAATGCCGCGGCGAACAAGGTGGCGGCGGATGTCGCCGCCTGGCTGGCGGCATCGGGGCGGTAAAGGACCGGGTTACTCCAAACTCTTGCTCACCTGCTCGGTGACGTCCTTCGACAGCCCCGGCACGCCCAGGATACGCTGCAGCTCCGCCCGCATCAGCGCCGCGCGCCCTTCATCGAAGCGCTTCCAGCGGCCCAGTGGCGGCACCAGCCGGGCAGCAGTCTGCGGGTTGAGCTTGTCGAGGGCGATGATGCAGTCCGCGACCAGGCGATAACCCTTGCCCGAACGGTGGTGGAACGCCCATTGATTGCCCGCAAAGGCGCCGAAAAGCGCCCGCACCCGATTGGGATTGCTCAGGGTGAAATCCTTGTGCTGGCTTAGCTCCTCCACCAGATCGACCGTATCCGGATGGAAGGCGAAGGCCTGGGTCTGGAACCATTTGTCCAGCGTCAACGCATCGTCCCGATAGCGATTGTAGAAGATGTCGAGCGCCGCTTCCCGTTCCGCGCTGGCGCCGTTCGCCAAAGTGGCGAGCGCCGCCTGACGCTCGGTCATATTGTCGGCCTCGCTGAACTGGCCAAAGGCGACAGTCGCACCGTCGCTTGCGCCCGACGCCGCGAGATAAAGCAACGCCGTATTGCGCAGCTTGCGCCCCCCCTTGGCCGCCGGCGACAGCGCAAAGGCGTTGGCCTTGGTCTTGCCATGGATGTCGCGCCACAGCGGCTCCAGTTCAGCGCCGATCCGCCGTTGCAGGGCGTCGCGGGCCGCATGGATCGCATCGGGATCGACCACCGCCATCTGATCGCCCAGATAGGCCTCGCTCGGCAAACGGATCGCTTCCGCAACAAAGGCGGGGTCGAGCAGCGGATCGGTGGCGGTGTCGCGGATCGCGGCGATCACCGCATCCTCGTCGACCGCCTGCCCGCCGATGCGACCGACCAGCACATTGACCATCAGTTGCTGCATCGCCTCATAACGGGCGAAAGGATCGTCATCATGGGCGGAGAGGAAGGCGAGGTCGGCCTGGCTGCGATTGGTTTCCACGATAACCGGAGCGGAAAAGCCCCGATTGATCGACAGGATCGGCGCCGTTGCCCAGCCATCGAAGGTAAAGCTCTGCTTGGCCTCCGTCAGCATCAGCAGCTCGTCGCCGCGATCCTCCCCCGTTTCCCGATCGAACAAGGCGGTGCGCAACGGAATGGCCATAGGCTGTTTTTCCGGCTGGCCAGGCGTCGGCGGAACGGCCTGCTCCAGCAGCAGGGTCGCGCTTTGCGTCGCCGGATCATGAGACAGCAGCGCCCGGACATGGGGCGTGCCGGCCTGCTCATACCAGCGGCGGAACTGGCTGAGGTCGATCTCCCCGCCCTCTTCCATCGCGCGGACGAAATCCTCGCAGGTGGCCGCTTCGCCATCATGCCGGTCGAAATAAAGGTCCGTCCCGGCGCGGAAGCGTTCCGGACCCAGCATCAGCGCCATCATGCGGATCAGCTCCGCACCCTTATTATATATGGTAGCGGTGTAGAAGTTGCTGATTTCCATATAGGATTCTGGCCGCACCGGATGGGCGAGCGGGCCGCTATCCTCCTGGAACTGGGCAGCGCGCAGGATGCGGACATCCTCAATCCGCTTCACCGCATGCGACCCCATGTCGGCGGAAAAATTCTGGTCGCGAAAGACGGTGAAGCCTTCTTTCAGGCTCAATTGGAACCAGTCGCGGCAGGTGACGCGATTGCCCGACCAATTGTGGAAATATTCATGCGCCACCACGCCTTCCACCCCATCATAATCGATGTCGGTGGCGGTTTCCGGGTCGGCCAATATATAGCGCGAATTGAAGATGTTGAGGCCCTTATTCTCCATCGCGCCGAAGTTGAAATCGGCCACCGCCACGATGTTGAACACGTCCAGATCATATTCGCGGCCATAGACCCGCTCGTCCCAGGCCATGCTGTTCTTGAGCGCCTGCATGGCGTGAGCGGTGCGCGGAAGATCGGCTTCCTTGACCCAGATCCCCAGTTGCACCTCACGCCCGCTGACCGTGACGAACCGGTCGGCATTGCAGGCAAGGTCGCCCGCGACCAGCGCGAAAAGATAGCAGGGTTTGGGAAAGGGATCGTTCCAGCGCGCCCAATGACGGCCATCGGGCAGATCGCCTTGCTCGACCGGATCGCCGTTGGCAAGCAGCACGGGATAAAGCGCCTTGTCAGCCGCCATCCGAACGGAATAGCGCGACAATATATCGGGACGGTCGGGGAAGAAGGTGATGCGGCGGAAACCTTCGGCCTCGCACTGGGTGCAGAGCAAGCCGCCGCTGGCGTAAAGCCCCATCAGCTTGCTATTGGCTTGAGGGGCGATTTCCACCTTCGTCTCCACCTGGTGCGCGGGGCCGGAAAGCGGGATGACCAACTTTCCCGCTTCGAGCGACCATTGGTCGGGCGTCAGCGGCTTTCCATCGACCTTGATTTCCAGCGGGAGAAGCCCGTCTCCGTCCAGCTTCAGCGGCCTGTCATGATCGCCGTTGCGGGTAACGGACAATGTCGCCCGAATCTGTGTCGCCGCCGCGTCCAGATCGAAATCCAGGGCGATGTCGGGCACCAGCCAATCGGGCGGGAGATAGTCTTCCCGACGGACGATAGGGGGCGCGAGGGGGGAGGAGGAAATATCTGCCATCCGTACAGGCTAAGGAGTTGACGCAGAAAAGGCCAGTGGCCGCCTCACTGAAATGCGAGCGGTCACTGGCCTTTTTGCTGGCTGAAGCGGTTAGATCCGTTCTCCCGACAGGCGCTGGCAGAGCATATCGAGCTGGTCCAAAGTCGAATAATGCAGCGACAGGACGCCGCCGCCGCCCTGACCATAGTCGATATTGACCTTCACGCCCAATATGTCGGCCAGATGCTGCTCCAGAGCCGCGATGTCGGGATCATTTTCCCTGGACACGGCAGCGCGCTTCCGGCTGGGCGCGTCACCCCCCTTTTTGGCGCGGCGGACGAGTTGCTCGGTATCGCGAACGGACAGGCCCTTGGCTTCCACGGTCCGGGCAAGGGTTTCGCAGTCGGGCGCGCCGATCAGGGCACGAGCGTGACCCATGCTCAGCTTCTGTTCGACCACCTGCTGTTGCACCGGCGCAGGAAGATCGAGCAGGCGCATCAGATTCGCAACATGGCTACGCGACTTGCCGACAAGACGGCCCAGCGCTTCCTGGCTGTGCTGGAATTCCGCGATCAGCTTACGATAGGCTTCGGCTTCTTCGATCGGATTGAGGTCTTCGCGCTGGATATTCTCGATCAGCGCGATTTCCAGGGTTTCCGCTTCGTCGAAATCCCGCACGATGGCGGGAATGCGGTGAAGCTGGGCGC
>Ga0255338_1003401_pt1 | contig 19273 bp, 18 predicted proteins | sample MeOH1_35cm_T4_19_FD_203715 | JGI IMG/M metagenome (GOLD analysis project Ga0255338, IMG submission 203715) | Sandy soil microbial communities from University of British Columbia, Vancouver, Canada - MeOH1_35cm_T4_195 | ecosystem: Engineered > Artificial ecosystem > Sand microcosm > Unclassified ...
GGCGGTCTGGGTGAGCCCACGCTCGTCGATGAGGAACGCGGCCTGCTCCTGCGCGCGGGCGATGATCCGCTCCGCCTCCTCCTGGGCCTGATCGATGATCCGCTGGCCCTCGGAGTTGATCCGCTTGGCGGCGCGAACCTCTTCCGGCACGGCCACTCGAAGCTCGTCGATCAGGCCGAGGGCGGCGTTCTGGTCGACGACGACGTTGTTCGTCAGGGGCAGCTTCTTCCCGTTGGCGATGACGGATTCGAGGCGCTCGACGAGGAAGATGATGTCGATCGGAGGGCCCTCCCGGGAACGGCCGTCGGGTTCGCGGAGATTATCGCACGGAGCGAACGCCGCCCGTGGCAGTGGAGCCGAGCGCGCGCGGACGTCCACTGCCATAGCACGTCGTCGCTATCGGTGCGGCCACGGACCCGCCGTGTGGCCACCGGCGCTCGTCCATGATCCGAGGAGCCTCCCGGTGCTCACGTCGACTCGACTGCCGGTGCTTCGCGAAGGGCCGCGAGGAGCCGCCGCTCTGCGGCCGGCGGGACCATCTCGCCGACGTCGCCGCCGAAGCGAGCGATCTCCTTCACGAGGCTCGAGCTGACGTAGCCGTGCTCGAGCGCGGTCATGAAGAAGACCGTGTCGACGGTGGGCGCGAGCTTCCGGTTGTTGTGGGCGAGCTGCATCTCGGTCTCGAAGTCGCTGATCGCGCGGAGCCCGCGGACGATGAAGCGGGCATCCCGGGCGCGGCAGAAGTCGACCGTCAGTCCGTCGAACGACTCGACGCTGACCCGTCCGTCGTCGAGCCCCGCATGGGCGATCGCCTCGCGGAGGGTCGCGACCCGATCCGCGATCGACAGGAGCGGGGTCTTGCGCGGGTTCGCGAGGACGGCGACGATCAGCCGCGGGAAGACGTCGGTCGCTCGGCGGACGATGTCGAGGTGGCCCATCGTGACCGGATCGAACGAGCCGGGATAGACCGCGACGGTCATCGATCCTCCTCGAGCCGGTAGAACGTCAACGCGGTCTCGCCGAAGCGGCGTTCGCGCTCGGATGCTAGCAGCCCGACCGTCGCCGGCGGCGGCGTCCGCCAGAAGTGCTTCGCGACGACACGGCCGCCCGGGACGACGAGCCCCGGGCCACCAAGGGCCGCGAGCGCGCGTTTGGCGAGCGCCGGCTCGGCGTACGGCGGGTCGAGGAGGACGAGGTCCCACGGGGCCTCGGTCGCCGCGTCGGCGGCCAGCCAGCGGAGCGCGTCCGCGCGCACGACGCGCGCCCGGTCGACGAGCCGGGCGCGGCGCAGGTTCTCCTCGATGACCCGGACGGCGCCGCGGTCCGACTCGACGAACGTCGCCGCGGCCGCGCCCCGCGACAGCGCCTCGATCCCGGCCGCGCCGCTGCCCGCGAACAGGTCGAGGATTCGGGCGCCGGGGAGATCGGGCTCGAGGACGGCGAAGAGCGTCTGCTTGACCCGGTCGCCGAGCGGCCGCGTCCCCTCCCCCGGCGCGGCGAGCCGGATCCCCCGCGCCGAGCCCGCGATCACGCGGCCCGCGTCGGCCACGCCTCAGGCCCCCGACGTCGGCTCGGCCGCGGCCGGGTCGCCCGATGCGACTCGGACGAGCCAGCCCCGCTCGAGCTCCCGACCGAGCCCATCGGCGTCGGGCCGCAGTCGGCCGCGCTCGTCGAGGAGCTGCTCGGCGTGGGCCCGCGCCCGCGTCGCGAGGTCGCGGTGCTCCGGCCGCTGGAGCGACGCGACCCGCAGCTCCGGCAGGCCGCTCTGGGCAAGGCCGAGGACGTCGCCCTCGCGCCGGAGCTCCCAATCGCGCTCCGCCAGCTCGAAGCCGTCGGTCGTCCGGGCGACGGCGACGAGCCGGGCCTGCTCGGTGGTCTCGGGCTCGCGGACGCCGCGGACCAGCTCGTCCCAGGCGCGCGTGCTCGCCGCGGCGTCCGACACGAGCGCGGCGTACGACTGGATCGCGCCCCGCCCGACGCGGCCGCGGAGCTGGTGGAGCTGGGCGAGCCCGAACCGGTCGGCCGACTCGACGATCATCAGCGTCGCCCGCGGCACGTCGACCCCGACCTCGAGCACCGTCGTCCCGACGAGCAGATCGAGCTCGCCGTCGCGGAGCCGGCCGACCTCCCGGTCGCGCTCGGTCGCCTTCATCCGGCCATGGACGAGCCCGACGCGGCGCGGCGCGAGGAGCTCCGACAGGCGCTGCGCCTCGGCCTCCGCGGCCACGATCGACCCGTCCTCCGACTCCTCGATCGCCGGGACGACGACGAACGTCGCGTGACCCGCCTCGGCTTCGGTGTGGACGTGGGCCCACAACCGGTCGAGCTCGCCGGGATGCCGGATCGCGGTCCGGATCGGGAGCCGTCCTTCGGGCGGCGTCCGGAGGCTCGAGACGTCGAGGTCGGCATAGAGCACCTGGCCGAGCGTCCGCGGGATCGGTGTCGCGGTCATGAGCAGGACGTGCGGTGCGTGGCCGCCCGCCTTCGCCTCGAGCTGCGCGCGCTGGGCGACGCCGAAGCGGTGCTGCTCGTCGACGATGGCGAGCCCGAGCGACGCGAATTCGACCCGGTCCTGGATGAGCGCGTGGGTCCCGACGACGACCTGCGCCTGCCCGGACCCGATCGCCTCGAGGGCGTTCCGCGTGCCCTCCCCGCTCAGCGAGCCGGTCAGCAGGGTCACCGGGATCCCGGCGTCCTCGAGGAGTGCGGCGACGGTCGCGTGGTGCTGCCGGGCGAGGAGGTCGGTCGGGGCGAGCAGGGCGCCCTGGAACCCGGCGGCCGCCGCGGTGGCGAGCGCATACGCCGCGACCGCGGTCTTGCCCGACCCCACGTCGCCCTGGAGGAGGCGGAGCATCGGCGTCGACCGCGCGAGATCCGCGCGGATCTCGTCGAGCGCCGTCGTCTGGTCGACGGTCAGGGCCACCGCGCGCCCGAGCTGCCGCGACAGCGCGCCGCTGAGCGCCTCGCGAACACGCCCGTCCTCCGAATCCTCGATCCGGATCGGGCGGGCCTCGTCGCGCCCCCGCTGCCGCCGCCGTCCGACCATCCCGATCTGGAGGGCGAGCAGCTCGTCGAACGCGAGCCGGCGGAGGGCAGCGTCGCGGCTCTCGAAGGAGGCCGGGTAGTGCGCTTCCTCGAGGGCACCGGCGATCGTCGGCAGTCCATCGCCACGCCGGATCCCCTCGGGCAGGTACTCCGGGTATCCACTCCCCGCCCGGTCGAGCGCCTCGCGCATCGCGAGCCGGAGACGCGCGGCGGTCAGGCCGGCGGTCAGCCGGTAGACGGGCACGATCCGGCCGACGTGGAGGAGGTCGGCGGTATCGGTGTCGTGCTGGAACTCCGGGTTGTCGAGGCTCAGCCGGCGCCCGAACCGCTTCAGCTTCCCGCTCACGACGACCTGGTCGCCGGGCTTGAGCCGGCGTTCGATGAACCGCCGTCCGAACCAGGTCGCCTCGATCGTCCCCGTCGGATCCTCGAGCCGGGCGATCGTCCGCTGGACGCGGCGACGGAACGTCGGCTCGACCCGAAGGTCGGCGACGCGGACCCGGGCGCTGACGACCGTTCCGTCCTCGACCCAGGCGAGCTCGCCGAGCTGGCGCATCTCGCGCAGGTCGTCGTACCGCCGCGGCAGGTGGAAGAGCAGCTCACGGACCGTGTAGAAGCCGAGCCTGCGCCCGGCCCGACGAAGCACCGACGCCGCGACCAGGCCGGACTGCCCGAGCGGCAGGTCGAGCAGGTCAGCCGGTGCGACCGGCGCCGCCGCCGAGCCCTTCGTCACGGCCCTACTCCGCCGCGATCAGGTACCGGTACCAGGGCTGGCCCCCGTGGACGACCTCGACCTCGACGCCCGGGTTGGTCTCCTCGATCCGCCGGGCAAGCGTCTCGGCCTCGCCGAGATCGGCGCCGTCGCCGTAGTAGACGGTGATGAGCTCGAACCCCGGGCTGAGCGACCCGATGGCATGCATGACCGCCCGCGCCCGGTCGCTGTCGGCCGCGACGAGACCCTCGTCGGGGTCGAGGACGATGATCTGGCCCTTCTTGACCTTCCGGCCGGCGATCGTCGCGTCGCGGACGGCCTCGGTTACCGCAAGCGTCTGGAGCCCACAGCCAGCGGCCATCATCAGCCCGGCGTTTGTCAGGGCGTCCTTCGTGGGGTCGAGGGCAAGGATCGCGGCGACGCCCTCGGCGGCGTTGCGGGTCGAGACGACCGCGACCGTCCGATCGCTCATCGAGGCGACCTGGCGAGCGGAACCCTCGATGTTCCGATTGTTCGTCACGAGGAGGATCTCGCGGGCATTGACCCGATCGACCGCCTCCTTGATCTCGGCGACGCTCGGGTTCGCGGACGCGCCGCCCTGGACGACCGCCGCCACACCGAGGTCGCGGAAGATCGCGCTCAGCCCATCGCCCGCAGCGATGGCGATGACACCGAGCGGCAGCGGCGTCGACGGCGCCGGTGCGGCACCCGCACCCACCGCCGACCGCGCGGCTGGCCCGTCGGACGCGCTGCCGGCGAACTCGGCCGCCCGCGCCTCCCGCAGGTCGCGTGCCTGGTTGTCGAGGTTCTCGACGCTGATCCGGCTCAGCGCCCCGAGCGACAGGCCGTACCCGATCACCTGGTCCGGGCGCTCGTTGTGGACGTGGACCTTGACCGCCCGCAGGTCGCCGGCGACGAGGACCGACTCGCCGATCGCCTCGAGATCGGCACGGATCGCGTCGAGGTCGAGTGGGACCCCGTCGCGGGCGGACAGGAGGAACATCGTCTCGTAGCCGAAGCCCTCATCGGCGTGCGCGACGAGGGCTGCCGCGCGCGAGGTCCGGGCCGAGGCCGCGACCGCCGGAGCTTCACCGACGAGGTACAGCAGCGTCCCCTGGAGGAGACGGTAGACGCCCTGGCCGCCCGAATCGACGACGCCGGCCTCGCGCAGGATCGGGAGGAGCGAGGGGGTGCGGCGGACGGCCTGGTCGGCGGCGTGGACCGTCGCCGTCAGGACGCGCTCGACGTCGTTGTCCCGCTCGGCCGCGGCGACCGCTGCCGCCGACGCCTCGCGGACGACGGTCAGGATCGTGCCCTCGAGGGGTCGAGCGACCGCTCCGTACGCCGCCTTCGAGCCCTCCGAGAGGGCGTGAGCGAGGTCGAGGCCGTTGAAGCGCCGCTTCGTGCCGATCGCCTCGGCGATGCCGCGAAAGACCTGGCTGCAGATGACGCCGGAGTTCCCGCGCGCCCCCATGAGCGCCCCGAAGCTCAGCGCGTGGGCGACGCGTCCCGCCGGCTCCCCGGCAACCTTCTCGGCCTCCCCGAGGGCCGCCTTGACGGTCGCGACCATGTTCGACCCAGTGTCGCCGTCGGGGACCGGAAAGACGTTCAGCGCATTGATCTCGTCGACGTGCGCCTCGAGGTTCGCGACGGCGGCGCGGAAGGCGGCCAGGAGTCCGTCGCCGTCACAGGAGCGACGCGGCATCAGGCCGCGTCCGTCCCGTCGTCGGCGAGCGCGGCGACGGCGGATCCGGGCGGGGTCGCGGGCGCGGACGCCGGCTGGGCCGGCGCGGCGGCGGGCCGGTAGCCGAGTCCGTCGACGTGGATCCTCAGCCAACCGATCTCGCGGTCGAGGGTCCGGCGGACTGCGTAGCGGACGGCCGAATCGACCTGCCGGGCGACCTCGGCGATCGGAAGGCCGTACGCAACGGTGAGATCGAGGTCGACGACGAGCGAGTCGCGGAGCCGGACCCGGAGCCCGGGCTGACGGAGACCGAGACGTCCGAGCAGCCGCGCGACGGGCCCACCGGCGAAGCCGGTCACCCCGTAGGAATCGAGGACGGCCGCGCGGACGACGTCGACGACGGCGCGTCGGGTGACGAGGGAGCGGCCGGGGATCGGGCTGGGCACGCGGGCGACGTCCTCCTCGCGGACCGGCGGGTCGGGCGGCGTCCGAGCCTCGGCGGCCGGAGCGCGTGCTATCATACCGCCCCGCTCGGGCCGATCTCGTCCCGCGCCCTCCGATCAGTCACCGTCGAGGACCAGCATGGCCCGCTCCTGCGCGATCTGCGGCAAGGTGTCCATGGGCGGTTTCAACCCGCAGTCGTCGGGTATGAACCGCGTCCGTGCGCACCGCCGATACCAGCCCAATCTCCAGCCCCTGAAGATCACCCAGAACGGGACGCCGTCGCGGCAGCTCGTCTGCACCCGCTGCCGGCGGACGCTCACGAAGAAGGCCCGCTAGGCGCTCGACCGGCCTGACCCGCGTCAGCTACGGTCCGCCGTATCGAGCAGGATCGTGAACGGACCGTCGTTCACCAGCTCGACCGCCATCTCCGAGCCGAACCGGCCCGTCGCGACCTCGACCCCCAGCCGCCGGAGCGCGTCCGCAAACCGCAGGTAGAGCCGCTCCGCCAGCTCCGGTGCGGCGGCCCCGCTGAACCCCGGCCGCCGACCGCGTCGCGTGTCCGCGAACAGCGTGAACTGGCTGATCACGAGCGCGGCGCCCGCGACGTCGAGCAGCGATCGGTTCGTCCGCCCATCGCCGTCCCGGAAGATCCGCAGCTCGGCCACCTGCCGCGCAAGCGCGTCGGTCGTGGCCTCGTCGTCATCCGGACCGACGCCGAGCAGGATCACGAGCCCCTCCCCGATCGCCCCCACGACCGCGTCGTCGACCCGGACCTCGGCGCGCGCTGCGCGCTGGAGGATCGCCCGCACCCTCGTCGTCCCGACCGTGCCGTGCCTAGCGGCTGACGAGCCCGGCGGCCGCCCGCCAGAGGCCGCCCAGCACCGCGAACCACGGGACGAGGAACAGTGCCGTGGTGCTCCCCCCGAGCCACTCGAACCGGACCATCAGCGTTCCGAGGATCGCGCCGCAGACGGCCGCCGCGAGCCCCTGTCGGACGAGCGGCCAGCGAACCCGCCAGCGCAGTCCGGCGAGCCCCGACCGGGCGGCGGGAGCGGGCGTCGCTCCCTCGACCGCGAGGTCGGGTTCCTGGGCCGGGGCGTCGAGCTCAGAATCCGCCGCGCGGTCGACGAGGCCGCGGAACCAGGCCGGCGCGTGGATCACGGCCCAGTACGCCGCGCCCGCGTACGCCACCCCGCCGAGGATGTCGACGACGTAGTGGTCGGCCAGGTAGACGATCGAGAACCAGACGCACGCCGCGTAGGCGAGCATCAGCCAGCCGACCCGGCCAAACGCCCGCCGCGCGAACAGGAACGCGAGGAACGGGTAGCCGGCGTGGAGCGATGGGAAGGCGGCGACCTGGTTCGGGTTGATGTGATAGATCGTGTAGCTGAACAGGTAGCGCCCTTCGAACCCGAACAGCTGAGCGAGCTGCTGGAACCCCTGGTCCTTGAGATACGCGACGCCAGGGATGAGGCCGCGTTCGGCGGCCCACCAGGGCGGCGCGACCGGTAGCAGCAGGTACGTCACGAAGCCGGCCATCGACAGGACGATGAGCGCCGCGACGAAGTCGTAGAACGCCCGTCGCCGGCGCAGCCAGAGGAAGAACCCCACGGCGAGCGGCAGCGGGAAATGGAGGAAGTAGAAGACCGTCGCGACGATCGCGACGACGTCCACGCCGGTTGCAGGGTGGAGCCACGACTGGAGGACCGCGGTCGGGACGTGGCCGAGGAAGAGAAGCCGCTCGACCGCGAGAACGTCCTCGACGTGGACACCGAACCCGAGGTTGTCGGCGTAGCCGCGCATCAGCTCGTACGCGAAGAACAGGCCGATGAACGGGATCCAGTCGCGAAGGAACAGCCGTCCCCGGCCAAGGATGACTGCAGCGAGCCCGAGCCCGATCAGGACGACGTCGGGGGTCAGCGACACCCCCCGAACGATCATCAGCCCGGACAGGATCGCGATGTAGCCGCCGATCAGCGCGACCAACAGCCGGTCGTTCCGCCGGCCGAGCTGGCCGACCGGAAGGTCGGCCGACGGGCGTTCCGCCGGGACCTCCGCGGAGGCCGCGGCGGCCGCGCTCGGCGAACGGTGCGGCGGCTCTGACGCCGTCACCCCCGCGCTCTCGCCTCGCGCGGCGCGGCCACGCCGTCCTCGCGCACGTAGGCGTCGCGCCACTCGTCAGCAGCACGTCCGTACCGCTCGCGTGCGTCGGCGTGGCGCTCCGTCGTCAGCTCCTCGACGCTGAGCGGGACGAGGAGGTCGTAGTCGCGGACGCCGTCGGGGTTGATCTCACCGTCCCCGCGGAGCATGAGGACCGGGATCCCACCCGCTTCGATCTCGTCCATGAACTGGCGGGCGAGGTGCTTCGGGAGACTCGTGAACGTCGTCCACCGATCGCGGGGGATCGGTGGCTTGCCGTCGTTGAGCTGGTACTGGTAGCCCTCATCGGCGAGCGCCCGGACGAGCCGGATCTCGCGACCCATGTCGTGGCCCTTGACCCACAATGCCGAGCCGACGACGAGGACGTCGACGCCGAGACCGCCGACGAGCTCCGCCGTCTCGCGGTTGACCCCGCCGTCGACATGGACCTCGCCGCCGAACGCCTTGTGCGCGAGGAGCTCGCGCGCGGCCAGCAGCTTCTCCTTCGCGACGTCCGTCATGAACGACTGGCCGCCGAAGCCGGGCTCGACGGTCATGACGAGGACGATGTCGAGCAGCTCCTGGTACGGCTCGAGCGCGCTGAGCGGCGTCTTCGGCTTGACGGACAGGCCGGCGGCGCGTCCGGCGGCCCGGATCGCCTCGAGCGTCGGCGCGATCGGCTCCTCGATCTCGACGTGCAACGTGATCGAGTCGCACCCAGCATCGAGATACTCCTCGATGAAGCGCCCGGGCTCGTCGACCATCAGGTGGGCGTCGAGCGGGAGCTCGGTCCGGCGCCGGAGCGCCTTGATCATCTTCGGCCCGAACGTCAGGTTCGGGACGAAATGGGCGTCCATGACGTCGAGATGGATCCGGTCGGCGCCGGCGCGCTCGACCCGTTTGACGGCATGGCCGAGGTTCCCGAAGTCAGCGTCGAGGATGCTCGCGGCGACGCGAGCCCGCCCGCCGGCCACGCTAGCGCCCGGCCCCGGCGGGAAGCACCGGTGCCTGCTCGTGGCTCCGCTCGCCGCGCAGCGCGGCCGCGCTCTCGAGGACGATCCGCTCACGGCGACGCGCAACGGCGGGGGCAGCGGGCTCGCCCGCCCGCTCGGCGGCGAGCTGGCCGCACGCCGCGCCGATCTCCTGGCCGCGGTTGCGGCGGACCGTCGTCGAGATCCCGGCCGCTCGGAGCCGGCCGGCGAAGCGCTCGATCGTCTCCATCGGGCTCGCTTCCCACGGCGTGTGCGCGACCGGGTTCATCGGGATGAGGTTGACGTGGGCGTGGTCGTCACGGAGGAGGTCGATGATCGCGTCGGCGTCCGCCTCGGTGTCGTTGATCCCGCCGATCATCGTCACCTCGTAGGTGATCCGCCGCCCCGTCGCCGCCGCATGCGCCCGTGCGGCCTCGACGACCTCGGCGACCGGCCACCGGCGGTTGAGCGGCACGAGCACGTCGCGCAGCGGGTCACGGGCAGCGTGGAGGCTGATCGCGAGGGTGAACTGCGGCCCGAGGGCGGTCAGCCGTCGGATCCCCGGGACGACGCCGCTCGTGGAGACTGTCACGTGGCGCGCCCCGAGGCCGAACCGCCGCGAGTCGGCCAGCGCCTGGACCGCCTCGAGGACGTTGTCGAGGTTGAGCAGCGGCTCCCCCATCCCCATGAAGACGACGTTCGTCAGCCGCCGCCCATCGAGGGCGAGCCGCCGGGCCGCGTGGCGGACCTGGTCGACGATCTCCGCGGTCTCGAGGTCGCGGGTGAACCCGAGCTCGCCGGTCGCGCAGAACGGGCAACCGACGGCGCAGCCGGCCTGGCTCGAGATGCACAGCGTGTGGCGCTCGCGCTGGCCCGGGCGGGCCGGATAGTGCATGAGGACCGATTCGACGAGCGCGCCGTCGGACAGCCGGTGGAGCGCCTTCTCGGTGAGGCCCGCGTCGGTCGGCCGGAGCTCCGTGTCAGCGACGGTGTCGAACCGGAACGCGGCGTCGAGCGCCTCGCGGAGCGGAGCCGGGAGGGTGCGGATCTCGGCCGCCGAGGTCGCCGTCCCGCCCCACACCGCGTCAGCGATCTGGCGGACGCGGTACGACGGCTCCCCGCGCGCGGCGAGCCAGGCCTCGAGCTGCGACGGTTCGAGGCCGGACAGGCCGGGTCTGGGATCCCGCGCGGGGCGGGCGATCGGAAGGGCGCGCTCGGCGCGCGAATCAAAGCTCATCACACCGGATTCGGGCAGGGATCAGTGGCGGCCGATTATCGCATGGGGGCGCCGCGGACCTTCGGCAGCGGCGTCGGCGGGGGCCTGTTACGGGACGGTGACACGTTCGTGCCAGGAACGTGACCGACGGCACCTTCCATCGGCCGCCGGCGCTGCCTACGCTCGAGGTGGCGGTGGTTGGATCACCGTCGAGCAGGAGAGGGTCGTCATGACACACCGTCGCCCAGGTGGTCGGGCTTGCGCATTCCTCGTCGCGCTGGCAATGACCATGGCACTGAGCGTTTCCGTCGCGGGGCCAGTCGGGGCGATGACGCCGCGGCCCGTCCGCCTCGAGGCCGGGCCGCATACCGGCTACACGTTCAGCTCGACGTGGACGGTCATCGGCACGAAGACCGTGACCCTGGCCGGCCCGCTGAAGACCACGGCCGACGACCGGCGCTGGATCAGCGGCCGCACGTATCTCCGCGTGACCGGTGGGCCGCTCGCCGGGCGGTACGTCCGCGAATCCGCCGTCGCGCACATCCCCGGGCTCATCGCCACGAAGACGTTCGTCACGCCGACACGGGTGGCGTTCGGAGCCGGGACCTATCTCGGCTACCGCTTCGATGCCGCGTGGGGACTCGCATCCACGAAGCGCGGCGTGCTCGTCGGGCCATCGGGTGCGCTCGCGGCACGCCGCGTGCTGATCGACGGCCGGCCGTACGCTGAGATGGTGTCCGGCACCTGGGCGGGCTACTGGATCCCGCTCGTCTCGCCGACCGTGCTCACCGCCAGTGGCATCACCTGCTCCGTCCCGGCGCACGTGCCCGCGGGCGCGTCGCAGGTCTTCCGGGTCCTGCCCGGCGCCGGCCGGCAGGTCGCGCTGACGTTCGACATGGGCGGCCGGATGACGCCTGCGGTCGACATCCTCGAGCGGCTCGTGATTGATCGCGTCTGCTCGACGATCTTCCCGACGGGCACCGCGTCGCTCGACCCGACCGGCCAACGCGTTCTGGCGATCATCCGGGCGCACCCCGAGCTCTTCGAGGTCGGCAACCACACGATGCACCACTGCAACCTCCGCGACGGGGGTGGCGGCGCTGCGTGCCCGACGACCCCGCCGACCGCCGCGTTCATCGGACGCGAGCTCACGGGCGCCGCGGCGATCATCCGCGCGGCCAGCGGGCGCAATCCGGCGCCGTACTGGCGTCCACCGTACGGGGCGTATGACAGCCGGGTCCGGACCGCGGCGGCCGCGGTCGGGTACACCAAGACGTTCATGTGGGACATCGACACGATCGACTGGCGCCCGGTGAACGCCCTCCCGACGCCCGGGCCGACGGCTGCCCAGATCGCCGACAAGGTGATGTCCCGCGCCGTCGTCGGGTCAGTCGTCCTCATGCACCTCGGCGGCTACAACACGTTCGACGCGCTGCCGTCGATGGTGCTCCGGCTGCGTGCCGCCGGGCTGATGCCGACGACCGTCTCGGACATCCTCCGCTAGCTGGCAGCCGTTCCCGCGGCCGCGAGCACCGCCGGCCGGCCCCGCACGAACGCCTCCCACGACATCCGCGTCCCGCCCGCGGGCTGGACCTCGTGCAGGACGAGCCGGCCGGCGGCCGTCACGACGCCACCGATCACGAACGTTCCCGCGGGGTCGTCCGCATCGTCGGCGACCCCCGCCCGCCAGACCGTGATCCGCCCCGCCGGCGTCTCGAGCCAGCTGCCCGGCCACGGCTGGTAGGCGCGCACCTGGCGCTGGAGCTCTGCGGCGGTCCGCGCGGGGTCGAGGCGGCCGTCGTCGCGGCGCAGCGGGCGGGTCAGGGTCGCGCCGTCGTCCGGCTGCGGGCGGGCCGGCAGCTCGCCCCGCAGCCACGGCCCGAGCGACCGCTCGAGCAGGTCGGCGCCGACGACCTCCAGGTCGTCCTCGAGCGCCGGCGCGGTCTCGTCACCCCGCAATGTCACCCGCTCGACGGCGACGATCGGGCCCGTGTCGAGACCGGCATCCATCCGCAAGAGCGTCACGCCGGTCTCGGTGTCGCCGGCGAGGATCGTCGCCGGGATCGGGCTCGCGCCCCGGTGGCGCGGGAGCAGCGAGGGATGGAGGTTCAGGGCGCCGTGTGGCAGTCCGAGGATCGGCGGCGGCACGAGCTGGCCGTAGTCGGCGAGCACGGCGAGCGCGGGGCCAAGCGCGAGGATTTCGTCGATCGACTCCGGAGCGCGAAGGCGGGCCGGTGTCAGGACCGTCGCGATGCCCAGCTCTCGCGCGGCGGCATCCACCGGCGTCCGGGTCTCTCGGCGGTCGCGGCCGGACGGTCGCGGCGGGGCGGTCACGACGCCGACGAGCGCAATGTCAGGATGGGCTGCGAGCCGCCGGAGCGGCTCGACACCGAATTGCCCGCTCCCGAGAAAGACCGTCCGGACCCGACGATCCCGCGTCTCCGCAGCGGTCACGCGAGGGCCTTCTGGGCCTCCTCGATCTCCTCCGACTCGTCGCCGTGCCCGACGGCCATCAGCTCGTCCATCGAGTCGAGGTAGTCGATGTAGAGCTTGCCCTCGAGATGATCGAGCTCGTGCTGAAGCGCGCGGCCCAGGAGCCCCGATCCCGCAACCTTGATCTTCTTCCCGAACCGGTTCTGCGCGACCACCCAGACGCGTTCGCGGCGGGTCACGTAGGCGACGTAACCCGGGATCGAGAGGCAGCCCTCGAGGTCGCGGTCGTCGCCGGCGCCGCGAACGATCCGCGGGTTGACGAGCTCGTACAGCTGGCTCTCGACCTCGATGACGCAGGCCTGGAGCGCCTCACCGAGCTGCGGCGCCGCAAGCCCGACCCCCGGCGCCGCGCGCATCGTGTGGGCGAGGTCGTCGAGCAGCTCGTGCAGCGACTTGTTGAAGCTCGTCACCGGCAGGCCCTTCAGCCGCAGCCGGGGGTCACCGAGGGTGATGATGGGTCGAACGCTCATGGGCGGAGTATAGCGATCGATCCTCCGCGTTCCGGAACGTGCCCCAATGACGCCGCCCGGGTCACTCGCCGAGCGTGTCGGCCGAATCTGGCCGCGATCCGGGCCGCGGGTTTCCCGGGTCGCTCTCCGCGCCGGCCGGCGGCTCGAAGCCCGAGGTCCCCGTCGGCTCGGTCCTGATCGGGACGGTCGTCCCGCCCGTGTCCGCGCTGCCGGTCGACCCGGTCGTGCCGGACGTCCCCGCTCCGCCCCACGTCGTCCCCGAGCCGCCGGGCCCGCCGTCCTCCTGTGGCATCTCGCGCCGGAGCTCGGCTGCCACCTCGCGGCCGCGCTCGGCGACCTTCGCCCCGGCGACCGCGGTCGCATCGGCGGCTCGGTGCGCGAGCGGACCCGCCTTCTCGCCGGCAAGCGCGGCGAGCTCGGCGGCCTTCGCGCCGATCTCCCGGATCACGGGCGCCGCGGTCGTCGCGAGGTTGTCGATCATCGTCTGGAGCTGACCGACCCATTCGCTCCTCGACGCGCTGCCACCGGCGCCGCCGGTGCCAGGGCCCTGGCCCGGCTCGCCGGTGCTCCAGCCGCCGCTCCCCTGGCCGGCGCCGCCGCCCGGCGTGCCGCCGACCGACTCGTTCGAGCTCGACCAGCCGGACGCGTTCGTGCCACTGCCCGGCTCGGACCCTGGCGTCGTCTCGCTCATCTCGATCTCCTCTGGCTGCGGGCATTCATTATCCCGTGACTGGCTCGCGAGGGAATGCCGCCGCACGCCACGAGCGTCGCAGCGATCGATCAGAGCAGCGACTCCGGGTCGACGTCGACCGACCACGGCGGCTCGAGTCCGCCGTCGAGGAGGGCGGCGGGATCGGTCCCGCGCAGGACGACGTTCCAGCGCCAGCGCTCGGCCCGGCGGGGGATGTAGGCCGGAGCCGGTCCGACGACGATGACGTCGGCGTGTCGCTCGACGGCACGTGCCCGGAGGCGCTCGGCCATCGTCTCGGCCTCCGCCTCGGCCGCGTCGCGACCCGCCACTCCGACGGTCAGCTTCACGAGCCGGCCGAACGGCGGTGATCCGAACCGGCGGCGGAGGTCGAGCTCCGCGTCGTAGAACGATGCCGGGTTGGCGCGGACGACCGCCTGGATCGCCGGATGATCGGGCTGGTAGGTCTGAACGATCGCCGTCCCCCGCCGGCTCCCCCGCCCCGCCCGACCGACGGCCTGCGCGAGCAGCTGGAACGTCCGCTCGGCGGCCCGCTCGTCGGGCAGGTTCAGGGCGACGTCCGCGGAGACGACACCGACGAGGGTGACGTTCGGGACGTCGAGGCCCTTCGTGACGAGCCCGGTCCCGACGAGGACGTCGAGCCGGCCGTCGGCGAACGAATCGATCACCCGCGCCGCTGCCCCCCGGCGCTCGACGACGTCGCGATCGAGGCGGCCGACCCGGAGGCGCGGAAACCGCTCGCGGACCTCGCGCTCGACCCGCTCGGTTCCACCGCCGAGGTACCGGATCCGGGGCGATTCGCAGGCTGGGCAGCGGCTCGCAAGCGGGGCGGTCCGGCCGCAGTGGTGACAGCGGAGCGTCATCCCGGCCTGATGGAAGACGAGCGGGCGGGCGCACTCCGGACATGCCTGGACGTGGCCGCAGTCGCGGCACACCACGACGGACGCGGTTCCGCGCCGGTTGATCACGAGGATCGCCTGGTCACCGGCGTCGACGTCCAGCCCGTCGAGCGCCTGCGCAAGGCGGCGTGACAGCAGCCCGCGGTTGCCCTCCTGGAGCTCGGCCCGCAGGTCGGCCAGCTCGACCGCCGGCGCCTCGCCGACCGGTCGCGCCGGAAGCTCAACCCGCCGGTACCGCCCGCTGCGCGCGTGGCCGACGCTGTCCACCGCCGGCGTCGCACTGCCGAGCACGACCGCCGCCCCGGCGAGCTCGCCGAGCCTGATCGCCGCGTCGCGCGCCTGGAGGCGCGGCGTCCGGTCGCTCTTGTAGCCGGGGTCGTGCTCCTCGTCGACGATCACCACGCCGACGTCGGCGAGCGGCGCGACCACTGCGAGGCGGGTCCCGACGACGATGTCGACGTCGCCGGCCCGGATCCGGCGCCACTCGTCGGCCCGCTCCCCAGCCCCGAGCGCGGAATGGACGAGCGCGACCCGCGCGGCGAGATCGGCCCGGAGCCGATCGACGAGCGGCAGCGCCAGCGCGATCTCGGGGACGAGGACGAGCGCCGGCCGGCCGATCGCGAGGGATGCCGCGATCGCCTCGACGTAGATCGCGGTCTTCCCGCCGCCGGTCACACCGTCGAGGAGGAGCGGTGTCGGGTCGTGCGCGTCGATCGCCCGACGAACCAGCTCGACCGCCGCGGACTGGGCGGTCGTCAGCTCGGCGTTCGGTGGCCGCGACCCACGGAGCCCGGGGGGCCGGACGGCGAGCGGCCGGCGCGGTCGCTCGCGGATATCCGTCGCGGCGAGCCCGCGACGGACGAGCCCGGCGATCGCCCCCGACCCGTGGCGCGCGCTCAGCTCGGACGACGCGAGGCCGCCCGGCGGCGCACCGGAGAGCTCTGCGAGCGCGGCGACCTGCCGCGGGCCGAGCGGGCGACCCCGCAGGCGGTCCCCGGCCGCGACCGTTGCCGCGGCACCCCGCCCCTCCGCGGTCGGGGTGATCCAGCGCTCGAACCGCGGTCCCGCTCCCGCCGCGGTCAGCGTCCAGTCGAGCGCCAGCACCCCTGCCGCTTCGAGCCCGCGGAGACGCCGGACCAGCCCGGCACGACCCTCGGGCGCGGCCAGGTCACGGACGGGCCGCGGTCCGCTGGCGAGCTGGTCGAGGAGGTCGGCGTCGGCCGGCGCCAGGGGGCGACCCGGCTCCGCGGCGCGGCCCCCGGAGTCGGAGCTCAGGGCTGGGGGCTGGAGCTCCGCGACGAGCTCGAGCCGCTCGAGCATCTCCGGCGGCAGCATCGCCCGGATCGCGAGCGCCGGCGGGACGAGGTAGTGCTCGGAGATCCACCGGCCAAGAGCGAGGGCGAGCGGCGGGAGCAGTGGACCGTCGGCGCGGATCCGGTCGGCGAGCGGGCGCGGCTCGACCCCGGGCGCGGGCTCGGCCTCGCCGAGGACGACGCCGAGTGCCTGGCGCTTGCCGTACGGGACGAGGACCGCCTCGCCCGGCTCGATCGGTTCCAGTGCCGAAGGAACCTCGTAGGTCCACGACCTGGCGCCGCCGGCGCCGACCGCGTCGACGGCGACCTCGACCGTCCGCGCGATCCGCCCTCGCTCGCCTCCGCGCGCGCCGGCATCCGGAACGATCGTCGAAGCGGGGTCCCCGTCAGCGGGCGCGACGAGGTCGAGCCCGGGTTGGTCGATCACCGGCCGATTGTCGCAGGGGTCGCGCGGCGAACCGTTGCCGGCGCGCGCTCAGGCCGTCGGGCTGCCGTCGGGCGAGCGCGAGTAGACCTCGACCCGGCGGTCGGGGTGGAGCGCGTGCTCGCGGCCGATGATCTCGTCGATCGTGTCGACGGTCCGCTCGAGCTGCCCCGTCTCGTTCGTCACGACGTAGTCGTAGTCGTGCTGGCGCGCGAGCTCGATCGCCGCGTTTCGCTGGCGGATCTCCAGCTGGTCGGCCGTTTCGGTCGCCCGGCTGCGGAGGCGGTGGAAGAGGTCCTCGAGGGACGGCGGAACGATGAAGATCAGCAGTGCGTCCGGGATCTTCTCCTTCACGACCTGCGCGCCTTGGACGTCGATCTTGAGGATCACATCCTTGCCCGCGGCGAGCGCCTCGCGCAGCTGAGCCCGGGGCGTCCCGTACCAGTTCCCGTGGACCTCGTTCGCCTCGAGCAGCTCACCGGCCTCCCGCCAGCTGTCGAACGTCACCCGGTCGAGGAAGTGGTAGTCGACCCCATCGACCTCGCCGGGGCGCATCGACCGGGTCGTGCAGGTCACGACGTAGTGGTAGTCGCGGTCGTGCCGCCGACGGCGGAGGGCATCGATGATCGTGTCCTTGCCGACGCCGGACGGGCCGCTGATGATCACGAGCAGGGCGCCCGGGGCCGGATCGCTGGACGGCAGTCGCATCGGCCCGGCGCCGTCGAGCCGGGGTTCGGTCATCGCCCGCCCGTTCCGGCGAGGCTGCCATCGGCCGCCCGCGTGCCGGTCCCGTGCCCGCGTCCGCCCGTGTCGCCGGCGATGCGCATGCGGTCGAGGACGCGCTCGAGCTCGTCGGGCAGTGGCGCCGTGGCGCGGATGAGCCGGCCGTCGCGCGGCGAGGCGAGCTCGAGGCGCCAGGCGTGGAGGAAGAGCCGCTCGAGCCCCTCCGGGCCGCGCCGCGACGTGCCGGTCCCGTAGACCGGATCGCCCGCGATGGGGTGCCCGATCGCCTCGAGGTGGACCCGGATCTGGTGGGTCCGGCCGGTGACGAGGTCGAGCTCGAGGAGGGTCCAGCCGGCGAACCGCTCCCGGACGCGGTACCCCGTGATGCTCGGCCTGCCGTCGGCCGTGACCGCCATGCGGGTCCGGTGGCGTGGGTCGCGCCCGAGCGGCGCCTCGATCCGCCCGACCGCCGCGGCGACGCTGCCCTGGACGAGCGCCAGGTACGTCTTCTTGACCCGGCGCGCCTTCAGCTGGGCCATGAGCGACGCCTGCGCCGCGTCGTTCTTCGCGACCATCAACAAGCCGCTCGTGTCGCGATCGAGACGGTGGACGATCCCCGGCCGCTGGACACCGGCGATCCCGCCGTATTCGCGCCCGTCGTCACGGGCGAGGAGTGCGTTGACGAGGGTGCCGGAGGCGTGGCCGGGGGCGGGATGGACGACGAGCCCGGCCGGCTTGTCGACGATCAGCAGGTCGTCGTCCTCGTGGACGACGCTCAGCTCGATCTCGTGATCGGGCTCGAGCTCCAGCTTCTCCGCCGGAGGAACCTCGAGGCGGATCGCCGTGCCGGGGCCGACGATGGCGTTCGCCCGGACCTGCTCGCCGTTCGCGGTCAGGTGGCCGGCCGCGATCAGCTTCTGGACGTAGCTCCGGGACAGGCCCGTCACGTCGGCGACGAACCGGTCGACGCGCTGCGCCGCCGCGTCCGCGGGGACGGTCATCGTCCTCACGTCGCCGGCGCCTGTCGAGCCCTCAGGCATCGGGTCCGACATCGCCGCGGACACGCGAGTCCTTCACGGAGTCGCGGTCGCCTCCCTCACCGGCCAGCGACGGACGGATCGCCAGGAGGACGAGCAGCAGCAGCGCGCCGCTCACGGCCGCGTCGGCGAGGTTGAACGTGTACCAGCGGACGCCGCCGATCCCGGCGTCGACGAAGTCGACCACATAGCCGAGTCGGATCCGGTCGATGAAGTTGCCGATCGCTCCGCCGAGCAGGAGTCCGAGCGCGACCGACAGGAGGAGGCTCCGACCGGCCCGCGCGTGATAGCCGACGATCAGCGCCATCACGCCCACGGAGACGATGGCGAATACCGGCGCCTGGTCCCGGAAGAGGCCGAACAGCCCGCCGGTGTTGTGCGAGATGACGAAACGCAGGTAGTCGTCGACGAGAGCAAGCGGTCGCGCCGGATCGACGTTCGAGACGATCCACGCCTTCGCGAGCTGGTCGAGGATCGGCACCGCAAGCGCGAGCACCACGAACACCGGCCAGACGGGGCGGCCGGAATCGGCCCCGGACGCGCGCGGGCGACCGTCGGTCAGGGTCGTCGCGCGAGTCGCGGCGTCGTCCAGCTCGTCTCCTCCGTTGCTCCTGCCGTCCTGGGGCATCCGAAGCCTAGCGGTCCGTTCCGCGCCGGCGCAAGGCGACCGTCACGGCCCGACCATCGAGCTCGAGCGTTGACGTCGCCGCGCCATCGCCCGCAGGCGCCGCGCCTGCGACCGCCTCGTCCGCGAGCGTCTCGGCGGCGACCGTCGCAAGGTGCTGGGCAACGGCATCGGGCAACCCGTCGACCCAGAGGTCGATCCGGTCGTCGAGGGCGAGTCCGGCTTCCTTGCGCAGGTCCTGGACCGCGCGCTGGAGCTCGCGGGCGTCGCCCTCCGCCCGGAGCTCCGGGGTGAGCTCGGTGTCGATGACGACGACGAGCCCCTCGTCGTGGGCGACCGCGGTGCCCGGCCGCGGCGAGGCGAGGATCT
>Ga0255338_1003402_pt1 | contig 19269 bp, 16 predicted proteins | sample MeOH1_35cm_T4_19_FD_203715 | JGI IMG/M metagenome (GOLD analysis project Ga0255338, IMG submission 203715) | Sandy soil microbial communities from University of British Columbia, Vancouver, Canada - MeOH1_35cm_T4_195 | ecosystem: Engineered > Artificial ecosystem > Sand microcosm > Unclassified ...
ATTTTGCCGTTCGACGATCTTTCGCAGATCCGACTGGCGGGCCTTCCATGTCATACCGTCAGTGACGAACAGCAGCTTGGTGTTGTGCGGCTTGGCAGCGATGATCGCGTCCAGATCGCCGATAATGTCGGTCATCTTGGATCCGGTCGCACCATAGGCCTTAACCTCGATGACGATCCATGGCCGCTCCCGACCGGGCACTGCCACGTCGCATTTCGCGGTCTTGTTGTTGACGCCGTTGAACGTGCAGCGGACGTCATAACCGCCCTCGCCAAAGACCTCCTTCACCATCGCTTCAGCAAAGTCTTCGAGGCCACGACCGCGCCGCTGCCCGGAGATCGCCGAACCGCGGCCCGACCGCAGGCGTTCGACAAGAATGTCGCTCCATACGGGTTCTTTGTTGATCGTCGTCGCCATCATCTCGGGAAGGCCGAGGTTGTTCAACACATCCAGATATCTGGCGCGATCCTTCTTGTATCGGGTTACGCCGATACCCCCGGTTCCGAGTTGGCTGCGCAGTTCCGATTCCATGGAATCCTTAGACAGCGCCAGGAACAGGCGCGCGCACAAAAGCCCTTCGTCGAACTCCTCATCGAGCAATGCCGCGACGTCGCTCGCGTCATAAGCCGGCTTCTTCTCAACCGCTGTCAGCCGCGCAATCGCACCGGCCGCCATCTCGTCCATCCATTCGACATCGAGCGGGCTGAGGGCTTTGAGGACCTCATCAAGCGTCTGGTATTTGATGAGCATCAGCGGCCAACAATCAGATATTCGGTAACCTTGGCGCGCTCGACCCCGGCATGCGTGCCGAAATGATAGCGGTGTGGCCGCTCGAACACGCGAATATCGCTCTTATAAGTCCGCATCAGGCGAACCAATTCGTCGAGATCGGGAAACCCGTTGGAACTGTACGAAAGCGCAATCGTGCTCTTGGCGAACCGGGCGAACATGCGATCAAACGCCTCTACCGCCGTGCGGCGATAGCTGAAGGGGGTGAACCGCTTGGCGATCTTGCGAACCTTGGTGGTGTGGTCGATCGGCAGGCCCTGCCAGTAGCAGGACAGCCCTTCGAGGAAATGGTAGCGCTTGATGTAGCAATTATCGTCGGAGCGCGGGACGTAGGGCGGGTCGAGATAGACCAGATCGACCTTGCGCTGCGGCAGATCGAACAAATCCGAGCGGAGCGCCTGGTTACGCCGGCCGTTATCGAACACGGCCGCGTTGTAGACCTCGATTTGCTCGAGGAAATGTTCCTCGAGCGATATGCGGAGGTCGCGCCGGCCATCGTCATATCGCGACAGATCGCCGGAGATCGTGAAGACGCCCCGTGGCTGCTTCTTGAGGCATGAACGAAACAGGGCCGCGAATGCCAGCGCCTGCTGGTGAGGATCGTCGATCTGGCGGACGTTGCCCGATACGCGATCCAGAAAACGCAAATCGTCTCGCGTGTAGAAGACGTTGCGGAACGTCTTCTCAATGAAGCTGTGGTTCGGCGAGACGGGGGCAAGGAGCTGGCGAATCGCTACGCCATCCAGGTGCCGGTTGTTGTTCTCAACCGTCGCGCGCGCGACCGTGCTCGAGAAATTCAGGAAGTCGGACGCGATGACGCGCCGGCCCATCGCCTTCATGAGATAAGCGACACAACCCGAGCCGGAAAAGGGATCGATGGCGCTTTCGAAATCGAGGGTGTTCAACGTTTCGAAAATCCAGGGCAACAGCCGGGTCTTCGACCCCATGTACCGGAGCTCGGGGTAGGCGAGCGCACGGGCCGGAATGGTTTGCAGCGCGGCCGTAGGTGAGCCGAGGGGCGGGACCTCACGCACCGGCGTCATGGCAATCTTTGCGGCGGTTCGACTCATGGCTGGCTCCCTTGATCCTTCTATGGCCGAAGACCGGAGCGCTGAAAAGCAATGAGAACATTCAGCGAATCTCGGCGCCTCCCGGCGATCGGGATCGCCGCCAGGGCCGATCAGGAAGCACCTTCGAGCTTCAGCCCCGTGACAAAGCCCCGATCCCCGACGGTGTGGCTTACCTCGGCAACGAGCCACTTCACCGCGTCGATCTCCGCCTTGAAGCCGACCACGCTCGCCGCCTGCTCCGGATAGATATCCGCGCGGCCGAGCGCGAGGGATAGTGAGAGGCTTACCGGCTGGCGCCCGGCGCGCTGCAGGGTGGTCTTCGCGGCGCGCCTGGCCGAGGATTCGGAGGCGTAGACATGGGACAGGGCCTTTGCGCCGCTGGCCTTGCCGAAGGTGAGGCTCTTGCGCTTCGCCTCGCCGCGATCGTGCCAGGAGGCGGTGACGCCTTCGGCCTCTTCGCGTTTCTCGACGCGGTAGCTGTGGCGATCCCCGTCGCGCCGGCGGAGCGTCAGCGCGGGCAGGGGGGCGCCGCCGGCCGTGGTGCCGGCGCCGATCGGCGCGAAGATCAGCGCGCCCTGCTTGATCGTGGCGACGGCATCATGCTCGCGGCCGAGGCGGCGCATCAGCGCCATGTCGCTTTCACGACTCTGCACGAGGGCAGGCAGCGCAATCGCGGCGAGGGCGGCGGCGCAGCGCGGTTGCAGTCCGTTGCGGCCGGCGATCTCGGCGATCACCGCGCCGATCGTGGTATCGTGCCAGCTATGCTCGCGCCGGGTGCGCAGATCGCTGGTGAAATCAGCGGAGCGGGCGCGGATCGTGACCTGATCAGGCGGGCCGGCATGTTCGACTTCGTCGACCGTGAAGCTGCCCTTGTCGATCAGGCCGAGCGTGACATCGGCGCCCTGTCGCCAGCCGATGTGAAGCTGCAGGACAGCGCCCGTCCCGGGCAGCGCCAGGCGGCCATCGGTATCATCCAGGGTGATATCGAGCTGATCAGCCTCGTCGCCGCGCTTTTCGGACAGGGTGAGGCCGATCAGCCGGGGGCGAAGCTTGCCGGTGAGATCCTGGCCGTCGAGCGTGACGCGGAAATCCGGGATGTTGGCGCCCGTCATGCGGGCTCATCGACGCGGAGAAGATCGAGGGTGAAATCGATCTGACGCGGCGTGCCGTTGACGAGGAAGACTTTCTGCCCCTCGTCCACGCCCTCGATCACGAAGGCGCCGTAGACGCGGCCGGCGCCATCGACGAGCGGCCAGACATCGCCGCTGTCGCCCATGGCGCGGAGGCTGTCGAGCGAGGCGGCGCCGTCCGACAGTTCAGCAAAGGCGGTGCCCGATAGCGAAATGCTGTCATCACCGGGGCCGACGAACTGAGTGGCATCGCGCGCGCCGACGCGGGGCGAGCGGGCGTGGCGGAAATCCGTGCGGCGCTTCAGCTCGTCATAGGCGAGGGTGGGGAGGGCGAAGACGAACATGCCCAGCGACATCATCATGCGCGGTCGCTCCAGTCAGGCGCATCAGCGAAGCTGGCGCGCCGGGATGCCGCCTTGCGGCGATCGATCTCAGCGAGCTTGCGCTCAAGCAGGGCCATGAGCTTCGCCTCGTCCATGCCCGGCCCGGCGTGGAGATGGATCTCGTAGCGGTCGCCCGTGGCCGCGCCGGCCGGGCCGCGCGGATAGGGCGCGCCCTGGGCCGATGCCGGTGCGGCGACGGCGGGAAGGGAGGCGCCCACGATCATGGCGGCGGTGAGGCGCTTCGACAGGGCGTCGAGGTGCTTCACCGGGCCTTGTTGGCCGGCGGCGATGCCGTTGGCCAGGCCAGCCATGATGTGCCCGCCGAATCCCATGAAGACACGCGAGGGGGAGTGGATGCCGAGCTTGGCCCTGAACCAGTCAGCGGCCGAACTGGCGGCGTTCACGATAGTCGACCTGAGTGCGCCGAGCATCGACAGAATCCCGTTGATCAGGCCTTGGATCATGTTGCGGCCGACCTCGGCCAGGCGCGCGGCGATATCGCCGCCCAGCCAGGCGAAGAGCAGGCCGAAGGGGCCAAGCAACAGCGCCATGGGGCTGAAGGAGGAAAGGACCGAGCCGATCGAGCCAATGGCGGATTTGAAGATGCGCTTCGCGCCCTCCCACAGCCCGGCGAACCAGGCGCCGATCGCGCCCCAATTCGCGTAGAGCGCATAAGCGGCGGCACCGAGCGCGAGGATGCCAAGCACGACCGCGGCGACAATGCCAATGAGCGGCAGCATGCCGATTTCGAAGAAGGTCGCGACCGTCGCCAGCGCGGCGAGCGGCGCGATCAGGCCGGATATGACGATGCTGGCGCCGCCCAGGACGATCAGTAGCGCGGCCAGGCCAGCGCCGAGCAGCACGACGCCGCGGGTAAGCCGGGGATGCGCCTGTGCGGCGCGGCCGATCCAGCTCGCCCAGCCAATCGCCTTTTGCGTGATGGCGTTGACGGTGGGCAGCAACAGCGTGCCCAGGGTGATGCCGAGCACCTTCGCGCCGATCTCGAGCTGTTTCGTCTGCTCGGCCGAATCCTTCATGCGTTCAGCGAAATCGCGATCAGTGGTGCCCGATGCGGCAGCCGCCTCAGCGCGGATACGGCGATATTCATCGAGATTCTGGATCAGCGGGCGGAGGCCCTGCTGGACCTGGGCATCCTCGAACAGGAAGCCGATCTTGCTCAGATCGCCCTTCAGCGTCTTGTCCGTCAGCTCAGCGATGGCCTCAAGCGGCGTCTTGCCCTCGGCATAGGCCTTTTTCAGGGCAGCGGGCAGATTGACGCCGAACTTGTCAAAGGCGCGGATCGTCGCCGGCGAGGCGATCTTCTGCAGGACGTTCGACACATTGTTGGCGGCCGAGGCCGAATCGCCGGCGCCCTTGCGCGCGATCTGGAGCGCGGCGGCGAGATCAGCGACGGCCGAGGTGCCCTTTTGCCCGAGCGCCTGATAGCCGGCGGTCAGCTCCGGGAAATATTGCGCCATGTCCTTCATTTCGAACGCGCCGCGTTTGCCCGCCTGGGCCATGATATCAATGACGCGGCCAGTCTGCTCGACGGGCACCTTGAGATTGTCATTGGCGGCGAAGGCGGCCTTGGACAGATCAGCAATCTCCGCCTTGTAGGCAGTGGCGGCCCGGCCGATCGGACGGATCATCGCCACGGCCTGCTGCGGATCTAGGCCGAAGCCGGCGAGCGCATCCACACCGGACTGCAGGGCCTCGGGAAGCTGGTTGGCCGCTTTCGCGGCGCTGAGAAGGCCGACGCCCATGCGCTCGCCCGCCTGGCGCGACAGATCGGCCTTTTGCGCAATATCCGTCATGGCGGACTGGTAGACCTGGGCATCCCTGATGCCGCCCAGAAAGGGGCGGGCAGCCGTCACGCCAGTGGCGACCGACGCGGCGCCGCCGGCGGCGAGGCCGGTGGCGGTGCCCTGCATCCGCGAGAATGTCTCGCGCGCGGCGCCGAGGCGGCGGCTGCGATCAGTCACCTGCCGCAGGCGGCGCTCCTGCTCGGCCAGTTCCTGATTGGCGCGCGCGGCTTCGTCGCGGAGGCGGCGCTCGTGCCCGGCAAGGCCGGTGGTGGAGATGCCGGCGGCGGCCATGCGATCACGCATCTTCTGCAGCTCGGCCGACTGGCGCTCGAATTCCGTCTGCAGGGTCGCGGCCTCGCGCCTGGCGCGGGCGAAATCGGCGGTGAGCTTCTTGCCCGGCGCGTCCGTCGCCGCCATCTGGCGGGCGAGCAGGGCGACCCGCTCCTGCGCGGCCTGGAGTTCAGCGCCGGTGGAGCGCAGGCCCGTCTTCAGCTCGCGGAAGCCGGCGAGCGTCGCCTGGGCGCGCTCGATCTCCTTCAGCCGGTCGCGGGTGGCCTTCAGCGCCTGGGCGGCGCGCGCCGAGCCGCCGGCGATATCGCGCAACGGCCGGCTGACGCGGTCACCCGCCTCAAGCAACATGCGGATGCGAAGATTGCGGTCCATAGCCGGCGGCTCAGCGATCGGGTTGGTGGCGGGCGGCGGCGCGGGCGCGCCACCCCATGAGTTCAGCGATGCTCATCGAGTCCATGACCGCAGGCGACCAGTGAAACACGGTCGCCAGATCAGCCATGACATCGTCTATGCTTGCGGGGAGACCGCTTCCTTCGCTGCCTTCGGCAGCAAAAAATCCATCACCTCGCCGCCGAGCTGCATCAGATCGGCGGGATCGAGCACCGCGCCCTTCTGGATGACAGGCATGGTGATGCGGGGCGCGAGGGTTTCGAGCGAGACGACGTCAAGCTGGACCAGATCCGTCAGCGACAGGCCGCGCAGTTCGCCCGAGCCGGGCTTGCGGACAGCGATCTTCGTGCCGGCCGGGTGGAGCACCCGGCCAGCGAGCATGATCGGGAAATCGAGGGTGAATTCGCGGAAGACGGGCGCGTCGGCGGGGAGAGTGTCAGTCATGATGGTCCTTGTCGGGCAGGGAGAAAGGGGGCTCAGAAGAGGCCGAGCGAGGCGCGGATCTCGGCGAGGCGATCGACGCCGCCGACGATGAAGATCATGCCGAGCTGGTCGATCTCGATCTCAGTCGCGCCGTTCCAGGTGAGCTTGTAATAAGCGATGGCGGTCTTGACCTTGAACTCGCCGCCCTCGCCGGGCTTGGCCTCGCCCATGTCGATCTCCTCATGGCGGCCGCGCAGTACGATCTCGATCGTGTCGACATCGCCGGTATCGTCATTCTGGAACGTGCCGACGAAGCGGAGCTGGACCCCGCCGACGCTGGTAGCGCCATATTGGCGCAGCACATCGCGCATCGGGCCGCCGCAGGACCATTCGGCCTCAAGCGGCTCGCCGCCCATATCGATCTTGACCGGGCCATCCATGCCGCCGCCGCGATAATCCTCAAATTTGCGGGTCAGCTTGGGCATGGTGAAGGAGACGATTTCGCCGAGATAGACGAGGCCGGCGTTGAACAGCATCAGGTTCTTGAGCTTGCGGGGGAGGCCCATGGTGTTTCTCCGGGATCAGGAAAGAGGGATCAGGCGCCGGCGACCAGCGCGGCGAAATCAGCGAGATAATCGTCAGTGATTTCCTGCTGCAGGCCGAGATGCTCGAGCGACGGCGTGGGCGTGTAGCGATAGCTGATCGAGAGAATGCCGGATTTCAGGGCATCGACCGGGTTCTTGTCCGGATCGTACCAGGCCGTGAAGCCGAGCAGCTGGCCGGCGCGGACGAGCTTGCGGCCAGCCTCGTTGATCTCCTCGACAATGTCCCGCGCGAGGCTGGGGGTAAGCGGCTTGTCGATCGCCCAGACCATGCCGGCGGCCATGGTGTCGGCGAGGATCTGCGCGGCGCGGGTGGCGCTTTCGAAAGTGAAATCGCTGTCGGCCGGCGCGCAGGTGCGGTTGCCCCAGAAGCGGAGCGCGCCGTTGATCGGCACGATGGTGGTGATGCCGGCGGCGTTGAGCTGGTTGGCATCGCTGTCCGCATCCTGGATATCGAAGCCGATATCAGCGGTGATGCCGACCACGCCATCAACGGGGACGTTGGACAGCGTCTTGTGCCAGCCACTCTGCTGATCGATGCGGGCGCGCAGGCCGAGCGCGCGGGCGACGGCGAAGCTGGGGCCAGTCGCGCCCAGGACGCCGACCGGCTCGAGGAAATCGGGATAGAGGAGCATCAGCTCGCGCGCAGTGAAATGGGCGCGATAGGCAATCACCTCCGCGATCGTGTCGCCATGGGCATAGGCATAGCCCATGGCGCGCAGCTTCGCGGCGACGATGGCGAGCTGCGCGGCGACGGCCTGGCTATCGAGCCCTGGCGCGCCGATGATGCGCGGGCGATAGCCAGTCTGTCCCTCGGCCGCGAGCAGGGCCTGCATGCCGGTCTTGCGGCCATTGATGGTCGTGCCGATCACGTTGAGCGCCGTGGCTTCCTCAGCCGTGACGCCTTCCGCGGCGACGCCGGGCGCGACGCGCACGACGATGACGGGCGCGCGGACGATATCGGCGATGGCGCGGAGGGCGCCGCCGAGCGTGCCCGTCTCGCCCGCCTTTGCGATGGCGGTGGGGAGGCTGGTGACCAGGACCGGCTTGTCGAGCGGGAAGGCGGCGACGTCGGCGGCCGGTGCGGTCGCAACCAGGCCGATGATCGCGGTGGCGATCGGCCGGATCGACCGGTCCTGCCCAGTGACCTCCGTTACCTTGATGCCGTGGTGGAAGGCGTCTGCCATGGGAATCCTTTCAGGCGGTGAGCGCGCCAAGCGCGCGGACGGGGATGGAGAAGGTGACGCCGGCATTGGGGAGCGCGGTATCGGTGCGCCGGCCAGTGATGGTGAGGATGGCGCTGCCGGTTTCAGCGCCGCGGCTGAGCGCGAAGGCCGCGGCACGAAGACGCATTTCCTGGCGCTGGAGCGCGAGCGCCGAGGCAGCGAACAGGCGCAGGCGAGTGAGATCGTTCAGCGGCTGATCGAGCAGCTCGGGCACGAGCGAGCCATAATCACGGCGCGCCAGGCGTGACCCGAGCGGCGTGCCGAGGATATCAGCGACGGACTGGCGGAGATGATCGGCGCCGGAGAGGGGCTTGCCGGTGGCGGCGTCCATGCCGTTCATGGCTGCACCGGCGTTCCGGAGCGTCCGCCGCCCGGCTGGGTCTTGTCATGCTGATGTGCTGACAGGCCGATACCCTGGCCAGTGACTTCGCCATCAGCGTCAATCGTGCCGGTAACCGCCAGCTTGCCCTCGATCGTGACATCGGCGTGGAGCGTGATGCCGCCCGGCGCAGCTATCGTGACCGTGGCGCCATCGGGCAGCAAGGCGGTGAGGGCGTGGGCGTTCGCATCATAGGCAATGCGAGCGCCATCGGCGAATTCGACCAGATCGAGATCAGCGGCCGAGGGCGCGGGGTTGGCGTTGGAGAAGAGGCCGGGGAGAACGACACCGGCAAGCGTGTCTCCCTCCGGGCAGAGCAGGAGGCATTGCTCGCCGATGGCGGGCGGGGACCAGATCCGGGTAGGGCCGGCGCGGGGCGCGAGCCAGGGCACGTCTCCGCTGATCAGATCGCCGATCCGGACGCGGCAGGTGGCGCCGGCGCGGTCGACCGAGTCGATGGTGCCGAGGCGTATGATGTCGCCGATCAGGCGCTGGGTGTCGGCAGGATCGCTCATGCGGGAAGCATGGCGGGGAGCGGCTGGGGATGCGCGGGGGCGGTCTTGTGGGGGCGGTTTTTACAGGAGGAAGGGCGACTTGCGCTGCGGGGCGACTTCGGGCCGTCCGGCAATATGCGTCGCCAGAACATACCGAATAACAATTGGCAGAAGGACTGGCTTGCCTTGCGTATGTAACCGGGATGTCGCCTTTGCTCCTGAATCTCTATACCTTGAATCAGATAAGGCTTCACTCATCATGTGATCTTGGTAATTGTTCGATTAGAGCCTTGGCGTGCGGCTGTTGGGTTGCACTGGCGCGCTGCTCTTCGAGCAGCATCCTCCCTTGAGAGGTTGCTGCCGCAGTGGCGATAGTCTTGGCATCGGATAGAAGGGCAATCTTGCATTGTGTGGCGACACCCGGCGTCTCAGAATCAAGGCACCGTTGTATTGACGAGATAAGATCAGCGCTACGGCCAGACTGCGCGTAGATATTTATGCGCGATGGAAGAAGCGCATCGTTGGCGATTCTTTGATCTGCGACCTTTAGTAAGTCGAGCGCTGCTTCAAATCTTCCGTCGCGGATCAGCAAAGCGATATGATCGCGGTAGCCGTCAATGCTCTGGCTAAAGAAAATATCGGGCGAGGTAGAGCCCTCCCTGGTCGCCGTAGCGCGGTCCGCGAGATCGTAGAGGCGTTGAGCCGATGCATCATCGCCAAGCAATACTTTAATTCTGGCCGCGAGATTCAAAATTAAGGGTGTATCTCTAAACCGCGTAGAAAAGGCATGATGTAATATATCGTCCGCGGAGCGGGCTGATTTGCGCTCGTCCGCTGCATCAATGAAGGCATGACTTAATTCTCTAATCGCTCCCTCGCGGGCATCTATAGCTATGACAGCTTCTTTGAACTCAGGTGTGATGCGTACATCTGATAGCCACATTACCCGTTCATTCTTAGGCAATGGCGTATCATATGCGTTCTTGAAATAGGTATTAATTCCAGCCCTGCGCTTTACGGTCGGCCTATGCGACATTTTAAGGCGGTCTTCTAGGTACTTGGAAAAAAGAGTCGTGATATCGGCGCTGTATTCTGCAATGAATGACTTAATATTATTTTCATTATTAGGATTATTTGCTGGGTAGCTCTCAGATATTATCTTTTTTCTCGCCAGAAGTTCAGAGTTCAGTGCGGCAAGTGAGCTCGTCGCAGAAAGGTCATCTATATCTATATTGTCAAACGCACTATTCGCTCCCATTGGGCTGAAGCCTGCTGCCAGGATAAGATCGAGAGCTAATACGTCGGCCTGATCCTCCTGGTTGCGTGAGAAAGATGCAACATTTAGCTCGATGAATGTACGAAGCTGGTCGACACGAATCGGCAGGCTCGAGCTTCTCGAAGATTCGTCCGCCATAAGGGTTGGGTGTATCGCGTTCCAAAATGACGGAGACAGAGATGGTCTACTGGCTTGCCGCCGGACATGGCCGAGTGCGATATGACTGAATTCATGCGCGATCACCCAGGCGACTTCGTCGTCCGATTTTGCTCGCTGCAATAGACCGAAGGGCACGACTATTGTTCGGTCAGGTGTAGACGCGGCACTGTAGTCTGCCGTGCCGACAATCGTGATTCGGATCGGGCCAGGATCGTGATAGGGCCATTTTCCTCGCAATGTCGTGAGCATGGCCTCGAGTGAGCGCTGTGTTTGCGGCATCCATAGTCCCATGCCCGCGAAATTACTGGCGCCTGACGCTTCCGAAAGCGCTAGATTACCTGTCCCGGCGATAGCGGCGTGCTTTGCAGCAAGTAGTTCAGGCCGAACGCTGGTCGCGATAAAGCGACCGCGCTTGCCGGAAATCGAGAAGGGACACATACCAGGAAGGCAGAAGTTCGAATGCTGGTCGGGCGCTATCGGAGGATTATTAATGGCAACAGAAGTATCGTTGTTGCCGGGAGGGCTCGTGTCCGGCCCTCGCTTGCGATTCTCGACGGCTAATATTCCGCGGTCAGCGCGCTTTAGAGGAGCCGGTAGCTCGGGCGTCATCGGTGCACGCATAACTGGCGAGCGCATTTTCGTGATAGATTCGATCCCGGATGCCATAGTGATCGGAGTTCGATCAGTCGCCGGAACTAGTCTTTTAAATGGTATTTTTTTGATCGGCGAACTCTGTGCCGGCGCTTTCTCGGTAGGAATTGCAGTGGGCAGCGGTTCAATCACGGCTGGATTGACCTGAACGAGCGTCTGTGGGGTTAATCTCCAGATCCCGATCGACACGAGTATGCCAGAAATTGCAATTGATGTGCCGATCCAGAAGCGCCTCGTCTCTACACGTTTGACGGGTGTAGCGACCGCGCTGCTTGCGCGACGTCGACGTGACCTCGTTTGAGCCATAGCTTCCCCCGCTTCGAACACGGTCTAGGTTTTGATTTCTGCAGCGGCAAGCGGGATGCGGAAAATGGACGTGACAGGCGTATCGGCAACGATCCTGGAGCACGGTGACAGGCACCTCGGGTTGCCCGGCTCGACTCATACGGGACATGAGTGACGCGTAAACTGGCTGGCGGAATATGCGCCTTAGTGCGGCGCACCTTTCGGAGTGGCGGGTGTATGATCGCCCGGTCCGAGGTAGGAGGTCGCTAAAATTCTTTCGGGCGGCAACCAATTGCGTGCGATCGGGAAGACGTGACGCACAACATACCTTTTGCCGCTAGAACGTCTCAGGCGGAGGCGGTGTAAGCTGGTCGACCGGTTGCACGAGCATGCCATCCTCGATCACGAACACATGCGCCTCGCCCGGCGCGATCGAGGTTTCGACAACCGGGTTGCCCGAGGCTGGATCAACCATCTGGAGGATGACCGGCTCGTCGCCATTGGCCGTGATCGTGATCGTCTTCATGTGCTACTCCTGAGGTTTGCCGGCGCCATCACTGCGACGGCCGATAGCCGATGCGCCGCTGGGCGAGCAGGCAGCCGGGGACAGGCGCATAGCCGCCCAGCTCGGGCGGCGTCGCGAACGCGAGCCGGTCTTCGGCCACATCGATCTCACAGCTAAGGGTGAGCGTGTCGCCGGGGGCGAGCCCGAACCCCTGCGCCCAATAGCCCGCCTCATAATCCATATTGGTATAGGCCGCAGCGGTGCCTGCCGAGTTGAGCGTGACGTCGACCAGGCCGGCGCCGGTGAACGTGCCGTTGAGCACGGCGACCTGTTGCGAGGCGCCGATATCGGGGCCGCCCTCGTTCGGGGTGACCGCATATCTGGGGAGGATGAACGACGCATCAGCGAGGATCCGCATCTGGATCGGGAACCCCCAGGAGATGGTGACGCCGGGGAGCGTGCGGCCGGTGCCGGTGGTCGGGGTCGCGATGTCGCGGTAGACCAGCTTGTTCTGGCGCTGGAGCCAGGGACAGGGCTTGTCGAGCGTGATGACCGTGCCGGCGATCGCCGCGATGGTGCGCACGCCGAACCCGGGCTGGCCGGGAACCGGGTGGCTCACGCGCAGCACCTGGCCGACCACCATGCCATCGGCGCTGGCGACGTTCAGCTTCGTGCCGTCCGCCGAGATGTAAGCGGCGACCGGGTCGCGGAACGGATAGGGGCGGTAGAAGCCGAACGCGCAGGCCTTGCCGCCCGCCATCGATCCGGTCGGCACCGGCGAGACGCGCAGACTGTTATTGTCGATCACCTGGCGGACAGTGCCGTAATAGTCAGTGGCGCCGGCGTTCGCGCCGGCGATCCGGATGCCGCGCGTCACATTGGCGGTGCCATAGTTGAACCCGGTGGTGACCGTCGCGGTGCCGTCCCCATTGTCGACAAAGCCGGTCGCGTTGAACGCGGCGCGCACGACATAGACCAGATCGGCCTGCTGGACCGTCTTGCGCCAGATCTGGGTGCGCATGCCCGTCGCCACGCCCGGCTCGATGCCGGGGAACGCCGCGCGGATCGTCTCGGGCGTGGTGCGCAGGCATTCGATGATCGCCCCGAAATTACCGCCGGCGTCCGGCCCCCGGGCGGTGATCGTACCGGTCGGGTAGAGCTCGGTGCCGGTGTTGCCGGCGCCGAGCGAGTTGAACACGCCGAGATAGCTGTGCCGGTCCATGGTGATATGGAGCTGGCGATACTGGCTGTTGGTCTCCGCCTGGATATTGCCCCAGATGGTGCTGCGCTCGAGGATCAGCGAGACGAACTGCGCGGGCGCAAGGTTGGCGAGCGGCCCGAGCGGGAGCTGCAGCGTCGTGCCGAGCGAGATCACCAGCGAGTTGATGAAGCGCGCGGTGCCGGCATTGGGCGTCGGCCAGGTGGTCGCGAGCGTCGGCGCGCCATTGCCGATCGAGTTGGCGCCCGAGCCGCGCAGCAGGAACCTGCAATCCTCATAAGTCGATTCCGGGAACCCGTTCGACCCGATACTGTCGATCGAGCGCGCGACGACGCCGCGCAGCCAATAGCCCTGCGAGGTGGTGCCGCCCACCGCGACCGCCCGGCCGTCATCGGCAAAGGCGGTGTCGACATAGCTGATACGGTTCTGCCCGTCGCTGCCGTCACCATTGCCGTGGCAGTAGAACATATAGCCGAAGCGCTTCGCCCGGCTGCGCACCCAGCCATAACCGCGGCCCTTGTTGACGCCGCCGACCGAGCGGAAATCATGGAACGCGCCGGCCCCGCTCTTATAGGCGTCCCGCATATAGTGGCCGATATAGTCGCAGTCATAGCCGCCCATGCCGCCACAGACCGGGCCGTGCGCGCCGGCCAGCCAGAAGGAACAATTATAGAAATTGCCGGAGAAGACATCTTTGCCGCTGGGCGCGCGCGGCAAGACGGACAGGTCCTGAAAGCCGCCGATCATGTCCTTGCCGCCATTGCGGGCGAAGATCACGTCATGCACGTCCATGCCCCGGCCGAGGGTGGCGAGGCCGACCTGTTCGTTGATGCGCAGGGTGCGCCCGTTGGTGTTGGGGTCGCTGCCGTCCGCCAGATGGACATGGACGGTGAACGCCGTGGCCGGGGTGCCGTCATTGGGCTCATAGCCGCCGGCCGTCTTGAACACGGTGAAGCTGTTGGGGAAGGTGTTGACGATCTCGAGCAGCGCCGCCTGTGACGCGACCGCGATCGTGGTGGTCTGCGGCCGATCGATATCGAAGGTCGCCGGATCGGGCGAGGGATCGCCGTTCAGGACGCGCTTGAGCCAGCCGTTGAGGATGCGCGTCTGCGGGTCGCTGGCGCCCATGGAGACGATCGCGGGGGGCTCGTCCCACAAGCCGATATGCCAGCGATTGGCGTCGCCCGGGCCGGCGCCCTGCGTTGCCTGGAACAGCACGATCTCCTGGGACCAGATGTTCGGATAGGTGGGGTGCTGGGTCCAGACGCCGCCGAACTTCGCCGTCGCGCCGTCAATGACCGGGCGGATGCCCTGGCCATAGGCGATGATCTTCGACCAGGCATTGGCGCTGAAGTTGGGATATTCGCCGTACCAGTGCGACCCGCGCGCCAGCGCGAAGGTGACGCCCGACTGCGTGCCGGCAAGCGCCTGCAGCGCGGCGATCGACTTTTTGGGGGTGTCGGGGGTCAGGCCGTCATTGAGATCGGACCCGTAATCGCTGTCGCAATAGTAAGTGGGCGACACGTCCATGTAGCGGTGGAAGATCCACCCGCCGGGGCTGACCGCTGTATCCTTGTAATAGCGGGTCGCGCGATTGAAGTGGGTGCTGTCGGGATAGACATCGGCGGTCGACTGGTTGGCGGCAGCGCCGAACGCGGCGACCAGCGCGGCATAGCTGGTATAGGTCTTGTTCGGGCCGAGCCCGTTGATCAGGGCCAGCGCGGTGTTCATCGCCGCGACTGAATTGACCTCGCTCAGCCCGGCGGCATTTTTGGAGGCGAGCGCCGCCGTGGCCGAGGTTGCCGCCGCCAGCGCCTGGCCGACACTGGCGTTGAACTGCGCGAGCGCCTTCGCCGCCCAATGCCTGGCCGAGAATTTGCCGGGCTCGACCGCGACATTTTCCGCCGCATCGGCCCAGGCTTGCGCCTTGTCGCGCGCGGCCGTGGCGGCGCCGGCGCCCATGATGGTGTCGACGATGCGGATCAGCTTGGTGCGTTTGGCGCGGCCGCCGCTGTGGATGACGACATCCTCGTCACCGGTCGGCGCGAGGACTTCGGGGAGGAGCGGGATCTTCATGGGTCAGGTCCTGGGCGGCCAGTGCGGTTCGGCGCCGGCGTCGAAGGCAGTGAGGGACGCGGCCGACCAGCTCGCGATGCGCGCCTCGAGCGCGTTGCTTGCGGCGCGGACGGCGTCGATCGCGGCGCGGCGCGTACAGGCGGCATCGAACTCGGTCGAATGCAGCGCAATGGCGGCATTGTCGTTGGCCTGGCGCTCGAGGCTGGCGATGGCGAGGATGCGCCGGCGCGCTTCGGCTTTGATCGCGGCCGTGGCGCGGGTGAGCAGCTGCGCCTTGGTCGGCGCACGTTCGATGGCGAGTTCCGGGCGACCCTTGGCGCCGGCGATGATGCGGCGCCCGGCCGCCTGGGCGTCGAGCAGCTCGCGGTGACGGGCTTCGCTGATCACGACGGCATCGGCCGGGAGGGCGTCGCCGTGGATGGCGGCATGATAGAAGCCGCCGGTGGCGGCGCTGTAGCGGATCGGGGAGGTGCTCATTTGCCGAACCCGATCAGATCGAAGCCGTCGAGCCGCATGGCCTGGCCATCGTCCGACTGGAGCATGATGTTGCAGCCGTTGACCCAGGCCTCGCCCTGGCGCTGCGGCCAGAGATCGCGCGTGTTCGAGAAGATGTCGTTATGGCCCATCGCGACGACCGGCAGGACGATGCTCTGGAATGAGATCGGCCATGCCACCGGCACGACCTGTTCGACGGTGAAGAGCCGCCGGACCTGCACCCACTGGATCATGAAGCCGCCCGGAAAGGCATAATAGCCGTTGGGCGTGAGGCTCTGCGGCAGGCTGGCCAGCCCGAACGGGGTGACCGCCTTGTCGTTGATCAGGCCGGCGAAGATCTCGGCCGCGCTGGCGATGGCGACCTCGAGCGTGCGATCGGCCGTGAGATCGCCGCCGCCCGTGACCAGCCCGGCGCCGGTGATGGCGCGCAGCGGCGATACCTTGCCGGCGAGCTGGGCGAGGATGTTGGCGATGGCGAAGGGGGTGAGCGCCTTGTCCCCGGCAATGCCGGCTTCCGCTTCGGCGCGGCTGGCGGCAGGCACGGTGATGACGCGGTCGGCCGCGAGCGAGCCGCCGCCGATGGCGAGGCCCCCGGTCGCGATCTGGCGCGTGGCGGGCGCGGCGCCGACATCGGCGGCGGTGAGCACGACCGTCCCCACCTTGCCGTTGACGCTGGAGACCGGCGCGGGCGTCGAGATCTCCAGCCCGTTGGCGAGGATATTGGGCGGTGCCGCCTGCAGGACATAGACCAGGCCATTATCGGCGCGCACGGCGAAGTCGCCGACGGTCGCGCCGGCGAGCGCGAGCATCGCGGCCTGATCGGCGACCGCGAATACGTCGATCAGGTCGATCGGCGGACGCTGCGACAGCAGCAGCTTGCCATCCGGCCCGAGCGTCGCGACGCCGCCGGCGATGCCGAGCTGATCGGCCGCGACATAATTGGCAAGCACCGCCGCCATGGTCGCCGGCGTGATGATCTTGTCGGTGACGGCGCCGCCCAGCGCCTCGACCAGCGTGGCGAGATAGGCGACGCCCTTGACGCTTTCCGTCGCGGGCGGGTTGAGGAAGGTGGCGTCGCCGAACTGGACGAGCGCCGCCTCGCCGGGAAGGAAGCGCAGATCAGCGGCGAGCAGGAAGGTGCTGACCTCGGCCTTGCCGAGGATCTCGTCCGCCTGGCCATAGACCGCGAACAGCGTGCCGTCCGCGAGATAGAGGCCGATGGCGCGGACATTGTACACGTCAGCGCTCGAATCGCGCATCAGCAGATGGACGGTCGTGGCATCGGCCGCGATGCCCGAGATGGTATCGAGCCGCTTGAACTCGCCCGGCAGCGCGGTGAGGGTCGGCGCCACGATGATCGCCGAGGCGGTGAGCCCGACTTCCGTGATGCGGACGGCCGAGGTGCCGCCGGCGCCGGCATCGACCAGCGCGGCGCGGCCGGCATCGGTGAGGATCATGCCAAGCGCGCTCAATCCGGGCCTCCGTCAATGAACCCGTCATCGTTGCCGGTGAGCGGCTCGCCATGCTCGTCCTGCAGCAGATCGCCCCAGGGTGTGGCGGCATCGGCATCGCCGGCCGGGAGATCGAGCCGGCGATAGGCGGCTGCCTGCGCCGCCATGAAGGGGCGGGCGATGCCGGCCAGCTCCAGCTGTTGCACGAGCACGAGATGCTCGCGCACCGGCTTCACCTTCGACACTTCGGCCACGATCTTGCGGGCGAAGTCAGCCGAGACGCGCGCGCCGCCCGCCACGCCGCCGGCATCGATCAGCGGCAGGCGGATTTCGAAGACATGGGGATCGAGGCGGGGCGAGGCCTGGAACCACTCGACGAGCTGGGCGAGATCGTCGAGCGACGAGAGGATCTGCTCGACTGACCAGCGGGTGCCCTTGTGGCGCTGCAGCTCGATCGCGCCGGCGACCGCCGCGCGCTTCTGCGGTTCAGTCCAGTCCGTATCCCAGCGGTCGACTGAAAAGGACCAGGCGAGCCAGGGCAGGAGCGCGATCGGGCAGGTGTAGGGATCCCACAGCGTCGAGACATCGAGCGGGATCGCATCGATCCGCGCGGTTGCGCCCGCCAGGGCGCGCTCGAGCGGCGCGGCGTTCGGAGGGAGGAGATCAGTCGCCAAGGCCGGCGACCCGGATGTTCACGCCGACGCAGTGCGCCGACTGAGTGCGATCGACGACGACATCCTCGGGCGGGCTGATCAGACGGACATTCTGGATGCCTTCCACCCCGATCGCCCGGTTGATCAGGAAGCGGGTGGCGTCTCCGCCGAGCAGGCCGCTGGTCCTGAGCCAGGCCGCGACCCGATCATCGGAGGCGGCGCGCACCAGCGCCTCATCCGGGCCGGAATAGAGGGTGAGTTCCGCCTCGATCGTATAGGGGACGATCTCCGCCGAGCGCACGATCACGTCGTCGCCGAGCGGGCGCAGCTTGTTGCCGCTGATCACGCCCAGCCGTTCGCGCACCGCCTCGAGCTGATCCTCGCTCGCCGTGCCGTCACCGACGCCGGAGAGGATGGTGATCAGCACCTGGCCGGGCACGGGGCTGGTGGCGCTGGCGTCGCGGATGGTCGCGTCGGCCGAGAGGGTGTGGAAGACATAAGCGGGCTCGGGGCCGGCGACGGTGAAGCTTTCCGGCGCGAGCTGGGTGCGGGCGCGCAGCGCGTCGTCGGTCTCGTAGACCGGATCGATGCCGCCCGCCGGATCGCCCGGATCGAGCGTCAGGCGTTCGACGCCGAACAGCGCGGCGAGCTGTTCGAGATTACTGCCCTCCGCATAGGCCAGCATGAGCTGCAGCGCGCGATCGTTGAACTGCTGGCGCATCAGCAGCTCGCGATAGGCGGCGACCTGCAGGACCTTCACCGCCGGATCGGAATCCATGGTCGCATCGAACGAGGGCAGCAGTTCCTGCAGCTTCGCGACCATGCCGGCGAGGATGGCCTCATAGGACAGCTGCTCGACCACGGTCGGTGCCGGGAGGCGCGACAGGTCGATGCTTGTCGTGGGGTTGGAGAGACCGGCCATGACGGCATGTCGCCGGGCCGCACGCCGGATGGCTATCAGGCGGTCTTGTAGAATGCGTTTCTACAAGAGGCCCGCGGGCGCGCTCAGTGCTGGGGTGCTACCGATAGACCGCGGGATAGGGAGCGGCTGAGACACTGCGGGCAGCTTTTCGTCCCGGCACCCGCCGGTCGGCTTTCAGGCAATGAATGGTGACGGCGCAGGTCGGAATGGCAAGAAGTGGGACATTTCTGCCGTACCTGTCGGAGCCAATGAACGTCAGCCCATGTGCCACTTACAGACATTTCCAAAAAGGAGGGTTTTCGGGACGGCCACGAGCCCCATTCTCTATTCTCAACGAAAAGCACCTAGTTAAGCGTCGCAGGCCTCAGCGAAGGTCGTGACACTGGTAATCGCTGCCGAGCTTCTTGCACGCGCACGCCATGCGTGGCGCGCCATCGGCGACACGCAACATCCCGTTCACGTTGAAGTTGGCGCGGTCGCCCTACTTCGGACACTGCGGGCCGGGCGCATGATAAAAGACGCCTTTGATCCATCTTCCGACAGCCTGGTGTGCTGGTGGGCACTGGCAAGCTACCCATCCCGCAGGCACGGTGTT